>OFGE01003397.1_pt1 | contig 10530 bp, 10 predicted proteins | sample 1521681 | NCBI WGS metagenome assembly OFGE01 (sample SAMEA3504093, study PRJEB24116) | mouse gut metagenome | biome: mouse gut; feature: mouse-associated habitat; material: faeces | place: Denmark | collected 2011 | reverse complement strand
ATTCCTTACTGGCTGTAAGGGATATTAACCATAAATATATTGTAGTAGGAGGAATGGACTGTATGTTGGATATGGTAAAAAAGATTGACACGAAAAAAACCGGGATTTTTGCAGCCGGGGTTTTGTTCGGCACAGCAGGCATCCGGCTATTGTCCAGCGGGGATGCGAAAAAAGTGTATACATATTGCACGGCAGCGGCGCTTCGGGCAAAGGAATGTATTATGGATACTGTTTCACGCATTCAGGAAAATGCGGAGGACATCTATGCGGAGGCCGTGCAGATGAATGAGGAACGGGCTGCCGGGGAGACAGAATTTGAAGATGAGGGCAGCTTAAAAGAGGAGCGCGGAAACGGGAAGGAGGAAGAGATTTAAGTAAACCGTTTCCGGGAAAGGAACTATCAGGGCACCTGCAGGGAACTGCAGGTGTTTTCTGATAATGGAGGGCAAGATATGAGGTTTAAAATTGTACATGAAATAAAAGGACGGATCCGGATACATATGGACTTAAAGAGGATATCGCCGAAGGATGCGGATATCCTCCAGTATTATCTGCTGGAGCAGCCATGCGTTTTGGCCGTGAAAGTCTATGAAAGGAACCAGGATGCGGCCATATGCTATACCGGGAAAAAAGAGGAGGTCATTTCTATCCTGCAGAGGTTTTCGTTCCGGGAGGGTTTGGCGCCGGAGCATGTCTGGCAGAATTCCGGAAGGGAATTAAACCGAAAATACCAGGAAAAAATTATCCAGAAAGTGGCTATGCGCATGGGCGCTAAGCTGTTTTTGCCTGTACCGGTCAGGTATGTTTTCATAGCCTGCAGATCAATAAAATATATCTTGAAGGGGATCTGTGCGCTGGGGAAGGGGAAAATGGAAGTGTCCGTCCTGGACGGGATCGCGATCGCAGTATCCCTGCTGAGAGGGAATATCAGCTCGGCGGGCTCTGTCATGTTCCTGCTGGGCATTGGGGAAATATTGGAAGAGTGGACCCATAAAAAATCCGTGGATGACCTGGCAAGGAGCATGTCGCTGAATATTGGGAAAGTATGGGTGATAGCGGATGGGAAAGAGGTCCTGGTAGATACGGACGAGGTAAGGCAGGGGGATTTCGTTGTGGTACGGATGGGAGGCGTCATTCCCCTTGACGGCGTGGTAACGGGAGGAAGCGGGGAAGTCAGCCAGGCATCCCTGACAGGGGAATCCCTGCCGGTTTCCAGGGAAACAGGCGGCTATGTGTATGCAGGAACCGTGCTGGAGGCAGGGGAGCTGGTAATCCAGGTGGCGGAAACCTCCGGTTCCAATAAATATGAAAAAATAGTCCGGATGATTGAGGAATCGGAACGGCTGAAATCCTCTGCGGAAAGCAGGGCGGCACATCTGGCAGACAGGCTGGTGCCCTATACACTTCTGGGCGCGGTTTCTGTTTACCTGCTGACCCGGAACGCCCAGAAGGCCTTATCCGTATTGATGGTAGATTTTTCCTACGCCCTGAAGCTGGCTATGCCGATAGCAGTATTATCGGCAATCCGGGAGGCAGGCACGCACAGGATTACCGTGAAGGGAGGGAAGTTTTTAGAGAGGGTTGCGGAAGCGGACACCATCATTCTGGATAAGACAGGGACTATCACCAGGGCGCACCCAACCGTGGCAGGAATCGTGCCGTTTCACCAGGAGGGCCAGGAAGAGCTGCTTGGGCTTGCAGCATGCCTCTGGAGGAGCACTTCCCGCATTCCATGGCAAGGGCAGTTGTGCGGGAGGCGCAGAAGCGGGGGATTGACCATGAAGAGAGACATTCTAAGGTGGAATATATTGTGGCTCATGGGATTTCGTCGATGGTTGACGGAAGCAGGGTGGTCATAGGGAGCTACCATTTTGTGTTTGAAGATGAAGGCTGCCAGATACCAGAAGGGATGGGGCAGAGGTTTGAAGGGCTCCCGGAAGAATATTCCCATCTTTACATGGCAGCAGACGGGAAGCTGGCCGCCGTCATCTGCATTGAACACCCGCTCCGTGATGAGGCTGCGGATGTGGTCGCTTCCTTAAAAAAGTCCGGTTTCCGGAAAATTGTCATGATGACAGGCGACAGTGAGAGGACAGCCCGCTCCATTGCCTTAAAAGCCGGCGTGGACGAATATTATTCCGAAGTGCTGCCGGAGGATAAGGCGGCCTTTGTTGAAAGAGAAAAGGCGGAAGGAAAAAAGGTTGTTATGGTAGGGGACGGCATGAATGATTCGCCGGCGCTTTCGGCTGCGGACGCAGGGATTGCAATCAGCGACGGGGCGCAGCTTGCTAGGGAGATTGCCGACATTACGGTGGACGCGGACCATTTATCAGGGCTTGTGGACTTAAAATCAATCAGCGACAGGCTGGCAGTACGGATCCGGAAGAACTATTTTAGCATTATCGGCATTAATTCCGCGCTGATCTTATTGGGCGCCGGCGGCCTGATACAGCCGACAGTGTCTGCTTTTGTACATAATGCCTCTACCCTGGCAATCAGCCTGAACAGCATGAAAAACCTGCTGGACTAGCGCAGAAGATATATAAGGCGTCATACAGAAGGCATCATAATAATAAAGAAAGATAACGGTGTTATGTTGGAAAAGGGTGATGGATGTATGAAGGCTTCTACCGCAGAGCGAACCTGAGATTCAAATTGTGAATTTACGGCGGGAGACTAAATTGTACCGCCGTAAATTATCATAAAGTTACAGTATGCTTTGATGATTGTATGAAACCCTGTATTGCAAATTCACTGCATCTGGGTGAAGTTATACTTGTCCGTGCAGGTATTGTGAAAAAGAGGACGTTATCGTTGGAGTGTAGCGGATAACATCCTCTTTTTTATTAATCTTTTAAAATTGATAAAATGCACTTTTTCATGGCATCATAGCTTTCCTGGCTGATGTCATGTTCCATTTTGCAGGCATCGGCGGCGGCAGTTTCAGGATCTACGCCTAAGTGAACCAGCCAATCTGTCAGCAGATTGTGGCATTCATATACTTTTTCTGCAATTTCTTTCCCTGTTTCTGTAAGACTGATATAGCCATCGCCTGATACCGTAATGTATTTCCTGCTCTTGAGGTTTTTCATTGCAACGCTTACGCTTGGTTTTGAAAAATCAAGCTCAGTGGCCACATCTATGGAACGCACAGCGGATAATCGCCTGCTCAGAATCAAAATGGTTTCCAGATAATCTTCGAGAGATTCCTCGGATTTGTGTTGAATATATCCCATAAATTTCTCCTTTCACAAATTTGTAGTAATATCTTAGCACTCAGAAGTTATGTTTTCTAGTACACCGAAAAATAAGTTCCTAGCCATATAACGCAGAATGATTTTTCATATGCAAGGCGGAGGAATGAGGCGTAGTGGGCGCTACGCCGATTGACAACAACGACGCAGATGGAAAATCAGGCAAGTTATATGGCTGGTTACTTATTATTCGGTGTACTAGATATCTGCGATAGAATCGGTTTTATTTTCCGCTTTTGATTCGAGCGTCCGCCGTCTGGAGAGTCCCCATTTTTCGGCGGCTTCACTCGTTGAAATATATTTCATGACAGTCGCTCCTTGTTTCTTTGCTATATCTATTATATTCACATCGGAGAATAACATCAAGGAATTTCCCTGAAAATTCGGAGATACATAGATTATATTCTTTAAAAGTTGGTCTGAGGCGGTTTAAACATAATGCTAAATATCAGAAACGACATTTGTAAAAACGCCCAAGAATTTCATCCGTCGAAAGATTTCTTTCACATTATCTTTCAAAGCGTAAAACAGATCGGAAGCATATAGCTGACAGGTACAAAAAATCATCAAATGAAATGAAAAATGAAAGCAGTATTTCATTTGATGAATGTGTGGGAAGATACTTATCAGATCCATCAATAGATTTTTTGCCCGGTCCTTTTTAAAATGATTACATCAACGCAAGGCGCAGGCGTGAAGAAAAGAAAGAATCAACGACAGCTGTTATGGATAACATTATCATTTACTAAAAAAGTCAGGATAAGGAGAGAGGAACAATGAAAATTGGATTTATCGGTCTTGGAATTATGGGAAAGCCTATGAGCAAGAATCTTATAAAGGCAGGTTATGAGCTGGTGGTTTACAACAGGAGCCGTTCCAGTGTGGAGGAATTGGCGTCACTTGGAGCACAGGCGGCAGACAGTCCGGCGGACGTGGCGTCGAAATGTCAGGTGATCATTACCATGCTGCCGAATTCGCTGCAGGTACGCGAGGTCTGCCTGGGTGAAAACGGAATCCTTGAGACGGCGGGAGCCGGTGCAGTGGTAATCGATATGAGTTCCATCGATCCGGTAGAATCGAAAGCCATTGGAGAAGAGCTGGCAAAGAAAGGAATCCATATGATGGACGCCCCGGTCAGCGGCGGGGAGCCGAAAGCGATCGACGGAACCCTCTCTGTTATGGCGGGCGGACTATATATTAGGAAATGTGAAACCAGAGTATTTACCGCAGGCAGAGAAGCTTCAGTTTTTACAGCTTGACAGTGCGGGGGCAAATGAGTATGTCTGTCCGGGCATTCTGGAGTTTTATGGAAAAACCGGAATATCTGGAAGGTGTGTATCAGATGAATGCATTGGAGGAACTGCTGCCAGATTCAGATATCGTTGTGTGTACATTACCAGAAACAACGGAAACGTATCATCTGTTAGATGAGAGGAAACTTCGTCTCATGAAGCCTGAAGCAGTGCTGATTAATATTGGCCGCGGAAGCCTGATTCCTACACAGAATCTTATCAGAGGACTGGAAGAGAATATAATTGCAGGTGCTGCAATTGATGTGGCAGAGCAGGAACCGCTGCCGGAGGATTCCGGACTATGGAAGGCGGCGAATCTGATTATTACTCCGCATGTGGCGGGGAATTATCATACGCGGGATATTCTTGATAAAGCAGTGAAGATTGCAGGGGAGAATCTCCGTGCATTTCTTGAAGGAAAAGCGCTCCGAAATGAAGTCGATTTTACCACAGGATATAGAAAACAGGGTTCCGATTAATCAAGAAATGAAATTGGCAGAAAAAGCATAACAGGATTACATCCTTGCAAAGCCTGTAATAATGGGCAATGCAAGGATTTTTTGATTAAAAACTGTAAAACTCAGGTTATAACATGGAACTATGCTAATCAATGCATATTATAACGGATTTTTTGTTTTTGGGAAACAGAAAATTAACTTTAACTTCTATGAATTTCAATGACAGCCCGAATGAACATGGGTGTACTGTTATCTTGTAAACCAGCCTGCAAAGGACGGAATGACATCAAAGATTCAAAAAGGATTTTTGGTGTCTTTTTTGCGTTTTAGGATTTATCCGGAAGCTTGCCTTTTTTGCATTTTAGTCCAACTGATATATCCATACATATCATTCACTAAGAACATAATGAAGCAAACGATAACCGATAAATAAGAAATATCCGACAAGACAGCCAGTGTCCATAAAACAATCAATACAATATCATTGGCAGCGTAGGCAAGCGCAAAATAGGCACTCCGCCGAAAAGTCAGATAAACGGCAAGGAAGCTTGTTGTAACAGACAGCGTGCTTGGTATCAGATTTGCCGTATCAAAAAATTTCAAAATAAAATAGAAAATAAAGGTGATGACGGCGGTGAGTACAAGCATGAAAACGGGTTCTCTTTCTTTCAGGCGGTTGACTTTGACCTCTGCCCTGTTTCCTCCATAGGGATTGCGAAGCCATGATAAGAAAGCGAAGACAGCCATAGGCGCCGTCATACCAAGATAAGTTATCATTTCTCCGTAGTATGCAAACGTGAAGGATATGATGCCGTATAAAATACTGAAAACAACAGTCAATAACTGGCCGGCGGGATTCCCTTTGGCATTAAAGATCAAAGCGGTAGCTCCAACCACTGATGCTGTGAGTGTCAGATAGTTCTCCCTGTCAAAAACCAAAAAGGAAATAATGATCAGCATTATGGATAAGCACCATAACATAATTTCCCCCTTTGAAAAATAAAAAAGTAGAGATTTGCATTTTTCCATAAGTGTCCTCCTAAAAAAATAAGCATCCGTATACACATCTCCTAAGACCTATCGATGTGTACCGAATGCTTTCGCATTTCATTACCCGGTGGCAACTTCGCATTTATTCTAGCACACTGGGTTAGAAAAGTAAAGATTTTAGCGGAATAAATTTTTCTTGTAAAATATAACAAATAAAGAAAAAATTTCTAAAAGGGACATATGTCCTTTCAATAGATAAAGACATGGTTTAGAATCCACTTATAACATACAGTAAAGGTAATTCAACAAGCAGTCATGCCGCAAAGTGAATCGTATAAAGCATAAGGAAATGCGAGGAAAAGAATATGGGCGACAATCATTTAGACAGAGTATTACCGTTTCTAAAAAAAATCGACAAAAAAAGGCGAGAGCAGTTCTATACTTATTTTAAAAACGCGCCGCTTTGGCTTCTCGACAGTTTTTCAATTGAAAAGATGGAAAAAGGGAGAATATTTATCAGAGAGGGAACTTTGGTTGAGGCTATTTATTTTATAGGCGATGGACTGATCAAAGCAACGGATTACAGGATTTATGGCATCAAATTTGATTTTATACTGTTTACAAACGTCTACGCTTACGGAGGCATGGAAGTGATTATGGACTTAGATAAATACCAGACGTCCTTGCAGACGGTGACAGACTGTACCGTATTAAAGATTCCCAAGGCACAGTTCGCCAAGTGGATGAAAACAGATATTCTTGCATTAAGGCATGAATCGAAGCTGATGGGCGAATATCTTTTAGAGCAGGCGCGCAGTATCAGGGCTTTTTTGTTTTTGCAGGGCTCGGACAGACTGGTGATGCTGTTTACCAACAGGTATAAAAAATTTGCAGTGAACGGAGTATTGAGACTGGATAATGACAGACAGGAATTGTCTGATTATTCGGGACTGAGCGTGAAGACCATTACCAGATCCATACAAAAACTTGAAAAGGACGGATTCATTACAAAACAAGGCAGCCGGATTGTGATTCATAAAGAACAGTACGACCGAATGAAAGAAAATCTATCGCAGATTCTTTCGGAAGACGATTAGAAGTATAGCAATTTGTTATACGTTGCTTTGCATAAAAATTATATTTACAAGGAGGAGCAGTCATGCAAAATTATTCAGGAGAAGTGGGATTACAGTATCATTTACAGATCAGGCCCGGCGATGTGGGGCGGTATGTGATTTTACCAGGAGATCCAAAAAGATGCGCCAAGATCGCAAAGCATTTTGAAAATGCACAGTTAGTAGCCGACAGCAGGGAGTATATCACTTATACGGGATACTTAGACGGAGAGAAGGTAAGCGTCACATCTACCGGTATCGGCGGCCCATCCGCATCTATCGCATTGGAAGAATTAGTACTTTGCGGCGCGGATACATTTATCCGTGTGGGGACATGCGGAGGGATTGATCTTGAAGTGAAAGGCGGAGACGTCGTAGTTTCGACAGGCGCGGTCAGAATGGAAGGTACAAGCCGTGAATATGCGCCGATCGAATATCCGGCGGTCGCGGATTTTGAAGTTGCGAATGCACTGGTAAAGGCGTGCAAAGCCTTAGATGTGCCGTTCCATACAGGCGTTGTTCAGTGTAAGGATGCATTTTACGGACAGCATGAACCGGAAAGAATGCCTGTAAGCTATGAACTTTTGAACAAATGGGAAGCTTGGAAACGGATGGGCTGTAAGGCGTCAGAGATGGAATCGGCAGCGTTATTTATCGCGGCAAGCCATCTAAGAGTACGCTGCGGTTCTAATTTCCTGGTAGTCGGCAATCAGGAAAGAAATGCGTTGGGTATGGATAACCCGATCGTCCATGATACGGAGATCGCGATCAAAGTTGCAGTGGAGGGCATCAGAAACTTAATAAAAGAGGATAAAGAGAAATAATACATAGGAGGAAAGAGCGATATGCGGCTCGTATTAAGTTTACTCGGTATTGCAGTAGTTTTAGGTCTTCTCTGGCTGTTATCGTGGAACCGCAAAGCCATTAACTGGAAGATCGTTTTAAAAGCAGTTATTGTTCAGTTTGTTCTTGCAATTATCATTATTAAAATACCGCTGGGACAGAAGGTGGTTTCCGTTTTATCAGACGGCGTTACGGCAGTTGTCGGCTGCGGCAGAGACGGTCTGTCGTTCGTGTTCGGCGATCTTGCAGACAGTTCTAAGATGAGCGTGTTCTTTGTTCAGTCATTAGGCGGCGTTGTATTTGTTTCCGCGTTAGTTGAATTGTTATACTATGTCGGGGCGCTTGGATTTGTTGTAAAATGGCTTGGTAAAGCGGTTGGAAGATTGATGGGGACAACGGCGGTAGAAAGTTTTGTGGCTGTTGCCAATATGTTTCTTGGACAGACAAGCAGTCCTGTGCTGGTGAGTAAATATATCGGTAAAATGACAGATAGTGAAATCATGGTAATTCTTGTATCAGGCATGGGGAGCATGGAGGTGTCTATCCTGGCAGGCTATGCCGCCTGCGGTATTCCTATGGAATATCTCTTGATCGCAAGCGTACTTGTACCGGTTGGAAGTATCCTGGTAGCGAAAATGATCCTGCCGGAGACACAGGAGGCGTTATCCATTGATGATGTGAAAATGGATAATAAAGGCTCGAACTCGAATGTCATTGACGCTGTAGTGGGCGGAGCTTCTACGGGTATGTCAATGATTGTCGGAATCGCATCGTCATTGATTGCCGTACTTGGCCTTGTTGCGCTTATCAACCTTATTTTAGGAGTTGTCCGTCTGGATCTCGAAACGATATTCTCTTATGTATTTGCGCCGTTTGGATTCTTGATGGGGCTTGATGCAGAGAATATCCTACAGGAAGGCATGTTATTGGGACAGAAATTAGCGTTGAACGAATTCGTTGCATTTGGCAATCTGGGGACGTTTATCGAAAGCCTGGATCCAAGATTTGCGATGATCGCGTCTATCTCTATTGCAGGTTTTGCAAATGTATCAAGTATGGGTATCTGTGTAGGAGGTATCGGGGTTCTCTGTCCTGAGAAAAGAGGAACGCTTTCTAGATTAGTATTAAGAGCGATGCTCGGCGGAATGTTGGTGAGCATCCTGAGCGCAATGATCTGCGGTATTGTCGCGCTGTTCTAAGGAGGGACAGATAGCATGGGTAAACAAAAATATAACAGAATTTTTATTATCGTAGTAGATTCCCTGGGGGTAGGCGCATTAAATGACGCGCCGGATTATGGAGACGCCAATACAGATACGCTGGGGCATATTTCCCAGAATGTCGGCGAATTTAAGATTCCAAATCTTCAGAAGCTTGGAATAGCGAATTTGCACGGATTAAAACAGGTGGCGCCGGTTTCCAGGCCCATGGGATATTATACGAAATTAAATGAGGCAAGTACCGGAAAAGATACCATGACAGGCCACTGGGAGATGATGGGACTCCATATTACAAAGCCGTTCCGAACATTTACAGAAACAGGCTTTCCAGAGGAACTATTGGAGGAACTGTCAAGAAGAACAGGCCGTGTAATCATCGGCAATAAAAGCGCCAGCGGAACGGAGATCTTAGATGAGCTTGCAGAGGAAGAGATTGCTGCGGGGCATATGATCGTCTACACATCTGCGGATTCTGTACTTCAGATCTGTGGGAATGAGGAGACGTTTGGGCTTGAAGAACTGTATCGCTGCTGTGAAATTGCAAGAGAGATCACTATGAAAGATGAATGGAAAGTCGGACGTGTTATTGCCAGGCCTTATGTCGGCAGGAGAAGAGGCGAGTTTAAGAGAACGAGCAACCGTCATGACTATGCGTTGAAACCATACGGAAGAACGGCGCTCAATGCGTTAAAAGACGCCGGATTTGACGTGATCTCCGTAGGGAAGATTTTTGATATTTTTGATGGAGAAGGAATTACAGAATCAAATAAATCGAAGAGCTCCGTGCATGGGATGGAGCAGACAATTGAAATCGCAAAAAGAGATTTTGAGGGACTCTGCTTTGTGAACCTGGTGGATTTCGACGCATTGTGGGGACATAGGCGCAATGTGCAGGGGTATGCTGATGAACTGGAAAGATTCGACGAGAAGCTGGGAGAATTGCTGAATCTTCTAAAAGAAGACGATTTATTGATCATAACCGCCGACCATGGTAATGATCCTACTCATACGGGAACAGACCATACAAGGGAAAAAGTTCCTTTCCTTGCATATTCTCCCGCTATGAGAGATAATGGTGAATTAGAAGAGGCTCAGACTTTCGCTGTGATCGGAGCTACGGTTGCAGATAACTTCGGGGTAGAAATGCCGGAGAATACAATAGGAAGTTCTCTTCTTGACCAGTTGGTATAAATAAAAGGAGGAGTTGGACGATGGATAAGAAGGAGATATTAAAGCGTCTGGACCATACATTACTCGGACAGACGGCTGCGTGGGAAGATATTCGCAGGATCTTGGACGAGGGAATGGAATATAAGACGGCGTCTGCATGTATTCCGGCGTCATATGTAAAACAGGCG
>OFGE01003396.1_pt1 | contig 10531 bp, 11 predicted proteins | sample 1521681 | NCBI WGS metagenome assembly OFGE01 (sample SAMEA3504093, study PRJEB24116) | mouse gut metagenome | biome: mouse gut; feature: mouse-associated habitat; material: faeces | place: Denmark | collected 2011 | reverse complement strand
TAGGTTTCCGGTATCTGAACAGATGTAGTCTCTGCAGATTCCGAAGCTTCGCCTGCCTGTTTCCCGGCCTCTGATCCGGTTACCTGATGAGACGGGTCTTCTGTTGTTTCCTGCGGCTTTCCGCAAGCGCTGCACAGACATATAGTCATAAAAACAGTAAAAAATAATCTAATCCTTTTCATTAAAATTCCTCTTCTATCCTATTAAAGATATACAGATTGATCAATTCTGAACCAAAGGTTCCTCCATAATAAAATATCAAATAATTAAATTATTTTCCACATTTTAGAATAACTTGTCTCATTTATTGCTTAATTGGGATGAATATCGTCAATGCAAACACTTTATCCTCTGCTTTATATCTATAATTCCCATCATATTTCTTCAACGCTTCTTCCAGACACAGCATCCCCCAACCATGCTTGTCCTTATCCTTCTTAAGTGTTATCAACCTATTTTTCTCTTGTATGACAGCTTGTACCGGATTTTGAATTTTTATCACAATAAATTCCTCTAATTGAACTACGCATAAAATGATTTTTTTATAAGGAATATCCAATCTTTCACAGGACTCAATTGCATTGTCAATGATATTTCCAAAGATCACCCCAACATCCACTAAATTGATAAAATCGCCGCTTGTAAACTCAACATCATATTGGAAATCAATATTGCTTCTTTTACATTCTTCTGCTTTCTTTTGTATTAATAAATCCAAGATTTCGTTACCTGAATTCACTTTACTTAAAATACTGTGGAAATTCTGTTCAAAAGCATCCAGATATTTACTCTTGCTCTCCTCAGTTTCTATTTCTCTGGATATCAACATCTGATTTTTTAAATCATGGAATATTCTCTGCACCTGATTCTTGTAATTATTGATTTCTTCATAACAATCCATTTGTACCCTTGCTTTTTCAGACAACAGTTTAATCTCATTTTCTTGAATTATTGATTTATTTACTACCCGCAGAAAGAATATATATCCCAATAAAAAAGTAACGCTTAATAAAATATTAATTATAAATATGATTTCCAGTGTAGTATGACTAATTTTTTCTTCCATGAGACAATCGATCATAAAGTACAAATATCCCAATATAAATCCTGCCCCAACAATATATCCAGCTATCCATTTCTTATCCATCTTATTATTAGACAAGCTGTTCACCAATTCAAGAAATATTAACTCGCAGCTTCTAGCTATGACAAGAGCGATAGCCCAAAATAACGTTTCTTCAAGTATTCCTTCTAAGTCAGACCTCTGTACTTGAAGCATTAGTATAATGTTCACCGATAACTCTGCAACTACCGTACATCCCATCAGTTCTATTGCCCTTATTGCCGCTGTTTTCAATGTAACATTTTCAAAAACAAAGTAAAACACAATTGCATAAAACGCTGTACCTGCAAAGCCTCTGTAAGCAATCTCCATTCCAAACCAATTCATTGTATTCACAAATAAAACCGAAGCAAATAAGAATACGATTCCCCTCAGAACTTGCCGGTTCTTGCGCTCATATCGTCTGTTAAACAGATAGAATATACCGCAGTCGCATATATTACTGATAACTATACTTAATAACATATCTCCGTAACTCCTTTGATCCTCGCTGATAGCTACATGCATTATAAAATATTCTGCCGAAGATAACAACCATATACACATGCATCAAAGCGCAATATCCTTATATTTTTATCCAATATGCTTATTGCTTTTCATCCTTTTATGCAATATGATAATAATCAGAAGGAAACCAAATAAAAGGAGGAACTAATTATGGCAAATATCTTAATCACCGGAGGCGCCGGTTATATCGGCAGCCACACAGCTTTGGAGCTTCTGAACCAGGGATATCAGGTGACCGTATATGACAATCTTTCCAATTCTTCCGAGGAATCTTTGAAGAGAGTAGAGGAACTCACCGGGAAGAAGATTGCATTCTATGAGGGTGATGTATGTGACGGCGCTGCTCTTAAGGAGCTGTTTCAGAAGGAATCCATCGACGCTGTCATCCATTGTGCTGCACTGAAGGCTGTTGGGGAGTCTGTACAGAAGCCATTGGAATACTACCAGAATAATATTACAGGAACGCTTACGCTGATGGACGCTATGCGTAATGCCAATGTGAAAAAGATCGTATTCAGTTCTTCTGCCACCGTATACGGAAGCCCTGAGGTGATGCCGATCACCGAAGACTGCCCGAAGGGACAGTGCACCAACCCATACGGCTGGACCAAATCCATGATGGAACAGATCATGACCGACTTACAGAAGTCCGACCCCGAATGGGATGTTATCCTGCTCCGCTACTTCAACCCGGTAGGCGCTCATGAGAGCGGACGCATCGGAGAAGACCCTAAGGGCATCCCGAATAACCTGATGCCGTATATTTCTCAGGTTGCTGTCGGCAAACTGGACAAATTAGGCGTATTCGGCGACGATTACGATACGCCTGACGGGACAGGCGTCCGCGATTATATCCACGTAGTTGACCTTGCTGTCGGTCATGTGAAAGCCATCGATTACATCATGACCAACCCAGGCCTTGACGTGATCAACCTTGGGACAGGCGTTGGCTACTCTGTTCTCGATATGGCAAAGGCATTCGGCAAAGCATGCGGCAAAGAGATCCCTTACGAGATCAAGCCAAGAAGAGCCGGAGACATCGCAATGTGCTATGCAGACCCGGCCAAGGCCGCTAAGGTTCTCGGATGGAAGGCTGAGCGCGGACTGGACGAGATGTGTGCTGATACCTGGAGATGGCAGTCCCAGAACCCGAACGGATACCACTAAACACACAATTGGGGACGTAGTAAAATTCAATTTTACTACGTCCCCAATTGCAAAATATCCTGTCGGCAAACTCAACAGATCAGGCGTATTCGGTGATGATTACTCTGTTCTGGGTCTGGTTAAATAAGACCTCCGCAAACATATACTGTTGAATTCTCTTATTTCGATTCCCCACAATAAAACATCAGGGAATTTTTGCACTTGTCCAAAAAGTATCTTGCATTAATAGTAAACTGGGGTGCTAAAATGCAAACAGTTTAATCGAAAAAGGCAAAAGCAATTGCTAATTGCGGAAATGTAAACTGCTATACGTTGCATTTATTACGCAGTAACAGTATAATTCTTTTATAGAAGATGCAGAAAAAAGAGGAGGGAGTGAGGAGGGCGGAAGGATCTATGAAAAAGGCAAAAGATGATAACCAAAATTTTGCAAAGGCTATTCTGAATGTAAGACGGGATAATAAACTCACACAAGAACAATTTGCTGAAAAAATAGGGGTAACAAGACAGGCTGTATCCAGGTGGGAGATGGGAATTTCTGTTCCTAATATTAATACAATCACCTTGATAAGTGAAAAATTTGGCGTTTCTATTGATGTAATATTGAAAGCAACGGAAAATGTTACGGAGAAGAGAGCGGCTTCTATTAAAAAAACTAGAAATTATGAATTTCTACTTCTGTTTATCGGTATTGCGGGACTGATAACACTTCCGTTTTTGGCAAAATGGGAACAACTAAAAAGCATGGAATCTTTTAAAACGGCTTATGAGCATTCAAGTGATTACATTTTAGAATATCCACTATCCATCATACTAATGTTCGCATTGTTGCTCATAGGTTTAGGTATATACATAATTATAAAAAAGAGAAGGTAATTTCATGAAGAAAAAAAGATTAGTTTTTTGACAGCATTTGTATTTAGTATTGTGGTACTATTACCTACAGATGTAATGGCAGCTGAGCCATCACACAAAGACAGCGAAGTAAAACATGCAAACATAATGACCGATAATACTGAATATGGAATACAGCCGCATACGGATGGCTATTATTATTGGGCTGTTGAGAGCAAAACAAATCTGGGAACGGTATATGGATCATGGCGATTAGGTCCTCAGGGAGCTGGACCTGGAAACGTGACTGTTAATAAGACAGATACAGTAACAAATACAATTAGTGGATCATATACCAGTGTTGGAGATATATCGGCTTCTTTGGGGGTTTCAATTGGCAAGAGTCAGTCTTATTCTGTATCATACAGTTTACAGGTTCCAACGGGAAAAACATATCAGATTAAGTACAGGCCTTTATATACAAAATATAAGGTTGTTCAGAGACAATATTATAAGATTGATGGCTATTCTTCACCTACTAGCAATACAAAAACCTGCTATGTACAAGCATTCTATGACTGGGGTTTTGATTATAATGTGGTTAAGTGAACAAACAAAGATGTAGTATAAAATAATGATGGATAGTTTAGCGAAAAGGTGGTAATTTTGCCACCTTTTCTTGTACCTTCTATTATCATTTTGTCAGAACAACCGTTTTCACAGCTTGAGATCGGCTGGAAGGCAGAACGCGGATTGGATGAGATGTGCACAGACACCTGGAGATGGCAGTCTCAGAATCCGAATGTATACTGCTAAACACACAATTGAACATTTTACTAAGTTATCCTTCCTCAAACAGATCATCTCTGGTAATATTATTGAGCCACTTCATACTCCGGTAATGCTTGAGTACCCAGGGCCATTTGGCGAATTCATCCGTGCACAGCAGGAAATATACCCACAGCACCGGCAGCCTCAGCACAAATGCCGCGAAAAATCCCAACGGCACCGCATAACACCACATATCGATAACGTCACAGATGAATCCGAACCTGCTGTCGCCTCCCGCACGGAAGACGCCCGCGATCAGCGTTGTATTCACAGCCGCACCCATAACATAATAAGTGTTGATCAGCATCATATATTTCAGATAATGCATTGCCTGATCGGTCAAAGACGCATACCTCATTACAATCGGCATCGCTGCAAGGACGATAAGTCCTCCGATCGCACCGGTGATCACCGTCATCTTCATCACCTTTTTCGCGCCCTCTTTTGCCTCTTCAAGCTTATTCATACCGATAATATTGCCCAACAGGATACCGCCTGCACTTGCTGTCCCGAAGCATAGGATCGTCCCAAAGTTCCGCACCACAATAACGAAGGAATTGGCCGCTACCGCATCGGTTCCCAGGTGTCCGATGATTACCGAATACATGGAAAATGCAACGCTCCATGCGATATCATTGCCAAGCGCCGGCAGAGACAGCCTGACAAAATCCGAGAACAACTGCTTGTTCCTCATGAACAGATACCGGAAATCCAGCTTGATATCCTTACTCATAAACGAAACGATAAAACATGCCAGAAGCTCGACAAGTCTGGATATGGAAGTCGCAAGCGCCACGCCCATTGCTCCAAGCTTCGGGGCTCCGAACAATCCAAAGATAAACACCGCATTCAGAAGAATGTTCAGGGAAAATGCCAGCACATTCATCGCCGTGCTGATCATTACTCTGCCGATACTGCGCAGAACTGCAAGATAAACCTCCGTGATCCCCCAACACAAATAACTGATACTCATGAACCTTAAGTAGGACGCCCCTATCGCGATCAATTCCTTGTCGTTCGTGAATATATGCATCATTGTCTCCGGGACAAATAACGCCGCACAAGCAAAAAGAAGCGCGATCAACAGAGAAAAACGCATCGCAATTCCCTCGATCAGTTGAATCGCTTTCATATCGCCTTTACCGTAATACTGCGCGCTCAACATCGTTGCGCCTGTCCCAAGTCCATAGAATACCATGAACAGTACATTTGCATATTGGGATGCAAGAGATACTGCCGATATGGAGGACTGACCAACGTAATTCAGCATAATTACATCGGCGGAACTGACTGCCGCGCTTAACAAATTCTGTATCACGATCGGCAGTACCAGCTTGAATATCTGTCTGTAAAATGTATCTTTATTTGCCATACTATTTGTCATATTATTTTCATCCTTAATATAAATTTATGTAACAATCTGCGAATTTACTGCATCAATATCCGCACAAGTTGCTCTGCTCATCTTTATTGCATCAATATCCGCACGAGCTCTGCTAAGCCCTGCTCATCTTCTTTATCGAATCTCGCAAGAACCGGGCTGTCAATATCCAACACTCCCACGATCTCTTCCCCCTTATGCATCGGTATAACGATCTCTGAATTCGATGCACTGTCACAAGCAATATGCCCGGGGAATTCATGCACATTCTCCACCAGCATGATCTCATCTTGCTGTACCGCTGTGCCGCAGACCCCGGAACCCACCTGGATCTCTACGCAGGCCGGCTTCCCCTGGAACGGCCCCAGCACCAGTTTACCATCCTGCATGAGATAGAATCCGGCCCAGTTGATATCGGTCAATGCCTGATATAACAGGGCAGAAGCATTCGCAAGATTGGCAAGCAGATACGGAACTCCGTCTGTCAGCCCTTGAAGCTGTGTTCTAAGGAGACGATAGAGCGCTTTCTTTTCTGCGGGATATGTCATAGACGTTGTCTTCATATATGTATTTCCCTTTCTATAATTAGTTTTTGTCTTCAAAATTCCTTCGTAATATCGGTCACGCCATACTGCTCCTTGAACGTCTGCAGATCCTTCTCATTGCGGATCAGCATGATATCCGTGAATTTACCCGTCTGCAGATCGCGGAAACCAGCCACCTGCTCTCCGGTGCATATGCTGCAGCGTAAGATAGGTTTTTGGGTGGCCGGATCGTAGGGCGCTGCCGGGGTGCTGCGGGTTGATTTCTTAAATAGCCGGAACATGGCTTACTCCTTTCAGTTCCCAATAGAACACATATTGCTGCATAACTCCTTCATACCCCTTATACCTCCTACGCGGAAATCCCCTCTTATAATGCTTACTCAACGCCTGCAGGATATGTGTATCCTTCGGAAATGCCTCCAGATGATGCAGCCCAAACAGGCAGATGCAGTCTGCCACTTTCTCTCCCACACCATACAATTGCAGCAATTCCGCCTTCGCATTCCGATACTTCATCTCCTGTATCTTCCTAAGGCTGATCTCCTCTTGCACGATACTTCTGGCAGTCCGTACCACATACTTACTCCGATAGCCCAGATTACATTCCTTAAGTTCATCCTCTGGCAGGAACGCCAGCGCCTCCGGTGCAGGGAACGTATAGTAACGCTCTCCCCGGAAATTCCTCTTCTCTTCGCCGTACCGCTCACAGAGATTCTGGATACACCTGCGGATCCTCACAATATTATTCTGCTGTGAGATGAGAAATGAAACTGTCATCTCCCACAACTCCTGATGCAAAATGCGGATTCCCAGACCAAACTGCACCGCATTCATCAGATATTTATCGTTAGGATTAACCGATTCTATGTATCCGCTGTAATCACAATCCAAATCAAAATAGCTTCTCCAGAATTCTTCAAATTCCTCTTCCCCGCAGAAAAAGGTGCATTCTTTTCCATTCTGTTCTATTTCCAGATATCTGCCTGCGGCAACCACGCTGTAGGTATTCTCTTTTACTTGTGCCATCCGAAAACACTGCCCGGAGTCACAGATCTGCCTTATGTTGAAATTCTCTATTGTTCTTTTGACCATTCGCTTTATCCTATTCTCATTTACACGACTGCCTCAATTAATGTCTTGCTGTTTATTGTAATTTCTTTTATTCCAATCTCTTTATGCTTATTGAAATTAAAACTCAGCATATACCCTTTATCCAGATGGTAATATTCAAGATAATCTAATAATTGCGCTTCACCTCTCAAATTATATGCATTGCCATGCCATAATTTTAGTTCCACAACGATCTGTTCTCCACCATAATCTACGATCACATCTGTACGTTCCCTGTTACGGGTCTGTGCTTCAATGTAATAATTTCCTCTTCCATTAATAATTGGACGAAGATATAGCAGAAAATACCGTCTCCCATCTTCTTCATAAAATTCCTGATTCTGATCTCCATACAGATCGTCAAAATGTCTCACAAATTTTTCCAATACCAGGCGCATATTCAGACGTCCATTTTCAACAAACTGATTCTTATCCAGTGTTGCCGCCTTATACATATCACTTCCTTGTACCCTTGCAGTCGTTAAAAAATAATTGTACAAACGGGTTTCAAAGATCCTATTTGCTACTCTGACATTACCGTCTTCTATTTTCACAAATCCAAACATCATCGCCAATTCTGTTATGCCATCATCAGGATTATAGAGAATACTCTGCCCCCGAAACAACAAAGCATGTATCATCTCTCTAAGCTCCATATACGCATCAATCTTCCCGATCAGCGAATCAAATAACGTATTCTTCTCATGCAGCAATATGTTAACAGCTTCTAGCATCCCTTCCTTTGTCCACGCACTGGATTTATCGGAAAACACAGCATCCCCGGCCACATGCTCATCAATCAGTTTGCACAGCCTGGATACTAAGAATGGATAACCGTCTGTATAATCATACAGCCTTTGAGCCATCTTGCGGATACTCATTCCTGTCCTATTATCATTTTCATAATCAAAGAGCATTCCTTCTATGTCTTTCACTGAAAAACTCATATCTATCAGAAAATCAGCCGCAATGTTCCACGGACTGTTCATTTTCTCTTCTCCATCAGCCGCCATTTTGCGCTTCAGATTCTTCACATCATATACCCCGGCAAGAATAACCGATTGAAATGTCGGTTTCCTATCCCTGTTAATGTAATAACCGCGAAGCTGCGCCAGGAGATCGAGAAAGACCTGACTATTGGAAGCGCTGTCCACCTCATCAATAATAAGAACAAGCTTCTTAACCGACTGGCCGCACCATTTGCTCAGACAGCGGAATAATCCCGAAAGAGTCCTCCGTTCTGATTTCCCATCTGCCAACAACGCCAAACCGTCCCTGATTTCCTGCGGAATCTCTTCTTTCCCTTCCGCCGCATCCAGAACTTCTCTTGAAAATGCCTCAACAAATAATTCCTCTTTCTCAAAATCTGAATAGCTTACCATCTGAAAATCAATGGCTACAACTAAATATTCATTTTCCAGAAATCTCTCCAAAGCCTTTAAGGTCGTTGTCTTTCCATATTGCCTCGCACGATTGACCGTAAAATATTCGCCCGCATCAATCATTGTCTTAATCTTCTCCAGGCGTTCCGATAAATCAACCATATAATGCAGCTGCGGTTTGCAATCTGCACTAACATTAAACTTTTTTCTCACGATTTCATTACCCTCATCTCTCTTCACACGGATACACCATCCCCCATTGCCCGCGGATCTCATCCAACAGCCGCATCACCCGCAGCGTCTCGGCATGGGGCATCTCCGGGCACTCGGTCTTCCCTTCTTCTATCGCTTTCATACACGCGAGCACCTCATACTCATCCCCATTGATCTGCTCCGACGCGAAAATTCCAAATTTCATAGTTCCATTTCCTTTCAATATTATCCGTCAGATACGCTTCTTCCATCCAGCATTAATTCACATCCGCAGACTCCTGCGGCAAGAACTGTACATTCAGATCCACATTTCCTTCGATCCCATCTACGCTCCCCTTCTCCGAATACTGCCAGAAGGAGAAGTAATACGGCGTCTGCGGCACAGGCTCATAATCCGCATACCAGATCGGATAATCCGCCAATGCCTCCATATCATATTCAAAAGCTTCCCAGACCATATTGCTGTAGATCATAGGCTGATAGCCTGCTTCTTTCATCTTCTCACAGAACAGGATTGTATTCTTCGTAAACTGCTCCCCCGTCACATTGTCAGTGCGGGCTGTATCATCCCGGATCCGCTCCGGGTCAAATACGACCGGAAGCTCCAGATCATGTCCCTTAAGCTGTCCCAACACCAGTTCAACCTCCTGAAGCGTCTCCTCTTCATTGACGGCCTGGGAGAATATATAGATACCCACCTCAATTCCGGCATTATGCGCATTCACGATATTCTGCTGGAATTTGGCGTCCGCACACAGCGTACCCTGCTCTCCATATCCTCTGTACCCGATACGCAGAAATGCAAAATCATAGCCCGCAGCCTTCACTCTCCCCCAATCAATGTCTCCCTGGTACTCGGACACGTCTATTCCCTTACGGATAGAATATCGCTCGTCTCCCGTATACTGAATTCCCGCTTCCGTATTCGTAAGGCAGGACCAGTTGTAATCATGCTTCCTGACGGCAGGATCGATCTCTGCCTCGTGCCATTCTCCCCACGCATCGACAAATCTAAGCATCTTTGGGGCTGCCGGATCTGACTCATGACTCAATATCCCGTCTGCATCCTCTTCTTTTCTCTCTGTCCCGTCTGCCTTCTCCCCTTCTATCTCTGTCCCGTCTGCATTCTTCCCTTCTATCTCTGTCCCGTCTGCATTCTCCTCTCTTATCTCTGTCTCTTCCTGTCGCATTTTGCCGCATCCTGTCAGAAAAATACAGTTCAAAATCACTCCAAAAATTATAAAAATATCTATATATCTCTTCATTTTCTCCCTCAGCCCCTATATCTATGAAAAAACTTAAGTTTTTTTTAAATATATCTTGCTTTTTACTCCATACTATATTATACTAAGTGATGTAGAAAGAACACTTTCTACAACCCCTTATTAATTATTTATACTCCCCTCAAAAGACCGATGGCTCCCCCATCGGTCTTTTA
>OFGE01003394.1_pt1 | contig 10534 bp, 9 predicted proteins | sample 1521681 | NCBI WGS metagenome assembly OFGE01 (sample SAMEA3504093, study PRJEB24116) | mouse gut metagenome | biome: mouse gut; feature: mouse-associated habitat; material: faeces | place: Denmark | collected 2011 | reverse complement strand
GCTGTGGATCGGACGGGATGCTTAAGAGCCCCTAACCCCCATCACAAGGCCCCAGTCTCATACCCTGCCCTCTGCCTGACTACGGTTTTGGCTGGCTTACAGAGAATTTCTTATTTACACTGAATAGGTATAGGGGTATCCTGTGGGATTTTCTTGTTTTTGCCATATGGGGTAATCTTTAGCTGGCAGGCATGGAATATCGTAGTCAGGAGCGCATGGCCGTGAAAATTCGTTGTAGCCAGCTTTTTTTATGATGAAAAACCCTTCAATAATTCGTAGGGAACGTTTAAATGCCCTGTCCCTGTCCCTAAATGGATATGCGGTTTGTTGCTGCCGTGGAAATCCGAACCTCCTGAAATTGCCAGCCCATATTCTTCCGCCAGCCTTCGGATATACCGTTCATCCCCTGGCTGGTAAGTGGAATAAAGGGCTTCTATTCCGTCAAGCTTGCAGGAAAGGCAGTCGGTAATCAGTTCCCGCAGCCTTTCGTCGCTCATATGGTAAAGCACAGGGTGTGCAAGCACAGCTTTCCCATTTGCATGATGGATCAATTCTATGCCTTCTTGCGGGGAGATTTTTTCCCTTGGTACGTGGCAGCGGCAGCCGTCGCCAATGTATTTTTCAAAAGCCTCCGAAATGGACTTAATATATCCGCGTTCAAGCAGGAAACGTGCCACATGTGCCCGGGTTAAAACGGCGTCCGGAAACATTTCGCGTAAAGCTTTTTCGGAAATGGCAAAGCCTTCTTCGTTTAACTTCTGGTACATTTTTTGGTTGCGGTTGTCCCGGTTGTCCCGGAAATGGGCTAAGTGTTCAAGCAGGCGCGGGTTTGTTTCATCCAGATACAAGCCGACCATGTGTACTTCCTTGCCCTTATAGTCGCAGGAAAGCTCTACGCCTGGAATTAGTTCTATGGAGGCTGCGTTCGCGGCAGCTTTGGCTTCTGCGATGCCGTCTACGGTGTCATGATCGGTTAGGGCAAAGGCGCAAAGCCCGGCTTTTTTTACGGCGGCTACTAATTCTGTGGGGGTTAAAGTACCGTCGGAAGCGGTAGAATGAACATGTAAATCTATTTTTTGAGTATTCATGGTATTTTGTCTCCTTTTTGTTTTTGAATATTATAGCCGAAAACAGATCGGATTACAATAGCAGGGAAAGAGATGTAAACAAAGAAAGGAAGTGGTCTTGTTGGCAAAAAAAGATCAGTTAAGTAAATTTATTAGTTTGCTGCTGCGCCACCATCCGGAAGCGGCAGGCATTACCTTAGATGAACATGGCTGGGCAGACGTAAACGAGCTGTTGGAAGGGATTACCCGTACCGGGAGGAAGATAGATATGGGTATCCTTAAAGAGATAGTGGCGTCAGATAATAAAAAACGGTACAGCTTCAATGAAGGCAAGACACTGATACGAGCAAACCAGGGGCATAGCATCCCGGTAGATGTGGAATTAAAAGAACGAAAGCCGCCTGAGTTATTATACCATGGGACAGCGGCCAGGTTTCTTGACGGAATCCGTGCCGAAGGGTTAAAACCAATGGGCAGATTGCATGTCCATCTGTCAAAAGATACAGAAACTGCGGTAAAAGTAGGCAAACGGCATGGATTGCCTGTTGTGCTGACCGTCTACAGCGGAAAAATGTATCAGGACGGCCAGACTTTTTATTTATCCGAAAATGGCGTATGGCTTACAAAGGGCGTTAGTATAAAATATTTGGGTTTCTCTGATACTAACTAATGCTGGCAAAGGATGGCAAAGTATCATCAGATTGAACATTAGTAGTTCAATCTGCATAAATTCGGTCAACGTAGCCCGCTACGACTCCCTCATTTGGTACAAATCTCCCACTAAGTGTGGAATACATCTGTCGAAAAGCATTTTTCAAACACGCTCTAGTCCTGATGCATTTGTAAAAAGGAAAAACCAAAATCTCTTGTAAAATACAATATAGTATCATATAATATTACGAGTGCAATAAGCCGGACCCAATCATACATATCCGGCGAAGGAAAAGGGGCTAAACATGAAACATTTAAAACAATTATTAGGGCGTTTACCATATCAGCATATACAAGGAACCCTGGAGCGTGAGATCTCAGACGTTATTTATGACTCCCGCAAAGTGGTAAAAGACGCCCTGTTTGTATGTATTAAAGGGACTGCCGCAGATGGGCATACTTTTGCAAAAGGGGCGGTAGAGTCAGGCGCTAAAGCATTGATTGTTTCTGAATTGGTAGATGTGCCGGAGGAAATAACGGTAATCCTGGTAGAAGATACACGGTACGCGCTTGCTCTGGTTTCTGCTGCTTATTTTGATTATCCGGCAGAGCAGCTTAGGGTAATTGGCATTACTGGTACAAAAGGCAAAACTACGACTACCTATATGATTAAATCTATTTTAGAAGGCGCGGGGCATCGTGTGGGGTTGATTGGTACAATTGAAACTATCATTTCTGAGGAAACGGTACCGTCCGCCAATACGACGCCGGAATCTTACCTGATTCAGCGTTATTTCCGCAAGATGCTGGACTCCGGCTGCGACTGCTGTGTCATGGAGGTTTCTTCACAGGGGCTTATGATGCATCGGACGGCCGGGTTTGTTTTTGAAATGGGTATTTTTACGAATTTAGAGCCGGATCATATTGGGCCGAATGAACATGCATCCTTTGAAGAATATATGGAATGCAAAAGCCTTCTGTTTTCCCAGTGCAGGATTGGGATATTAAATGCAGACGACAGGCATTATAAGGATATGATAAAGCGCCATACCTGTGAGGTTGAAACCTTTGGGTTTGGCGGGGCGGCATCGCTTCGTGCGGACGGTGTTAGGCTTGTAAAGGGGCCTGGCTGCTTAGGGGTGGCATACCATGTGTCCGGGCTTATGGATTTCGATGTGCAGATTGATGTGCCGGGGAGGTTTAGCGTGTATAATTCACTGGCTGCAATTGCGGTTTGCAGACATTTCGGGGCAGATGCGGGTGTGATGGAAAAGGCGCTTAAATCAGCAAAGACAAAGGGACGGATTGAATTGGTAAAGGTTTCAGATGATTTTACACTGATGATTGATTATGCGCACAATGCCATGAGCTTAAAGAGCCTGCTGTCTACATTGCGGGAATATGAGCCGGGGCGCCTTGTGTGCCTGTTTGGCTGCGGGGGGAACCGTTCCCGGGCAAGGCGGTTTGAAATGGGGGAGGTTTCGGGTGAAATGGCGGATCTTACCATTATTACATCGGATAACCCTCGTTTTGAAGAGCCGCAGGTAATTATTGACGATATTAAAATTGGGATTGGCAAAACAAATGGGCAGTATGTGGAGATTGCAGACCGCAAGGAGGCAATCCGGTATGCGGTTGCGCACGGAAGGCCTGGGGATGTCATTGTGCTTGCCGGGAAAGGGCATGAGGATTACCAGGAGATAAAAGGGATAAAATATCCAATGGATGAGCGTGATCTGATAACCCAGGTTCTCAAGGAGCTTAAGGCGGAAGGGTAAGCAGGTGGTAAGATGGCATATTTTGCCAATATTATAATTGACATATCCCACGAAAAATTAGACCACACTTTCCAGTACCGGATACCTAGGGGGATTTTAGAAAAGGTATATCCCGGCGTCCAGGTAGTGGTTCCGTTTGGGAAGGCAAACCGCATGATCCGCGGGTTTGTTGTAGAAGTGACGGATCAGGCGGCGTTTGAAGTAAACCGGATCAAAGAGGTGGATTCGGTGTTTACGGACGGTGTGGCGGTAGAGGGGCAGCTGATCGCCCTTGCGGCGTGGATCCGGAAAAATTATGGCGGTACGATGAATCAGGCGCTAAAGACAGTAATCCCCATTAAACGCAAGGCAAAGGCAAAGCAGAAGCGTACGGTTTGCCTGGCTGTCCAAGAAGAAGAGGCACGCCGTTTTCTTGCAGAATTTGAAAAAAAGCATAATACGGCAAGGGCTAGGCTGCTTGCGGAACTGCTAAAGCACCCAAAGCTGTCATATGAGGTAGTAACGCAAAAGCTAAATGTGCCGGCAACGGTTATACGGGCGCTTAAAGAACGGCGGATTTTAGATGTGCAAAGCGATACTAAATACCGTGACCCGGTGGCCCATCTTAAAGGGCAGGAATACCATACTGTGTTAAATGGGGCTCAGCAGGCAGTAGTGGATACGGTGCGTGCGGATATGGAGGAGGGGCTCCGGCGTACATATCTGCTGCACGGTGTGACAGGCAGCGGCAAGACAGAGGTTTACATGGAGCTGATTGCCAGTGTTATAGCTTCCGGGAAACAGGCGATTGTACTGATACCGGAGATTGCACTGACCTATCAAACCGTGATGCGCTTTTACGGGCGGTTTGGCGGGCGGGTTTCCATCTTAAATTCCAAGCTTTCCATTGGAGAGCGCTACGATCAGTTTGTACGTGCAAAGAACGGGGAAATAGATATTATGATAGGGCCAAGGTCCGCATTGTTTACCCCGTTTTTAAGACTTGGCCTTATTATTATAGATGAAGAGCACGAGGGCAGCTACAAAAGTGAAACACTGCCCAAATACCATGCCAGGGAAACAGCAATTGCACGTGCACGCTTAGCGGATGCTTCCGTTGTACTTGGATCGGCTACGCCTTCCATAGACAGCTATTACAGGGCCTTAAATGGCGAATACTGTCTGTTGGAGCTAAAGCAGCGTGCGAAAGAGCAGCCTCTCCCGGTGTGCCACATTGCTGATTTGCGGGAAGAACTAAAAAAAGGAAACCGTTCGGTGTTAAGCGCAAGGCTGCAGCATTTGATAGAAGGGCGCCTTTTGGCAAAGCAGCAGATCCTGCTGTTTTTAAACCGCAGAGGGCTTTCAGGTTTTGTATCCTGCCGTGCTTGCGGGCATGTTATTAAATGCCCTCATTGCGACGTATCCCTTAGCCTGCACAGGCAGGGGGCAGCAGGCACAGCTTATGGCGCCCTGCCTGTGCAGGGGCTGCTGAAATGCCATTACTGTGGGTATGGGGAGCCTGCGCCAACAGAATGCCCCGTCTGCGGATCAAAATACATCAGCGGCTTTAAGGCAGGGACACAGCGGATGGAGGAAATTGTCAAACAGAGGTTCCCTTCAGCAAGGGTACTGCGGATGGATTTGGATACGACGAAAAACAAGGGCGGCTATGAGAAAATTTTATCTGCGTTTGCTAACCATGAAGCGGATATTTTAATAGGCACGCAGATGATTGTTAAGGGACATGATTTTCCGGATGTTACGCTGGTAGGCATCTTGGCGGCGGATTTGTCTATGTATGCGGCGGATTATAGGGCAGCCGAGCGTACCTTCCAGCTTCTGACACAGGCGGCAGGCAGGGCAGGCAGGGGGGATAAGCTAGGGGAGGTTGTTATACAGACTTATAATCCTGACCATTACAGTATCCGTACAGCGCGCATGCAGGACTATAATGCTTTCTACCACGAGGAAATTGCGGTGCGCAAGCTGCTTTCATACCCTCCGGTATCCCATATGGCGCTTATTTTATTTGCGGCAAAAAACGGGCAGGCCGCAAAGCAGGCCGCGGATTATGTGGCCGGATGGCTGAAACACGAGCCACCTGCGGGGCTTCGCATGATAGGTCCTGCGGAAGCGTCGGTTGCAAAAGTCAATGACATTTTCCGCCAGGTTATATATTTAAAGCATATAGATTACGGGCAGCTTGTCTTGTTAAAGGATAAAATTGAGCGGCTTGTGGAAGAAAAAATAGACAAAAAGCAGATAAATATTTCATTTGATTTCGATCCCATGAACGGGATGTGACAGTTTAAGGAGGAATTATGGCACTTCGTACAATAAGGATGTTAGGAGATCCAGTTTTAAATAAAGTTTGCAGGGAGGTAAAAGAGGTTACACCTAAAATTTCTACATTGATTTCTGATATGCTCGAAACCATGTACGATGCAAATGGGGTCGGCCTGGCCGCCCCTCAGGTGGGGGTTTTAAAGAGAGTGGTTACAATTGATGTCGGAGATGGGCCGCTTATTATGATAAACCCCCAAATCCTTGCTTCGGACGGCACACAGACTGCTGGGGAAGGCTGCTTAAGCCTGCCCGGCAAAGCAGGGCAGGTTACAAGGCCAAACCACGTGGTTGCACGGGCCTATAACGAACAGATGCAGGAGTTTGAAATTGATGCAACAGAGCTTTTAGCCCGTGCTATCTGCCATGAGATCGATCATTTGGAAGGGCATATGTATACGGAATTTGTAGAAGGGGATATTTATGAAGTAGAAGACGAGGGCGAGGAGGAGTAAGCATGCGGGTAGTTTTTATGGGGACGCCGGATTTTGCGGTCAAAACCCTTCAGGCTGTGATGGACGCAGGCCATGAGGTTGTGCTTGTGGTGACGCAGCCGGATAAGCCAAAGGGCAGGGGGAAAGCCCTGTCGCAGTCTCCGGTCAAGGAGTGCGCGCTTTCACACGGGCTTTCGGTTTACCAGCCAAAGCGGGTGCGGGAAGCAGAGTGTGTGGCATATATTGGAGGTTTTTGTCCAGATATGGTTGTTGTGGCGGCATTTGGCCAGATTCTTCCAAAAGGGCTATTGGAATTGCCCCGGTTTGGCTGTGTGAATGTACATGCTTCCCTGCTGCCCCAATACCGGGGGGCTGCGCCAATCCAGTGGTCAGTGATTAATGGGGACAGGGTATCCGGCATTACAACGATGCGCATGGACGAGGGGCTTGATACAGGCGATATTATCGAGCAGGAAACGGTAACGCTTACAGAGGATGAAACGGGGGGAAGCCTTTTTTCGCGTCTTGCCGAAAAAGGGGCACAGCTTCTAGTGCATACAATGCAGCTGATAGAAGAGGGCAAAGCAGTTTATACTCCGCAGGATGCGGCACAGGCGACCCATGTGGGAATGATCACAAAACAGATGGGCTGCATTGACTGGAAGCAGCCGGCAGAGGCATTGGAGAGGCTGATCCGGGGGTTAGATCCCTGGCCAAGCGCTTATACCAGTATTGGGGGCAAGACGCTTAAAATCTGGCGTGCCGTAGCGGAATGCGGCGGCTCAAGGGAAAATGCGGGAAAAGTAGTATTTGTGGGGAAGGATGCCTGTAAGATCCAGACCGGGGACGGGGTTTTGCGTTTGATGGAGGTTCAGCTAGAAGGGAAAAAAAGAATGGGGATAGAAGCGTTTTTACGGGGGTATGATGTAAGAGAAGGGATGCTTTTGGGGTAATTAAAACCATTTGCCACTAAACAAAAATTAAAAAAGGAGAAAACAGTTATGGGATTTGGATATTACGGATGGTGGGACCCTACTTATTACCTGGTAATTATCGGCGTATTGATTTCTCTGTTTGCGTCAGCGAGGGTGAAAGCGACATTTAGCAAATACGCTCACTGCCGCAGCATGGCAGGTATTACGGGTGCACAGGCAGCGGAACGGATTTTGCACATGGCGGGTATATACGATGTGACGATCCGCCATATACCTGGCAATTTATCCGATCATTACGATCCGGGGAATAAAACATTGAATTTGTCGGATAGTGTATACAGGTCTGATTCGGTAGCGGCAGTCGGTGTGGCGGCGCATGAGTGCGGGCACGCAATTCAGCACCAGAAGCATTACGCCCCGCTTTCTATCCGCGGGGCGATTGTCCCGGTAGCCAATCTGGGATCTACGCTGGCCTGGCCGCTTATCTTGATGGGGATGTTTTTTTCTCAGGGCACAGGGACCATGCTGATCCAGGCCGGGATCCTCTGTTTTTCGTTTGCAGTTATATTTCAGCTTGTTACGCTTCCGGTGGAGTTCAATGCCTCAAGGCGCGCACTTTCCATTCTGGGCAGTACAGGGATGTTAAATTCTGATGAGCTGGGAAAAACGAGAAAGGTGCTCGGCGCGGCAGCATTGACGTATGTAGCAGGGGCAGCGGCGTCTATTTTGCAGCTTTTACGCCTGTTTTTACTGTTTGGAGGAAGAAATGACGACTGATGGGGTGAATTTACGTGAGCTAGTGCTTGACATATTGCTTTCCGTTACAAAGGGGGAAGCTTATAGCCATATTGCGCTGGCTGCGGTACTGGATAAATACCAGTATTTGACAAAGCAGGAGAGGGGCTTTATTACCAGGCTGACAGAAGGCGTGTTAGAGCGTATGATTGAACTGGACTATATGATAGATCAGTTTTCTAATCTGAAAACGTCTAAAATGAAGCCGGTGGTCCGCTGCATATTGAGGATGGGCGTGTACCAGTTAAAGTATATGGATACTGTGCCAGATTCTGCAGCATGTAATGAAGCGGTAAAGCTGGCTGCAAAAAAAGGGTTAAATGGGTTAAAAGGATTTGTAAACGGAGTGCTGCGGAATATTGGCAGGAACTTAGATAAAATTTGTTATCCGGATGAGGGGGACCAGCCTATACATGCTTTATCTGTCCAGTATTCTATGCCGGAATGGATCTTAAGCCAGTGGATTAAAGATTACGGAATTCAAAAGGCTAAATCCGTAGCAGCTTCTTTTATGTGTGAAAGCAGGACTGCTATACGCATAAACCCGATGAAGTGTTCCACAGAACAGCTAAACGATGCGCTTAACCGCCAGGGGATTGCTGCAGAGCGTATCTATTTGGAAGGATATCCAGATTTTGACTATGCGATGTATATTTCCGGTTATGACTATCTGGCATCCATCCCGGAATTTAACGCAGGCTGGTTTATGGTACAGGATGTAAGCTCTATGCTTGCAGCCCATACCGCCGCACCAAGGCCGGGCAGCTACGTTATAGACGTATGCGCCGCGCCCGGTGCAAAGAGCCTGCATGCCGCAGAACTGATGCGGGGGCAGGGGATTGTAGAAGCGAGGGATTTGACGGAATATAAGGTAAGCTTAATCGAAGAAAATATTGCAAGGTGCGGTTTTTCCAATATCCGCGCTATCCGGCATGACGCGCGCATTCTGGATGAAGCAGCTGTTGCAAAGGCAGACGTTGTTTTAGCTGACCTGCCCTGCTCGGGGCTTGGCGTGCTGAAAAAAAAACCGGAAATCCGCTACCGCATGACAGAGGCCGCCCAGCGTGGGCTTGCGGCGTTGCAACAGGAAATTTTAAGCGTATCTTGCCGGTATGTCAAGCCTGGCGGCGTGCTTTTATATTCTACCTGTACCATAAACCGCATGGAAAACGAAGAAAATACCAGGCGTTTTCTAGAGGGGCATGAGAGGTTTTCGCTTGTGGGTGAGCGGCAGTTTTTCCCTGATGAAGGGGAGATGGATGGGTTTTATATTGCAAAGTTTGTATTGGGATGACAGGTGGCGCTGGCCAGGGAGTATCTTTAAATGAACAACAAAAAACCAGATATTAAATCAATGGACTTGACAGAGCTGACAGAGTTTATAACTGCAGCAGGGCAAAAGCCGTTCCGGGGCAGGCAGCTTTACCAGTGGATGCACCAGAAATGTGCAACATCTATAGATGAAATGACAAATCTCCCCAAAGCATTCCGGGATGAATTAAAAGAGGGCTGTACATATACGGTATTAAAGCAGGCAAACGTACAGGCTTCCACACAGGACGGGACACGGAAATACCTTTTTTTGCTGGAGGACGGCAATATGGTAGAAAGCGTATTTATGCGCTATAAAACAGGCAATTCTGTTTGTATTTCTTCGCAGGCGGGCTGCCGTATGGGCTGTAAATTTTGTGCGTCAGCAATAGATGGGCTGTCGCGGAACCTTACCCCTTCTGAAATGCTTGAGCAGGTATACCAGATTTCGAGGGATACTGGTGAACGGGTTTCTAATGTGGTTGTGATGGGGACAGGCGAACCGCTCGATAATTATGACAACCTTTTACAGTTTTTGACGCTTTTGTGTAATGAGGACGGGATTCATATGAGCCAGCGGAATGTGACGGTGTCTACCTGCGGCCTGGTGCCCCAAATTTTGGAGCTGGCGCGTAAAAAGCTGCAGATTACGCTTGCTATTTCCCTGCATGCGGCAAGCCAGCAAAAAAGGTGCAGCCTAATGCCGGTTGCAAACCGTTACGGGATAGAGGATCTAATGGCTGCCTGTCGGTATTATTTTGAAATGACAGGGAGACGGATTACATTTGAATACAGCCTGTTTGCAGGGGTAAATGACAGCAAGGAGGATGCCACGATGCTTTGTGGACTTTTGTCCGGCATGAACTGCCATGTCAATTTAATTCCGGTCAATCCCGTTAAGGGGCGTGAATTTGTGCCGCCGGGAAAAGAAGGGCTGCTTTCCATAAAAAAGCACCTGGAGCAAAAAGGGATCCCAGTGACAGTCAGGAGGACATTGGGCAGTGATATTGATGCGGCATGCGGGCAATTAAGGAAAAAATATATGGAAATAGCCGAAAAATCTCCTTTATCTTGACAAATCCCGCATTTTCTTGTATGCTTGCATACGTGATGAAAAAATAGGAACCTAATTCAGTGAATGAGGAGGAACGTGTTTATGAAGTTGAAAAAAGCAGAAGTTGTACAAACGTCCTTACTACTGCCCGTGGATACAGAGGGACTATAAAGTACTCTATTAGGAA
>OFGE01003387.1_pt1 | contig 10550 bp, 10 predicted proteins | sample 1521681 | NCBI WGS metagenome assembly OFGE01 (sample SAMEA3504093, study PRJEB24116) | mouse gut metagenome | biome: mouse gut; feature: mouse-associated habitat; material: faeces | place: Denmark | collected 2011 | reverse complement strand
TCCAGACAATACAGATAAAGGTTTTTCCGTTGTTCAGCACAATCTGATTGTTGTCCATATCATAGTACCGGGCCGGGGTTCCCAGTTCTCCGGGATTGCTCCAGTAGCCGTCGATCATCTTACCGTTGGTAAAGACAATGCAGTCGTTGTTATGAGACTGGCTTGCAAAATGCAGATAATCATTGGAGTCCAGCACCGCTCCGTCGCAGAACTGGAAAATTACATTGGTTACCGCCACCTGTTCTCCGTTCAGCTCATCCACATGGGGATTGCCATGGGAGGAACGATAGTACTTCCGATCCGCGGCATTGTATTCAAAGGTGGCCTTTACTCCGCCGAAGCCATTTTTCCCGCCGTTGCCCCCGGGCTGAAGAAAAGTAGCATCCGGATAGCCCGCATATTCCGCAATTTCACCCGTAGGGGCAAACTTGAACTTCCCGGTATAATCCTCCGGCATCTCGCGATCATAGCCCTTTTTCTCAATATCCTCCAGGATTCCGTCCGGAAATGCATATAAGGTATGCTCCCAGGACTTTCCGGGACGGGAGATTCTCTCATACATCTCCGTAACCGGATGATCGATGCCCTTGGTTCCTCCCGAAAGCACATCAAATTCCCCTCCGTTCAGAGCCTCCAATGCATAGGGAGCCTGTCCGAAATGAGCATAAATCGCATCAAATTCCTGAGCAAACTGCAGATAATACAGACGGCAGCTGCGCACGGAACCAATCTTCTCAAGCTTCTCCCAATCCTCAAATATTCCCATCCAACGCGTAATACGCTTTTCTACCGGACATTCATAAATCACACTGGCTCCGGTAGGTCCTGACATGGGAAGGGCAGCCGGGGTCATACTCAGCATAACAGCCAGCGGCCGTTTTGTTCCGATGTCCGCATCAATCCATTCCCCTGTAAAGTAGCTGCGGATCTTTCCGTCCACAATCTCCCGTTTTTCCGGCTCCGGGGCTTCCGGGCCCGGCTCCGTTTCCTTTTCCGGTTCACCCTCCAGAACCTCATCCTCCGTATTGAACTGCCCGTCCGGTTCCTTGCCGATTTGCGCAGAATCCCCTTTTCCGCAGCCGGCAGCCAAGCATACCGCCAAAATCATCCACAGGAAAAAAAGCATCCTCTTTTTCATAAATATATTCCTCCCCTAGCGCAAAATGTTTAAGGAACGGAGGATGGCACTCTGCCTGTCCTCCATTTCCTTTGCCTCCTCCGGTTCCATATGATCATAACCGCACAGATGAAGCATACTGTGAGCGATGAGAAAGGCATATTCCCTCTCCTCGCTGTGACCGTATTTTTTTGCCTGTTCCCGGACCTTTTCCATGGAAATAATGATATCCCCCAATAAAAGCTCTCCCGTATCCGGATGAAAACAGCCGTGCGCCTCCGTCTCGGCACAGCTAAAATCCGACGGACTGTCATAGGTAAGCATGGGAAAGGACAGCACATCCGTTGCCCGGTCAATGCCTCGGTATTCCTGGTTCAGCTGCCGGATATTCTTATTGTTTGTCAGAAGAAGGCTTACCTCCGTTTCATAGGGACAGCCCTCATAGTCCAGCGCCGCTTCAATCACTCTCCGGGCAAGGCCGCAGGTATCTACTCCCGAGAGTGTAATCCGGCTCTCATCTTCTACGTTGATTGTCATATGCATCCTTTCTTGTGCTGCGCCGTGCCGTGGACTGCTCGTAATTGTCGTATGCCTGTACAATTTTTTGAACTAAGGGATGGCGCACCACATCCCTGCCGGTCAATGCACAAAAGCCGATATCCTCCACCTTGGAGAGTACCTTTAGGGCAATCTCCAGGCCGGAACGCGTCCCTGCCGGAAGGTCTTTCTGGCTGGCATCTCCCGTAACAATAACCTTGGATCCAAAACCGATTCGCGTTAGAAACATTTTCATCTGTGCGGGGGTGGTATTCTGCGCTTCATCCAGGATAATAAATGCATTATCCAGGGTTCTCCCCCGCATGTAGGCCAGAGGCGCCACCTCAATAAGCCCCCGCTCCATATTTTTTAAAAAGCTGTCCGTCCCCATGATTTCATAAAGGGCATCATAAAGAGGCCGCAGATAAGGGTCAATCTTGCTCTGAAGATCTCCAGGCAAAAATCCCAGCTTTTCCCCTGCCTCAATGGCCGGCCGGGTCAGTATAATCCGGCTGACCTCATTATTCTTAAAGGCCGTAATGGCCATAGCCATGGCAAGATAAGTTTTCCCGGTTCCGGCCGGTCCCGTGCCGAAGACAATCATATGGCTCCGAATGAGATCCACATACTTCTTCTGTCCCAATGTCTTGGGTTTAATAGGCTTGCCGCCGGTGGTGTGGCAAATCAAATCCCGGTCAATTTCGCTGATGGCCTCCTCCTGTCCCTCCATGGAAAGCGCCAGAGCATAATCCACGTTCTGCTCCTGGATGGTATTTCCGCGCATGGAAAGGGTCAGAAGCTGCTCCAGCACACGTGCCGCCTGCCTGCCTTTCCCGGGAGAACCCAGGATCTTAACGCTTCCGTCTCTTGGAATCACGGAAACCTTAAGGGTCTGCTCTATTCTTTTTACATAGCTGTCAAACTGGCCGAATACATTGCGCTCATGCTCGGCCGGGATATCTATCATGATCTCCTCAATATTCAAATTCTGCCGCTCCTGTCTGCATTTCTACTTTTCATCCTCCAAGGGTTCCGGCGCCTCCTCCAAAACCTCCGTGGGTGAATAGCTTCCAATCTCCTCCAGCGCCGTAATCGTTCCATAAGCGGTGCAGGTATTGGCGTCGACTTCTATTTTAACATTATTTTCAACAATTTGAACCCCCTTTTCTATTAAAATTTCTAAAAATTCCTTTAAATTTGCCTCGGCAATAGCTCTGGCCTCCTCTTCCGGGTAAGATTCCGTGTAGATTTCGTACTCCTCATAGATGGTGGTGCCAAAGGTCAGAGGCAGATAAAAGTTCTCCGTAAGCTTAAGGGGATACTCCGTATTCACGGTGGAAAATGTCTCAAAACCGGGCCTTAGCTTCAGAGAAATGGTCTTTCCGCCCACCTTCGCATAGAAACCGTGACGCTTCTTTCCCGTAGGATGGCGCACCTCATGAGACAGAACAAACTCATCGTAATAGGTGTAGGAGGTACTGGCGTACACATCCGCATCCGCAGCCGTATACTGATATCCCATTACTTCTCCGCTGTCGCCCAAGATATCAATGCGGCCCAAAACGAGAAGCTGACCTTCCTCCACTTCATCGCCCACCTGAACCTGCGATACGCCGCTTCGCACCAGCACACTGGTGATAATCCCCTCCTTGGAAGCTAAAATATCTCTGGGCTCTTCCCCTGGAGCGGCCGCTTCTTCCGCGAGACTGTCCATATTTTCCCGAATGCGGATAATAAGGCGGGGCCCTTTGATTTCCGCCGAAACCCAGATAATATCCGGAAATTCAATACGGATCATGGACTGGATTTCTTTACAGTCCACCTGGCTTTTTTTCATACCGTGGACAATATGCTCCGATTCCAGGTAATCCAGAATCACGTTGGTTGTTCTGGAATAGTTGCCCTCGATGTGGATATTCCAGATAAACAGAGACATGGTGTACAGGAACGCAATACACAAAAGAATTCCCACCGCAAACATTTTCCGATGCCGGTAGTGATGCAAAAAAAAGGGAAGCCCGTGCCGCTCTGTCACCTGAAGATGGGCTTTTGCCTTCTTCCGCAGGGGCTTAAGCCTCCGAAAATCACGGATACTTAAATTCATTTCATAATAGCCGCCATTGTTCTGCAGATCCCAAATCTCAATTTCGTGGGCCTTGCAGAGATTTAAAAACCGCTCCGGCGAATAACCGGTAAGACGGACGCGCACATATCCGTACAGATAACGAAAAAATGAAGTCAGCAATATTTCACCTCCTGAATCTCTCCGGTGATCTTCATTTCGTCATTTGTATAATAGGAAATATCCAGATGCAGACCGTGAATCTCCAGCTTGCAGGTCTTTGTCTGAATGCGGATAAGCTCTTCCGTATATTCAATAAGGCTCATGTAGTTCTCCACATAAGCCTCGTGTTTTCCGGTAATGGTTATGATTACCGCGCCGAGCATCAAATCCTTGGGCAGATTTAATGCGTCTGTCATTTCTTCCTTCCAGCTCATTGATCCTGGGCCTTGTCGTTTCTTTACTCTTACTATATGCCTAAGGCTCCTGTTCTATGCGCGCGAGTATGGCTTGCAGGTGCTTCATACATATATCCGGCAAGGCATATTATAATATTCCTATGATTTTCCCGTTCCCGGCTCTTCCAATGCCTCCCGATAGAGAATCAGGCTGAACCAGGTGACCAGATTGTTTCCGTTCAGGAATGTAATACCGCACCGCTCCGCAAGACCGGTGACCAGGATGCCGTAGCCCTCCATGCAGGGAAGCATCCGCTGGGGAAAACGGCAGGGAGCATCCGGCCAGGTGCAGTCTTCGCAGAGGGCGCAGGACTCGGTGGACAGAACCAGAAGCTCCTGATGCTGCTTTATAAAAAGATCTTTTATCCGGCGGGTAAGCTCTTCATGCTCTTTACGGGTGGAAAGAAGCTCCTCCATATTCTCCATATCGGAAACCTCTGTCATGGTAGTAAACAGAAAGCCGCCCTCGTAAGCTTCGCAGCGACTTCGGCATTCCTCCACGGTTCCTACTGCCGGGGGGCAGGACCAGGATTTTCCGTATCTGGGACACTCGGTCCTGCAGATATGGCGTACTTCTTCTTTAAAAGGAATGTCCTTGATTTGGATAAAGGCGTAATCACAGATAGGAAAGCATGTGATAGAAGCCTCAATATCTTGTCTCTTCATATGTGCTCCCGGTATGCGCGCTTTTGCCGTCTGTCCGTAAGAATATTTTATTCTCATTATGGCATTGCATTCATGTTATTTTACTATAACAGGGATTTGCGCAGTTCCTCCGCGCTTTTTGCGCTTAAGTAAGCCGGCGCTATATCAAATACGGTCTTGCAGCCATGGTTTCCCTCCGCTGACAGCCGGTAAGCGGCTCTGGCGTAGGCAGCAATGACACTGGAGGTAAATTCCGGGTTGGAATCCAGCTTTAAGCTGTACTCGATCAGGTGATGATTTTCTTTTTCCCAACCGGTTACGCCGCTTCGCAGGACAAAGCCTCCATGGGGAATCCGGCTGTGATCTCGCTTCATTTCTTCCTCGCCGATAAAATGTACCGTGGTATCATAATCCGCAAAATAATTGGGCATGGTTTTGATTGTTTCCTCTACCTTGGCGGCGTCGGCGCCTTCCTCCAATACTACAAAGCACTCTCTGGTGTGCTTTTCCCGCGTACTAAGATCCGGATTCTCGCCGGCACGTACGGAAGCCAGAGCTGCTTCTACCGGAATGGTGTACTGCTTTGCATCCTTAACGCCCGGGATTCTGCGTATGGCATCGGAATGGCCCTGGCTTACGCCTCTGCCCCAAAAAGTGTAGTCCTTACCTTCCGGCAGAATGGCGTTGGCATACATGCGGTTTAAAGAAAACATTCCCGGATCCCAGCCTACGGATATGATTGCCGCATTGCCTGCCTCCTTTGCCGCAGCGTCTACGGCCGCAAAATGCTCCGGTATCCTTGCATGGGTGTCAAAGCTGTCTACGACATTAAAAAGCTTGGCATACTCCGGGGTCTGTACCGGAAGATCCGTGGCGCTTCCGCCGCAGAGAATAAGTACGTCCAGCTCACCCTTCCAGTTCTTCGCTTCATCTACATGACAGACCTTTGCCGTGCCTGTGAGAATACTTACGCTTTTGGGATCTCTTCGGGTGAATACGGCCCGAAGTTCCATATCCGGATTCTGGCGAACAGCGCACTCTACGCCCCGTCCCAGATTTCCATAACCTAAAATACCAATTCGTATGCTCATAGATGTTATCTCCTTTTTATCAATAAAAATAATGGAGCATACGGGATTCGAACCCGTGACCTCCACACTGCCAGTGTGGCGCGCTCCCAGCTGCGCCAATGCCCCATTGCTGATAGTATAGCACAAAACTTTTGTCAGTACAAGAATTAATTTTTACTCTTTTTAAGATTTGGAGAAAGATATCGGGCATATTTGCACCTGGCACTTGCAGAATTGCCTTTAAAGAAAGAAGTTTTTCTTACACATACACCAAAAAATTCTGCTCTTTTTTGACAGCCTTTTTGTTATTTTATCCTCCACTCCAATCGCATTTTTTTACGGAATTCTCTGATTTTCACAGACTTGAAAATCTTTCCCAAAACCTCTTGCACTCCCTGTGTCATTTTATTATAATAACGCAGATATAAAGGAGAAGCTTTTCAATTTCAGCTTCTGATAATGTGAGGATGAATATTATGGAAAAAGATATGACAAAAGGCAGTCCGGCGAAAATTATACTCGGCTTTACCCTGCCCATTTTTATAGGAAATGTATTTCAGCAGCTTTACAGCATGGCCGACACCATTATTGTAGGAAAATTTGTGGGAACGCCGGCTCTGGCTGCCGTTGGTTCCACCGGAACCATAACTTTTTTGATTCTTGGCTTCCTTATGGGAATGACCGTAGGCTTTACCGTACTGACGGCCCAAAGATTCGGGGCCGGGGATATGGATGGGATGCGCAAAACCGTTGGAAGCGCCGCCCTGCTTTCTCTGGCGGTTTCTCTGCTTATGACAGCCGGCAGTATGCTTGGCATGCGCCCGCTGATGAAGCTTATGAACACGCCGGAGGATATTTTTGCGGATGCTTATACTTACATTATGATTATCTGCGCCGGAATTTTTGCCCAGGTGTTTTACAACCTGCTCTCCTGTATACTGCGCGCCCTCGGCAACAGCAAAACGCCTCTCTACTTTCTGATTCTGGCCGCGCTTTTGAATATTGTTCTGGATTTGGTGCTGATTATCAGCTTTCATATGGGCGTGGCCGGGGCCGCTCTTGCTACCGTGATTTCACAGGGGGTATCCGGTATTCTCTGCCTGATCTATATTATAAAGAAGGTTCCTCTTTTGAAGCTTAAAAAGGAGGATTGGCGCCCCGACGGACATCTGGCGCGGATTCAGATGGGGATTGGTTTTCCGATGGCCCTTCAGTACTCCATCACGGCTGTGGGAACGATGATGATGCAGTCGTCCCTGAACCTCCTTGGTTCTATGTCCGTAGCTGCTTTTACGGCCGCAAGCAAGATCGAACAGGTAGTTACCCAGGCTTATGTGGCTCTTGGCACCACCATATCTACCTACTGCGCCCAAAATGTGGGCGCCGGGGATATCCGGCGCGTGCGGCAGGGCTTCCGGGCCTCTACCCTGATCGGCTTTGCCTATAGTATTCTGGCTTCCGCCTTTGTAATGACCGGCGGGAAATATCTGACCTATTTGTTTGTGTCGGAGCATGTGGCGGATATTATCGGTGAGGTTGATCTTTATCTGAATTGCATCGGCTATTTCTTTATGCCTCTGGTTATTGTGAATGTCTACCGAAACGGTATTCAGGGAATGGGCTTTGGACTTTTGCCTATGCCAGCCGGTATCGCAGAATTGATTGGCCGCGGTGTGGTGGCTATTATCGCCGCCAGGCAGCACAGCTATCTGGGCGTCTGCCTGGCTAGTCCGACTGCCTGGGTACTGGCCGGAGGGCTTTTGATTGGGATGTATTTTTATATTCTGAAGGTTTATGGGAAAAAACTTGGAACTATGCAGGCGGAAGATACATTGGGAAGGAAAAAACATTCTCCGTGCAGCATCTAGCTCAACTTGCTATGCTACCCACAATACCTTCTCCCCGCAAAGCCGGGGTGTATTTTCCTGCTCCTCTATCTTATAGCAATACCCTATGGCATTTCTGGGACCAAAGTAACAAGACAGATACAGGCATGGGGTTTCCTCATTGACTGCAAACTCCGCCCATGCTTCCGGATAAAACATACCGGATACGGGTGTCATTACCGGCTCCAGTTGTATATCTGCTTCTTTCAGTGTCTCGTTTGAATAGTACCAGACCTTCCAAAGCTCTATAATCTCAAAATCAGCTTTGTCTTTCCGGCTGTATTTTCCGTATTTTATCACCATTGCTTTGGGAGGTTTTCCTAAAAAAGTGTTCTCTTTTGCGTGGCGTCCTGCTTCCGCTGTCCACTCATGATAGATGGAAACGCATTTTTCCAATGCCAAACGGACAAGCATATCCCTCTTCTGCCCGATTGATAAAGCCTGTTCCTGCGCACATCTTTGCATCTTCTTATCCGGTTCTTCAAAATTCAAGTCGCTTCCCTCATTCCTCAATGACAAAATCATTTTGATCTATGCGGAGAAATTTCCGCTCTTACTTATGGTATGGCTCCCCCTTCATAATCCGAAACCCCCGATACACCTGCTCCAACAAGATCACACGCATCAATTGATGAGGAAACGTCATCTTCGAAAAGCTCAAATGCTCGTCAGCCCGCCGGATCACAGCCTCAGACAGTCCCAAAGAACCTCCAATCACAAACACTACCTGGCTCCTTCCCTCTACCCCCAGCCTTTCCATCTTCTGTGCCATTTCCTCAGAACTCATCATCTTTCCTTCAATGGCAAGGGCAAACACATACTCCCCGTCTCGGATATGGGAAAGAATCCTCTCCCCCTCCCTGTCTTTAATCTGCTTTTCCAAAGCCTCACTGACCCCGTCCGGCGTCTTTTCATCTGCCACCTGAAGAATCTCCAGTTTGCAGTACCGTCCCAGCCGCTTTCTATATTCTGAGACAGCATCTGCAAAAAATTTTTCCTTAATTTTCCCCACTGCCACCACAGTAATCTTCATCTGTTTTCCTCTGCTGCCGTCTCCCTGATTTTACCCGCTTCACAACCTTCCCATCCGGCTTTCTGCGTATTCCATAGATAATTTCCAGAAATGTTCCTATTTCCTCCCACGCCTCCCGGCTTTCCGGAATGAGTCGCAGCGCCATCTGAAACTCATGAAACATACCGTCATAAACAGACACCCGCAGTCTCCCTTTTGCTGCCCGAAGCTTGTTTGCCACGGTCAGCGTATCACTAAGCAAAACCTCCTCACTTCCCACTTGAATCAGAACCGGAGGCATTTTTTCAAAATGTCCAAATGCCGGGGATAAATAAGGATCTGAAGGATCCGCCTCACCAATATACACACTGTTGTGAAGAAGATTTTCCGTAGTGCCTCCAAACTGGGGATCCCTGTTAAAATTGGTCTCATGGCTCTCCCCGCTGCAGGTTAAGTCTGTCCAAGGTGACATTAACACCAGGCCAGCCGGCATAGGCATATGATGATCCCGCAGATACATGGCTAACGCCAGGGTCAGTCCTCCGCCGGCCGAATCCCCAGCCACCACAATCTTTTCCGGTGCATACTGTTTTTCCTCCAACAGCCATCGGTACGCCTCCACTGCATCCATAAGAGCCGCTGGATAAGGATATTCCGGAGCCACCCGGTAATCAATGGTCAGCACATCGCCCCCCATACTTCTCTTGGAATAATAGACCGCAAAATCTCTGTAAATATTTTTCATCGGCCCGATATATCCGCCTCCGTGAAGCTGCAAAATCACCCGCCCTGTGCATACCTGCGCCGGACGCAGATACTCCATAGAAAATTTTTCCATTTCTACGATCTCATACTCATACTCTGCCGGACAAATCCACGCAGGCTCCACAGGATTTTTCCGAAGCTCTCCTGTCTGAATCCGGTGTCCCATGGCCGAATCCATCATATTCTTCATCATGTCCCGCATCAGCTTGCCCCGCAGGCTTACTTTATCTGTCCTCATAAGTTCTCCCAACTGATCATCTTCTCTGATTCTGCCTCTCTCACACATGCAGCCGTCTTAACAGCTCATCTCTCCAATTCCTCTCTCCGGCCAAATAATTCTTAATCTCTCGGGCCGCCTCTCCCCCTGTATGCCCTACCTGCTTTACCATCCGGGATGCTTTGGCCTCCCCGCCTTTCTGCAGAATCAGCACCTTCCGGACGCGGGGATACATATCCCGTTTTTTCGCTGAAGACGGCCCGTTTCCCTCCAACTGTATCCGGACTCCATCTTCCTTCAGCTTGTCAAAAAATGTTCTCTGTAAATGACTGTCTGAAAATACAGAGGTAAAAGTAATCACCACCTCCTGATCATAGGCACAGACGGCGCATTTTACAGGCTGTCTCCTGGATACTCCTATCATCAGATGGAAGCGTTCGATTTCTTTTTCCTGCTCCGGCTCCACCTTAATCACTCCGATATTGGATAACGTCATAGTATAAGCCCGATCCTTCATCCAAAATACCAGATTTAAGGCCAGACTTTTAAGTACCAGAGGAATCACCCGCAGATACCATTTCTTTTCCCGTGATACATTATAAGAAATGCTCTCCTCCAACCGTGTCTTATCAATCTTTTTGTCCATCTGCCGGGAAATTTTTTCAAGCAATGTCTCAAACTTTATCTTGGGATTCTGAAACAGATAGCCAATCATTGTCACTGCAAAAAAATTTGCCATGGTTTCAGAGTTAAAAAACGCTCTCAGATTAATGGGCAGATT
>OFGE01003385.1_pt1 | contig 10556 bp, 17 predicted proteins | sample 1521681 | NCBI WGS metagenome assembly OFGE01 (sample SAMEA3504093, study PRJEB24116) | mouse gut metagenome | biome: mouse gut; feature: mouse-associated habitat; material: faeces | place: Denmark | collected 2011 | reverse complement strand
CCCCAAGCTCCTTTCCAGCCCCTCCAGGTCCACCTGGATTCCCTTCCGGGCGGCCTCGTCCAAAAGGTTGACGCAGACCACAATCCGGGGGGTGATCTCCAGCACCTGGAGCACCAGGTTCAGGTTCCGCTCCAGGCAGGTGGCGTCGCAGACCACCACCGCCCCGTCCCCGCCCCCAAAGCAGAGGAAGTCTCTGGCGGCCTCCTCCTCCGCAGAGTGGGCCAGCAAAGAGTAGGTGCCAGGGAGGTCCACAAAGACCATCCCACGCCCCCGGCGGAGACACCGTCCCTGGGCGGTGGCCACGGTTTTGCCCGGCCAGTTGCCAGTTTGTAATTTTAATTATGGCGAACAGGAGATACAAGAAAACGGTCGTCGTTTGTTATGATGATCTCCCCAATGATTCGCCGCCAAAATTCCCGCTGTTCTACTTTGGATAGAGAATGATATACGCTAAGAAGGCTCTTTAGTTCTTCGGTATCAACGGGGGACTGGATGGGCTTTTGCAGATTATAAGCCGCTTGTAGCTCATCACGAAAAGTACAGTAATCCCTTTCATAAACGGACCGATCAATTAAATCACTCAGGTACAGGTCTTTTAGCTTTTCCATCTTGCGCTTGATTCTTTCTGTGTCAACAGGCTGCATGGCCTTTTTCTGCGCTTCCAGCTTTATGTTGTACTCCTCAAAATTAGGTATGAGATTCTCTAAAAGCCAGCTTTCAAGAACAAGTTCGCTTGTCCTTTTTTTATGCGTGCAAAGATGTAATTTTTCATACCTTGTGCAGCGGTAATAGATGTATTTCTTGCCCACAACGTGAGCGCTCAACCTGTTTCCACATTCAGCGCAGCGGACCAGGCCCGTAAAAAGATATATATGGCTTGACCTTTCGGCGTTGCGTTGGGCCCTCTGCTGTATAATCTCCTGGCAAAGCCGGAACCGCTCCGGCTTGATAAGCGGCGGGCAAAAATCATCCTGTCCATGTGCCCTGCCCATGTAGCGCTCGTTGGTCAGCAGCACCCGCAGACCTGTAGGGGAATAAATTAGACCATGTTTTTTCATGGTATACTCCCGCAAAGCGCGTACAGAACGGATAATTGTATACTGCTTAAAAATGTCTTGGGCGATTGGCGCAGTTTCCGGGTCAATCACCATTTTCTTCTCTTCTATTTTATATCCCAGCGGTACTTTGCCGCTGATAACTTCTCCCCGGCGCACCTTGTCCTCATGGACAAACCGGATTCGTTCGCCGGTGCGGTCGGCTTCGTCCTGAGCCACAGACAGCATGATGTTGATTTTCAGCCGCCCGGATGCTGTCGTGGTGTCATAGTCCTCTTGAATCGTCTTCCAACCAACATGATACTTTTCCAAAATCTCCTGTACCTTGTAGTATTCGGAGATGTTGCGGAACCATCTGTCTAATCTTGTGAATACAATCAAGTCCCCCAGCCCTGTCTGAACATCCGCAAGGAGCCTTTGCAGGGCGGGACGCTTTGCGGCGGGCTTGCGGGCGGAGATGCCGGCATCTGTATATACGCCGATCACTTTGTGCCCCTGCTCCTTTGCCCATGCTTCCAGCGCGGTAAGCTGGGCTTCGATTGACAGCCCATGGATAGCCTGCTCTTCTGTACTAACCCTCACATACAAAAATACGCGTTCCACCGATTCACCCCATTTCCAAAGATATTCTTGGCCCTCTCAGTACTGCAAATACTGGGAGGGCCTTTTTTGTTCTTAGAATGTTCTGTAAAAAATATCCTCTAAAGAAATATCCAGGTCATCGAACAGGCTGCACTGGAAGTGCGTTACCAAAGCAGCCCGCTCCTCCTCGGACATCCTCGCCAGCTCCCAGTCGGGATGGAGGGAGTAAATATCGTGGAGGACAAATTCTGTCCCGTTCGTCCGGTAGACATCCAAAGACTTTTCTTCGGGGCTGACAAGCCAGTATTCCCGGACACCGCATTTTGCATAGGTCTCCTTTTTATGGGTTTTATCGTTCCTCGCTGTGCTGGGGGAAAGGACCTCCACCACCAGGTCGGGAGCGCCGTAAATACCATCGCTCTTGATCTTGTCCGGGTCGCAGACCACCATCACATCAGGGACAAAGTGATCCTTGTCGGTAAGAAACACGGTGGAGCCATCGGAAATGGGGGTGCACTTTTTTCCACGCAAATAGCTTGCGAAAAGCCAGTAGATATTGCCAGAAACAAAGGTATGATTGACCGAGGCCGGAGACATCATCACCACTTTGCCGCCAATCAGCTCTTCGCGCCGTTCTTCCTGGTATGCCAGATTATCGTTCATAGCTTTCTCCTTCCCTTATTCCTCTGCAATTCACTCCGGGTCCAGCACCCAATGTCCTGCCTGTGATATAAAATATTTTCAGACAGTTTCCTAGCGTAATGTTCGCTGTCAATATTAAAAATACTATTTATTCTCATTCAACTTTTATGCCTTTTACAATTTAAGGGGTTTGACTATAGTTACAGAATTTCGCGTCCCAATTCTTTTGCGCAAGCTACAAGTTTTTGATAATTTTTAGTGTTATTATTTTTCATCCTTTTATAACCAGAGTAAGATTTTGGACATATATCAGGAAGATTTTCCTGGAGCCATTTATAATCCCTTTTGTCAATACCGCGTTGCGCTTCGCGCTCTATTATACTATCTTCCTTACGCTTTTCTTCTGCTGTCAACCTTGGCCCTACTCCAATAAGACTATCATTTGTATACCCTTGAAAGAATCGATCAATCTTCTCTTTTTCCTTGTGTGCCTCTTTTATCAATCCGCTTCTGGCAAGAAGCCTGACCAGTTTATAATAGTCATCCTTACGATAACCACGTTTGCTGACCATTCTAATTGCATTTGACTTTTTTAAGCAGAGAATAGCGAGTTCAATATTTCCGGCATCTTCGAATAAATCGCTTTTGAAGCGGAGGTAGTAGTCAATGTCACAAGTATAATCGCCGAAGCCATCACTTTCTGAACCCGGAGGACGAGGAAGATTGTTTCGATCGGGAATCGACTGAATTCCTTCTGCAGTATTTAGATTATAGTGGGCCTCCAGCCAAGCATTATTGGCTTGCCGTTTTCTCTGGTATTCTTCATTTGAAATTGGTTCCGGTGCCATAAAAGTAACACCATGGTACGTCATTTCAACTTCATCATCACAATGAGAAAAAGAGGAAGAGCAATTCAAATCGACTGAGGCATCAGAGTGATTAACTGGCTTTTTGAAGTAGTCCAAAATTTTTTTTAGCATACAGGAAACACCTTTCCATTGGCTGTCTATATGTGACTCTTCTGCTCAAAGGTCGTCAAAAATGGACAAAAGGTCGTCTTCATTTTCTGTAACATCAATCAAAAGAGCCAAATTCCCATTAAATTTACAAGGAAAAATGCCGAAGCCCTCCAATGTCAAGCCCTTATCCCCAATGGCTTTTGATAATGCCTCTGAATCATCTTCAAACTGGTATATTTCTAGCTGACCAAAATCAAATTTGTATTTCATACCCATTTTAGCGCCCACCAATTCGGCAGCCATTGGAACAGATTCGTAACTGTATTTCGCGTTATCTAATGCCGCTTCAAATCGTTCAAAAGGCGTCTCACGGGCTTCGTTTTCTTCTGTTGTGACACTAGAAGAGGACTGCTCTTGATTGGAACGATTGTCAACGGATGTAGAACTGTTAGAGGGGGCTTCTTTACCACAGGATGTAATAAAAAGAACCATTCCCAAAAGAATCAAACAAGATACAATTTTCCTTTTCATGTTTTTGTTCTCCTCTTTATATGTTTTCTATCCACTCTAAGGGTAGCTTACTGATGACCTTGCCAACGCAGATGCACTCCTGTTCCCCAATAATAATATCAGAAATATCTGGGTTTTGAGAAATCAGGCGATCCTCACCACGCTCTTTGACATATCCCAAACCGTCAATGGTCCAAATGCCAACCTCCCCAACCTCTATATCCGGTTGGAAGCGTACCAATACATAGTCCCCATCCTGGTATGAGGGTTCCATGCTGCGTCCCTGTACTTTGATGACCATATCTGCCTTTCTGGTGGTGCTGTTTAATTGGACTGAGATGGGGTTACAGTCGTTGTCCAGCCAAGCACCGAACCCATCCCCTTCAGCTGCGGCGGCAAGGTTAACCGGCAACTGGATGGTCTCATCTGGTGTTTTAGGGGAACTCTGAAATTTCAAACGAAGTTCTTCTGCTACACGCTCTGCCTCCTTGTCCAGAACAAAGTCAACCATTTCTTTACCGTGCCCGTCCAGGGTGCGGTATTTTTTTACAAGATTTTCCATTTCATCAGGTGTGGCGTGTGCTTCATGTAATTCGCGCATTTCATCTTGGAAAAGATAGTTTGCGTCGCATTTTAGAATGTCAAATAGTTGATACAAATTATCTGCTTTTGGGGAACTGGTGCCTATTTCATAGTTACCAACAGCACCTTTACTTACTCCAAGGGCATTGGCGAGTTGTACTTGTGTCAATCCCATACGTATGCGTTGCTCTTTTAGCCTTGTGGCAAAGCTCATTAAATCACCCCCCTATGATGTGAGAATACTACAAAAACATAGAAAAGTCAATAGAAAGGTTAAAATATTTGAGAAAAAGGTATTGACAGATTAGTATATTTGAGTTATCATGTGATTGTGGTTAATAGAATTGAGAATTCGGATAGGAGGGTGATGGTTTTTGAATATTAGGGATAACATCCGTGGCACGATTGATGCTAAGGGAATGAAGCAGGTTGTTGTCGCAGAACGGTCCGGTTTTACCGAACAACAGTTTTCTGACATGCTCAATGGCAGAAAGATCATAAGAGCGGAGTACATTCCCAAAATTGCAAACGCTTTGGGTGTTTCGGTTGGGGATCTGTTTGTGGATGCTGGCCAGGAAAGCGCATGAGAAAGCCGCCCCAGCGGGGGCGGCAGGCTAAGTAGGCAATCTGGACAAACAAAGGCGCATATGCTGAATAAATGGGGGTGTTGTGATGGTGGTTTTTGATCCGGTGTATGTGACAGAGGTCCTCAACGACATCCTGTCCCGAAGAGGATTGAGCGTATCGCTTGTATTAAAGGACAGCCAAGCCTCTTCTGCGGGCCAGCAGTGTGAAAAGGACCCTGCCGCGCTGTCTGATTGCCAGCAGAAACAGAGCAGCGCCTAAAAGGAGCTACTCTGCGATGAGAGGAAGTGATGAAACTGAAAAGGAAGGACCCAGAGAAGTTTAGCCCTGGCCTGGAGGCGTTCTTGGATTTCCTGCGATATGCCGCGGAGCAGCATGAAATCGCTAAAACAGCTCAAATGGAGGCGGATGCTGTCACCCAGGACATCCTCCACACCTTGGAGCTCCAGGACCCGGACCGCGCTTATATGGAGCGGTTGGCCCGGAAGCTCAAGAGGACCCGCCAGGAGCGGCGCCTGGCGAAAGACACTGCCGCGCGGACAAGCTGTATCGCAGACTGGGTAGGTAAAAACGCCGCAGTTATCAAGTCCCTGGAGCGTCTGCTGGGTGAGGTTCGCAGGGAGGAAAAGAAAGCGGCAGGGAGGATATACATACCCCGAACCCAAGCGCTAGAGGATATCAAACCGAAGGGGAATCAGATGGTTTCATTCGGAAGGTTCCAAGATACGGAGTACGCCGTTCAGGAAGGCGGCTTGGTCCAGGCAGCAGCGACTGAAGAAAAGAAAGGCGGTGATTAGGCTACAGCAGGACTTGCCGCTCTCCAGGGCGGAATAGGCTCTGGTACTCATAAGTAGACGGTGGGCCATTTCCTCCTGTGGGATGTTGAGAGCTGCCCTGCACCTTAAAAGTTCTCCCCGGAGGTATGCTTTCAAATCGTTGTAGAGCTTCTTTTTCTTCATAGTAAATCTTTCCTCCATATACAAGATTTACCAAAATTCTACAAAGAATATGAAGTATACGCCATGAAGTGTGATTCATTTTAATTCAAAAAAATTTAACTGACAGAAGGGAGGTCCCTTATGAGACGGTACGCGGCCCTATATCTGGGCCTCTGCCACGCCTGGGGGTGGACCCCCAACGACGAGGGACTGCGGGCCTTTGTCCGGCAGATGCTTAGCGGCCTGCGGGACCAAAACGGCCGGATGCGCTGGCCGGAGACTACATAGAAAGGAGGCCATACCAATGGATAGTCTGTTGGAAAACACCGTCCTTCTCCACCTGGTGGACTACCGCAGGATGGTGGAAGAGCTGACCCTGCTGCGGCTCCGGTGCGAAAAGCAGGCGGAGCAAATCGAGAAACTGGAGAAAGGGAGCGCCGCCTGCGCAGGCAAACAGGTAGACAGATAAGGAGGAGCGCCCCCATGGCCTATTACACCACCTGCCCCCATTGCGGGGCGAACCTGGACCCCGGTGAGGTCTGCGACTGCCGGGACAAAGAAAGAGCCGCCCAGGGTGCTACGAACACCGAGGACGGCAAGGTGGAACACGTTGACCACGCTGTTTCCACCTCTGATGATACCACGGTTTGAGGAGGATTTCAAGTATGGTTTGCCAGATGACAAAAAAAGAAAGTGATCTTCGGCGGTGTGCATTTATGATTTTGCATGACCAGTGCCCCCCGGATCGTAAGCATTATCTGTGCATGAAACAAGAGGATGACACCGGGGATTGTACCCTGTGCTGGGACAATTATCTGTGGGGCGTCATAGCAGGAAAGATTGAACTGCCCAAAGAGGAGAGGAGGGCAATAATATGAGCGAGATTGAGAAAATGAGGCGGTACATCGAGAAGTACAAAGTCCCCCATACCACACGATATAACGCTTCAATCAATGAGATTATCGCTATTGCGTCGGGAATGTCCCCCATAGAGGCCGCAAATTTCGCCTTTGTCTATGGCCGGGCTAAGGGTTACCGGGCGGAAAAGCAGAGGGGAGGAGGGCAGAATGAAGATCACCATTGCCTGCTTACCGGAGGAGGAACGGGAGGCCGATCTAATCAACCGCTTTGTCCAGGGGTTATTGCCTATCGAAAAGGTCCGCAAAAGTGACCGCCACCCGCCATTTAAGCACTTCTATTTGACCACTAAGAAGGCCGAAACCCCTTGCAATTCAATGGAAAAGGCTTGACCACACCCCCACATTGTGGTAAAATGTCATTGTGAATAAGGCATGAGTACCGCCCGCAAGGGTTAGCCAATAAAAGGCATGGGAAACAGCAAAAGACGCTGTTCTCATGCCTTTTTTCATATATTCAGCCTACCCAGGCGTAAAACGGAGGTTTTAACATGAGCGATACCATCAACACCAACCAGAATCCGGAGCAGCAGCCCACCACTCCCACCCCGGAGGCCAGCGGGGGACAGGGCGAAAAGCTGTTCACCCAAGCAGACGTTGACCGCATTGTCGGTGACCGGCTGGCCCGTGTCAAACGGGATAAGGCCACCGATGAACGAGAGACGGCATTGAAAGCCAAAGAAGCCCGGTTGAATTGCCGGGAGTTTCTTTTCGATAAAAAGTACCCTGCTGAACTGTATCGGTGCTTTAGATACGCCAACTTCTGGGTCTATTTTTATTGACGGGCAAAACCTGTTTTCTATGAAAGAGGATAAACAGACGATTTTCAGACGGCGCAATATTGGATTTATCTTTCAGTCTTTTCATCTTGTATCCGAGTTGGACGTAGAGCAAAATATCATGTTTCCTCTGTTGTTGGACTACCGAAAACCAGACCCAGAAAAGGTAGATGAAATTCTTAATCTGCTTGGGCTGACCGAACGCCGCCACCATTTACCGAGCCAGTTATCCGGGGGACAGCAACAACGAGTGGCGATTGGGCGGGCATTGATAACACAGCCAAAACTAATTTTAGCAGACGAGCCGACAGGAAACCTTGACAGTCAAAATAGCCAGGACGTTATTGATATGCTTACCAGTGCTTCAAGACGTTTCAAACAAACTATTCTGATGATAACGCACAATAACAATTTAACTGCTTCTGTTGACAGAGTATTTCGTGTAAGCGACGGTATTCTTGCAGATTTGGGAGGGACAACAAATGAAACATTATCTTAAACTTGTTCCCATATCCGCAAAAATCCACAAGAAGCAAAGCAGAATGTCTATTTTTTGCATTGTGCTGGCTGTGTTTCTGGTTACAACTATTTTTGGAATGGCAGATATGTTCATCCGCAGCCAGATTTTGCAGGCACAGCGGGAGTCTGGGAATTGGCATATTGCCATTCGGAATATCAGTAATGAGAAAGCTGCAATTATCGCTTCACGGCCTGATATAGAAGTGTTTTCACCGTATGGCGTTCTCAATTATCGTGGAAATTTAGGCTATACTTTGGGTGGAAAAAATGTAGCGATATGCGGTTGTGATGAAAGATATATAACTGAAATCTGGACTGACCAACTTGAAGAAGGTGTTTTTCCACAGACAAGTAATGAAGCGTTGGTGACTGAAAATGCAAAGCAGATAATGGGTGTTGCGATTGGTGATCCCATTGCCGTAGAAACTCCTGATGGCGACAAACTGAATTTTACCATATCAGGATTTATGAATAATACCGCCTCGATAATGAGTGGCGACTCCTACGGCATCATTTTGAACACAGAGGATTACTGCACTATTTATCCGAATGTATCAGACGGGGAACCGAATGATTACGGCATTATGTTTTACGCTCAATTTGCAAACACAAGAAATATACAAGGGAAAATTGCTGATTTGAAAGAACAATGCAATTTATCGGATGAACAAATATCTTCCAACAATAATCTGCTTGGATTGCTTGGACAAAGCCGTGTTCCCTTTTTATTACAGGTTTATTTGGCCGCGGCAGTATTGTTTGTGCTGGTAATGTTAGCTGGTATTATGATGATTGCAAGCAGCCTTAACAGCAATGTAGCCCAGCGTACAGAATTTTTCGGCCTTATGCGCTGTATCGGTGCAACACCAAAACAGGTTATGCGCTTAGTACGGAAAGAGGCGCTTAGTTGGTGCCGTTTGGCGATCCCTGTGGGTATTTCCATCGGTGTAGTTGTCATTTGGGTCTTATGCGCGATTTTGCGTTTCCTAAGTCCGGAATTTTTCAAAGCGATGCCTACATTCGGATTTAGCGTACCAAGTATTCTTGCAGGAATCGTTGTGGGCTTGGTAACAGTTTTGTTCGCTGCCTATTCTCCGGCAAAGAAAGCAGCAAAAGTATCTCCGCTGGCAGCGGTGTCCGGTAATGCAAACGACTTGGAGCCTGCAAGAAATGCCGCTAATACACAACTGCTTAAGATTGATACAGCACTTGGAATTTATCACGCAAAAGCAAATCGGAAAAATCTGTTTTTGATGACAAGCTCATTTGCTCTCAGTATTATCCTTTTCCTTTCATTCTCTGTAACAGTTGAGTTCATGCAGCATACCTTAACACCGCTCCAACCTTGGACAGCAGATCTATCTATCATAAGTCCCGATAACTCCTGTGCTATTGACAAAACAGAACTCGATAGTCTAAAGGAAAATCCTGTTGTGGATTTAGCGTATGGAAGAAAATTTGCATACGAGGTTCCGTCTGTCACAAACGGTATTGAAAAAAAGATGGATTTAATCTCTTATGAGCAGTATCAATTTGATTGGGCAAGGGACTATTTATTAGAGGGTTCTCTGGAATCTGTGCAAACTGATTTAGGGACGGGCTTAATTGTTTATAATTCGCAGAACACAATACAAACAGGCGATACGGTATCCCTGAATATAGACGGACAAAGTGAAGAAATTCAAATTGTTGGAATATTGTCCAACTGTCCGTTTTACAGTGCCGCCGATGTTGGAACAATTATTTGTTCAGAGGATACATTTGAACAAATTACTGGCGAGTCGAAATATACGGTTATTGATGTGCAGTTAGTGAAAGGCGCAACAGACGAAGAGGTTTATGTGATCCGCCAAATGGTAGATTCATCATTTACTTTCGCTGATGAACGCATGGGTAACAGCAGTACCATGGGAACTTACTATTGTTTTTGGCTGTTCATCTATGGATTCCTCGTCCTAATTGCAATGATTACAATTTTTAACATAATCAATAGTATTTCCATGAGTGTGTCTGCACGGTTGAAACAGTATGGCGCTTTCCGCGCCATCGGCGTTAGCATGGGACAGCTAAGTAAAATGATCGTTGCAGAAGCCTTCACCTATACCATAATCGGCGGTGTAGTTGGTACGGTGTTGGGACTGTTTTGTAATAAGCTATTGTTTGGAATGTTGATAAGTTATAGATGGGGGGATGCTTGGCCTCCTCCATTACCAGAGGTAGCCGTTATTCTGTTGATTGTTGTAATCTCTATAATTTTGGCTGTGCAAGGGCCAATCAAGAGAATACGCAATATGTCCATTGTTGATACAATCAGCGCACAATAAATTCAAATCATATATAAGCAGGTGGGTTTTTAATTAAGCCCGCCTGCTGTTATTGAGCTTACAGTTTCGTAAGTCAAAATTCACCTGTTTGTAAGCTGGAACTATTATGATTAAAACAGAAATTGAAAATACATATCTGCCGGACGACGGCAAAAGAAAAAAAG
>OFGE01003381.1_pt1 | contig 10567 bp, 12 predicted proteins | sample 1521681 | NCBI WGS metagenome assembly OFGE01 (sample SAMEA3504093, study PRJEB24116) | mouse gut metagenome | biome: mouse gut; feature: mouse-associated habitat; material: faeces | place: Denmark | collected 2011 | reverse complement strand
GCAACCGACTATTTCGGTTGCGGGGGCGGCTTTTTTGCGTTGTCAGAGAAGTCAGTTTCATAAAACTGCCTGACCTATCGGGCATACGGGGGAAAGGAGGCACAGATGCCGAAATCAGAAGAACTTCTCCGGCTGGTAAAAGAGGCCAGCAGCCGGATCACAAGAATCCAGGCCCTTGCCGCCAAGATGGACACGTATACCATTGACGGCTATGACGCAAACCTCCTGTCCGCACACTTAGAAATTGTGATTGATAACCTGCGGACTGTGCAGGAGATGGCGTCGTACCTGTCCCGGCCCATCAAGGAAACCAGCCGCCTGTGGAAAAACGGCAGCGGGCAGTATGAGACAACGGCGGGGTTCCTCTTTCGTGAGGGAAGTCCCATTGAAGTTCTTGTGCCGGATAACTACCGTCTGGACAGTTCCCATTGGGAGCGGACATTCCTGCGGTATGACGGCAGGGACTATTACCTTGCCAATTACGCCGATCTCCCCTTGAAAGGGTTGGCGGTCCGGGTAAGGGAGGGCGACCAGCCATAATGAGCAAGAGGATCAGGAAAAAGCATTTCAAGAGGGCGCTGAACGGACTGTTTGCCGCCTATGACGAATATGAGGCGGCGCGGGAGCGTGTTTTCCGTAAGGCCCTGCAAGACGTGGCAGATGCCTATGGAGGCCCAAAAGAAACATTTTATGCCGCGTTCCGGCGCTACATGGAGATCGCCTCAATGATGGCGTCCAGCGGCCCGCCGCCCAAGTTTTTGGCTGAACGCAATACACCCGCCTCCGCATAGCTGACTGCCAGCTATGCGGAGGCTTTTTTCGTTTACGAACAAATCTGAAAAACGGCAGGAGCATGAGCGCCCCAGTGACTAACGTGGTCACCGGGGCGCTTTTTGTTTCTCCGCAACATCACGAAGGAGGCAATCACCATGCCGTCAAATCTGAATCTGGACTACTACTACGGCAACGAAGCGGAACAGTACAGCTTTTACCGTATTCCCAAGACCCTGCTTACCGACCCTCGCTACAAGAGCGTTTCCATCGAGGCCAAGGTCCTTTACGGCCTCCTGCTGGACCGGATGGGGCTGTCGGTGAAAAACGGCTGGATGGACAGCGATAAGCGCGTCTACATCTACTTCACTCAGGAAGACGCTATGAACCTCATGGGCTGCGGCAAGGACAAGGCCACGAAGCTGTTCCGGGAGCTGGACAAGGACGGCATCGGCCTGATCGAACGCAAGAAGCAGGGCCAGGGACGGCCCACGCGGATTTACGTCAAAAACTTCATCCTGCCCCCGGAACCCGGCCAGCCCCAGCAGCCGGAACAGGCACCGCCGCCCCCGGCTTCTCAGACTGCGGAAAATCAGCAGTCAAGACCGCTGGATCGTGCCGCACTCTTGACTGCGGAAAAACCGCAGTCTGCACCGCTGGAAACGCGCGGTCTTGACGGCGGCTTTTCCGCCCCTAATAAGACTGAAAAGAAAAATACTGATCTGAACGATACTGACCCATCCATCCTTCCCCCTACCCCCGCTCCGTCTGCCCGTGCCAGACCCAAAGGCCGGATGAGGATGGATGAGATGGACAGATACCGAGAGCTGATAAAAGAAAATATCGACTTTGACCTCCTGCTCCAAGAGCATCCCTACGATGAGGAAACGCTGGAGGGCTATGTGGAGCTTATGGTGGAGGTCTGCTGTTCCCGGCGGGACTTCATCCGCATTGCTGGTGAGGAAATGGCTGCTGGCGTGGTCAAGAGCCGGTTCCTGAAGCTGAACCATGAGCATATCGCCTATGTTCTGGACAGTCTGAGCCATAAGACGCATGTCCCTTTTTCGCCAAAATAAAATCGCCGCTGTCGGGGCTTACTGCAAAGGTGTATTTGATGTTTTTGACCGGGTTTTGCCCATCCTGCCACATTGCCTTGGGATGGAGATGGATTTCAGAAATAAGTGTTGCCAAAGTCTTTCGCTTGTCCTCCGGCTCCATCTGGTCGTAGAGCTGGTCAAATAGCCGGAGCGCTGTATAAATGTTTTCAGCAGAAAGATTCTGCTGCTCAATCGCCACCCGCCTGGCTTCGCAGCCAGCAATCTTATCTTCCACATCATAAATTTCATCGTAAATCTTATCCAGACGGCGGTTCAAATCTTCACGCTTGCGCTGGGCGTTCCGGTCATCATCAACAATTTGGTCAATATCACGCTCCAGATTGGCCTTGCTGCGCTCCAGCTTCTTAATTGCAGCCTGATACCCTGCAATCTCACTGACGATTTCCGCAGAGTCAACCTTCTGCCCGATTTTCGCTTGAATATCCGCTGCAAATTTAGGGTCGCGAACCAGCTGCCTGGTGTACTCGATTACTTCTGTCTCTACCCACTCAGCAAGGATGGTGTTCCTGCCGCAATGACCATTCTTGGCGATAGATTGATGCCCACAGGTATAGTACAGATATTCTTTCACACCGCTTTTAATCTTTATATTCTTCTTGGCAGCGTACATGGCTCCCCCGCACTGGGGGCATTTTAACAGGCCAGCAAGGAGATTTTTCCGGGGACGGCCAACAGCAGGCCCTCCGGTTATCTTCGGATTTTTTGTTGACTGGCATTTAATCTGGGCTTTCTCAAACAGTTCTTCACTCACGATTGGCTCGTGTGGCGCGTCACTGATGATGTAATTGTCCGGGCGAGTGATACGCCTGTGTTCGCCGGTTTCGTCAACGATGGTCTCTTGTCGGGTTTTACCGAATGTGACCTTGCCAATATAGACCGGATTGGTCAGTATCCGCATGACCTGTTTCAAGGTCCAGTCCGTAAAACGTTTGGTCGCAACAGGTGGGTAAGTCTTGGAAATGCCCTGCTGGTTCAGGTATCCCGCAATGTCGGAGTATCCCATGCCCTGATTCACAAATTTATCAAAAATGAGACGAACAATGCGGGCTTCTTCTTCGTTGATTTGCAGGATTTCCTGTTTGCCGTTCCTTCGGGTGTAGCCGAAGGGGGCAACGCCGCCGTTCCACCCGCCTTGCTTGGCCTTTTCTGTCCGGCCCAGCATAGACTGGGCGAGGATGTTCTCGCGCTCCATCTCAGCGATTGCGCCGAGAATGGCAATCAGGACCTTGCCCATCTGGGTACTGCTGTCCAGGCCGTCCTCTTTGCACAGAAGGTTGACGCCGTACCGCTGGAGAAGGGAGAGAGTATTCAGAACATCCTTCGCGTTCCGGCCAAACCGTGACAGCTTGAACACCACAACAAAATCAATATCAATCCGACCTGTGGCGATATCGTTGAGCATCCTCTGGAACTCGTCGCGGCCGGAAATGCTCTTGCCAGATTTGCCAGCATCGGTATAGACTTCCACCACTTCCATGCCCTCGTGGGCAGCCCAATCCTGGAGATACTCCCTTTGCCCTTCGATGCTATACCCATCCACCTGGCGCTCCAGGCTGACGCGCAGGTAGAGAACGCATTTTTTACCCTTGCGGGGATTATAGAGGCCGTTCATTACTGTCTCTCCCTTAATTTTTGAATTTGCGGAGCATATTTCTGAATCATTTCCGCCATGGTGCTGATAAAATTATCGTAATTGAGCTGCTGAATCTGCTGGGCCTTGGGGTCGTTACTCTGGCGGGGATATAGGATGGCGGTGGTTCCCAGCATGAAACCATTGCAGTCATCCGGGGCGCGGTACTCGCCGGTGTGCCACCTGAAATGTACCAGGCGGCGAAACATGACGTCATCAAAAGATGCGGCTACGGGGGTGAAGGTAACGGGGGCGTACTCTGTGGTGTTCACCGCAGGGGCGGTCTGAACGACAGGGCAGGCGTTGGTCACCGCCGGGGTATAACAGGCGGTAACGGGCGGTTTGGACTTGCGTTTCATCTTGGGTTCCCTCCTTTAATGGTTTATGGCAACAAATCCAGCCTCATGCTCAGAACATGAAGCTGGATTTGTTGCATCTTTGATTTGGTTGGTCATGGTGGCTCCTTCTGCGAAGCGGGAGTTTTGGACCCGGCGCACCAAGGCCCGATTGCTTCGCAACTTTCTGGTAACTCGCCCCCTTTTCTTTATAAAACTCGTTATTTTTGTGCATCACCTAAAATGCACCAGACGGCAAAATATGAAGTAGAAAGACGCTTAGGACGGTTCATCCGTGTCAATTGGGCAAGAAAATTTTGCCCAGAAGTCGGGTTCAAGTATGTTTGTGCAGGTGAAGTCACCGATTTCCAGGGTCCTGCTATCAACGAGGAAATAGGAAAGGTTTGAGTAATCAGCAATATGGTAGGGGGAGGTTTCAACCTTTTCCCCACATCCCGCATCGACCATATCAAGTTTGCTAATTTCTTTGTCGATGGCTTTCTCGAAGATTTCAAAATCATATTCGGCGATGAAAATCAGTGAAATCTCATTATCATTTTTAGTTGCTTCATTCATCACATACTCACAAATTTCCTCGATGGCTGTTTTATGGTCAGCGTCATCCTCACAGGAGATGGGGTTCTCGATGATATAGAATTTCCAAATGGTTTCCGGATGGTCCACTTTGCAAAGAGTCATAGATGTCCAATTGACATTTGCCGTAGGGATTGAGATGTGGCTGTTGACGGGGGTGTGTAGCTTAAAACGCTGTCCACATTTTTGGAATATATATTGTATCAAGTGTTCTTTCAAAAGAGGTATATTACGGTCAAATTCCACGGTTATCAAGAATTCATCCAACACCTTTAACCGATTTCGTACCGAGGGAATGTCTCCGAGCAGCCCAGCCAGCATGGAGAGTCTGGCGAGCCGCTCGACATCGCAATCAACATTATTGTCGTTTAAGATTTGGTCAACGGTCGCAACCGAAACGTTGAGCAGATTTGCCAAAATCTCTTTGCTGACCGATGGGACTATGGCTAAGATGAGCCCAAGCAAAAGTTGCAAGTCAGGGACTATTAAGGGCGCCTGCGCAGGTGAGGACCTCTGCGCAGGCGAGGGTTCTTGCGCAGGGACCTCTCCTTTTATGAGCCACTGATATGATGTATCCGCCGCGATGCTGATGTCGCGCACCAGCTTAGGGGAAGGGGTTTTGTCCCCGCGCTCGACAAGTCCGAGATGGTTAGCGGAGACATTGAGTATACCGGAGAAGTCTTTGATAGTATATCCAGAATCTAACCGACTCTGGCGAATCCTTCCGCCCAAAGTTGATACATCTGCCGGAAATCCCCTTTTCATAGCATTCATCCTCCGATTATAAAATTATTTGTAAAATCAGTATATCATATCTAACCTGCCTTGTCAACACAGACGAGGTTGTCTGAGATATCTTATAAGACTTTATGAGATTTTATCAGATTTTATTAGAACTTATCATATACCATGCAATTTCGTTCAAATTTGCGAAAAATAAGAGAAAAACTGTCGATTTTAATGGTAAAGTGGTAAATGTCACTTTACATTTGTATTACTCTCGTGTATCCTTAATGTAGTTTTAGATATGTTATAACAAGGTCTAGTGACAGCCAGACCTAACCCGCAGGCGTCCGCGCCTGGAGAACTTTTGATGAAGGGAGCAGAAATTATGAACAACATCGTATGGCCGCAAACCGCCCGGCCTCCCCCACGGCTGAACAAAAAAGCCCCCCCTGCGTCTGAACCCGTCAAAGCAAGACGCAAGGTGGGGTGTCTCTCTTCTTCCTTATTACCATTTTAACAAAGGAGACTATAGTTTATTGTACTATAGTCTCCGCAGATTTGCAAGAACATTATGAATAAAAAGAAAATCCCAATCCTGGTCTTGCGTGTGGTCTGGATGGGCCTTCTGGACGGCGAAATCGAGAGCCGCTTGGTGGCGTTCCCGAACCAGGACGGAGGGGGTGTGAACGCCAGTGCTGAACGGCTGGCCGAAGAACACGGCGCGGTACTGCTGCTCGTTGAGCAGCGGGAGCGCGCTACATTAGAGGTAAATAATAATGCATGATAACCATACTTTCCCGGCAGTGCATCCTGCCGCAGGGCCCGGCCCCGTTCTACGTGGCAGTATCGACGGGCAGACGGGTAACACAGCGGCTCCATCTGGACAGGTGGCCGCTCAACACTCTGTAATCTTGGGTAATCTTCCGCGCTTTGTTTTGACCCACGGCCGGTTCTGTGTTTGGAGGTTTGAAGCCCGACCCAATAGCAACAAACCGGCCAAGGTCCCGTACAATCCGGTGACGCTGCAGCGTGCCGACTCCAGTAATCCCAATACGTTTGTGCCGATTGACGCAGTGCGCGACTATCAATCGCTAGGATTTAATGGCATTGGCCTTTTTATTGGCAACGGTATATCCGCTATCGACATAGACCATTGCATTACAGAGCAAAATTGCTTAACTCCTTTGGCGCAGGATGTGCTGAACACCATGAACGGTGCATATATGGAGTACTCTCCGAGCCGTAGAGGTATCAGGATTCTGTTTTATACTCCGCCAGATTTTATTTACGATAAAAGTAAGTATCTTATCAACAATCAGAAGCTGGGCTTGGAAATTTACATTTCCCAAGCAACCAGCAAATATGTGAGTGTTACGGGCTGGAAATTTAGCAGAAATGCCGATTTAATGAATGGTTCAGCCCAGTTGATGCAGGTCGCGGAGAGGTATATGCTCCGGAATACGCCTACCCCTCCGGCGTCCTCTGCTGCACCAAATGTGCAGGCCATGCTGACCGGCAGCGCCGACAAGGCGGTCCTTGATGCTGTCATGCGGTCAGGCGGCGGTCAGGAGTTTCAGGCGTTGATGAGCGGGGATTTGACATCCTGCAATGGTGACCATAGTGCGGCCGATATGAAGTTCTGCAGCTATCTGGCAGCATATACTGATGATGCGGAGCAGATGGACAGGATTATGAGGAAGTCTGGTCTGATGCGAGACAAGTGGGACCGTCCGACTGCCGGAAGCACATATGGCAGGGATACTATTACAAAGGCAATCTCGACGGCACAGCAGTATCGCGCAAATAGAGCGCCGAGGGTTCCGCCGGAAATGATGCAGGCGCTTCGCAGGAATGCAGTTCAGCAGCAGGCAGTTCAGCAGCAACCAGTTCAGCAGCAACCAGTCCAGCAGCAGCTAGTTCAGCAGCAGGCAGTCCAGCAGCAGGCAGTCCAGCAACAGGCAGTTCAGCAGCAGGCTCAAGGGAAGGCCCCGGAAGATGACGATGATACCATCTCCGCCAGAGAATTGCAGGCAACACCCATGAAGCCGGTGGAATACATTGTCGAGGACATTCTACCCACGGGGTTGACGCTACTCGTGGGGCCGTCAAAAATCCGAAAGTCGTGGATGAGTCTCGACTTATCACTGAGTGTTGCTGCGGGTATGCCCTTTTTGGGTCGGAAGACCCAAAAGGGCGGGGTCCTTTATCTGGCGCTGGAGGATAGCAAGAGCCGCATAAAAGGGAGGATGGAACTAATTCTGAGGGGGAGGCTTGCACCAGACAACTTCTACTTCCGCACGCATGCTCTGGCGCTTGATGCGGGGTTGCCCGGCGTGTTAAAGAAACACATTGAGAAGCATCCTGATATCAAACTCTTAATTATTGACACTTTCCAGAAGGTGCGCGGAGTAGCTCGCCATGGTGAAAGCACTTATGCCTTTGATTATCGCGAGGTGTCTCTACTGAAGGGGCTGGCCGACGAATATGGCATCGCACTCATTCTGGTGCATCACACGAGGAAAATGGTAGATGATTCCGACCCATACAAGATGATTTCCGGGACGAATGGTATTATGGGTTCCTCGGATACGGCTTGGGTCCTGCTTAAAAGCAAAAGGTCTGACGACACTGCTTGCCTTAATGTTACGGGGCGCGATGTGCGGGAAGCTGAGTTGGTTATTCGATTTGAGGATTCGATGTACCGCTGGGTGCAGGTAGGCACTCAGGAGGAAGTCCAAATGCGTGCCGAACGTCAAACGGTAGATAGCAGTCCAATCGTGCAGACCATCCTGGCACTTTTGAAGGAAAGTACGTCAGGGACTTGGAGTGGTACATCGACAAAGCTCTTGGAAGCAGGTACGGCTAAGGGACATATGCTGGCTCAGAACGGGATGGAGTTGAGCAATAACCTTCGGGATTTGATTCCGTTGATGGATAAGTATGCGGGAGTAAAGTATTCTAACCGGTCGAATGGTAACGCCGGGCGTATACACTGCTTCACTCTGGACCAACACAGTTCGGATGAAACAGATGACTCTGTTGGCGTACAGGGCGAGCAGACCGAGAACGATAACAACAAGGACTGAAAGCAAAGATTCTGTGGTTGCTAACGGCAACCACAGAATTTTTATATTTGATGCTGTCCTCCCAACCACTGTATGTTAAATGCCATTGCAGGTATTGAAACCATTGGAACCATTGATGCCATTGGATAGGGTCCTATCTCTATATGCCAAAAGGTATTGATACCATTGGAACCATTGCACCCCCACCCCCCCTGTGAGACAAAACTGTATTGAACATCAGAACGTCTCACAGGGTGGTTGGGAGGTTTCACCACCCCCTGTGAGACGCTACTGTATTCATAACCAATACCTATCAATACTTACCAATACTATCAATACCTTTTATAGACATAGGCACATCAATGGTTCCAATGGTATCAATGGTTTTTTATATAGCGGCATTGGGGATTACCAATACCTGCAATGGTTTCAATGGCTTGTGTGCTATACAGCGGAGGCTGTGACAACCCCCGCTATTCCAGCAGTTGCGATTTCCCACTCGATATACCCCTCCATCATGGGGTCAACATGGCCGTGGCGCAGCTCAAACGATGCGTCACTGAGTTCGTCCACCAAATCCCTGACCTTACGATAATCCCGGACCGCCCGCGCGTACTCCAGAATCAGTCTGCGCTCACTGCTCCCCAGGCGCTCCCCGTCCTGCTCTGCCAGCTCCATCAGGACCGTGGCCTGCTGCTCCGGGCTGCACGAGGGAAGAAACGGCTTGTCGTTGATAAGGCCATCCAGACCGTTCCATCGTACTGTAATTCTGCTCATGGCAATGCTCCTTTCGTATATATGTATCATCGTGTATCCGAGCATCCCCCGGATGCCGCTCTGCCCCAAGGGCCTGCCCACAAAGGGCAGACCCTTGGGGAGCAGATATCACTGCTGCGGGAGTTCGCCCCAGCGCGTATCAACATACTCCGGGCTGTTTGTCACGATAAAGCCATAGAGGCCGTCCCGGAACTCTGCCATAGCCAGCCGGAGGGGGTCTTTGTATGTCGCGTCCTCCGCCGTCTGGTAGAGCCAGAAGTCCAGAAGTTTGGCGAGGTGATAGTGCCACGGACGGACAGCAAAACCATGCTCCCGGTACTCCGGCGGCTGGTGGACGTTGTACTTGCTCACATCAATGTCCGGAGCTTCCTCATCGGCAGGACCCTCGCGGCTCGCATAGCGCCCATTGTAGGCGCGGATATTGACCGCGTAGAGCTTGCGATAGATGCTCTCCGCGAAATAGGTGCAGGAGGTTTTGCAGTCGTGCAGTCCGATGTAGAGACTGTCCGGGGCCTCGAAGCCCCAATAGCTGTAGCCGCAGTTGAGCCGGATTTCAACAGCGTTCGCCAGCGCGGCCAGCGGCTCCGGGTTCATCACAAAGCAGGACATATTCAACTCTCCCTTCTGCAAATTTCCGCGACAGCCTTTTCAAGGCCGCGTTTGAGCCGGGGGTCCCCGAGGACTTCTTTTGCCGTGTAGCCGAGTGCTTCCAGAGTGTCCTCTGTGTCTCTGGTGTAGCCATACTCGTGGTTGTCCAACTCGTACAGGAACATCTGATAAATAAACCCCTCCCCGGTCGCGTCCCCCGCAATAGCCGCCGTCATCTCGGCGTCATGGCGTTCTGCTGTTTGACTGAGCAGGCCGGCATCCTTTTTCTGGACATAACCGCCACCGGGAACGCGGAGTATCTTGTCGAGGTCCTTCTCCGTGTCAAGGCCCCAGCCTTCCATCATCTCATCGAACTGTTTCCGGCTGAACGCGAAGCCGAGGGGGAGCGCGTTAAACTCCGCCTGCTGCCGCTGGCGTAACTCTGCATACTCATTCATAATCATATCCTCCTTACTGAAATACTGGTTTGATGTCTGCCTGCATGGGCCAGTCCGGTTCTCCGTCGAAAGCGTTGTTGCAGGCGGAATGCGGGGTATCCCCCCTCTGCTCGCAGACCTCCCTGGGAGAACAGCAGTCCAGCAGTTTCCAGAGAGTGCCGTTCTCGTCCTCGTAGACATAGCGGCTCCAACTGTCTGTACCAATGTAACGCAGGTGAAGGGTTTTGTTTTGCATGGGTTCCGTACCTCCTTCGATGGCCGCGCTGGGCGGCAGAAATCAGCCTTAATGGCTGCTATATGTAAAAACAGCATCCCCCTGGATGCAAAAAGAACGGCCTGACGGCGTTCAATGCCGGTCAGACCGTTCGATATGTTTAGTTTCAGGAACTGTCGGTGCGTTCTCACGGCGAACATCAGTAAAATCTATCATAGGTCACTCCCTCTCAATCAAATTTTATAAGATTTTGTCAGATACGGCAATAGGGGTTTAGCCGGAGGTTCCGGT
>OFGE01003380.1_pt1 | contig 10570 bp, 9 predicted proteins | sample 1521681 | NCBI WGS metagenome assembly OFGE01 (sample SAMEA3504093, study PRJEB24116) | mouse gut metagenome | biome: mouse gut; feature: mouse-associated habitat; material: faeces | place: Denmark | collected 2011 | reverse complement strand
GGTGAGTGGTCCGTCAGGAATAAAAATGGTTCAGGCGCATTTGGCATCCCTGAACGTATGCCGCCTGTTAGCGGCGGACTTTTACGGTAACAACCAAGAATTCGTAAGACAACAGCTTACTATTCTACTTTTAACTTTTAGTTGATTTTTTTAATTATTTTAACAATAGCTCTATTGTTCCTTAACACCTGCTCTTCTATCATAAGGGCATAAATGCAAAGGAGGTTCGCTGTGAAAATCAATCAGGTTATTCGGGAAAAGCGGAAAGAATTATCTTTGACGCAAGAGCAAATCGCAGATTTTTTAGGTGTATCTGCACCGGCTGTAAATAAGTGGGAGAAAGGCAGCACTTATCCCGATATAACCCTTTTACCGGCGTTAGCACGTTTGCTTAAAATCGACTTGAACACGTTAATGTCTTTTAATGACGATTTAACAGATATAGAGATTGAAAATTTTGTTGTTATTGATGAAAATGGAAAAGAATGGAATAGTGAATATAGTTATACTCTTCCTGGCTTTGATCCTTCTCAACCTCTAGCAAAACAATATATAGATTTTGTTTTACCAAAAGAAGAAATGAGTGAAAAACTTGCTGGACTTTTAGTTAAACAATATGATGGATTAGAAATTGGTGGAACGACATTGAAAAATGAATTTGCTGATTTGAAGATATCAGCTCGTAAACCAGATGGTAAATTCTTAAATGATGCAAGTCATTTATCAGTTTCTCATCAAAAATTATTAGATAAAGATGGAAAAGAAGTAAATGAGGAAGTTAAAGATGGTGATGTTAAAGAAACAGGAAGTTATCAAATTATTTTAACATCAGATGAGTATGCAAATGAACCTACGTTCAAGGTTCATTATTGGGGTCATAAAGTACGTATGGATGCTCGTATTGATCCAGCAGATAGTGTCATTAGAGATTTTGTATATCAACTGAATAAAGGAGAAGGAAAAATTCAAAGTGTAACATTTAATGCTTTGGTAAGACCTTCTGACAAAATGGCAAAAACATGTGAATCACCAGATGGAAAAGTACAGTTCTATGCTAATGGAGTAGCTATTGGAGAACCTGTTGATGTTGTGCCTCAAGGTGATTTAAAAGATGATTATCATTATAGTACAGTGAATTTTGAATGGGATTTAAAAGGAGTACAAGTTCCATATATTGAAGGAGATAAGGTTCAATTTACTGCTAAATATTTAGGCGGAATGAATTATAACAAGTGTGAAGCTAAGGGGAATACTTTTGATAATCCAGTTCCTGGAATACCAACAGCTAGACCACCAAAGGTAGATGTTGTTCCTACTGATCCTAATCAACCTGTAAAACCTTTAAAGCCAAATACATCAATAGAAAACAAACCTGGAGAAAATCCTGGAGATATGAATACACTTCATCAAAAAGCAGATGACTTTACAATGGTACCAGTCATGAATGATGTATTAGACAAAGAAGCAGTGGAAGCATTAATTAAAGATAGATATCAAATTGCAAGTCAAGTATCAGGTGCTGATGTTGATTTTGAATCTATTGTATTAAAGGATAAAGATGGGAAAGTTGTAGATACTTTAGATCGTACACAAGCTGGTGAATATCAGATTGTTACTGTTGTTAAAGATAGTTTAGGAAATACAATAACAATTGAATTAGATTATGTTGTCGCTCAACCTCCTAAGGTTACAGTAAAACCAGAGGGAACAGATAAACCTATTACTTTAGATCCAGAATCTCCACCTATTATAGATCCTAAAGATGGAACTTTCCATAGTGTAGTTGAGGATAATTATAAGCAAGCAGTTGAAAATCGTAAGTTAACTCAAAAGCAAGTAGAGGACTGGGTTGCCTCTCGTTATCAATCTGAAAATGGAAAAATTTCTTCTGTGGTAGTAAAAGATCAAAATGGTCATGTAGTAACAGAAATGGATTTATCAAAACCAGAAAATTATGTGATTGAAACAGTTGTAAAAGATGAATATGGGAATACAACAACTATTCTTACAGACTATGAGATAAAATCAGCTCCACATATTTCTATCAAACCTGAAAAGCCAGGTGAATTGCCAATAATACCTCTATTACCAGATGGTCCAGATGTTATGGATAAAGATGGTCATGTACATCGTGAGTATAGTGATTACATTGTAGAAGATAAAGTTGATGAAAAATTAACTTTAAGTGAAGTAGAAGAATTTGTATTGAATAGATATGATGTTCCAGATAATGCAAAAGTTATTGTTAAAATGTTTGATAAAGATAAAAAACCAATAACTCAATTAGATAAGTCAATTATTGGTCAATATTATATTGAGATTACTGTCGAAGATGAAGAAAAGAATACTTCAGATATTCATCTTGTTTATGAAATAAAAGAAAAATCTAATATTAATATTGATACAAATGGAGACGGAAAACCAGATATTAATATTGATACAGATGGCGATGGAAAGCCAGATTTAAATATTGATACAGATGGCGATGGAAAACCAGATTTGAATATCGATACAGATGGCGATGGAAAACCAGATTTGAATATCGATACAAATAGTGATGGAGAAGCAGATTTAAATATTGATACAAATGGTGATGGAAAAGCAGATCTCAATGTTGATATTGATAATGATGGAAAACCAGATCTTAACATTGATACAGATGGAGATGGGAAACCAGATTTAAATCTTGATAGAGATGGTGATGGTAAAATAGATGCTGAAGTGAATGGTGAAGATGTTAAAACTCCTGAAAAGGTAAAAACAGGTGATGATGCACCAACAATGATTTTAACTTTAATGGCATTAAGTTCATTATCTATGGTTGTTTTACTGTTTTTATACAAAAAACAATTGATAGAGAATTCATAGTATAGAAAAGAGGTTCAGATTGAATCTCTTTTTTGTGTAATTAAATTTTATTAAAGGGAACTGTTGAATTGAAATTTATAAAACTATATAATAATAGACATTTATTTTTGTTTTTTGTCAAAAAGAGATAAACTTTACCCTTATTCTTATTTTTGTTATAATGTTTAAAAGGTTTTCAATATTTATGATCATTGAAAAATGATGTAGGAGGAAATTTATGAGTATTATAAGAAAAATTAAAAAATGGATAAGATTTGTTACTTTTTATTTGATGAGTTGGATTTGTTCATTAATATATCCAATGAAAGATAATAGAGTCTGCTTTTTATCAGATGTAAGAACTGTCATGGGTGGAAATCTTAAATGTGTATATGATTATTTAGAAGATAAAAACTTTGAAAGAATTATTGAATTTAAAGCTGATAGACGAGTAAGACGTTCTTTTCAGCAGAAATTAAAACTCATTTATCATTTAGCAACATCACGTTATATTCTTCTTGATGATTTCACAAATGCTATTACTTTTATGAAAGTAAGAAAAGGACAGGAAATTGTTCAATTATGGCATGGACCAGGAGCTTTTAAGAAATTTGGTTGGTCAAGAGCGACTAATGGTGAAAATATTGGAAGTATTCATAGAGGATATAAAAAATATACAAAAGCAATTGTTAGTGGGGAAGGGATTAGATGGTGCTATGCTGAAGCCTTTTCTATTTCAGAGGATAGAGTTAAGGCAACTGGTTTTCCAAGAACTGACAGCTTTTTTGATCAGGATTTCTTACAAAAAACAAGAGATGACTTTTTTAAAGAATTTCCACACTTAAAAGATAAAAAAATTATATTATTTGCTCCTACATATCGCAGTACAAAAGTGAATGATGCTTCTTATGATTTTTCAAAGATTGATTTTCAAGCTATATATAATCAATTCTATAATCAAGGTTATGTTTTTATTATTAAGTGGCATCCAGCTATTTATAATAATATGACTATGAATGTTATTAAAAAACCAGATTTAAGTTTATATAAAGATTTTTATTATGATTTTTCTGAATATAGAGATATTAATGATTTACTTATTGTATGTGATACTCTGATTACAGATTATTCTTCAGTTATTTTTGATTATGTTTTGTTGAATAAGCCTATTATTTATTTTACATATGATTTAGATGAATATACAGGTTATGGTGGAAGAGGATTATATTTTGATTTTGATGAATATGTATTTGGACAGGTGGTACATAAATGTGATAATCTTGTTGATGCTATTTCTCATAATGATTTAATGGAAGAAAAACGTAAAGTTTTCTTTGATAAATTTATGGGAGAATGTGATGGATATTCAACATATAAAACATATCAATGGATATTTGAAAATAATCAAAATATAAAATAGAGAAATTATATATTGATGAAAAGTGGGTATCTTTAAGGAAAGTGTTAAACTTTCCTTTTGTCATTAGTAATTAAAGTTAATGGTGTTTTAATTATAAAAATATATTTTTATTCTTGATGAAAGAAATGTTATAATAAAAAATAAGAAATGTGGTGAGGAAATGAAAAGTTTAATAAAAATGATAATTCAAATTATAAGACGTATAGATTATATTGTTTTATATTGTATATGTCGTGTGCTTTATCCTATTAATCATAAGCAGGTTTTATTTTTATCTGATTCACGAGAAAGTATGAGTGGGAATTTTTATTTTATATATGAGAAGATAAAAGATAATTATATAATAAAAACATACTTAGGAAATCATAAAAAATATTCAAAATTTCAAATATGTAAAGATATGGCAATATCACATTATATTTTAGTTGATGATTTTTATCCTCTCATTTATCCCATTCCACTAAGAAAGGCAACTAAATTAATTCAAGTTTGGCATGCAGTGGGAGCTTTTAAAACAGTAGGTTTTGCAAGAAAACAAAATCATGATCGCTTTTCTATGACACATCGCAATTATACAGATGCCATTGTTAGTTCTCCATCAATATGTCAAGATTATGCTCAAGCATTTCGAATGAGAGAAGAACAAGTTCATAGTGTTGGAATACCACGCACAGATATATTTTTTAATCAAAAGTATATGATAGAAAAAAGAGAAGAACTCTATCAAAAGTATCCTATCCTTAAAGATAAAAAAGTTATTTTATTTGCACCAACTTTTCGAGGGAATAATATACATCAAGCTTATTATGATTTTAATAAAATTGATTTTCAACAATTACAATCACAATTATCTGATGATTATGTTTTTATTATAAAAATGCATCCTTTCATTCAAAATACATATCAACAACAATTGGATCCATCATTTTATTTAGATTTAACAAAAGAAAGAGAAATTAATGATTTGTTATTGATTACCCAAATTTTAATTACAGATTATTCATCAGTTATATTTGAAGCATCTTTATTAAATATTTATACTATCTTTTATGCATATGACTTAGAAGAATATATTTCAGATCGAGACTTTTTTTATTCATATGATAGATATACATATGGACCTGTAGTTAAGAATCAAAAAGAATTAGAAAATGCCATTATACATCCTCAAAAGGATTTAAAAAAAATACAAGAATTTCGCAATTATTTTATGAGTAGTTGTGATGGAAAAGCAACAGATTGTTTTATTAAAATGTTGTTAAAGGAGAAATAACCATGAGTATAATTATAAAAATAGGAACATGTTTCTTAAATTTCATTTATATATTTATGAAAATTTTACCTGTACAAGAAAAAATAACTTATATATCTAGACAAATGAATACGATACCTAAAGATTTTGAGATGGTAATAAAATGTATTCAAGAAAAAGATAAGCACTATAAACATGTTGTTTTAGCAAGAATGATACCAAATAATATAGTAGGAAAAATAAAATATTGTTTCCATATCCTAAAACAAATGTATCATATAGCAACTTCACGTGCTGTTTTGCTTGATACTTATTGCATTCCTGTCAGTTTATTAAAGCAAAGAAAAAATTTAATAGTGATTCAAATGTGGCATGCTTTAGGCGCTTTTAAGAAATTTGGATATAGTATTTTAGATCAAGAAGAGGGATCATCATCAAAAATTGCCCATCTTATGAAAATGCATCATAACTATACATATGTATTATCAAGTAGTCCATATGCTGCTTGCTTTTTTGCAGAAGCTTTTCATGTTAGTCAAGAGAAAATGAAAATTTTTCCATTACCTAAAACTGATTTATTAACAGACGAAGATTTAAAAATGAAAACAATTCATCGCATTTATCAAAGGTATCCACAATTACAAAATACAGAAAAGAAAATCATTGTTTATGCTCCTACATTTAGAAAGAAAAATGATGATATGTTATATCAGGCAATTATTCAATTAATTCAAGAAATTGATTTTAATCAGTATGAATTTGTATTAAAACTCCATCCACTTACACATTTTGATATTCATCATTCAAATATAATTATAGATAATGATTTTACATCTTTAGAATTTTTTCATTTAGCAGATTATGTAATTACTGATTATTCAGCTATAATATTTGAGGCTGTTATGCTTGATAAACCTATTTATTTCTATGCGTTTGATTATCAGCAATATATGGATAAAAGATCATTTTATATTGATTATCAAAAACAATTACCTGGACCAATCATTGAAAATGCTTCAAAGTTAATGGCAGAAATTATGAGAGAGGATGTCAATAAGCAAAGTATTATTGATTTTAAAAACTTGATGATTGCTTCTTGTGAAAGAAGTTATACAGAGGATTTTACTTGTTTTTTACTTCATGAGATAGACCAATAAAGGTCTATTTTTTTGTTTCCTTCATACATTGTTATATGGGTGTAGGAGGAGAATTATGAATAGAGGAGAAATATATTATGCAGATTTATCTCCAGTTATAGGGAGTGAGCAAGGGGGTTATAGACCTGTTGTAATTCTACAAAATAATAAAGGAAATAAGTATTCAACAACAGTTATTGTGGCTCCAATATCATCACGATTAACTAAAAATGCATTACCAACACATGTGTTTATAGAACCACATTTTTTAGAAAAAAAATCTGTTATACTTTTAGAACAAATTCGTACAATAGATAAGAAAAGGATTGATGAGAAATTAGGAATGTTATCTTTTGGAATTATGGAGAAAGTAGATCAAGCTATTAAAACAAGTTTAGACATTAAATAATTGTTATGTTATAATTGTGGTTGTATAAGGAGTGATAATATGAATATTAAAAATATAAAAAATAGGGCAGATGAATTGTTGGTTAACGCTAAACCACAATATGTTCGTATTTTAATGATTATGTTATTAATTGGTATGGTGCAATCTTTTTTTTCTAGTGAAAATGGTTTTCCAATGATTGTATCATTAATGGTAACAATTGCTTTTCTTTCGTTTGATCATGGTTATATTGTTTCATCATTAAAAATAGTTAGAAATAATTATACAGCATTAAAAGATGAAGATGCATGGGTAGGATTTTCAAGATTTCAAGCTTTATTTCCTACATATTTGGTAATGGGGCTTATTAAATTTGCTATTCTATTTTGCATTACATTTGTATTGTTTATTTTATTGGCTATTTTTTATGGGGTAACAATTTCTTATATGCCAAATTTAGTATTTAATACTAATAATGTTGAAACAGTTGTACAATTTTTAACAACTTATCCTATATTTTTATTACAAATACTGATTGTTGCTTTTATTATCTTATTTGTGAGTTATATTTTATCAATTTATTTTTTTGCTGTTGCCTATTTATTAGAGCAATATCATATGGAAACAATAACGGCAATTAAAGAATCAATTCAATTTATTCATGGATATGCTTTTGATTTGTTTAAATTAGATCTTTCATATTTTGGTTGGTTTATATTAATAGCAATTGCTGAAGAACTTCTTACTTATTGTGTAGGATTTATACCTTTTTTTGGAACGCTTATAGTTATTGTGCTTTGTGGTATGCTTTCTATTTATACTTTCTTGCCACAATATCATTTGTCTCGAGCTATATTTTTTGAGGAAATTGCATATCGACGTTATGAAGTCAATCATCAACAAACAAATGAAATTGTTGATGATAGTGTAGAGGATTTTAATGAAAAGGGAGAGTAAAATGTTTACAAGAAAACTTTCTAAGCAAGCAAAATTAATGATGTTATTTGTGTTTGTTCCTCTTTATTTCTTTTGTGGTTCTATTATAGCAACTGCACTTATAAAATTTTGTGTTATTCAATTTTCTTTAGTTATAGATGAAACAACTGCAGTTGCATATTTAAATTTAATATTAGACTCTATTTATGCAATTATTATTTTATGTATTTTCAAAGATTCTCTCAAAGAACAATTTCAAGATTTTTTGAAAGATAAAAAAGAAAATTTATTATATGGTTGTGTTATTGGCTTTGTCATGCTTTTTACAGCTGGGATAATCGGGGGACTCATCTCTATGTCTTTTGGGGCACAATCTGATAGTCAAAATCAAATATTAATAGAAAATCTTGCAATAGCACATCCGATTATTATTGTTATAACATCAGTTATACTGGCTCCAATAGTTGAAGAATTGTTATTTAGATCAACTCTTTTTGGATGGTTGTATGAAGTTCATCCAATTGTAGCACATTTTGGATCAGCATTTTTATTTGGTTTTGTTCATGTTATGGATGCTATTTTGTCTGGTAATTATCAAGAATGGACTCAGATTTTTGCATATTTTTTAATGGGAGGCGTTTTAAGTTTTATATATGAAAAAAGGAACAATATATATGTTCCAATATTAAGTCATATGATGAATAATTTGATTTCTATTTTACTTGTTTTGTTTGGTTAAGGTTTCACTCAATGTGATTCCTTTTTTATATGAGATATACAATGAATCCGATTATTATCCCAAGTAACATTCCAACAACAACATCTGAAAAATAATGAACAAATAAATAAAGACGTGATAGGGCTGTTAAAGTCGCATAAAATAGACCTATACTTCCCAATAAAGGATTGTATAAAAACATAACAGTGCTACATGCAAAAGAAGATGTTGTATGTCCTGATGGAAAAGACAAATCATTGGGTATTGGAACAAGCATATGAACATCTTTATAAAGATGACAAGGTCTTTTTCTTTTGACAATAGATTTAATTGTTATTTGGCCAATAAGTGTTGCACCAATAAGAGCTATAAGCATATCAATAGACATAGAACGTGTTTGATCAAAAAAATTAGTAATAAGAATAACAATCAACCAGTTAATACCAAAATCACCACAAGAACTAATAAGTTTCATTGTTTCATTAAGATAATGATGATGGTAATAATTTGTCATAAAAAATGCAATTTTTTTATCGTATTCTATGATTTTATTAAGCATCTTCTTGTGAATATCTCCTTTTTATGAATGAATAAATAAATTTAATAATAATTATTATAATTGTATTGAATATGAAAATATGTAGTAATTGTTTTCCTTCAATAGAAAATAGAGCAGGCGATTGGTAATATTGTTCATATGAAGGAACAAATGATATAAATGAATGTAATAAATTAAAAATTGCTTTTAATATACTTTCAATCATTAAATAATAATTGTGAAATATAAGATTAATTATTCCAAAAATTCCTGAATCCGTACGAAATTGATGAATAAAAGCAATGTTAAAAATAATCCCAATAAATAAAGTAAAGAATGATATTGATAAAATATATAAAAAGTTTATAGAAAGACTTACAAATGAAAAATGATAATCATTACTTTCAAGATGACTATTTTTGATTAAAGGATTTTTAGTATCTTGAATGACTTCTTTATCGGTTGATATTTCTGTTTCTTTCTTTTCTTTACTTTTTAATTGTTGTAAAAGCAATGAAAGTTCTTTTTCTTCTTTTTCATCAAGAGAACGCATAATAGAAGCGTCTGATTTGCTTTCTTGACTATCCTTTTTTTCATCACTTTCAACTTTCTTTGTTATTTTATTTTGAGATATATTCTCTTCTTTTTCATCATCAAATGAAAAGCGATGTAGTCGTCTTGACTTTGCGTTTTGTATACTTTTCTTGTTTGATAGCTTACCAGTATCTTCATTAAGTAGAGAAATATGATATTGATAAGTTTGTTCAATAACATTTAATACCTCATTATCATTATGATAAGTTTCAATGAGTTTTTGATGAACATTGTCAATTTCTTCTTTTGACATATGATCATTCATACCTAAAATTGGAGAATATATTTGCATATCCTCATATCTTTCAAATAATAAAATATTTAAAACTTCAAATAAATTACTAACAGTTCTATAAGATATATTTTTCTCTTTAGATGAAGCCTTTACAAGATCCTCACAATAAATAGTATTCATATGAAGAGTAGAAGCGGCTTGTGATAAAGAGAGGAATGAAGAAATGACAAGGGTTTCTTCATGACTGACTTGAAAATAATCACGAATTGTTTCTAACATTTGTGTAGATGGAAGAGGATGACTAGCTGTATCACTTCCAATAATAAAGTGGAACTTATTATATATTTTAGCTAATTTTAAATATTCCACAGCATCCTTTGTACGATGAGTAGAAAGAACTGCAATTTTAATATTCTTTTGTTGAGTTGTGCATTTGGTGTTTTAACTATTATGTGTTAGGAGGAATTTCTTTACTGGTCCAATCTATTTGGAGTTCTGTAGGCTTC
>OFGE01003379.1_pt1 | contig 10571 bp, 10 predicted proteins | sample 1521681 | NCBI WGS metagenome assembly OFGE01 (sample SAMEA3504093, study PRJEB24116) | mouse gut metagenome | biome: mouse gut; feature: mouse-associated habitat; material: faeces | place: Denmark | collected 2011 | reverse complement strand
GCAATCTCCTGAACATCAGATATGCGGTTCTGGACTATTTTTTTGCCATAGGCTTTTTTGATAGAAGCAGAAATAGGATGGTTGGAGTAATCCTCTGCGTATGCGGCAAGCTCTAAAAGCTGTGATTCGTCCATGCCAACAGGATGGATTTCACTGACTGCAAAAGAGCCTTTTGTGAGTGTGCCTGTCTTATCAAATACAACCATTTCAGCATGAGCTAAGGATTCCAGATAATTACTGCCTTTTACAAGGACACCGATTTTCGATGCGCCGCCGATGCCGCCAAAGAAACTTAACGGGATAGAGATTACCAGCGCACAAGGGCAGGAGATTACAAGGAACGTCAAAGCACGATAAATCCATATGCTAAAGGACTGACCAGTGATAACAGGCGGCAATATGGCAAGAGCCAAAGCTGCAAATACCACTGCCGGGGTGTAGTAACGTGCAAAACGTGTGATAAAATTCTCTGTCTTTCCTTTTTTATCGCTTGCATTTTCTACTAAATCAAGAATTTTTGCTACGGTGGATTCTCCGAACTCTTTTGTTGTGCGGATAGATAAAATCCCTGTCTGGTTGATGCAGCCACTGATGACTTCCGCACCCGGAGCAACTTCACGAGGCATGGATTCTCCAGTCAGTGCAGAGGTATCCAAAGCAGAAACGCCATTTATAATGATACCGTCCAGAGGGATTCGCTCGCCGGGTTTTACAACAATGGTATTTCCAATAGAAACTTCTTCTGGATCAACCTGTACCAGTTTCCCGTCCCGTTCCACATTTGCGTAATCCGGTCGAATGTCCATTAGGCTTGCAATGGATTTACGGGATTTGGAAACCGCATAAGACTGAAACCATTCCCCTACCTGATAAAACAGCATAACTGCTACGCCTTCTGAATGTTCCCCTAAAATCAGTGCGCCAATCGTTGCAATCGTCATCAGGAAATTTTCGTCAAATACCTGACCGCTTAATATGTTTGTAATGGCTTTCCAGACAATATCCCAACCGATTATTACATAACAGGCTAAGAATATGCCCATTTCCACCTGCTCTGGAAGATGGAGCAGACTGCCTGCAAGAAACAGGACTGCCGCTGCAATAATGCGGATCAATAAATGTTTTTGTTTTCGTGTCATTAGAATACTCCTTTCATAATTCAGGCATTTTCGTTTTGAAAAAACACCGGATGCCAGAAATGACAGCCGGTGTCCGGTTCGTGCCGCATCATGCCCGTCAAAGAACACGATACTTTTGACAGATGCCACCTAACGGTTATGCCTGAGTTTTTATGCTTTTACCGTTACGTCCGGCTCGATTTTTTTAATCAGTGCCTTTGCTTCATTCAATATGGTGTCAAACCTGTCATCGGGTGCTTCCAGTACCATTTTTTGACCGAGGAAGTTGACGGATACACTGGTTACACCGTCAATCTTCTGTACTGCGTTCTGAATCTTATCTGCACAGTGACCGCAATCCAAGTCGATAAGTTTGATTGTTTTTTTCATGGGAATAATCCACCTTTCTAAAATGTTTTTGTTGGTTTGGCATGGCTGAACAATTAAAGAAATGTTTAATCGTTCAGCGCAAAGTATAGCCACCAATCGGCTATAAGTCAATGGTTTTGAAGTCGGTATTCCTCTTTGGAGCATAAAACCTCCTGATTGGATTTTTGCAAAAAAAGAAATTTCTTTTCGGATAAAAAAAGCTCCTTTTCAGAGCGGACAAAAGGAAAATCGGGTGTTTATAATGATAAACGGTAACAGCCCAATTCCCTACGGGGGAGGGGTACAACAAACTGTTACAAATATAGAAAAGAAAGAAGGGATAATTTTGCAAAAGGAGCAATTTGACATTACGGGTATGACCTGTTCCGCCTGCTCTGCAAGAATTGAGAAAAGCGTGGCGAAGCTGCCGGGAATACAGGAGGTATCTGTAAACCTGCTAAAAAACAGTATGGTTGCTTCTTATGATGAGTCTGTTTTGGATACGGAGGGAATTGTGCAGGCAGTTGAAAAAGCCGGGTACGGGGCATTTCCCAAATCGGTTCAGAATAAGAAGCAGACTGTAAATGCTTCTACGAAGCGAACAGCGCAACCGGAAGCAAACACAGCACAGAAAGAATATGCGCAGATGAAAAAGCGGCTGCTTCTGTCGGCGTTGTTTACCATTCCATTGTTCTACATATCTATGGGGCATATGATGGGGTGGATACTTCCGGAGGGGCTGCTCGGCATGGAAAATGCGATGAGTTTTGCATTTACGCAGTTCCTGTTGCTGATTCCGGTAGTGTTTATCAACTTTAAATATTACCGTATGGGTTTTAAGACGCTGTTTCATGGTTCACCGAATATGGATTCCCTGATTGCCATTGGCTCTGGGGCGGCAATCGTCTATGGCATCTATGCCATTTATAAAATCGGCATAGGGTTCGGTCATGACGATATGGAAACCGTACACAGCTTTATGATGGATTTGTATTTTGAATCCGCTGGTATGATTCTGACACTTATAACATTGGGTAAGACGTTAGAAGCTCGTGCAAAAGGAAAGACCTCGGATGCCATTACAAAACTGATGAACCTTGCACCCAAGACCGCCACAGTGGAGAGGGACGGAATAGAAATACAGGTTCCGGTAGAGGAAGTACAGGCAGGAGAAATTTTAGTTGTAAAAGCGGGGGAATCCATTCCGGTAGACGGGGTTATCGTGGAAGGTGTTTCTTCTGTGGATGAATCAGCCCTGACCGGGGAGAGCATACCTGTGGAAAAGCAGACCGGGGATAAAGTAATCGGTGCAACAATCAATAAATCCGGTTATTTTAAAATGCAGGCTACGAAAGTAGGAGATGATACCACACTGGCACAGATCGTGCGGCTTGTGGATGAAGCAACCAGTTCCAAAGCGCCTATCGCAAAGCTGGCGGATAAGGTCAGTGGGGTATTCGTTCCGGTAGTTATCGGCATTGCCTTAATTGCAGTTATAGTATGGCTGCTTGCGGGGTATGGGTTTGAATTTGCCCTTTCTATCGGTATCTCTATTCTTGTTATATCCTGTCCTTGCGCACTTGGATTGGCAACACCTACCGCAATCATGGTAGGCACAGGGAAGGGGGCATCAAATGGCATTTTGATTAAGTCGGCGGAAGCTCTGGAGGTAGCGCATAACATTGATACGGTTGTTTTGGATAAGACCGGGACAATCACTCAGGGAACGCCTGTGGTAACGAATGTGCTTGTAAAAGAGGGGATTTCACAAAATGAACTCCTGCAGGTTGCCGCTTCTTTGGAAAAAATGTCGGAACACCCACTTGCAGATGCGATTGTGGAGGAAGCAGAAAAGAATGCTTTAGGTTTTCTGCCTGTAAATAACTTTAAGCAGATTCCGGGGCAGGGGATTATGGGAGAAATCCAAAATGTTATCTGCCTTGCCGGAAACCGCCGCCTGATGTCTGCACAGGGCATAGAGGGAGGTGCGCTGCTCCAGCTTGGGGAAGCAATGGCTGTGGATGGAAAAACACCATTATTCTTTGCGAGGGATGGACAGCTTATTGGTGTGGTGGCTGTGGCAGACGTGGTAAAGCCTACCAGTAAGCAGGCAATACAGGAATTATCCGGCTTGGGAATGGAGGTTGTCATGCTTACCGGGGACAATGCTAAAACTGCGGAAGCAATCAGAAAGCAGGTGGGCGTAGACCGGGTGGTTGCCGAAGTGTTCCCGCAGGATAAGGAAAAGGAAATCCGGCGTTTACAGGAAAAGGGCAGGAAGGTAGCTATGGTTGGGGATGGCATCAATGATGCGCCTGCGCTTGCAAGGGCAGATGTAGGAATAGCTATCGGGGCAGGTACGGATGTGGCGATTGAATCAGCGGATATTGTGTTGATGAAAAGTGACCTCTTGGACGTGTCCACCGCTGTCCAGTTAAGCAAGGCGGTTATCCGCAACATCAAGCAAAACCTGTTTTGGGCGTTTATCTACAATATCATTGGTATTCCGGTTGCGGCGGGGGTATTTTACCTGTCCTTTGGCGTGAAGTTAAACCCAATGATTGGAGCTTTTGCAATGAGTTTCAGCTCTGTCTTTGTGGTGTCAAATGCCTTGCGGCTTCGCTGGTTCAAAGCAAAGCATCTTGCAAGACCGGAGCAGGAAGAAATATATAACAGCAGTCAGATAGTTTTATCGAAAAAAAGTGAAGGAGAAAAGAACATGGAAAAATTATTGAAGATTGAAGGAATGGTTTGCGGAAATTGTGTAAAACACGTTTCTAAGGCGTTAATGGAGATTGAGGGTGTTTCGGATGTCAATGTGCAACTGGAAGCAAAAACAGCATTGGTACAGATGCGCCATGCGGTATCAGAGGACAGGCTGAAAACAGCAGTTGAAGATGCTGGCTATCAGCTTATAAGTGTTCAGTAGCCGGGTTGCCTATGAAAGCGAAAAAAGGAAATGTCACCCATAAACTGAAAATTGCGAAAGGTCAGTTAGACGGTATCCTGCAAATGATAGAGGAAGATCGTTACTGCGTGGATATATCAAATCAGCTTTTAGCGACACAGGCATTATTAAAGAGTGCTAACCAACAGATTTTACAGGCACATATCCGTAACTGTGTCCGGGAAGCGTTACAGACCGATGCGGAAAACCCGAAACTGGAGGAAGCGTTGCAGCTATTGGAAAAAATGGTGCAATAGAGCAGATATTTCCGATTGGAGCAAAAGTCCTTCGGATAAGAGCAGACAAAAGGGATTGACTTTTAATATACTCTATATGGTTAGGCATGACTATCACATATACAGAGTATATGTGACCGCAGGCAGTCGCCAAAAACAAGCAAGCTTGTTCTTGGCTCGTTGCTTATGCGAGATATAGATATAAGGAGGAAACATGATGAAACAGTCACTTGATACAAGGACAAAATTATTGACGAAAAGTCCGTTTCCCCTCATGCTGGAGCTTAGTATACCTGCGGTTCTTGGCATGGTGGTTGTAGGGCTTTATAACATGATGGATTCCATTTTTGTAGGGCAGATGGTAGGCGCAGCGCAAATGGGGGCGGTATCTGTATCTTATCCGTTTACGCTCATCAATGCGGGTTCGGCGGCGATGTTGGGGGTAGGCTCTGCTTCGGTGCTATCTCGTGCGATTGGAAAGAAGGATCAGGACACCGTAAAAAAGATTATGGGAAACCTGATTGCAATGGTGCTTCTGCTGTCCGTTATTTACACTGTGATAGGTATGGTATTTACCCGCCAGCTTTTATCTCTGGCAGGCGCAAGCGACAATATCCTGAACTATGCGGAAAAGTATCTGCGTATTGTGTTTGCGGGAAGCCTGTTTGTGAACTTCTTCCAGAGTGCGAATATGGTCATTCGTGGGGAAGGGCAGCTTAAAAAGGCAATGGCTATTATAGCAAGCGGGGCAATCCTGAACATTATCCTTGATCCGATTTTTATTACGGTTTTAAAGCCTTACGGGTTGGGAGTGGAAGCGGCTGCTTACGCAACAATTTTTTCACAATTTATTCAGGCGGTGATTACACTATGGTATTTCAACAAGAAAAGCGTAAATGTAAAAATCGGACGGATACATATTGACGGAGAATTACTGCCGCAGGTTCTGGCGGTTGGGGTTTCCGCTTTGCTGATGCAGGTTTTGACACTGGTACAGCAGACGGTGATTTATCGTGTGGCATCTGTGTATGGCGGAGAAAACTCGCAGATATTGTTAGGAGCTGCACTGCGTTTCTGGAACTTCTCGTTTGTTCCTCTTTGGGGTATCAGTCAGGGATTTCAGCCAGCCGCAGGGACAAACTACGGTGCGAAAGATTATGACCGGGTAAAGAAATTGACAGGTGTATTCATTACGGCGGCAACAGTGTTGTCCTTACTGTTCTACATTCCGGTTGAATTATTCCCGGATAAGGTGCTTTCTATGTTTATTACAACACCGGGCGTGGCGGCTTCGGGGGCAACGAATTTCCGGATCATGTTCAGTACCTATATTTTACAGGGTAGTTTCCTGATTGCGGTAACGCTGTTCCAGTCGTTAGGAAAGGCAAATAAGGCTACTTGGCTGGTATTGTTCCGGCAGATTATTTTGTTTATCCCGCTTTGTGTGGTTTTGCCGATGATTGGCGGCATGGGGATTCGTGGTGTCTGGCTTGCGATTGCCCTGACCGATGCGGTTCTGGTTGTGATTACGGTTTTGATGATGCTTTCAGAGTTTCGCAAGATGCCGGAAACAAAATAGAGTGAGGAAATGTATATTGAGCCGATACTTTGTTTGATAAGGTATTGGCTCTTTTCTTTGTTTGCACAATCGGTGGAGATAGAATATAATTCTAATTGGAGTGTAAATCCTACCGATTGGAGCAGTATATTATGAAGAAAAGATATATAATAGAGGATGCCAGAAAACATCTGGCGGAACAGATTAACAGTATAGAAGGAATAGAGAGGACTGCCATGCAGGAAAACTTAGTGAAAAACACAAAAGGGCTGTCTGCGGTTATTCCAAAGGATAATGACGGATATTGTACGGTCTATAAAATGGATTGTGCCGATGGTTTAGGACTGATGACCGTTTATCAGGTTTATCCGGGCATACAGCTTATTTACAATGATTTTGAAGCAACAGGCTGTGAATGGGAAGGTACGCTTGGGAAGAATATATTGGAAATCAACCATTGCAGAGAAGGGCGTGAGGGAAGCAAATTGTTAAGCGGTTCCTGTCTGTATCTTGGGGAGGGTGATATGTCCATTCATACTATGGATAACTGTGCTTCCGAAATGGCGTTTCCATTAAAGCATTACCGGGGAATTTCCGTTGTTATCAATTTGGAGCTGGTATCAGAATATCCGCCGCAGACTTTGGCAGAAAGCGGAATTGATATATTGGAATTTAAGGAAAAGTTTTGTGCAGATGGAAACTGCTTTATTATGCGGGCGAAGGATGAAATCGAGCATATCTTTTCGGAGCTTTATTCTGTTCCGGACTGTCTGCAAAAGCCATATTTTAAGCTAAAGGTGCAGGAACTTCTTCTTTTCCTCTGCATGGTGGACGTAACAAAAGAGAAACAGCGGGAAATGTATACTTCGCCGCAGGTGGAGATTGTCAAGGAAATCCATAAAAAGTTAATTTCCAACTTGCAGGAGCGTTTTACGATTGAGGAGCTTTCCAAAGAATACCTTATCAATACAGCTACTTTAAAAGCCACATTTAAAGGGATTTATGGACAGCCTATCGGAACTTACATGAAAGAATACCGCATGAAACAGGCGGCTGTGCTTCTTAGGCAGACGAAAAGCACAATAGCGGAGATCGCAAATCAGGTGGGATATGAGAACCAGAGCAAGTTTTCAACAGCTTTTCGGGATATATTGAAGATAACACCTGCAGAATATCGCAAACAAAATGCCAGTGAATAAACTGGAACGAGAAGCAGCATAGCATAATGGGAAGGGAGGTCGTTTTGGAGGTCAGAATGAAGATAAGACAAGTTGGTTTATCAGTGTTAGGCAGGTGGTTATAATGGGTAAGGTGATGATACTGTCTTTTTCGGAGGATGAGGAAGAAGTCTGCCAGAGAATGTTGCAGATTATAAGCGAAAGCCCCCGCTTTGAAGGCTGTAATGTGCTTCAAGTGGAAAAACATCTTAGTATCGGAGAAATGAAACTGAACTTAGCAGAGAAAAATGTGGTCATACATGGTGCGGAGGTTATGCTTACCAATAGGGAGTTTGAAATACTGTATTTGTTAGCGCAGAGTCCCGGCAGGGTATTCAGCAAAGAGCAGATTTATGATATTGTCTGGCAGGAACCGTATTCCGGCGATTACAATATTGTTATGAGCCATATCCGCCATATAAGGAAAAAATAGAAGATAATCCGGGCAAGCCGCTATACATACAGACCGTATGGGGCATTGGCTATCGGCTCAACAAAAATATAAGCAGCAGTCTGTGATATGGAAACAGATCGCTGCTCATTTTTTGTCCTGTATGCCTAAAAGGTATTCACAGGATACATGGAAGAACTCTGCCAGAGCTACTACTTCATAATCCGGGACGAACCTTGTTCCCTTTTCAATCCGTAAAACAGTCAGGTCGCTAAATTCATATCCGGCAAGCTGGAGCTGCTCTGCAAGGGCTTTCTGCGATAACTTTCGCTCCGTCCGCAATTCCATAACCCTTTGACCAATTAGGTTTTTAGAGTTGCTTTCCTTATTCCAATAGATTTTAATATCCTACCACCACATAATGGTGTCATAGTTCGTTTGCTAAACTGATGCAGAAAGGAGAAAAATGAAGATTGATCGGCTTATGGGCATTGTTGTTTATTTGTTGAATAATGGTCGTACATCTGCACAGAAGCTCGCTGAAAAATTTGAAGTTTCATCCAGAACAATTATGAGAGATCTTGAATCCATAGATAAGGCAGGTATTCCAATTCAGTCTTTCTATGGTGTAGAGGGAGGTTATCAGATCATGGATGACTTTGTTTTGGAAAAGCAGGTTGCTACAAATCATGAATATAATTGGATTGTTACTGCACTGAAAGGGATGGCGAGTGCATATGCGAGTAAAAGTTTAGAGCAGGCTTTATCTAAAATAAAAAGCATAAATTGTACAGAAGATAATGCTGTTTCTGTGGATTTTAGTGTAGCAAGTGAGGATGATGAAATAAATGAACAGTTAATGCTATTAGAAGATGCAATTAAGAAAAAAAATGTTGTTCGATTTGCCTATACAAACAGTCATGACGAAATAAAAGAATTTCAAGTTGAACCAGTTCGGCTGCAATACAAATGGTATAGCTGGTATTTGATTGGATATTATGAAAAATATCAGGATTATTGTATGTTCAAATTAGTTCGTATGGAACGTTTAAAAGTAACAGATATAAGAAATACAAAAATCCATGATCTTTCGGATATTAAGCAGAAGGGTTCTGTCAATAATATTGTTAACATCAAACTACATGGAAAAGCAGCCATAAAGTCAAAATGTAGAGAATACTTAAATGGACGAATTACAAAGGAATTTGAAAATGGTGATTTTGAGTTTTGTTTTTCTGCACCGGAGCATGAGATGTTTTGGTATGGGATGATTCTTTCCTTTGGAAATAAGGTTAAGGTAATCGAACCACAGGAGATAAAAGAACGCATTATAAAAAATTGTAAAGAAATTCAAACGGTATATGAGGAATGAAGATGAAATTATATTCAAAGGAAGAAGTAAGACATATGTTATGCCGTTATCACAATTTAGACGGTGCGGAAATGTTGTGTGGAAAAATAGGCGTAGAAAAGATAATGCAGCGAATACACAGTATTCAATATGATCCCTTGAATGTTGTAGCAAGGAATGCTGATTTAGTATTACAGGCAAGAGTGACGGATTACAAAGAGCAGGATCTTTACAATCTATTATACAAAGAACATAAATTGATTGATGGATTTGATAAAGAAATGTGTATTTATAACACTAAAGATTTTAACTGCTTTAGGTTTTAAGTGAAAATGAAATACGCGGTTCCACACTTCAAACACTGATTGAGAAAAATAAAATTGATGAAATACAGGTTGAAGGAATTAAAGAAACTTTTTATGTTTCAAAGGATATTCAAAAATATATGAAAAATCAAACTGCAAATAACTATGCAAGATTTATTGCGCCATTAGATAATATTATGTGGGATAGACAGATGATAGAAAAACTATTTGGTTTTATATATCGGTGGGAAGTGTATACTCCTATTGCTAAAAGAAAATTTGGATATTATGTGTTACCGGTACTATATAATGGTCGATTTATTGCAAGGTTTGAGGCGGAATCCGTTCGTCAGGCAGGGGAGTTTGCTATCAAAAACTGGTGGTGGGAATCAGAAGTTGAACCGGATAATGATATGATAGAAATAATTATAAAAGAGATGATACGTTTTGCAGAATTTCTTCAGGTCAACAATTCAAAAAATAATATTGTAAAGTTAGGAGTGTAGTAAAATGAAAGAAATAGAAAGATACGATATTAATGAAGCTTGGGCACATTCAGGTATTATTAAAGCTGGAGACTTTTGCTTTTTGAATTATTGTGTCCGTAATGTGGATGGTGCTATTGTGCAGCAGATTAATGGAGCTTTTGATGAAATGGAAGAAAGGTTGGCATTGGTGGGTATGACTCTTGAAAATGTAGTACAGATGAATTGTTTATTTAAAAATATCTATGATATTCTGATAATGGAAAAGGTTATTAAAGAAAGATTTAACGGAAAATACCCTGTACGCAAGTCGATTCAAACCGAATTTGCAGATCAAAATAATAGATTGCTATTTCAAGTTGATGCTATAGCCTATTTGGGAAAATAGTAACTCCAAGGTAGATTTTTGTCTACCTAGTAACTTGCTTTTTGTCGGCGGGAATAAGGAAGGCTGTATGTTCAGAGACTTACTAATAGAGAGTTTGATATATTGTGTCTATTGGCAAAGAATCCGGGCAGAATATTCAGCAAAGAGCAGATTTATGATATTGTCTGGCAGGAGCCGTATTCCGGCGATTACAATATTGTCATGAG
>OFGE01003377.1_pt1 | contig 10576 bp, 10 predicted proteins | sample 1521681 | NCBI WGS metagenome assembly OFGE01 (sample SAMEA3504093, study PRJEB24116) | mouse gut metagenome | biome: mouse gut; feature: mouse-associated habitat; material: faeces | place: Denmark | collected 2011 | reverse complement strand
AAATCTTTATAAATTTGAATACTTCTTGCTGTTTCTTTATTTAAAATAGCATTTGTTAGTTCAAAAACATTTTCTTCTAATTTTTTTGCAACCATCATATCAATAACTTCTTTTGTAATATGATATGAATATAAACAAATTTTATTAACTTCTTGAGATATTTCTAATAAATCATTTGGCATTCTAGATAAAAAAAGTTCAAGTGCATCATCTTCTATTTCACAATTTCTAGATTTAAAAGCTTGATGTGTTGTCTTATATAATTGATGATAATCTACTTTATCTATATCATAAAATTGAACACTTTTTCTTAACTTTTTAACAACTTTTTTTCTTTCATCAAAATTCTTTTGATCATGATAAATAACAAAAATAGTTGTTGGATTATCATGACTTAAATATTCCATTAATATTTCTACATCTTCCTTATTTACTTCTTTTTGTTTTAAAGTCGTTAAAAAATAAGGATTTTTAACAATAATCATCTTATACTCTGTTAAAAAAGGTGGTGTTAAAGCATCTTCAATAATCATTTTCATTGGTGTTTCATGACACCAATAAGTCATAATATTCATATCTTCATCCTTAATATGATACTTTTTTTTCAAAGAATTTATTTTTCTTTCCATTAAAAACTTTTCTTCACCATTTATATGAACAGGATCATATTCCAAACGTAAAGCATCAAAGACTTGAGATGATGTATCTGAAATTGATGTTGTTTTAGAAAGAAGTGTTTCCATTTCTTGAGATAAAGTATGTTTCTTTTGTCTAAGTATTTCTTGAATTGAATAACGATAATCATTAAGTAAATCATTATTGAGATAAGACTGTACTTTTTCACTATTTTCAATCATTTGAACAGTATAAAAATCTAATGTTGAAGATACTTGATCATAAAAAGTTAAAATAGAGGCATACATTGTTTGATATTCTTGATGATTTGGTTCTACATCACAATGTAAATGAGCAAAACAATGTAATTTTTGTATATATCTACTCATTTGAATATAATCTTCATGAAATTGAAGAAATTCATTAACTGTATTTAAAAAACTATCTTTTTGGTTTGATAATTTCTGAAGTAATTCTTTTGCTTTATCTAAATCTAAATAAAAATCTTGATTTGTCTGATAAATTAAAGATAAATTCCATGTATCTTTTTCTAATATATCTTTTCTTTCCATAATAATCCTCCTATATAACAGTTATGATATGTGTTTAAAAATAATTTGTCAACGACTAAAATAAAAACTCTATCTTAAGCGATAGAGTTTACTAATTTAGCTAATCTTGATTTTTGTCTGCTAGCATAATTTTTATGATGAATTCCTTTAGATACAGAAGCATCTAAACGAGAAGCAGCGACTTTATAAGCCTCAGCAGCAGCTTCTTTATTACCAGCTTCAACTGCAACTTTTACATTTTTAATAGCAGTTTTTAAAGCTGTTTTGTATGATGTATTGATAACACGTTTTTTATCAGCATTTTTATAACGTTTAATTTGTTGTTTCATGTTTGCCATTCTTCTTCACCTCGCTTTTATCTTTCGCCTAGTTATTCTATCAAAAATATATGATAAATGCAAGTTTTATTAACAAATGATTAATTTTTTTAAATTTGGTAAAGATTATTTATGGTGAGAATATGAAAAAATATTATACACGTAGCGATTTGGCTATTGAATCATTAGCATTTGCAACAAAAGATAAAGATTATACACATCATGTCCAAGAGGATAACAATATTACCATTGAAACATTTGAAATTTTAACAAAGAGCGAATTGTATCCTCATGAGGTAGGGCAATATGTAGAAATGAGTTTTCCTGATTATCAAGATATAACAACACTTTCTATTCATTTTAAAAAGCAACTGAATCATTTTATCAAATCATTAACTCAAAAATTAGATCCACGTATTTTATTTGTTGGGTTAGGAAATGAAACATTGACAAGCGATGCAATTGGACCAAGAACATTAAAACATCTTAGAGCAACACATCATTATCCATTAGATGAAAGACATCAAAATCAATATTATGATACATTATGTATTGCTCCTGGAGTTATGGCACATACAGGAATGGAAACAGCTGATATTGTCCATTGTATAACTGAAGAATTTCAGCCAGATATCATTATTGCGATAGATGCTTTATGTGCACAAAGTTATGAAAAAGTTTGTCATGTTATTCAAATGAATAATGTAGGAATTTATCCAGGTAGTGGAATAGGTAATCATCGTAAAAGTATTACTAAAACTTCAATGGGTGTTCCTGTTATAGCAATTGGTGTGCCAACTGTTATTCATGTTTCAAGTTTGGTAAGTGATGTCTATAATTTATTAGAAGGATATTTTAAAGAATCATTAGATCCTTCAACAGCATTAAAAGTAGGTAAAAGAAAACGTTATGAGGGAAGATTAAATGAAGTTCAAAGACGTTTAATTCTAGGAGAGATTGGTCAACTAGATGAACAAAAAAGAATTCAATTACTAAATGAAGTTTTAAATCCTTTAGAAAACCAATTTGTTATGAGTGATAAACAAATTGATTTTGATATAGAAATGATATCAAAGATATTATCACAAGCTATTAATGATTTACGATATTAAGTTTGTTTTAATATCGTTTTTATTTAAAATAATATTTAAGTTGTACTAAATATTGCTTTTTTTGCATATGAATAATTGTATAGTTATAGGAGGAAGTTGTGTGAATAATAATATGAAAATTATTTTAAAAATTTTATTAGTGATTGTTATATTGTTCAATCTTCCTTTACAAAAGGTTTATAGTGAGCAAGTTGAAAATGTAGTTTCTTCTATGACTACAACAGATGTAAAAAAGCAATCCAATGGAAAGTCTATTCATATTTATAATACACATCAAGGAGAAAAATATGCGACAAAGTCAGTAAAAGAAGGGAGTAAATATCTTATGCAATTATTGAAGCAAAGAGGTTATGATGTAGATTATGAAACAACAGATTTTGAGCTTTATAAAGTGAAAAACAATATTAATTATAGATATTCATATAATGTTTCAAAGAAATACTTAAGTGCTGCTGTAAAAAAGCATGGAACATATGATTTGGTCATTGATTTTCATAGAGATTCTATAAAAAAATCATTATCAACTTTAACATATAAAAATAAAAAATATGCTAAATTAATGTTTGTTGTTGGAAAAGGAAGTACTAATTATCCCCAAGTTAAAAAGATGTCTAGTCAGTTATCATCACAAATTAATAAAAAAATTCCTCAGTTATGTAGAGGTGTTTATTTAAAAAGAAGTCATTATAATCAAGGAACAACAAAAAATATGGTTTTAATAGAAGTAGGTGCTAATGAAAACACATATCAAGAAATTGAAAATTCACTCAATATTTTAGCATTAGTGATAGATGAATATTTAAGTCAATGAAACAATATTTTACAGATTTATGTCTAGTTATTATATTGATATGTGTTATGAGTATGTTCTTTGGTAATTATAATGTATCAAAGACAATGTTTGAACGAAATAAAGATCATTTTGAGGAAACAGTATCTTCTTCTCAAGAAGTCAAAGAATCGTATGTAACCATTCAAGATACATCTGACAATCATGTCTCTTCATTTTTTGAAACTATAAGTCAATATTGTGTAAAGGCAATAGAGTTTGTTGTTTTGATTTTTTCTGATTTTATTAGTATGATTATGTGCAATATGGTATACTAAGAAATGAAAGTGAGTGATGATATGATGAATGAAAGAATTGTTTTTATGGGAACAGCATCTTTTTCTTTAGCAGTTTTAAAGATGTTAATTGATGAAAAATATAATGTTGTAGGAGTTGTTTCACAGCCAGATCGTTTGGTAGGAAGAAAAAAAGTTTTAACAATGCCTGATGTTAAAGTAGAAGCATTGAAATATGATATACCTGTTATTCAACCAGAAAGAATAAGAAACGATTATCAAGCAATTATTGATTTAAAACCCGATTTAATTATTACTGCTGCTTATGGACAAATTGTTCCTCAAGCTGTATTAGATATCCCAAGATTAGGGTGTATTAATGTTCATGCTTCTTTATTACCACAATATCGTGGTGGAGCACCTGTCCATCAAGCGATTATTGATGGTCATGATAAAACAGGAGTAACAATTATGTATATGGTTAAAAAAATGGATGCTGGAAATATCATTAGTCAAAAAGAAGCACCAATTTTAGATGATGATAATGTAGGTATATTGTATGAGAGATTAAGTGTTATAGGAGCAGAGTTATTAAAAGAAACTTTACCTGATATTATGAAAGGTACAAATCAAAGTATTGAACAAAATGAAGATTTAGTTACATATGCTCCAACATTATCAAGAGAAGATGAACGTCTTGATTGGAACCTAACAACAAGACAAGTATATGACAAGGTGAGAGGAACAAATCCATGGCCTGGTAGCTATACAACATATAATGGCAAAACAGTTAAAATTTGGGCAGGAAAAATTCATCAGTGTGAAAATGCAAGAAAGCATCATGCTCATCAAGATAATGGAACAATTGTTAAAATATTTAAAGATGCTATTGGAGTCAAAGTTGAAGATGGTGTTTATTTAATTACTGAATTACAGGTTGAAGGTAAAAAGAGAATGACTGTCAAAGATTATTTAAATGGGCGAAGTGTTTTTGAAGTTGATACAAAATTTGAGTAAGATAAGGATATCCTTATCTTTTCTTTTATCTATGATATAATGATAATGAGGTGATATTCATGCGTATGGTTGATTTAATAGAAAAAAAGAAAGCAGGTTTAGAACATAGTGAAAAAGAGATTCATTTTATTATAAATGGATATGTTGAAGATAAAATACCTGATTATCAAATGAGTGCATGGATGATGGCTATTTGTTTTCAAGGACTAACTCAAAAAGAAACAACAATTTTAACAAAAGAAATGACATATAGTGGAGAAATATTGGATTTGAGTTCTATTCAGGGAATAAAGGTCGATAAACATAGTACAGGTGGTGTTGGTGATAAAACTTCACTTGTCTTAGGTCCATTAGTAGGAGCCTGTGGTGTTCCAGTGGCCAAAATGAGTGGAAGAGGATTAGGACACACAGGTGGAACATTAGATAAATTAGAATCAATACCAGGATTAAAAATTGAAATAAAAAAAGAAGATTTTATAAAACAAGTGAATGATTGTTGTTTTTCAATTATTGGTCAAAATAAACATTTAGTTCCTGCAGATAAAAAGATGTATGCTTTACGTGATGTAACAGGAACAGTGGCATGTATTCCATTAATCGCATCATCAATAATGTCTAAGAAAATAGCTGCAGGGTGTGATGCTTTATTATTAGATGTTAAGTATGGCAATGGTGCTTTTATGAAAACTAAAGAAGAAGCAAAAAAACTTGCTCAAATGATGATACAAATAGGAAAGTCTTTAGGAAAAGATACCAAAGCAACATTATCCAATATGACACAACCATTAGGTTATGCAATTGGAAATAGTTTAGAAGTGAAAGAAGCTATTGAAACGCTATTAGGAAATGGACCAGATGACTTACTACAATTATGTTTACAATCAGGAGCACAAATGTTAATACAAGCTAAAAAAGCAAAATCAATCAAAGAAGCAACACAAATGTTAAAGAATGTTATTGATAATCATAAAGCTTTTGATGTCTTATGTCAGATGGTTGAAGCTCAAGGTGGAAATGTAGAATATATTTGTCATCCTGAATTATTTAAAAAAGCTAAAGAAATCATTCCTATTCATTCTCTTGAAAAAGGATATGTTAAAGATTTAAAAGCAAAGCCATTAGGGTTAGTTAGTATGAAATTAGGTGGAGGAAGAGCTTCTATTGAAGATACAATTGATTATAGTGTAGGATTAGTTTTAAATAAAAAGATTGGTGATTATGTTGAAAAAGATGAAATACTTCTTTATGTTCATACTAATAATGGATTGCCTGAGGAATTAAGAACAGAAATATTAAATGCTTATATCATACAAGATAAATATATTGAAAAACCAATATTAATTGATGAAGTTCTTTGATAAGCTTCATCTTTTTTCTTAACATTAAAATATAAATTCGCTATAATATGGTGGGTGATAAAAATGGGAAAATATTTATTTTATGATATTGATGGTACTTTAGTAGGAAAATCTAAAGTCATAACAGAAAAAACAAAGTGGGCAATTAAAGAAGCTCAAAGAAATGGGCATAAAGCTTTTTTATGTACAGGAAGAGCACCAACATCAATAGTAGATGAAATCTTAGATATTGGTTTTGATGGTGTTATTTGTAGTGCAGGTGGATTTGTTATAATTAATGGAGAGTATATTTTTGAAAATTTAATTAATCAATATTTATTGAGTGAAGTTATGACATTATTTATTAATAATCATATTTTGTTTACTTTAGAAACAAAAGATGCACTTTATGAAACAGCAGGAGTTTTAAACTTCTTTACACAAAAACATCAAAAAGAAAATCAAGATAATTTAGAATTAATGAGATTTTTACAATTACGTAGACAAGGAGAAAATAGATTACCTATTCATTCCTTTAATATCTTAAATACAGGAGTTACAAAAGTATGTTTCATTGCTCCAGAAAAAGAAAATTATTATAAATGTATACCTTTTTTAGAAGAATTTTTTAATATAGTAACATTCTCAAAAGAAACAGATGATTTTGTTAATGGAGAAATTATTATTAAAAATTGTACAAAAGCAGATGGTATTATAAGAGTTATTAATCATTTTGGAGCAAAAATGGAAGATACAATTGGATTTGGAGATAGTATGAATGATTATCAAATGTTAGAAGAAGTAAAAACAGGTGTTGTTTATGAAAATGCTCCTCAAGAGTTAAAAAATCTATGCCAATATTATTTTAAAGATCCTGATCAAGATGGTATTTATGATATTATGCGAGAGTTAAATTTAATTGGAGAATATAAATAAAATAATGAATATAGAAATAGATATTGTTAGAAAGTTGATACATGAACAATTTCCACAATATGATGAGTTAAAAATACAGCCAGTTCAAAAAAGTGGTCATGATAATAGAACATTTCATTTAGGAGATGAGATGATAATAAGGTTACCTAGTGGAAAAGAATATGCTATGCAAGTTCAAAAAGAAAATCAATGGTTACCTTATCTATCAAAATTTCTTTCTCTTCCTATATCTCAACCATTACATATAGGAAAGAGTAATGATGATTATCCTTATTCATGGTCCATTTTAAATTATTTATCAGGAGAGACAGTTACTTATCAAAATATAGAAAGTTTAAATAGTTTGGCAAATGAATTGAGAAATTTTTTAGAAGAATTGCAATCAATTCCAAGCGAACAAGGACCACAAGCAGGACAACATAATTTTTATCGTGGTGGAAATTTAAGTATTTATCATGATGAAACAATAAAAGCTTTAGAATTATTAAAAGAAAGATTAGATACAAAAAGATTAGAAGAATTATGGAATCTTGCTTTAGAAAAAACTTATTTACAAAAAGGAGTATGGATTCATGGTGATATTGCTATAGGAAATCTATTAGTTGAAAAAGGACATCTTTGTGGTGTTATTGATTTTGGAATTATGGGTGTAGGTGATCCAGCATGTGATTATGCTATTGCATGGACTTTTTTTGATAAACAAAGTCGTCATATTTTTTTAGCAAATATATCAGAGGATATGAAAAATAGAGCAATGGGATGGGCATTATGGAAAGCATTAATAACATTTGATGATAGTAATGAAGAGATTCGTTTTCACGCCAGAAAAGTGATTCAAGAAATAGTTTATGATTATAAGGAGTAGGGGAAGAACATGATTGGATTAGGTACAATTGCAAATACATTAGCTGTTATTATAGGTAGTGGAATAGGATTGATGATTAAAAGTGGTTTAAAACCAAGATATCAAGAGACGATCATGCAAGCTCTTGGGTTATCAACATTGTTTATAGGAGTATCTGGAGCAATGAGTGGTATGTTAAAAATTATTGATAATGGAATAGAAACACAGGGGAGTATGCTTCTTATTGGTTCTTTGGTTTTTGGTGCATTATTAGGTGAGTTTTTAAATATTGAACTGCGTTTAGAACAAGCTGGAGAATGGCTTAAGAAGAAAGTTCATATTAAGAATGATAACACTTTTGTTGAAGGTTTTGTAACAGCAACATTGGTTATTTGTGTAGGGGCTATGGCCGTTGTAGGAGCTTTACAAGATGGATTACAAGGAGATGTAAGTACATTATTCGCAAAATCTGTTTTAGATTTTGTCATTGTTATGGTATTTGCTTCAACTTTAGGAGTTGGTGTTACTTTTTCTGCTTTGCCTTTATTGATATATCAAGGGAGTATAACTCTGTTTGCTTCTTTTTTAAAATCTTTTTTAAGTCCAATAGTGATTGCTAATTTATCTTTTATTGGTTCTGTATTGATTTTTGCTGTGGGCATTAATCTTTGCTTTAATAAAAAGATAAAAATTGCTAATTTATTACCTGCAATGATTATTCCTTTTTTATTTCATTAAAAAATATAGTCAAATAAAATATTTTTGTTTATAATAGAAGATAGATTATTAAGGAGGTATTAATATGGAATATGAAATCGTAGGAACACCTTTACCTGCAGTCATTTGTCATTTAAAAAAGGGTGAGATGATGTTAAGTGATTCAGGAGCAATGGCTTGGATGGATCCTTGCATGGAAATGGGAACAACAAGTAATGGTGGTATTGGTAAGGCATTTGGAAGAATGTTTTCAGGAGAAACAATGTTTTTAAATACTTATACTGCTAATGGGGATGGTAAGATTGCATTTGCTTCATCTTTCCCTGGGGAAATTAGAAAATATGATATTGAGCCTGGAAAAGAAATTGTTGTACAAAAATCAGCTTTCTTAGCAAGTGAACCAACTGTAGAAAGAACAACTTTCTTCAACAAAAAAGCTATGACTGGTATTTTTGGAGGAGAAGGATTTATCATGAGTAAACTTTCTGGAAAGGGAACAGTGTTTGTTGAAATTGATGGAGCAACTGTTGAATATGAATTAGCACCTGGTCAACAAATTGTTGTAGATACTGGATATGTTGCTGTTATGGATGCAACTTGTACAATGACAACTCAATCAGTTAAAGGATTAAAGAATAAGATGTTAGGTGGAGAAGGATTCTTCAATACTGTTGTTACAGGACCTGGACGTGTTGTTCTTCAAACTATGCCTATTTCTGCTATTGCTGGAACATTAGCTGGATTAATTGGAACAGGTAAATAAGAGCCACTTAGTGGCTTTTTTGTATAAGAAAACTATATAATAGTCATGTGGTTTTGAGGAACTTTAGCAGTGAATCCTATTGTGTCAAAATATAGAAGAAAAATATTTTATGAAGATAAGAGAGCATAAATAAGAGATAAAATAAGAAAGTTGTGTGCATGGAAGGAAGTCAATCATTATATTGAAGTCCAAAGTTTACACAGACATTATTAAAAGGAAAACATACAATAACAATTGTATCAACTGATGAATAAGTTTATATTATATTTAATATAAAATCAGTACCAATAACAAGTAATAACACATGAATGATGTTATGGAGTGGATTATTTATCATTGGTGGTTTAGGACTATTAGGATTAAGAAGAAAAGATAAACATTTTCATCATTAAATATAATTAAAATGTTATTGAGGGAGATTCAAAAAAGAATCTCCTTTTTGTTGTGGTAAAATCATTCATAGTTTTTCTTCAACATATACAAAAACTCTATCTCATAAAGACAGAGTTATAAATAATATTTTTGATAGTAACGTATTCTTAAAATATCTAAAATCATCATTGTTTGATAATTAAATTGAATACCATCAAATTTACCAAGTACATGAATAACATAGTCAGCACATACATTATCATAGTTTGTATATTTAATGTTTTGAGTAATTAAAACTAAATCAGCCACACAAATATTTTTAGGCTTTAATTTAGGCATATATGATTTCATAGAACGTCCTGTTGCAGTTACAAATATCACAATATCATTTTCAGTAAATTCAAAATCTTTATCAAATTGATGATATTCAACAACTTCTTTTCCTAATGTAATTAAGTCTGTCTGAAAATCAACAGCAACACTTGTAGGATATAATGCCCCAATAATAATGATTCTTTCTTTTTTAAAAATCAATTCACAAAGTTCATCAATTAATTTTATAAACTCTTCATTATTTCTTGATTTTTCTACATGATTAATCATTTGATCAATATTGACATTTAACATTCTAGATTGAATTTGATCATTACGTAGTTGATGATCAATCATTAATGTTTGTTTAAAGTCATCAAAATGATAAAAACCTAAATGTTGACAAAAATCTAAAACTTCACACTCTTGGAAATGTCCTTCTTTTAAAAACTTTTCAAGAGAATAATGACATATCTTAGTATAGTTTTTGACTAAAAAAGTTCCTATTTTATACATATAATCATCATCTAAACAACCATTTAAATATTTTAATATTCTAGAAATTAGTATGTCCATATTCATCACCTCTTTGAGTAT
>OFGE01003376.1_pt1 | contig 10576 bp, 15 predicted proteins | sample 1521681 | NCBI WGS metagenome assembly OFGE01 (sample SAMEA3504093, study PRJEB24116) | mouse gut metagenome | biome: mouse gut; feature: mouse-associated habitat; material: faeces | place: Denmark | collected 2011 | reverse complement strand
AAGAAAAAATGCGCCAGATTATGAAAGAGCCGGACAGAATGGAGCGTTGGAAACAAATTGCAAAGTCCGCATATGCGCATGACCCGGATTTTGCAGACCGTAGGCGGCGAGAAGAAATGTAGAAAGCGAGGTAAAATATATGGAACTGGAATCTGTAAAAGCAACATTGATACAAATAGTTGAACAAGCCGGAGAAAACGGCCTTACAGAGACGCAAGCAGCAATAGAGATTAACGCAAGGCACAAGCTGGGGTATTGGGAATCTATTAAAGCCCTTAAGAGCGTCTATCAAGACGCAGGAGTGGAGAGGACACCAGAGCACACCGGGAAAGTCATTTGTTACCGCAAGGCAAAGCAGGAGAAGCGGCTGGAGGAATCGGCGGCGGTAAGGCTTGCTAAAAAGCTGGGTGAGCGGAACATGGGCGAAAAGGGAAGAATGGATATTTTAAAACATTATATTCGATAACCCGGTTAGAAAGGAGCGAAAATGATAACACAGAAAGAAGCGGTACAGCGTTTATTCACCACATATGGCGAGTATGGGGTAACAGAAGATATGTTAAACCAGCTTTTTGAGGACGGGGTAAACAATCAGCATTTCACTCCGCAGGAGACATTTAATCTGTTAAGAATGAGCCTAGGGCATGAGTTCGGAGGACGTGAGTATTTTGCTGTACCTGAAATAGCAAGTATGCTTAATATGACCGAGGAAGAAGTTATTACCGCAGCGCAGAAAGCCAAGGCAGGAAACGATGCGCTAATCAGCGGATTCAGGATGTTCTTTCCGGGCGGTTTATAAACTTATAAGTTTATAAACCGCCATGCAAGCCCTTTTTCATGCTTTATTTGTGGATATAAAACTGTGGAAAATACTTTACAAACGTTTATAAAATAGTTGACATATTTATAAACATCATGGTATAATAAGGACAGTTGAAAAACCAAAGCACATAGGAAAGGTTGGGGATAGGCATGAAAAAAGAGATTTTCGGGTATGCAAGGGTAAGCACAAAGCAGCAGGATTTAGCAAGGCAGTTACAAGCATTTAAGGATTTGGGCATTAACGAGAGAAATATTATTGTTGATAAGCAATCCGGCAAAGACTTTAATAGACAAGGTTATAATTCTTTAGTTGGAACACATGAGACAAGCCCACTGTTAAGAAGTGGGGATATGCTTGTTATATATAGCATAGACCGACTGGGAAGAAACTACAAAGAGATAATGCAAGAGTGGCAGCATATTACAAAGGAGATAGGCGCAGATGTGAAAGTGATTGATATGCCGCTTCTTGATACCAGCCGGGGAGGCAATGACCTTGATAGTCAATTTGTTGCTGACCTTGTTCTACAAATACTTTCCTATGTGGCAAATAAGGAGAGAGAAAACATATTATCAAGGCAGGCAGCAGGAAACGAGGCAATGAAAGCCACCTGCAGAAAGGTAACGAGAGTAAGCGCAGACAAGAAAAGAAACAAAAGCGCAGGAGAAGAGAAGTGTATAAGCAATAAGACCGGGAGAGCGGTAGGCAGACCAGAAGCAACATATCCCGAAGAATGGAAAAACGTGTATGGGGAATGGAAAGCCGGAAGCATAACAGCAGTATCGGCTATGAAGAAATTAAACCTAACGAAGAATACATTCTATAATTTGGCAAAGAGATACGAGGCATAGGAACCGCAGAGAACAGATGCAGACGAAAGATAAAGGGCGAGGCACACCGCAGAGAAACAGTGTAGTTGTGCATTGCCCTTTTTTGTCTGTATCGAGCCGATAAAGCCCGGTAGTGGGGGTTTATATAGAACATGTGTTCTGCTCCACTAAGTAGGCTGGATTGCCGGCCATTACAAAAAAGCCGCCCTGCTGCCTACTTTTGAAAATTCTTCAAAAATGTAAAAAAGGGGTATTCCTGAATGACAAATGAACAGCTTGTAGAACTGCTGCAGATGGGCATTGACACAAAATTAAACATGGAATCCCTTTATATGCAGAATAAAGGCATGATAACAAGATTATGCAGACAGTACACCAGCACAGAGCCGCTTGAAGATTTACAACAGACCGCATACATAGGGCTTGCGGAGGCTGTAAAGCACTATGACAGCGGCAGGGGCTTTAAATTCGTCACATATGCCGGACATTGGATAAAGCAGTCCATACGGCAGTATTTGACGGAATCCGGGCTTGTGAGAATACCACCGAACATGAAAGCCCTGATATTCAGATACAAGCGTCTTCTGTCTGCCTATGAAGCGGATCACGCTGGACTGCTGCCAAAGGATGAAGATATAAGGCGCAAATTACATATAACCGAGAAACAGCTTGCAGACATAAAGAAATATGCTTTTTCTGACCGCATAGAAAGCCTTGACAGGCCGCTGGATGAAGAAGCCGGGGAAAATACCATGCTTGACTACATAGCAAGCCCGGAGGATATGACCGAAAGCGTCATAAATGATATTTACCAGCGACAAATGAGGAAAGATGTGCAGGAAGCCATGAACATAGCCTTGACGGAGCAGGAGCAGGACACAATAAAGGCTTATTTCTGGAACGGCGCAACGCTTGAACACATAGCAAGGCAGAAGAATGTCACGATAGAGAGAGTGCGGCAGCAGTTAGCAAAGGCAGAGCGGAAACTATCAAAAGGGAAAGCCAGAAAGATATTGATAGAGTATGCGAGAATAGAGAGTATGCGGTACTATGGCGGCTTTTCGTTCTTTAAGAATCATGGAAGCATCATAGAATATGAGATTGTGAGGAGGGAGGAAGTGAGGGAAAAGCTGGAAATGTATCTTGAAATGAAGCGCAAGGAAAGAGAGAACCACAAGAAACGCCTGGCAGAATCCAGAGCCATATAAAAACAAAGGGAACGTACCCGAAAGTACGCCCCTGCAAACCGAATGTAACCACCACGAAACACCCGGAATGAACAATATTATTATATCGTGGCGACAGTCAAAAGACAAGTAAAAAAATATTCTGAAAAAAGCAAAAAGGGCTTGCAATCCCCTTTTATATAGTATATATTATAGGTGTAAACAATCTACTATCTACAATTTACAGTGGATTGTAGATAGTTTACATAAACAAAATATAAAAAAAACCACCACAAAGCCCGGCTATGGGAATATAGCCTTGTGGGGCTATTTTTCATATTTCCGGGAAAAAAGAAAGGAGCGTTACGGAATGAACAACAAAAAACTGAATACCGAAAAGGCTAGGGGGGGTAGAGCAATGAGAGCAAGAATAATCACATTGTTTTATACAATCGAAGCCTATATGGATGATTTTGCCTATTGGGTAATCGGCAAAGGCGAGGACAACACAGAACGCACAATCAAGACTTTTTGGGGCACTCATTACATGGGAGATTAAAAAGAAAGTGAGGTAAGGTAAATGGCAGACCTTAAAGCATTATGCGAAGAGATGAAAAAACTCCGCAAGCAGATTGACACAATACTTTATGTTTCCGGCTATCGTGATTGTGATGATTTATCAGGGCTGGACGATTACAAACGAATTAAGACCGCAGACCAGCGGCAGCAATTAGAAGAATGCCGCAATATCCTTTATAAGCTGGACGAGGTACAGCGTTCCCTTGCTTATTTTGAAGAGCCGGTCCGGTATATAAGCAAGCTTCATATGAACGCAAGCGGCAGATATGAGACAGATAAAGGGTATTACTACACCAGCGGCAGCGGCATTGAGTTTCTGCGGAAAGAGGAAGTCTATAATTATGATACCGAAAAATGGGAGGAAGCCGAAATCTGGACTTGCAGCCATGTAGAGAGCCGGGACGGCAAATATTATATTGTGGGCTATCCTGATGTGGAGCTGTCCGGCTTGACTGTCCGGGTAAGGGGGTAGGCGGCATGAAAAAGATTGTTTTAGCGTGCCAGAAAGGCGGCGTGGCGAAATCCACGACCGCCTACACAATGGCGGCAGGGCTTTATAATCAGGGTTACAAAGTGCTGATGATAGACACTGATCCGCAAGCGAACCTATCATTTACAGCCGGGCTTGATGTGGCAAGCGTCCAAAATAACCTTTATGACGTGTTCAAAGGCACTATTCCCATTGACGAAGCCATAAACAACAGCCGGGTAGGATTCGACATTGTGACCGGGGGATTAAACATGGTATCTGCAGATATGGAGTTTACGCAGACCGGGCGCGAATATATGCTAAAAGAATCCATAGAAAGCATAGAAAGCGAATATGATTTCGGCATTGTCGACACAGCCCCACACATGGGGATATTGACAATTAACGCCCTGACTGCTGCCGACAGCGTTATTATACCGATAACCGCCGATATATACGCCCTTATGGGGCTTACACAGCTAAAGGGCATAATTGACAGCGTAAAGCGGTATAGCAATCATAATTTGAAGATATCCGGCTTGCTGCTGACAAAGTACAAAGGCACGAACGCAAACAAATCCATGATGGCGCAAGCGGAACGCATAGCGGATTCTTTCGGCACGATACTTTATAAAACCACAATCCGGGAAGCTACCGCCATTCAGGAAAGCCAAATTTTGCAAAGTGATATTTTCGCAGAATCGGCAAAGGCAGGAGTAACGCAGGACTACAAAGCATTTTTGAAAGAATTTTTAGAAAGCGAGGGTTAGACAATGGCAAGCAAAAACAGATTAGACCAGGCAGCAGGGGCAAGCATAGGCGGCTTTTTCTCAAAATCAGATGAAAGCAAGACGGATCCGGAACAGACCGCAAGGGAAAGCCGGAAGCCCCCATATACAGATGAACAGATGGACGAAGCACTAAAGACCGTTTATAGAACTGGAAAGCAGCAGGACGGAGCCGACTATTTACAAATTAACAAAGGTACATTCAGTAAGAAAATAAGGGAAATCGAGGAAAAAGAGCCGGAGCGAGTGAAACGCCTGAAAGCAGAAGTAGAAGCAGAAAAGGACACGCCACAAGCCCAACAGAAGCCCGAAACAGCACCCGAACCGCACGAGCCTATACAAACACCAGTAGCAGAAGAAAAAGCCGAGGAAAAGCCAAATACAAAGCAGAAAAAGCAAGTCTTTTCATTCCGGGCTACGCTTGACAATATAGCAGACTGGAAAGCATACGCCACCGCCACCGGGCAGACCATGGAAAATGTCGGTACTGCTGCAATGAATGAATATTTAGACCGCCACAAGCTGACCGGGGCAGAGCAAGCTATATTTGAAGCCATGAAATCAAAAAATGAAAAGTAGACTTGTAGAAATGAAATCATGTAGACTTGTTTTCATGTAGACAAGTAGAAAAGTAGGCATAAAAACATGAAGAAAATGTATCTTGAAAAGGAAAATTGCATATGCTATAATGCCAGTAGGCAAAAAAAGCGAAGTGAGCGCTTAGTCCATGTAGGACGGCGAAAAGCCCCGGTGCTGGAACACTGGGGCTTTTCTATTCCCAATTTTGGCAATGGCAGGGCTTAAAGCCATAGGCTAGTTACCGACTATTTATCACTGTCTAACCATTTGATGATGCAGCGGCAAACTACACCAGCCATAACAGCGATTAAAAGACGAACTAAAACAGACTGGAGGTATAAAATGCTATATCCATTTATGACACTCAATGACAATACGGAGATAGTACACTCCGAATTGCTGGAAAAAGATAATAAAAAGCAGGTCAAGGTCTGTATCGAAAAGCCTGTATATGGCGGATTTCATTCGGCAGTATGCTATCTTCCGGATTATTCGTGGGAAGATATTCAGGGATTTTCACCGGAAGAAATCCATTATTTTCAGGAGCTTCTGGAATCCCTGTCCCATGTCATCATTGAGCTCGCGCAAGACGGTGGTATAGAAGGGGGACTGGAAAATGCCGCAAGTTTTTAGGCTCGGCCCATATGTTATCTATTTCTGGATGAATGAAGGGAAACCGCTTGAGCCAATTCACATCCACGTAGCTCAAGGTATTCCTTCTCCAAATGCAACAAAAATATGGATTACAAGGCGTGGCAAATGTTTGCTTTGCAACAACAACTCTAAGATCCCTAAAAAACAGTTAAATGCTATAATCAAGGTTATAGAGGCTCAATGCAACAGTGTTACTGATCTGTGGCTTTCCACATTTGGAGAAATCCGGTATTATTGCTAATTTAACTGTCCCCCATATGGCATTTGGTAAATAGAAAAGTACTGGGAAAAGCAGAAGATCATTAAACTAAAGGAGAGTGTCGTATGGCATTAACACGAAAGCAAGTGTATACTATTGACGATATCTATGCCCTTCCGGAAGGACAACGGGCTGAACTGATTGATGGACAGATTTATGATATGGCTCCTCCAAAGAGAATACATCAAAAGCTTATAAACCGCCTGTCTCAAACGATTACAAATTATATTGATTCCAAACATGGAAGCTGTGAGGTTTATCCCGCTCCCTTTGCGGTTTTTCTAAATGCTGATGATAAAAATTATGTGGAACCAGACATTTCCATAATCTGCGATAAAGATAAGTTGGATGAATACGGATGCAACGGGGCTCCTGATTGGATTATCGAGATTATCTCCCCCAGCACAGAACGTATGGACTACGGGATAAAACTTTTTAAATACCGGGCCGCAGGTGTGAGGGAATATTGGATCGTAAATCCTATAAACCAGACTGTTAATGTCTTTGATTTTAAAAGCAACCAAAAAACCGGACAATACAGCTTTGATAAGGATATCAATTCTTGCATTTATGACGAGTTGACTATCCGAATTGCAGATTTTCTTTCATAAATCTATCTATGTAGAAAAACCACCCGGTGGATACCGGCGCCTGTTTTCGCAACAGGTGCATTTTTTATATTTTTCACATAAAATAAAAAAGGAGGATGATAGGATGGAAGTAAAAAAGCGGTGTGCAATTTACATACGTGTCAGTACGGAAGAACAGCACTTAAACGGACTTTCCCTTCCGGCACAGCGCAAAGCCCTGGAAGACTATGCCGCCACAAACGGATATCATGTGGCAGGCGTCTATGCAGATGAAGGGATTTCCGCCCGAAAAAGTATGGCAAAACGCAAAGAACTCATGCGGCTCCTGGAAGATATCCGGCAAGATAAAATCGACATGGTGCTGGTCACAAAGCTGGATCGTTGGTTCCGCAGCATCAAAGACTATAACATCACAGAGGAAATCCTTCGGGCGCATAATTGTTACTGGAAAACCATATTTGAAAACTATGATTCCTCCACAGCAAACGGACAGATGGTTATCAATATTATGCTCTCTGTCAATCAAGCTGAATGTGACCGGACTTCTGAAAGAATCAAAGCCGTATTTGATTATAAAAGGGCAAAGGGTATGTGTGTCACAGGAATGTGCGCTCCTTACGGATATATTATAGAGGATGGATACATAAAAAAAGACGAATCGGTTCGTCATATTGTTGAGGATGCCATTGATTTTTACTTTTCTTGCTTTTCCATCCGTCATACAGTAAATTACATAACAGACAAATATGGAGAAAACGCCCCGAGCTACTATAAAATAGATAAATTTTTTCATAACCCCAAATATGCCGGCATAGACGCTTCCGGTAACTCTTACTGTGAGCCCTATATGACCATGGAGCAATACACTATTTTGTTAAAATCCAGGCAAGCCAAGACTTATTCATCCAGCGGCTATACCTACATTTTTAGTTCCCTGATTGTGTGCCCTGTATGCGGATGCCGTTTTACTGGCAGACAGAGAAAACGCAGCAGGCAAGACGGATCTGTCCATTGTGCAATACGGTATAATTGCGTTGGTAAATTTAAATACCATCCTGGAGCATCTCTTAAAGAAGAATCCGTCGAAAAATATCTCCTGGAAAATATAGACAGTGCTCTGCAAGATATGATGATAGAATATAACCTTTCCAATTCCTGCCAGCCTAAACCGGCAAAGTCCATCCAATCTTATAAAGATGAATTGGATCGGCTCAATATAATGTACCAAAAAGGCAGAATCTCCGAGGAGTATTATGAGACAGAGTACGAAAAAATCTCTGCTGCCATGTCCAATATGGATGACCAGATACTGCAGAAGAAACAGAAAAAGCTTTTGTCTGTATCACAGAAATTTAAAGGGAATTGGCAAGGACTTTATTTAAAGCTTGACAACTCCCATAAGCGTGCATTTTGGAAACAAATTATTAAAGAAATAAATGTTGATCCCAAAACCCGCCAGATAAGCGGATTTAAGTTTTTGCTTTAAGGGCAGTATTACATATTATACTGTTGAATTTGAGCCATTTGCCACCGGATTAGAATTAGAACACATTGGCCATGTCGTAGCTTCACTTGGAACAGATTCTGGTTATGTTCCCTATACAGCCTACAGCGCCAAAAAAAGCTATATGAAAGCCCACCCGGAAGTAGTTCAGAAATTTACCAATGCCATTCAAAAAGGTCTTGATTATGTTAATTCCCATTCAGCCGAAGAAATAGCCAAAGTGATTCAGCCTCAATTCAAGGAAACCCCTCTGGAAAATATTACAAAAATTGTAGAACGCTATAAAGCTCAGGATACATGGAAAGAAGATACGATCTTTGAAAAAGACAGCTTTGAACTGCTTCAGAATATTTTAGAAGAAGCAGGCGAACTTCCTAAAAGAGTGCCTTATGAAGATCTTGTCACCACAGAATTTGCCCAAAAAGCCAAAACAGGAAAGTAGCTTTACATTATAAAAAGGCAGAAGGCTGAAAAACCCGGACATTCTTAATAACTGTCCGTTTTTTCCTTCTGTCTTTTTCCCATCATTCCTCTGCCTGATCACGAGCCTCACAATTTAAATCAACGCCTGTAAGCTTCCAGACCTGTCTAAAAAAATTCAATACTATTTTCAGAAACTCTTGTATATCCCGGTTAATCTATGTATAATAATTTTATTTCAAATACTTATTCTTTAAAAGAATCAGGGAGGAATTGTGTGAACAGAGAGAAAATCATAGTGATCGATTTTGGCGGACAATATAACCAGCTTGTAGCCCGTCGGGTTCGGGAATGTAATGTATATTGTGAAATCTATTCCTATAAGACAGATCTGGAAACCATCCGGAAGATAAATCCAAAAGGTATTATTTTAACCGGAGGTCCTAACAGTTGTTATGAAGAAAATGCCGCTGCCTGTGATCCCACATTATTTAAATTGGGAATTCCGGTGCTGGGACTGTGCTACGGAGCACAGCTTATGATGCACCTTTTAGGAGGCCAGGTCTGCAAAGCACCTGTCCGGGAATATGGAAAAATTCAGGTAACAGTGGATAAATCCAGCCCTTTATTTCAAAATGTATCAGAACAAACCATTTGCTGGATGAGCCACAATGATTATATAAAAACAGCTGCACCTGGATTTCAGGTCATTGCCCATACCTCTGACTGTCCGGTAGCTGCCGCCCAATGGGAAGAACGGCGTTTATATGCCATTCAATTCCATCCCGAAGTACTTCACACAACAGAGGGTACAAAAATGTTATCCAATTTTGTCTACCAGATCTGTAATTGTATCGGAGATTGGAAAATGGATGCTTTTGTAGAAAACACTATACAATCCATTCGAAAAAAAGTAGGATCCGGTAAGGTTCTGTGTGCCCTGTCCGGCGGTGTAGATTCCTCTGTAGCAGCAGTTATGCTTTCAAAGGCTGTGGGCGATCAGCTTACCTGTGTATTTGTAGATCATGGACTCTTAAGAAAAAATGAGGGAGACGAGATCGAGGAAATATTCGGACCTGCAGGCCCTTATGAGCTGAATTTCATTCGTGTCAATGCTCAAAAACGGTTTCTTAACAAACTTAAAGGCATTGAGGAGCCTGAACAGAAGCGAAAAATAATTGGTGAGGAATTTATCCGCGTATTTGAGGAGGAAGCAAAGAAAATCGGTGCTGTAGATTTCCTGGTACAAGGAACCATTTATCCTGATGTAGTAGAAAGCGGGCTGGGAGGTGAATCCGCTACCATCAAATCTCACCACAATGTAGGGGGGCTGCCAGATTATGTGGACTTTAAAGAGATTCTTGAACCTCTCCGGGATCTATTCAAAGACGAGGTTCGCCAGGCTGGCCTGGAATTGGGTATTCCGGAAATGCTGGTATACAGACAGCCATTTCCCGGACCTGGCTTAGGAATCCGGATTGTCGGCGAAGTAACTGCCGAAAAAGTGCGGATGGTTCAGGAGGCAGATGCTATTTACCGGGAGGAGCTTGCAAAAGCAGGACTGGATAAGCAAATCGGGCAGTATTTTGCTGCATTAACGAATATGAAATCCGTAGGTGTTATGGGTGATGAACGAACATATGATTATGCTGTGGCATTGCGGGCCGTATGCACCATAGACTTTATGACAGCCGAAGCCGCCCAAATCCCCTGGGATGTACTGGGAAGAGTGACAAGCAGGATTGTCAATGAGGTGAAAAATGTGAACCGAGTATTTTATGATTGCACGGGGAAGCCGCCGGGGACGATTGAGTTCGAGTGATGAAATGGACTTTATAAACCTAGTGTTTATGCGGGTTACAAGCAAATTTGTTTAGGTGCTGGCAACGATTTGGCAACATTTTTCACATCACGC
>OFGE01003366.1_pt1 | contig 10592 bp, 7 predicted proteins | sample 1521681 | NCBI WGS metagenome assembly OFGE01 (sample SAMEA3504093, study PRJEB24116) | mouse gut metagenome | biome: mouse gut; feature: mouse-associated habitat; material: faeces | place: Denmark | collected 2011 | reverse complement strand
GCCCGTATCGTAGGTGATACCATGGGTAAATATCATCCCCATGGAGACAGCTCTATCTATGGTGCTCTGGTAAATATGGCTCAGGAATGGTCCACCCGTTATCCTTTGGTGGACGGACACGGCAACTTCGGTTCCGTGGACGGCGACGGTGCGGCCGCCATGCGTTATACGGAGGCTCGTTTAAGCAAGATCTCCATGGAAATGCTGGCGGATATCAACAAGAATACGGTAGACTTTGTTCCCAACTTTGACGAAATGGAAAAAGAACCTTCCGTATTGCCCTCCAGATATCCGAATCTCCTGGTAAACGGTACTACGGGTATTGCCGTAGGAATGGCTACCAATATACCGCCCCACAATCTGAAGGAAGTCATTGCGGCCGTCGTAAAGCTTATTGACAACCGGGTTCTGGAGGATCGGGATACGGAGATTGAGGAAATTTTAAAGATCATCAAGGGACCGGATTTCCCCACAGGCGCGGAGATTCTGGGAACAAGAGGTATTGAGGAGGCTTACAGGACAGGACGGGGCAAGATCCGTGTCCGTGCTGTGACAAATATAGAATCCATGCCTAACGGGAAGAATCGGATCATTGTTACCGAACTTCCCTATATGGTAAATAAGGCCCGTCTGATCGAAAAGATAGCGGATCTTGTCAAGGAAAAAAGGATTGACGGCATCACCTATATCGGCGACGAATCCAGCCGCGAGGGCATGCGGATCAACATTGAGCTGAGAAAGGATGCCAATGCCAACGTGATCCTTAATCAGCTGTACAAACATACCCAGCTCCAGGATACCTTCGGCGTCAATATGCTGTCTCTGGTGAACAATCAGCCAAAGACGCTGAATGTATTGGATATGCTGAAATATTACCTTCTTCACCAGGAGGATGTGGTGGCAAGAAGGACAAAATACGAGCTGAATAAAGCGGAGGAGCGCGCGCATATCTTAAAAGGCTTGCTGATAGCTCTGGATCACATCGATGAAGTTATCAAGATTATCCGCAGCTCCCGATCCACGCAGATTGCAAAGGAAGGCCTGATGGATCGCTTTGCTCTGGATGACATACAGGCCCAGGCAATTGTCGATATGCGTCTGAGGGCGCTCACCGGATTGGAAAGGGAGAAGCTTGAGGCGGAATATCAGAGTCTGATGGAGCAGATCGAGTACTTAAAGGCAATTCTGGCAGATGAGAAGAAGCTTCTCGGTGTTATCAAGGAGGAGATTCTCATTATCTCCGAAAAATTCGGGGACGAGAGAAGAACTCGCATCGGCTATGATGAGTTTGATTTATCCATGGAGGATCTTATCCCTGAGGAGGATGTGGTTATCACCATGACAAATCTGGGTTACATTAAACGGATGACCACCGACAATTTTAAGAGCCAGAACCGCGGCGGCAAAGGCATCAAGGGGATGCAGACCATCAACGAGGATTACATTGAGGATCTGATGATGACTACCACCCACCATTATCTGATGTTCTTTACCAATACCGGAAAGGTATACCGCCTAAAGGCATATGAGATACCTGAAGCCAGCAGAACCTCCCGGGGAACGGCAATTATCAATTTACTGCAGCTCCAGCCGGACGAGAAGATAACGGCGGTTATTCCCATGAAGGATTACCAGGAAGGAAAATATCTCTTTATGGCTACCAGAAACGGTCTGGTAAAGAAGACTTCTATTCTGGATTATGCAAATGTGCGCAAGACCGGTCTTCTGGCCATCAATCTCCGGGACGGTGATGAGCTGATCGAAGTAAAATATACGGACAATGAGCAGGATGTCCTGCTTATCACCAAGTTCGGTATGTGTATCCGTTTCCATGAGACAGATGTAAGACCTACGGGCCGTACCTCCATGGGCGTGATCGGTATGAATCTGACGGATCAGGATGAGGTGGTCGCCATGCAGGTACACACTCAGGGCGAATATCTTCTTGTTGTATCGGAGAACGGCCTCGGCAAGCGAACGAGTATGGAGGAATTCAATGCTCAGAATCGCGGCGGCAAAGGAATCAAATGCTACAAGATAACGGAAAAGACAGGCAATGTTATCGGCGCAAAGGCAGTCAATGAAGAAAATGAAGTGATGCTTATTACGAATGAGGGAATTATTATACGAATCCCCTGTAACGGAATCTCAATCGTAGGAAGAATCGCTTCCGGCGTAAAGCTGATGAACGTGGACTCTGAGAACGTAGTAGTAGCAAGCATTGCAAAGGTGCGTAATCAGGAAGATTCCGGTGAAGAGACTTCGGATCAGGAGGAAGTACCGGAGGATTCGGAGAAAACGGAATAGATTTATTGAAATTCAATAAAGATATATTGCCTTGCGAAATAGCATGTGATAAGATGCAGTTATCAGTCAAAAAAGATAGCTGCATCTTTTATGCGTAAATCAGCATGTAACGGAAAGAAAAATCTGAAATCTGATATCATGGACGGATATAAAGGAGAAATTATATGAACCGACTGCAAGTTGCAAGAATTACAAAGGGAATTATAGACTTTATGTTTTATGCGGGAATACTCGTATGTCTTACACTTCCCATTTCCCTGCGTTATTTGGGAACGTACTTTCCTCATTATAAGATATTTTATATTCCCATGCTGATTCTCTTTCTGATATCCGGGATGCTGTCTATATTGATTATTCAGGAATTGCGTTCCATATTCCGCACGGTTTTAAATGAGGACTGCTTTGTAAAGGAAAATGTAAAGAGCCTGAGGAGAATGGGAAACTATAGCTTCTGCATCGCGGCTGTCAGCGCCGTCCGTCTGCTGATTGTGGTTACACCTGCCACTCTGGTGATTATTCTGGTATTCATCATTGCCGGCTTATTCAGTAAAGTGCTCACCGATGTATTCGATCAGGCGGTTACCTACAAGCTGGAAAATGATCTGACCATATAAGCCAGAAAGGAGCAGCATATGTCAATTGTAATAAATCTGGATGTGATGATGGCAAAGAGAAAAATCGGCCTTACGGAGCTTGCCAGGGAAGTAGACATTACCATGGCAAATTTGTCTATTTTAAAAAACAATAAAGCAAAGGCCGTGCGCTTTACAACACTGAACGCCATATGCAGAGCTCTGGACTGCCAGCCGGGAGATATTCTGGAATATGTGCCGGAGGAAAAAGGCTTTCAAATTGGCGGGGAAGGGATTTGAACGGAAATGAACAGGTGACAAACAATGGAAACTATACTATAATGACTTTGGATTCCATAAAACATACCGTATGGAGAAATGAATGATAAATCGGATATTAAATATCGGAAAACAAACTGTGTTTTGGTTTTCGGTGCTTTTCATGGGCTTTCTCTGGGTGGTAAGCCTGGTAAGTACCGCTTATTTTAATACGGAGACTTCCTTTGCGGAGCATCCACAGTATCGGATGGACAGCCTGTCTGTCAATTTTTTCTTTATAGCCGTCTTTTTTTTGATTCTGTTCTATTTGAGCGGCAGAATAAAGACGGAGCGGGTGCCCATAAGGCTTTTGCTTATAGGCTCCGTAAGTTTTGTGATTGCGTCAAGCCTGATATGGGCCAGCATCAGCCATACTTATCCGGAGGCTGATCAGAAGGCTGTTTCCTGGGTGGCCTGGCTTACGGCGCAGGATAATTTTCTTTTTTTTGAGCATGGAAAATATATGCGGATTTATCCGAATCAGCTCGGCCTAATGGCCATTCTGGAGTTCCTTTACCGGCTGGCAGGGGAGGAGAATTGGAAGCTCTTTATGTATGTAACTGCACTGTCAAACGGAGCGGCGGTGTATCTTTTATATAAGATCACGGATCGTTTATTCAGAAACAGGAGAATGAATTGCCTGGTGCTGCTTCTGTCCGTGGGCTGTATTCAGATGATGCTGTATACAACCTTTCTCTATGGAATTATGCTGGGGCTTGCCCTTTCACTTGCCGGATTTTTATGTCTGCTTTATTTTTTGGATGAGAAATCCGGAAAGAAAAAAACAGTATTCTGCATACTGGCAGCCATATTCATAGGGGCGGCTATTTTGGTAAAGAATAATTATGGTATCTTTCTGGTGGCCATGGTGCTTTTGCTCCTCTATAAATCACTGGAAAAAAGGGATTGGAAGCCCATACTGGGAGCTGCTGTGCTTATACTTGCCGCAGCTTTGATGGGAAAGAGCCTTACAGCTTTTTATGAAGCACGATCCGGCCATACCATCGGCAGCGGCATGCCCAAATCCCTCTGGATAGCCATGGGGATGCAGGAGGGCGAGCGGGCGGAGGGATGGTACAATGAATTTAATTACAATACCTTTTTGGAGACGGACTGCGATCCGGAGAAAAGCGATGCCATTGCAAGGGAATCCATAAAGGAATCCATTCGCCGTTTCGGAGCGGATCCGGTCTATGCCCTGTCCTTTTATTATAAAAAAACAGTTTCCCAGTGGAATGAGCCTACTTATGCGGCATTGTGGGTCAATCAGTTTCACAGCGGGAATTTTTCCAGAATTGTGCAGAGTATTTACGACGGAAAGCTTTATCAGGTGCTTCATGAATATATGAATTTGTATCAAAGTCTGATTTTTACGGCAGTTTTAATGTGCCTTCTGGTGCGCCGAGGGAGGTGGGAGCCGGAGCAGCTTTTTTTGGCTCTTGTAATTCTGGGAGGGTTTGCTTTTCATACATTTTGGGAGGCCAAGTCACAATATATATTTCCCTATTTTGTGATTCTGCTTCCCTACGGAGCGGCGGGAATCTCGGATATAGTTGATACTATGCTGCGGGAGTGGAAAAGGATGCGGAATAGGAAGGAAGCGGATTGGAGAGAGGATAGAACATGAAACAACGGATAACCCAACGAATGAGCCTGCTGTCAGCTCTGCTGGCTTTGCCTGCCGCAGCTCTTTTTGCCCGGACGGTTATGAGCCTGCTATATAAAAAAATGCCCCAATATGAGGAATTCGTAACAGGTTATACCTCCTGGACGGCATATTACAAATCCGGAGATATGACTCTGTCCTATTTGGTAATCGGAGGGGTTCTTGTCTTTTATGTGCTGTTTTTACTCCTGTTTTATCTTCTTTCCGGAAAAATAACCTGGCTGCGGGGAGAGATTGATGTAAAATCCGTATATAAACAGGGATGGGAGCGGAGCTTAAAACAATTTGAAAACGGCTGCTTTCTCTTTCTTTTTGTACAATTTACGGCCGCATCCTTATTAAGAGCCATCGATCTTATTTTACCGGGAAACGGGGCGGTATTTGGTACGTATTTATATCCGGTACAGGGAATCTGCGGTATAGCCGTATTGTTGTTTTTATATAAATACGGTAAGTGCAGGGATGAAAGGATTATGAAGAGGGCTCTGGAGATAAGCCAGCTTTTTCTTCCTCTGTGCTTCCTCTCTATTTCTCATTATGAATATATAAGAGAGGGCGCTGTAATAACGCAGTATGATTCCATAAAAATGAAAGCGGCTATGGGAATTCTGACGGTAGTATTAATGGGCTGCAATTTCTGCCGTATGATTAAAGATTGGGAGAAGGAGCAGGGAAGCATTTATATCAGCAGCTTTCTTTCCCTGGCCGTCTTTGCATCCTACGTTCTTCCAAGGGGGACTATTTCAGGCTTGCCTCTGGAGATGTATCACTACGGAGAATTTTCCGGTCCTCTTCATCAGCTTTTGAATTTCGGAACCGTCCCTTATCTGGATACAATGCCGATTCACGGAGTGTGCGATTATATTCAGGCAGGGGTCTGGTATACGCTGTTCGACGGAACCTATGCCACGTTTGAAGCGGCTATGGTCATTGGCTGCGTGCTGATTGCCGTCATTACGTCGGCCATTGCCTACTGCTGCGTGGAAAATAAGCTTGCGGGATTGCTTTGTATTCTGCTTTTTTCTCTATTCGGAGATCCCTATTATTATACGAGATGGGCCTTTGTTCTTCCTTTTATTTTAGTCATGTTTTCCAAAAGGGTGAGGGAGGACTTTTCAAAGCTGTTATGGTATTGGACCTTTATTTCTATTTTGTCCATAGCCTGGAACCCGTCTATCGGAGGAGCATGTGCTTTGGCTGCTCTGCCTATGATACTTTATGAGGGGATTTGTGAAAAAGGATGGAAGGTTTTTTTAACCCTGAAGGAACGGGAAGGGCGGAGAAAGCTTTTGCCCTGGTATCTTCCTCTGTTTGTGCTGGGAATTTGTTTTATCCCCATGTTTTTTGCAATTCTCCGTTATATTGTGGAAAACTCCGCTGCGATTCTGGAAACTACGGGAGATATTCTGATGGAGGAGCTTGTCACGCCCTATGTGTGGTATGCGACCTTTGGCTTTGCCTTTGCTCTGTTAGGAGCCTGTTATTTTCTCGTGGGGAAAAAAGGGAAGGAGAGAAAGCTGGCTTTCTACGCTTTAAGCTTTCTGATCCTGTTTAATGCAATTATTGTAAAATATACATTTATCCGTACACAATTCGGTGAGCGGGGGATTATTGTAACGTCGGTGAGCAGCCTCTTTCTGGTGCTTATGATATTTCTTCCCTGGTTAAAGGAGCATCGCTCCGTCAGCACGGCGGCTCTGACATTTTTTCTTTTCGGCTGCGTGGTATGGGCAAAGGGGGCTAATCTGGCAAAGCTGCCGGGAAGAATTTTTGAATGTGCCGAAATTCCTGCGGATTATGTCTATGCACCTGTGGAAGAGACAGGGATCCCGGGTCTTGGAGACATTTATATTACGGAAAAGCAAAAGACGGAACTGATGAATCTGAATGATCTTGCCAACGGGCTATGCGGAGACGGTTACCAGTTTGTAGATATGACAAACCAGCTGGCCCATTACAATATTCTGAATAAAAAGGTCCTTCTGCCTTTCAGCAGTACTTACAATACCAATAACCGGGTGATGCAGACAAGGGCCATTGAGGTTTTGGAGGAACTGAAGCCGGAGGTAATCGCGGTATGGCCGGCGTGGGAGCATGATTCCGGTTCCTTAAGTACCCGGAATTATTATCTTTATCAATATCTGGCAAAGCATTATGTTCCCTGCAGATATGAGAATATTATTTTCCTTACCAACCGGCAGGAGATTACGGATCGTTATGAGCCGGCCTATGAGGAGCTTGGGCGGATTATGCACATGGAGAGGCTGAAGATGCTGCCGGCCGTATGGGGAAATGAGTATCTGGAGGAGAAGGAGACAAAAGATATTGCGGTAAATTATACCCTGGTGGATTCCAATGCGGAGCAAACAGGGGAAAATCTCTACCTTATGACAGGGGAAGAAAATTACTTTATGTACGCGTTTGATGAAAAGCTTTCCGGTACTCAGGTGCCGTTTTTAAGAATCTGTGTGCAGGAACCGGAAGATGCGGGTGCGGATCTTCGCTTTGAAGGCGTTGTTTATTTTATGGAGGAAGGAAAAAGCCTAAAGGAAGGGCATCGTTTTATTTATGATGGGGGAGAGGGAGAATTTCTGATTCCTCTGACCACCAGTCCCTATTGGAGCTATTCCGAAAAGCTGGAAACCTTTATGGTGGATTTTGTAGGCAGCAGCCTTGCGGGCAGGGAGCTTGAGATACGGCTGGAGTTTGAATCATTCCGTGAGGAGGAACCGATTTTGGGGACTGTGTAAGGCATTGTACATAAGAGATATGAGAGAGGCAGCAGGATGAAACGAATTATTTTAATGGTATTATATAATATAGTATTTGTACCCTGGTGGTGGTATCAGCTTTGCTCCTATGCAAAGCATACGGATGAGATACCTATGGTAAAAAAATATGCGCTTTTAAAAAAAATAACTCTTCACGCCAACAAGGGCGGCCGGGTAAAGATTGATGTATATGGGAAGGAAAATATACCTTCTGAAAACGGTTTTATTTTCTTTCCCAATCATCAGGGGCTTTTTGATGTACTGTCCATTATTGAGGCATGCGATACGCCTTTTTCCGTGGTGGCTAAAATTGAAGTGAAGGATATTTTATTTTTAAAGCAGGTATTTGCCATTTTAAAAGCGAAATTTATGGATCGGGATAATGTGCGCCAGTCACTGAAAATAATTCAGGAGGTAACGGAGGAGGTAAAAGAGGGAAAAAATTATCTCATTTTTCCTGAAGGAACCCGTTCAAAAAAGGGAAATGAGGTAGGAGACTTCAAGGGCGGAAGCTTTAAAAGCGCCATAAATGCCAAATGCCCCATTGTGCCGGTAGCCATGCTGAACGCTTATCAGGCCTTTGATACCAACAGCATCCGTCCTGTCACGGTACAGGTTCATTTCTTAAAACCGATTTCTTATGAGGAGTATCAGGGAATGAAGTCAACGGAGATTGCAAAGCTGGTTCGGGGACAGATTGTAGATACCATAGAAAAGAGTTAAAAAAAGGATTGACAGGCATAAAAAGAAATGCTATGTTTTAATTGCTTATACGACTGACGGAAGTGGAAAAAACCACAGGGAGTATAAGACTTGGAAGCCGACCGTCTGGGCATTGAACGCTTGGACTGCGGCTTTTTTCTTTAAACCGGCAGCAGATTGTATTTGGTAAGAAATACCCTTTGGGTATACCCTGATGCACAAAAAGCATGTGCGGACGGGGAAAGGAGAACAGATATGGAAATGATTTCACTGGCACAGACGCTTCGGGAAAATTCCTATCCGGGGCGGGGCATCGTGATCGGCCGATCTGAGGACGGCAAAAAAGCAGTAACCGCTTATTTTATTATGGGAAGAAGTGAGAACAGCAGAAACAGAGTATTTGTGAAGGAGGGTGAGGGAATCCGCACTCAGGCTTTTGATCCTTCCAGGCTTACGGATCCCAGTCTGATAATTTATGCACCCGTCCGGGTTCTGGGGAATAAGACCATTGTAACCAACGGAGATCAGACGGACACGGTTTATATGTGCATGGAGAAGGGACTGACCTTTGAACAGGCTCTGCGCACCCGGGAGTTTGAACCGGACGCACCGAATTACACGCCGCGGATTTCCGGTATTCTGGAGATTGAGAACGGACATTTTGATTATTCCATGTCAATTTTAAAGAGTGATAACGGGGATCCCTCCTCCTGTAATCGCTATACCTTTTCTTATGAGAAATGTCCGGCAGGGGAAGGACACTTTATCCATACGTATCGATGCGACGGCGATCCTCTTCCAAGCTTTGAGGGAGAACCGAAACTGGTTGCAATTCCCGATGATATGGAGAAATTTACAAATATGCTGTGGCTGAATCTCAATGAGGATAACAAGGTATCTCTTTTTGTGCGGTATATAGAGATTGCCTCAGGAAAGTATGAGACGCGTATCGTAAATAAGAATGAGTAAGGGAAAATAACAGAAAGATATTCATTTTGTATCAATGCATATTAAGAAATATGACGGAACTTAAAAGTAGGAGAATAGAATGAAAGAATTAGAATTAAAATACGGATGCAACCCAAATCAGAAGCCTTCCAAAATCTATGTGGCAAACAAAGAAGAGCTTCCCATCACCGTACTTTGCGGAAAGCCCGGCTACATCAATTTTCTGGATGCCTTCAACGGATGGCAGCTGGTTAAGGAGCTAAGGGAGGCCACGGGGCTTCCGGCGGCAACCTCCTTTAAGCATGTATCCCCGGCAGGAGCGGCCGTAGGACTTCCGCTTGATGACACTCTGAGAAAAATTTACTGGGTAGATGATATGGGAGAGCTTTCTCCCCTGGCCTGCGCTTATGCAAGGGCAAGAGGAGCGGACAGAATGTCCTCCTTTGGAGATTTTATTGCCCTGTCCGATACCTGTGATAAGGATACGGCTTCCATTATCAAAAGAGAGGTTTCCGACGGCGTTATCGCTCCGGGCTATACGGAAGAGGCGCTGGAGATATTGAGGGCAAAGAAAAAGGGAAATTACAATGTAATTGAGATTGACCCGGATTTTGTGCCTGGTCCTGTGGAACATAAAGAAGTGTTTGGCATTACCTTTGAGCAGGGAAGGAATGAACTGAAAATTGACAGTGATTTTTTCAGCAATGTGGTGACAGAGAATCAGGAGATTCCGGAATCAGCGAAAACAGATCTGGCCATTGCCATGATTACCCTGAAATATACCCAGTCCAATTCCGTATGTTACGCAAAGGGCGGACAGGCCATCGGCATCGGCGCCGGCCAGCAGTCCAGAATCCATTGCACCAGACTGGCAGGCCAGAAAGCAGATAACTGGTTTCTGCGTCAGGCTCCCAAAGTGCTGGAGCTGCAGTTTGCGGACGGCATCGGCCGGGCAGACAGAGACAATGCCATAGATTTGTACATCGGGGAAGACTATATGGACGTCCTGGCAGATGGTGCCTGGGAAAAGACTTTTAAAGTAAAACCGGAAGTGTTTACCCCGGAAGAAAAACGCCAGTGGCTGGACCAGATGACCGACGTATCCCTTGGTTCAGATGCATTTTTCCCATTTGGCGATAATATTGAGCGGGCCCACAGAAGCGGCGTGGTTTATGTGGCAGAACCGGGAGGCTCTATCCGTGATGATCACGTGATTGCAACCTGCAATAAATATCATATGGCAATGTGCTTTACAGGTATCCGTCTGTTCCATCATTAAACCGTTATGTATGAAAGGCGCCGGATAAT
>OFGE01003365.1_pt1 | contig 10594 bp, 7 predicted proteins | sample 1521681 | NCBI WGS metagenome assembly OFGE01 (sample SAMEA3504093, study PRJEB24116) | mouse gut metagenome | biome: mouse gut; feature: mouse-associated habitat; material: faeces | place: Denmark | collected 2011 | reverse complement strand
ATGAAGGAGTTTGTGAGTGTGATAGAGTGCGGGTTTGCGGCTATGGGCGGATACCTGGGCTGGGCCATGGGAGGGTTTGACGGTTTTCTGTATGCCCTGGTGGTGTTTGTGGCGGTGGATTATGTGACGGGGCTGATGGCCGCGGCGGTGGAGAAGAAGCTGTCCAGCGGCGTGGGCTTTCGGGGGATTTTTAAGAAGATCGTGGTTTTCTGCCTGGTGGCCCTGGGGCATATCCTGGATACGCATGTCATTCAGAACGGGAGCGCGGTGCGGACGGCGGTGATTTTCTTTTATCTGTCCAATGAGGGGATTTCGATTCTGGAGAATGCGGCCAGGATCGGGCTTCCGGTGCCGGAGAAGCTGAAAGGGGTTCTGGCGCAGCTACGGGAGGAAAAGGGGAAGGAGTAGGAGACGGTACGGAGGATAAATGCGATTAAGCGCAGTAAGGTGTGGCAGGGGATATGGTTTGGGATTTTTATGAGAGGGCATCGGTGTGGAAAGCTGGTGCCTTTTTTTGTGCGGAGAATTGGAGAATGTTTCCGGGCAGGGAACGGGAGAAGGAGAGTGGTTTTGTATGAAGCTGATTCAGAGGATTTTAACGAAGTCCGGGTGTTACCGGGCGGGGAGGAAGATTGCGGTGAAGGGGCTGATGATCCATTCGGTGGGGTGTCCACAGCCGAAGGCTTCTGCTTTTATCAGTAACTGGGATAAGGCGGATGCGGGGGCCTGCGTCCATGCCATTGTGGAGCCGGGAGGGGATGTGTACCAGCTCCTGCCCTGGGATTGCCGGGGATGGCACTGCGGAGGTGACGCAAACGGGACGCATATCGGGGTGGAGATGACGGAGCCTGCCACGATCCGGTATACGGGCGGTTCGGACTGGGTGGAGACCGGGGACGGGAGGAATACGGAGAGCCATGTGTCTGCCGCTTATAAATATGCGGTGGAGCTGTTTGCTTATCTGTGCCGGATGTATGGGCTGGACCCTCTGGCGGACGGGGTGGTGGTTTCTCATTCCGAGGGGCATAGGAGGGGGATTGCCAGCAATCACGGGGATGTGGAGCATATCTGGAAGAGGTTTGGGATGTCTATGGGGCAGTTCCGGAAGGATATCAGGGCGGCTATGGACGGTTCTGAAACCGGGAGCGTAAGCGGCGGGAACGGCGGTTCCGGCGCGGGTGTTTCCGGGCTTACGGGGATTATGGGGAAGGTTGCGGCGACGGCGGAGCAGATGCGGGAGTATGTGAAGCGGAAGAATCCGTCTGTGGCGCAGTCGGTTTTGGATATTGTGCCGCTGTATCTGTCCGAGGGGGAGGCGGAAGGCGTGAGGGGTGATGTGGCTTTTGCCCAGTCCTGCCTGGAGACGGGGAATTTTACGTTTTCGGGTTTGGCGGTCACGCTGGAGCAGAATAATTTTGCCGGTATGGGGGTGGTGCAGAACGGGGTGAAGGGGCTGTCTTTTGATACGGCGCGGCTTGGTATCCGGTGCCAGGTGCAGCATCTGAAAGCCTATGCCTGTCTGGATGAATTAAGGAATGAAAATGTAGACCCGCGCTTCAAGTATGTTGTAAGGGGCTGCGCGCCTTATGTGGAGTGGCTGGGTATCCGGGAGAATCCCCAGGGGAAAGGCTGGGCTGCGGGAGCCGGGTATGGGGAGAAGATTCTTTCCATCTTGAAGGAGATTGCCGGGGAGGGCGGGAGTGCTGGAAGCGGCGGTGTGCCGGGGAATCCGGTGGAGCCTATGTCCGGGTATGTGAAGGTGTTCTATAAGGGCAGGGACGGGGTGAGTGTGCGGACTGCGCCCTGCATGGGGGACAATGTGGACCGGGTGGTGTATGAGGGGATTTACACGGTGACGGGCATCAGCCTGGATAAGCGGTGGTACAGGCTGAAATCGGGGCTTTTTATCACGGCGGATGCGGAGTATGTGATGTTCATGGAGAAGCTGCCGGGGAAGTCTTCTTATCTGGTGCGGGTGGATATCCCGGACCTGAATATCCGTAAGGGGCCGGGGACGGATTTTGCCCGGACGGGGCTGTTTACGGGTGCGGGTGTGTTTACGGTTGTGGAGGAAGCGGACGGGAAGGGAGCCGGGAAGTGGGGGCTTTTGAAGTCGTATAAGAGGGAGCGGGACGGGTGGATTTCGCTGGATTTTGTTACGAGGCTGTAAGGGTGTTTTTGCAGATGGGCAGGGATGCCTTCTTTTTTTGTCCGGATATATGGGAGGGCTGCCAGAGGCGGGTTCTGGTAAGGGCTTTTGTGCGGCGCGTCAGCCGGGGGATTCCCCGGCGGTACATACCATGCCGTTGGTATGAATTTTTGGAAAGGTTAGGTAAGAGGTTATGACGGCAAAGGAGCTGGACGCGCTGAAAGGTGTGGATATACGGACGGTGGAGAAGGAGGCGCTTGTGGATATCCGGGAGGTTCCGGTGGAGCGGGGGCTTCCGGCGGAGGAACGGATAAAGAGGTTCATAGAGAAGGTGAAGAACCCGTACTGCTTCCGGGTGGGGGACGTGGTGGTGAAGACCGTGTTCTCCGAAGACGGAGGGAGTTTCGGGGAGAGGTTTGAGCGTATGCTTGCCGGGCTGAAATAGGACCGGTTTTCTTTATTTTAGCGCTGGATGTTTGAAGGGATGTGTGTTATAGTGGTTGCAGGGCTAAGAAGTGCAGACCGCCGGAGATTTTATTGGGGCATCCGCCTTAATAAAATGCAGGAGGTTTGCGTATGAGAGAAAGACATATCTATAATGCCGCCATCTATGTGAGGCTTTCTAAAGAAGATGGCGATGTTTCTGACGCTTCCAGGGAGGAGAGCAACAGCATCTCCAACCAGAGGGAGCTCATTAAAGATTTCCTGAAAGACAAAACAGATATCAGGGTTGTTTCGGAACGTGTGGACGACGGGTTCAGCGGGGTGGATTTTGAGCGCCCGGCTTTCCGGCTGATGCTGGAGGATATCCGGCAGGGGAAGGTGGACTGCGTGGTGGTGAAGGACCTGTCCCGGTTCGGGAGGAACTATATTGAATCCGGCAGGTATATCGAGAAGATATTCCCGATGCTGGGGGTGCGTTTTATTGCCGTCAATGACGGATACGACAGTCTGGCAGGGAAGTCGCAGACGGACGAGATTGTGATTCCGTTCAAAAATCTGATCAATGATGCATACTGCCGGGATATTTCCATTAAGATCAGGAGCCATCTGGACATTAAGCGGAGGAAGGGGGAGTTTATCGGCTCTTTTACCGTGTTCGGATATCGGAAGGACGAGAGGGACCATAACCGGATTGTGGTGGACGAGTATGCGGCGAAGGTGGTCAGGGATATCTATGCGTGGAAGCGGGCGGGCATGAGCCAGCAGGGGATCGCGGACCGGCTGAACCGGACGGGGGTGCTGTGCCCGGCGGCGTATAAGAAGAGCTGCGGGAGCAGATACCGGGTGAAGTTCCGGACGGGGAAGGAGATGCGGTGGAGCGCCGTGGCGGTGTCCCGGATTCTGTCCAATGAGTGCTATACGGGCACGCTGGTCCAGGGGAAGTCCACCACGCCGAACTATAAGGTGAAGAAGGCCGTTTTGAAGGACGAGGCGGACTGGGTGCGTATCGAGGATGTGTTTGAGGCGATCATCCCAAGGGAGGAATTTGACACGGTGCAGGGGCTTCTTTTGAAGGATACCAGGGTTGCGCCGGAGAAGGGGCATGTGTATCTGTTCTCCGGCATTGCGGTCTGCGGGGACTGCGGGCGGCAGATGTCCCGGAAGGTGTCCACGGTGGCGGGGAGGAAGTACGTGTATTATATGTGTTCTGCCAATAAGCGGGAGGGTGTCTGCACCGGGCACCGGATAAGGGAAGAGGAACTGACGGAGGCGGTGACGGAAAGCCTGCGGTGCCATATTGACAGGCTGGCGGAATTGAAGGATATCCTGGACTATATCGGGACGCTGCCCATGCAGGAAGCGGACGTGAAGCGGCTGGAGGTGCGTATGGTGCAGATGGAGGAAGAGGCCGGGAGGTATGAGGGGCTGAAAGTGTCGGCGTATGAGGACCTGAAGGACGGCCTGATTACCAAGGAGGAATATGCCGCTATCCGGCAGGAGTTTGAGGGCAGGAGGAAGGCGGCCCTTGCTTCTGCGGGACAGCTTAGGCAGGAGGCGGAGAACTTCAGTATGCCGGCGGGGGATGTGCAGGAGGACGGAATTGACTATCTGGTGCGTGTCGGAGAGAAATTCAAGAACATCGGGGAACTAAAGGATCTGGTTCTATTGGACCTGGAAGGGGTGGATCCTGTAAAATTATCGGATGTAGCGAGTGTGGAACTGGTGAATAACGCGGATGAGACATATGCCAGGATCAACGGGGATCCAGGCGTTATGCTGATGGTTCAGAAGCAGACCGGTTATTCTACCGGCGACGTAAGCGACCGGGTGCTTGACAGGCTGAAAAAGGTAAAGAAGGACAATAAGGATATTGATACGGTCGTCCTGATGGATCAGGGGGTCTATATTGATCTGATCGTCAATTCTGTACTGGATAACCTGATCTATGGAGCGCTGTTGGCAGTCGTTATCTTGTTGGTGTTCCTAAAGAGCATCCGTCCGACATTTGTCATCGCATGTTCCATCCCGATCAGTATTATGACGGCATTGGTTGCCATGTATTTCTCAGGAGTCACGCTTAATATCATCTCTCTGTCAGGACTTGCGCTGGGTGTGGGGATGTTGGTGGATAATTCGATCGTCGTGATCGAGAACATCTACCGTATGCGTAATGAAGAGGGAGCTTCGGCAAAGGAAGCGGCGATCGAAGGGGCGAGACAGGTGGGAGGCGCCATCGCGGCGTCTACGCTTACGACGGTATGTGTATTTCTTCCGATCGTATTTACCTCAGGTGTTACGCGGCAGCTCTTTGTGGATATGGGACTGACGATCGCCTATTCTCTGCTTGCCAGCCTGATCGTCGCCCTGACACTGGTTCCGATGATGTCGGCGGGCTTGCTTAGGAAGACGGAGAATAAGGAGTCAAGATTCTTTGTGAGGATAAAGGAAGGATATGGCAGGGCGCTTCGCGTAGCGCTGGCGCATAAGATCCTTGTGCTTGCGGGGGCATTGCTGTTGTTTGCAGGAAGTATTGCTCTGGAGCTTAGCAGGGGAACACAGTTCATGCCGGATATGGAGAGTACACAGATCAGTATGGATCTTGAGACCGAGAAGGGAACGAGCCTTGAGGAGACGGCAGAGATCGCAGACCAGGTGATGGAACGGGTCGGTAAGCTGAAAGATATCGAGGATGTGGGCGGACTGGTGGCTTCCGCGTCCATGATGGGCGGAGGACAGGCGGAGAACAACAGCATTTCTTTCTATGCAACGACGAAAGAGAACCCCTCCATGAGTAATGAGCAGCTTAAGAAAGAGATTGAGAAGGTTACAAAAGACCTGGACGGAGAGCTGACGGTCAATATGTCCAATATGGATATGAGCGCTCTTGGAAGCTCCGGGATCAATATCCAGATCAAAGGGAAGGATCTGGACCGGCTGCAGAAGATCGCAAAAGACGTCAAGAAGATCGTGGAAGAGGTCAAGGGAACTCAGGAGGTATCGGACGGAACAGAGGATAATAAGGAGGAGCTGCGCGTCATCGTGGATAAGGCGAAGGCGGCGACGCACAGCCTGACGGTTGCCCAGGTGTATCAGGAGCTTTACGGGAAGCTTGCCGCGGCGCAGACGGCGACGACTCTGTCAACGGATACCGATGAATATGATGTCTATGTACTGGATGACGCGAATGAGAGTATGGTCCGTGAAGATATCCGCAATATGACGGTCACGGCGCAGAAGCAGGACGGCACGAAAGAGGATGTGAAGCTTGCGGATATCGCGTCCTTCGAGGATGCGTCCGGCCTTCAGGCGATCAGCCGTATGGATCAGAGCCGATTCATGTCTGTGACTGCAGGGATCAAGGATGGTGATAATATCGGTCTTGTGAGCAGCAGAGTGAAGAAGGCGCTCGGGGCTTACAGCGCTCCGGAGGGGTATGAGATCAAGATGACCGGTGAAGACGAGACCATCATGGAGGCAATGATCGAGCTCTTCAAGATGCTCGCTCTCGCCCTTGTGTTCATGTATCTGATCATGGTGGCCCAGTTCCAGTCGCTTCGCTCCCCGTTTATCGTCATGTTTACGGTGCCCCTGGCATTTACCGGGGGATTTCTGGGGCTTTTGGTGTCCGGGAGCCTGATGAGCGTGATCGCCATGATCGGATTTGTCATGCTGTCAGGTATCATCGTAAATAACGGAATTGTGTTTATCGACTATGCGAATCAGTTGATCGAAGATGGAATGGAGCAGAAGGAAGCGCTTGTGGAGGCGGGCGTGACCAGGCTCCGCCCCATTATTATGACAGCGCTTACTACGATCCTTGGTTTATCAACTATGGCGATCGGCGTCGGTATGGGCGCGGATATGGTTCAGCCGATGGCAATCGTAACAATTGGGGGATTGATATACGGAACTATATTGACTTTGGTCGTCGTTCCTTGTATATTTAACTTATTCCATAAAAAGGAAAAGGCGCGACTTCGTGAAGGTATAGAGGAGGAAGAGAACCCGTTAGATGAGCAGTGATGTTAAGAGAGGTAAGAGTATGATTGACAGAGCGGTCGAATTCGCATTTAAGGCACACGAAGGACAATTCAGGAAAGGTACGGGGCGTCCGTATATCGTTCATCCTGTAGAGGTGAAGGACATTGTATCGACGATGACAGGGGATGTGGAGGTGATCAGTGCGGCGGTGCTCCATGATACGATCGAGGACTGTGAAGGGGTAACGCAGAGGATACTGGCGCAGGAATTTTCTGAGAGGGTAGCAAGGATCGTGGCGCAGGAGAGTGAAGACAAGTCACGGTCCTGGATAGACAGGAAGAAGAGTACGATCGAGCATTTGCGGAATGCGCCCAGAGAGGTGCAGATCGTCGGGCTTGCGGACAAGCTGTCGAACATTCGGGATATTGACCGCGATTATCCGGTCGTGGGCGAGGAATTATGGAACAGGTTCCGTATGAAGGACAAGCGCATTATCGGATGGTATTATAAGGGCGTGCGGGATGTATTGCGAGAGGGGTTCGGCGGATTAGACGCCTACGAAGAATACTGCAGGCTGATTGAGAAGAATTTTGGGGGAATAGAACGGAAATGATGTGATATGATTATCAGTGCAAGCAGAAGAACGGATATTCCGGCCTTATACCCGGAATGGTTTGTGAATCGTCTGAAAGCCGGAGAGGTGCTGGTTCCCAATCCATACAACCGCAAGAAGGTCAAGAAGATCTTCCTGTCGCCTGAGACGGTGGACTGCATCGTGTTCTGGACCAAGAACCCGGAGCCGATGCTTCCGTACCTGAAGGAGATCAGGGAGATGGGATATGAATACTATTTCCAGATGACGATTACAGATTATGATGAGGATATGGAGCTGAACCTGCCGGGTACGGCAGAGTCGATGGCGACCTTTTTGCTGATGAGCGAAAGGATAGGGAAGGAACGGATGGACTGGCGGTTCGATCCGATCATTCTTACGGAGAAATATTCCATATCTTATCATCTGGAGCGGTTTGAGATGATGTGCAATTGGCTGCATGACGCAACGACCAGATGTATCATCAGCTTTGTGGATGCCTATAAGGACTGTCCGTTCCGGGAATTGAAGGAAGAAGAGATCATCGAATTAGCAGGCGGGCTTGGGAAGATTGCCCGGAGATATCGGCTGCCGTTATTTACCTGCGCAGAGAAGGTGAATCTTGAGAGATTCGGAATCGGACACAGTGCGTGCATTGATAAGAAGAAGATAGGCAGCCTGACCGGATACAGGCTGGATCTCAAGAAGGACACAGGGCAACGTAAGGAGTGCAGGTGTGTGCAGAGTGTGGATATCGGCATGTACCATACTTGTATCCATGGCTGCCGATATTGCTATGCGTCTGGAAGCCCTGAGAATGCCAGGAACAAGTATCAGCAGCATGATCCGGATTCTCCGATGCTTGTGGGGAATCTTAAGGGAGACGAGATTGTGACGGAGCGCGCTTCGGTTACCGGCAGAGACATGCAGATCTCTCTGTTTGATCTGCCGGGGATGTATACGGGATTTTAACAGTGCAGGAACAGGACGGGGAACATACCGTACAGAGGGTGTTTTCCGGCTGTTTTTGCACTGTTTTTAGCTGTTGAGTAATTGACAAAATAATGGCAAAGTGGTATATTCGTACTATAGTCTAAACTATGGTCTAATTTGTTCTGAATATCTTGCTGAGATATAAGATTATCTGAATAAGGCCGGAAAAGGAATATGAGATGAAAAATATTACGAATATTCAGAAGTTTTCCATTCACGACGGAGACGGGATCCGCACGTCCGTATTTTTTAAAGGATGCCCCTTGAAGTGTGAGTGGTGCCACAACCCGGAGACGCAGAGATACGAAAGGGAGATGCAGTTCGACCCGGGCAAATGCACGGGCTGCGGCGCTTGTGTGAAGGCCTGCCCAAGCCAGGCGCTTGCTATGAAGGATGGAAGGCCTGTGCTTGATAAGGAAGCCTGCACGCTGTGCGGAAGATGTGAGAATTACTGTCCTGCCGGGATCAGGGAGATTGTTGGGCGGGAGTATACGGTGAAGGAGCTTGTGAAGGAGCTCATGAAGGATCAGATCTTCTATGAGGATTCCGGCGGCGGGGTGACGCTGTCCGGCGGAGAAGTCATGACCATGGATATGGATTATATCCTGGCGGTTGCGAGAGAGTTAAAGCGTCAGGATATTACGCTTACTATTGATACCTGCGGATATGTTCAGTATGAGAGATTACAGGCGCTGCTTCCTTACGTGAATACATTTTTATACGACGTGAAGGTGATGGATCCTGAGCTTCATAAGAAGTACATAGGAGCAGACAATAAGCTGATCCTTGAGAATCTGGTCCGCCTTGCCAGGGACGGGGCAAGGATCTATATTCGGATTCCTACGATCAAGGAAGTGAACGGCAATGAGAAGAATATGAGAGAGACCATAGCGTTTCTTAAAGAACACGATATTCATCCGGCCCAGGTGAACCTGCTGCCGTACCATGATACGGGAAGCGGCAAGTATCCGAAGCTGGATATGGAATATAAGGGAACAGATCTGCATGCGCCGGACAAGGAAGAGATGAAGAGCTTCGTACAACTCTTCGCAGATGCCGGATTTGCGAACACAAAAATAGGAGGGTAAAGACATGGCGAAACTGCGCGGTATGAATGAAAGAATCCAGAAGCTTCGGGAGGTCAGTGTGACGACACCGGTACATATTGACCTGGAGAGAGCGAAGATCGAGACAGATTTTTACAAAGAGAATGACGGTAAATATTCCATCCCGGTCATGAGAGCGATGGTCCTTAAGGAGTATTTCTCAAGGAAGACGCTGTATCTGGGAGAGGGAGAGCTTATTATCGGCGAGAAGGGCAGAGACCCTCAGGCGTCCCCTACATTCCCGGAATTGTGCTGTCACAGCGTGGAGGATATGACGGTCATGAGCGAGCGTGAACTGGTATCCTTCCATACGACGGAGGAAGACAGGAAGCTTCAGGCCGAGGAGATCATTCCTTACTGGACTGGAAGAAGCATGAGAGAGAAGATCCTTGAGAGGATGACGCCGGAATGGCATGAGTGCTACAGCGCGGGTATGTTCACAGAGTTCATGGAGCAGAGAGGTCCGGGACATACATGCGGCGGAGAGCAGGTATTTACGACGGGATACCTGGATTATAAAGCGAAGATCAAAGAGACTATGGATGCTCTGGATTATATCAATGATCCTGATGCGGTAAATAAATGCGAAGAGCTGAAGGCAATGGATATCTCCTGTGATGCGGTGATCATTCTCGGTGAGCGTTACCGCGAGCTGGCTCTTACGATGGCCGGGAAGGAAGCAGACGAGACCAGGAAGGCAGAGCTTATGCAGATCGCGGCGAACCTTGAGGTGGTTCCGGCTCATAAGCCGCAGACGTTCTGGCAGGCGATTCAGCTATACTGGTTCACCCACCTTGCCGTTACCACGGAACTGAATCCGTGGGATGCATTCAGCCCGGGAAGGCTTGACCAACATCTGAACCCATATTATGAGAAGGATGTGGAGGCAGGCATCTTAGACGACGATAAGGCTTTAGAGCTTCTTGAATGCCTGTGGGTGAAGTTCTATAACCAGCCGGCTCCGGTGAAGGTCGGTATCACCTTGAAGGAGAGCGCGACTTATACGGATTTTGCCAATATCAATACCGGAGGGGTAACGCCGGACGGACGCAACGGAGTGAATAATGTAAGTTATCTGATCCTGGATTGTATGGATGAGATGAAGCTGGTGCAGCCGAATTCGAATGTTACGATCAGCAAGAAGACCCCGGCTAAGTTCCTTAAGAGGGCATGCGAGGTGTCCAGAAAGGGATGGGGACAGCCTGCGTTCTATAATACAGAGGCGCAGATCATGGAGCTTGTCAATGCGGGCAAGGAGCTTGAAGACGCAAGGCGCGGCGGTTCCTCAGGATGTGTGGAGACCGGCGCATGGGGCAGCGAGGCTTATAT
>OFGE01003361.1_pt1 | contig 10609 bp, 12 predicted proteins | sample 1521681 | NCBI WGS metagenome assembly OFGE01 (sample SAMEA3504093, study PRJEB24116) | mouse gut metagenome | biome: mouse gut; feature: mouse-associated habitat; material: faeces | place: Denmark | collected 2011 | reverse complement strand
CCGGCGCGCCCCTCGTTCTGTATGCTGTCAGTTTACTGCTGCACTGCGCTCTGCACGAAGTTGAGCGAGTGGTTTTCTATCTTTTCTTTGCCGAGGAGCAGGCTCATGGGGGTGAAGTGGTTGATGCCGAGAGCCTGGTTGAAACGTGCGGCGTATTCCTCGAAGTTGTAGGGGCGGCCTTCGGTCTTGGCGTCGAGCACCTGGAACACGATTACGGCGTTGTTGCCGGCCACAGGGCCTACTACCGCGCCTTTTTCTGCTCCGGCCACGGCGCCCTGGATGGCGCTTTCGTTGAAGCCGATGCCGGGAATCATGGCCTGGCTGAACACTACGCTCACAGTGTCGACTTTCGACTCCATGGCTGCCGCGTAGCCGGCGATGTCGCTTGCCTTGCCTGCGTAGCGCTCAACGAGGGCTTCGCCGCGCTTCTTGGCCAGAGCCTGCTGGCGCAGGGCGGGATTGACGGGCGCTGCGGTGTGGGGCAGGTAGTCGCCGTCGTAGATGTCTTTTACGGCCACGGCCATGAGGTAGGTCTGCTTGTTGTCCTGGAACGAGGGCGAAACCTGTCCTTTGCGGGCATCCATGGCCCACTTCACGGCACCGCGGCTGTCGGCTACATTGCCCACGAGGGGAGTGGACGCGCTCACCATGGCGGGCACGGCGGTGTAGCCGTTCTCAGCGGCGTGGGCGCTGAAGTCGTCGGCCGAAGAATTGGCGGCAAGGAAGGTGTTGAGGTCGCCGGAGAGTTGGGCGATGGTCTCGTTGGAGGGGTCGATGGTGTATTCTATGACGGCGAGGTCGTAGAAAGGCACGGGGGCGTGGCGGCGCTCTACGCGGTAGATGCCGGCTGCGCTCTGACCCTGGATGGAGTCGGTGAAGATGAATGCTTCGCCCACGGTGGCATTGGTGAGGCGGGCTGCGAGGCTTTCAGGGAAACCGCCGCCGAGCGATGTCCATGTGCTGTCGATGCCCTGAAGGGTGCTGCCGTCGCTGAGCGATGCCATGGAAGCTCCGCCGCGCACTGCGGCAAGGGCGCTGTCGAGCATTTCGGGCGTCTGCGCCATGAGGTACGACACCTGGATGGAGTCGATGTCGTTGTGCTTGTCGATGAGCTTGGCTATGGTGTATTTGTCGTTGACGTGGCTCAGTATGGCGGCGGTGCCGGCGGCTGCCGTGTCGGCGAATGCCTTGAGGCTGCGGTCGGTTATCTGCGATGCGGGAACTTCCACGCGGTTGACGAGGAAGCGGGTCGATGCGCTCACGCCGTCGGTGCCGGGCTGTGAATTGAGAGCCAGAAGGGCGTCTTCTACTTCTTTCTGTCCGGCGAGGCGGTCGGCCTGCGAAGGCTCGATGCTTACGAGCACATATTCCACGGCGCGGTTTTCTTCGCCGAGGCGGTAGCTTTCCTTGGCCTGCTGCCATGCTGCGCGGATGTCGTCGTCGGTTACGTCGACGTCGCTTGCCGCACTGAGGCTCTTGGTGGTGTAGGCGATGCTGCGGGAGTTGGCGCCGTCGTCGTAGATGGAGCGTGCATCGAGCTTGTTGGCTGTGAACAGGCCGGCCACGAGGCGGTTGAATTTCTCGTTTTTGAGGGCGGCTTCAACGTCGGCTTCCGTAGCTGCCCACGCGCTCTTTATCTGGTTTCCGATTTCGGGGGTGAGGCCGTATTTGGCGGGATTGGCCATGGCGTCGTACACGGCGGTGCCGGAGGGTGCGGGCAGGCCGAGCTGCTGGGAGAGGGCGGAGATGAAGCGTGCGGCGGCCGGGTGGGGCATGTCGCCGGTCATGGCTGTGGTGAGTTCGGCGTCGGTGACGGTGATGCCGAGACGGTCGTATTCTTTTTCAAGGAGCTGCTCCACAAGGAGTTCCTGGATTACGTTCTGACTCATGCGGTCGTTGTCGAACTGACGGCCTTGTGCCTGATACTGCTCGCTGAGCTGCGACAGGCGGTTCTGATAGGCTGTGTAGTCCACTTGTGCGCCGGCGGCTTCAGCCACTGTTGTGCCCGAGCCGAAGTATGTGCGGCCGGAGGTCAGGAAGTCGCCGAGGATGAATGCAAGCAGCGCCACGATGATGATGACGAATAGCAGCACCGACTTGCTTCGGATTTTTTCTAAGGTTGCCATTTGATAATATGAGTGGTTTTTTATTGATTTTTTGATACAAGCGCACAAAGATAACTAAATTCCGACAATTACACAAGAAAAGCGCGCCGTGGCGCGCTTTTTTGGAAATTATATGTGTCAGCGGCGGCGGTCGGCCAACTGCTTTTTGTCGTTTTTGCGGGCTTCTTTTGCCTGTTTTGTCGTGAGGTGTCTTACATCTCTGACGTCAATATCGACGCGCATCTCACATCGGGTGGAAGGGGCGTCAAACGCGCGGCTGAAAATGGCGCCTGTGGCCGTCATGTCCAGGGTCTGCGTTATGGTGCGCAGAGAGTCGGCGCATATGTCGGATGTGTCGTCGCCTGCATACGTGCATCGTATTTCCCATTTCTTTATTTCGGACGATGCGCCTATCCATCGCATTATCTTTGCGTCGTCCTTGTCTATCCGCGCGCGCATGTCGAATATCAGTGTCGTGCTTTCGGGAGTCGTCGCCGTGCTGTCGGCTTTCAGAGCGTTGAAAGCGAGCGGTGTTGGCCGGAATGCGTCAAGCAGTTTCATCCCGAAAGAGTCGTATTGTATGCTGCCTTTGCCGTAGATATAGTTAAACGGCCACGCCTTTTAATAAATAAAACTCAAAATATGTTTTATGCTTTATTAGTCTGCAATGTGTCGAGATAGCGGTCGGTGCGGTCGTAATTGCCGTATTTGCAGGTGAAATGGTTTTGTATGCGGCCCTCGGGTGAGAGTTGGAAAAGCACGGGCGTGTCGGCGTTGTCGAAATCTGCGGCCAGGCTGTCGCAGGCGTAGAGCGAGAACTGTGGCCCGAAATCGGGCGCCATGACGTAAAGGTCGCGAAGTTGTATATTCTTTAGCATCAGGACTATGTGCCAGTCGGGATGCGCTGCGGCGAATTTATTCAAAGATGCCGTGAGGGCATTGACACAAGGGCGGCAGGCCGATGTGGAGAAACGTGCCACAAGAGTGTTTTCGCCCGAAATTGACGCAGGGCTGATGCTTTCGCCTTTGTAGTCGAGTATTTTCTCGTTGTTGCTTATCGCCATGCCGTTGCATTCGGCGCTGATTTCGACTTCGTCGTCTACGGGAGTAGCTTCGTTCATACGTGCGGCGGCCGCCGTCGGCACAGGCTCTGCTGTCGATTTTCTCAGTTCCGACAACTGGAAGCCGAGGCAAAACATCATTGTTCCGGCAAGTATGAGCATAATGGTGCGTTTCATTGCAATTCGTGTTTATGAATGGAGTAGATGATGGGATTTGACTCGATGTTGGCGTTGTCGCGCAGCTCCATGCGTAGGCTGTCGCAGTCGAGCAGGAAAAAGGTGGTCTGCGAATAGCGACCGTCGGCTGACGCATAAGTGCGAACATTGCAACTGTCGGAGGTGGTGTCGTAACGTACGAGATAGTTGCGCCGGTCGCTGCCCGTGAGGCAGAAATACAAGTTGTCGCCGTCGGGTTGAAGATAGCGTATCAGCGACACATATGCCGTGCCGTTGCCATTTTCTTTCGAGAAAAATGCCGAAAGGCGCTCTCGCATATGGGGGAGGTTCTGAATGTAGGCCGGTAAGCTGTTTTTGCCAGTGTTCAGTACGTAGGCTGGCCTTATGCCGGTGCTATTGGCGGCAAACACCGTGTCGCGTAGCGGCTCCCATATGAGCATGCGTTGCCTGATTGAGTCGGGACATGCGCCGTCCATCAGATATGAACTTTCTTTAACCTGTCTGCCTGGCAGAGCTTTGCGGTAGGAATAATCGTTGCCGTAGAGCGATACGAGCGGATTGCGTTGGGTGCTCCCTCCAGTGGAGCCGTTTATGGTGATGACGCTCCCGTCGGCCAATTTGAAAAGCATTCTCGGCGGCTGGTTTTTGCGGAATTGTGTGTTTCTGAAAGGATGGTCTTTGCCCACGAATGTGCCGTCCGCCAAATATTTGCCAACTGATTTTGTGTTGGCATCGAACAGCATAATCGTGTCGCCGCAGCTCCATGCGTTTGAAATGTCGGAAAAATCCTGTTCGGCTGTGCCGTATTTCGCCACGTCGCATAGGTATCGGCCCGTGGCTTTGTCGAAAGCGCGCAGCTTGCTGCGCGAACTTACCACGTATGCGCCGCCTATTGGCAAAAGCCGGTCGATGCCGAATAGCCTTGAGCTATCAGACGCTTCGAGCCTTACCATTCTTGTGGTGTCGACGTCTACGGCGACGCATCGGTCGGCGTCCACGCGCAGTTCTTTCGGCGCGTCATAATTGTTCTTGCCGTTGCACGCCGCTAATACTGCCAGTGCGGCCAAGGCAAAATATTTATGCATAATGTGGTGGATGTGTTTATTTTTCCGGCAGACATTTGCATGTCAGGCCGCAGCAGGCATAGTAGCCCTCGTCGCAGGTGACGGAGCAGCCCACACTTGTCTCGCCGTTGATGTCGATGCCGGCGGGGATGTCGCAATGGCGTGTGCCGTTGCCGCCACTGTAGCATTCTGTGGTCGCAGTTTCTTTGTCAGCTATAGCGGTCTGTTCGTTTTTGCACGATATTACGGCGAAAAGCACGGCGTTTGATAGTGCGAGGAGGAGCATTACCCGTTTCATACTTATGTTGTGTGAATGTTATTAAACAACCTCTTAATCCCTGTGTCTGTTCATCAAGGATAACAAGCACAGGGTGATATGTTTATTGATGCTCATGTATATGGGATATGTCTACACAATGACACCCGACACCACAGCATGCGTAAGTGAGTCCTGTGCATGTAACTGAGCATTTCCCGCCAAATCCATCTGCATCACCATCTAAAGAGCACGAGGTAGAACCAGGCCCTCCAGAAATGCAAGGACTGAATATGTTAGATTGAATCTCAATTTCGTCATCTTCCTGGTATTCATTGGGGTCATCCCATGAATTCTCATCCCATATGTTTTGGGGTGTTGCGTAAACTGTCACATTAGCGACAAGTAGAGCAAAGATTAAATAGTAAAGCTTTTTCATTTGTTTGTAAATAATTATGTAAATATTTAACAAGGCGTACAAATAAATTGTTTATGTGTGATAGATATTTATTGCAATTTGCTTAACGTGCCCTACGGGCGTATATGTAAAAATCGTGGCTGCGCCGGGTAGGCGCAGCCACGTATGCGTGTCGGACAGTTGTATGGTTCAGGCAAGGCCGAATGCGGCACGCAGGGGCTCCACATAGTCGAGCTTCTCCCATGCGAACAGCTCGGCGTCGATGGTGATGGGCTGGGCATCGTAGCGCGAGGCGAACTGCAGCTGCACGCGGCGCGGGGTGCGGCCCACGTGTCCCCATGTGGCGGTGGCGCGGTAGATGGGCTTGCGCAGGCCGAAGCGCTGCTCGATGGCGTGCGGACGCATGTCGAAGATTTCGGCCACCCGGGCGGAGATTTCGGCGTCGGAGGCATCGACGCGTGCGGTGCCCTGGGTGTCGACAAGCAGGCTAACGGGCTGGGCGCAGCCGATGGCGTAGGCCACCTGCACGAGCGCGCGCGAGGCGATGCCTGCGGCCACGAGGTTCTTGGCTATGTGGCGTGCGGCGTAGGCTGCCGAGCGGTCCACCTTCGAGGGGTCTTTGCCGGAGAAGGCTCCGCCGCCGTGTGCCCCGCGTCCGCCGTATGTGTCGACGATGATTTTGCGTCCCGTAAGACCGGTGTCTCCGTGGGGGCCGCCCACCACGAATTTGCCTGTGGGGTTGACGAGCAGGCGGAAGTCTGTGTCGAGCAGGTGGCGCATCTGTTCGGGCAGCACGGCACGCACGCGCGGGAGCAGGATGGCGCGCACGTCGGCCTCGATGCGCTGCTGCATGGCTGCATCGGCCTGCTGTTGCGAGGTGGAGGCGTCGGGGTGGATGAATTCGTCGTGCTGCGTGCTCACCACTATCGTGTGCACGCCCACAGGGCGGTGCCGGTCGTCGTATTCCACAGTCACCTGACTTTTGCTGTCGGGACGCAGATAGGTCATTTCGCGGCCTTCGCGGCGTATGGCCGACAGTTCTTTGAGTATGGCGTGGGCGAGGGCTATGGTCACAGGTATGTAGAGCGGAGTCTCGTCTGTGGCGTAGCCGAACATCATGCCCTGGTCGCCGGCGCCCTGCTCCTCGGGGGCGGAGCGCTCTACGCCGCGGTTGATGTCGCCGCTCTGCTCGTGGATGGCGGAGAGAATGCCGCAGCTCTGTGCGTCGAATCCTATGCGGCTGTCATTATAGCCTATTTCGCCGATTACGCGACGCACCACTTCGTGCAGGTCTACATAGGCGCTGCTCTTGATTTCGCCGGCGAGCACCACCTGGCCGGTTGTGACGAGGGTTTCGCACGCTACTTTCGACTGCGGGTCGCGGGCGAGGAATTCGTCGAGCACGGCGTCGCTGATTTGGTCGGCCACTTTGTCGGGATGGCCTTCCGACACGCTTTCTGATGTGAAGAGATAGTTCATTTCGGTAAGTTGGTTTATGTGCATAAAAAAACAGCGGCCCTTGCGGGGGCTGCTGTGCGGTATATATGCTGACGGCCGCGACGGGCGCGGACACGGATTGCAGTTTTAGCATTTTTTCAAGAGGTTGCAAGCAGCCAAATTTTTCCTCTGTGGGCTGCAAAGTTAATGCTTTTTTCCGAACTGTGCAAATGTTATTTTTTAATCTGTCGCTGCGAGAGGAATGAAAGCGCTATTTCATAGGCGTTTATCGCTATTATGGCCGTGCCTGCCGTCCCGATGGCGAGCATCATCATGGATTCTGCGCCGGGTGCTATGGCGTCGAGCATGCCGGATATTGTTTTTGTGCCGATGCGTGGCAGCAGAAGCCCCATGGCTGTGCCCGCCACGGCGCCTGCGGCGAATGCCATCGCCGCAGCGAGACGCCTGCGGCGCAGCAGGGCGGCGTTGCTTTTGCGCACGGTCTCCACGGCGTCGAGGCGCCGTTGCAGCGATGCCATGAACAGGCCTTGGCCTGTGGGCGCTTCCGGGCGGAATCCGGCGAATAGCCGGCGCAGCTGTATGTCTTGTGTTTCTTCCTGTGTGCTCATGAGAGAAGGTGTTTGAGGTGGTGGCGTCCGCGCGAGAGCTGTTGTTTCACGGCGTCGGCCGAGTCGCCGGTGATGTCGGCGGTTTCCCGCACAGAGTAGCCCTCGAGGTAATGCAGCAGTATGGCGTTGCGCTCTTTGTCGCTTAGCTGTGCGAGCGCGCTGTAGAGCGGCTCGTAGCGGAATGCGTCGTCGGCTTTGCCGGGCGCTATCATGTCGGCGGCGCCGTCGAGGGCGGCAGAGGGTCGCGCCGAGCGGCGGTGGGAGATATAGTTGTTGTAGGCTATGCGGTGCAGCCATGCAGCGAAGCGCGACGGGTCGCGCAGGTCGTCGAGCATCAGATAGGCGCTGATGTAGCTTTCCTGCGCTATGTCGTCGGCGAGGGAGGCGTCTCCGCAGCATAGCGCCGTCAGGAAGCGCCGGAGCGCTTCCTGCGTGCCGAGTACGAGATTCTCGAATGTACTGCGGTCCATCGGCGGTGCTCAGTCGCGGTGTTCGTTGTTTTCCTTGTTTACGCCGTTGGTGCGCCGTCCCACGAAATAGACTATCAGGTAACTGATGCCGATGGCGAAGCATACGCCGCTTGAAATAAGATGGCCTATCACCGCGCCGCCGTTCATGTATTCCATGTGGAAGTGGAAATAGGCGGAGGATACGGCGAATACTATGCCGAGCAGAGTGAACATGCATCCGAGCAGCAGGCGGTTCAGAAGATTGGGGCGGGACGGAGTGGACGGTTTTCCGAATGCTTCGATAAGCTGTGCGGTCTCGATTCCGGGATTGCTTTCAATGGCTTTGATGATTATTTCTTTGCGGTTGTTGTCAGCTCTGCTTCTTGCGTTCGTCACGATTGTCACGATGAGGACTGGCAGGACAACGCAGATGGCTACCGGGGTTAAAAATTGGTTGGCGATGCCGAGTGCTATAAGTGCTGGTGTCATATGTATATTGTTTTGAAAGTTGTTTTCGGATTGTCTTCCGTATATATGACGCAAAGCGAATCCGAAAGGTGACACGGGTAGTGAAAAAAACAGCCTCCGTGCACGGCACGGAGGCTGTTTTTGAGATAAGTGGCAGTTAAGTAACTTCAAGCTTCGTACAGGGACATCGGTGTCGGATTACATAATAAACTTGCGTATCGGCGCCGCCGCCCGAAAGCTGGTTCACACCCAAATGACTGTCTCTGAATATGTTATGAATGTGGATTTAACAATGTTAGCCATTTCTGCCGTTGTTTCAGGCTTAAGAAATCCTGTTCTTCTTCCGAATTCAGAAGGATGTATCACAAGGCCACAGTCGACCGATAAGGCGCTTGTATTGTGCAGTAGGTATGATGCACAAAAAGCCCCGCAGCAGACTGCTGCGGGGCTTTTTGTGCTTTTGGGTGCTGTCTGTTAGCCGTTGTATTTCTTCATCACTGCGATGAGGTCGAGCACCTTGTTGGAGTAGCCGATTTCGTTGTCGTACCAGCTTACAACTTTCACGAAGGTGTCGGTGAGGGCGATACCGGCTTTGGCGTCGAAGATAGAAGTGCGCACGTCGCCGAGGAAGTCGCTGCTTACCACTGCGTCTTCGGTGTAGCCGAGGATGCCTTTGAGTTCGCCTTCGCTGGCTTCCTTCATGGCAGCGCAGATTTCAGCGTAGGTGGCGGGCTTGGCGAGGTTGACGGTGAGGTCGACAACGCTTACGTCGAGGGTGGGGACACGCATCGACATGCCGGTGAGCTTGCCGTTGAGTTCGGGGATGACTTTACCTACAGCCTTGGCAGCGCCGGTGCTGGAGGGGATGATGTTGCCGCTTGCTGCACGGCCGCCGCGCCAGTCCTTCATGGAGGGGCCGTCAACGGTCTTCTGGGTGGCGGTGGTGGAGTGCACGGTGGTCATCAGGCCGTCGGTGATGCCGAAGTTGTCGTTGAGCACCTTGGCGATGGGGGCCAGGCAGTTGGTGGTGCAGGAGGCGTTGGACACGAACTTCATGTCGGGGGTGTAGGCGTCCAGGTTGACGCCGCACACGAACATGGGGGTGCTGTCCTTGGAGGGGGCGGACATGACGACCTTCTTGGCGCCGGCGTCGATGTGGGCCTGGGCCTTCTCCTGGGTCAGGAACAGGCCGGTGGACTCCACCACATACTCAGCCTCCAGCTTGCCCCAGGGGATGTTCTTGGGGTCGCGCTCGGCGAAGATGGGGATGGACTTGCCGTTGACAACGATGGCGTTCTCAGTGGCGGAGACCTCGCCGTCGAACTGGCCGTGCATGGTGTCGTACTTCAGCATATAGGCCAGGTAGTCGGCGGGGCACAGGTCGTTGATGCCCACGATCTCGATCTCGGGATGGTTCACGCTGGCGCGGAAAACCATGCGGCCGATGCGGCCAAAACCGTTAATACCTACTTTGATGCTCATTGGTATCACTCCTTAATATAATTATGGTGGTGATGGGTCTGCGCGGTCTTATTATACTCTATCCGGGTTCCAAAGGGAAGGGGTATTGTGAAAAATCTTTCAAACTTTTTCACAAATTTTAATTCTTATCTGACAAACCGGGCGGTTCCCCCTGGAAACCGCCCGGTTTTAGATGCTTTCTCCAGTTTTTCCCTGGATTTCGGCCCTTACTCGATAATCAGCTCAATGTTTTTCGCGCTCTCCTGGAATTCGTCGATCCAGTCGCCGGTCATGTCGGTGTAAGTAAAGGTGTAGAGCTTGTCGGCATTGACGGCCACGATCAGCTGGGTCATGGTCACCCCGTCCAGCTCCACGTCATAGCAGTACTGGTAGGCGGGCAGGCCGCACACGTTGTCCTTGCTGAAGAAGCGGTCGGTGATGGTGGGCTCCACGCCAAAGGTGCTCTCGAACATCTCTGCCAATGTCTCCCGGGTCAGGTCGGCGGTGAGGATCTTGAAGGCCGCGTCGGCCCCTTTTTCCTTCTCGGTGACGGTGGTGTTGATGTTGGAGCCGTCCTCGGCGTTAAACCAGCACTCTTTTACGCCCTCCATCTCCGTCTCCTCGAAGCTGTCGGGCACATCCACGTTGTAGCCGGTCACATGGTCGTTGACCTTCTCACCACACCCCGCGCTCAGCAGCAACACCAGGGCAAACAGGGAAACCAGACTTTTTTTCATGATAACTCTCTCCTTACATGTCGTACTGCGTCCCGGAAACCGGGACGCAGTTTGAATTATAGCACCTCCGGCCTCTCCCCGCAAGGGTTTTCGCCTCTTGACAGCGCTGGTATAATAATTAAGAATCTTTTAAGGGAGGTAGTCTCCATGATAGACAGGCTCAGGGCGCGGCTGGCCGCCGTCCTGCCCACCCTCCGGGCCCTGGGGCAGTGGCTGGCGCTGGCCGGGCTGACCGGGCTGGCCTGCGGCGGGGCGGGGGCGGCGTTTACCTGGTGTGTGGCCAAGGCGGCGGCCCTGCGCGCCGCCCACCCCTGGCTGCTGTTTTTGATGCCCCTGGCGGGGCTGGC
>OFGE01003360.1_pt1 | contig 10610 bp, 10 predicted proteins | sample 1521681 | NCBI WGS metagenome assembly OFGE01 (sample SAMEA3504093, study PRJEB24116) | mouse gut metagenome | biome: mouse gut; feature: mouse-associated habitat; material: faeces | place: Denmark | collected 2011 | reverse complement strand
CTTTCTATCACACAATAACAGTTATGTCATATCACTTATTTTTTTTAACGTAGGGCTAAGTTCCCTACAGATACGGCATATTGAACAATTCTGTGAGAAATATATTTTTAACAGAATTGTCAGCCTATGCCTGGAAAACAAATGAATTACTCGCCTGTCTTTGGAGAAGCCTTCTTAGCAGGTGTTACAACCTTACCAGTATCTTTCTCCAGAGTGATAACCTTCTCTACCGGCTTACCATCTTTATCATATGTTATCTGTGTAATCTTTACGAAAGCAAATGGAGAGAAATCGAATACTTTCGCATACAATTTACCATCTCTGTACTCAGCCCATCCATTAAGAACTTCCCACTTTGTTCCATTCCAGTGAAGCACATAAAGACGGTCACCATTTGATAAACCATTTTTCTGGGTATCAGTCAGAGCAACTTCAATCTGAACACCTTTGGAAGTGTCTGTCCCCTTTGGAACATCAATATCTGCTGCAACAACTACTTCAGCTTTGCTGTTTTCTGGCATGTCGCCACGTCCAGAATTCTCCAGGATTGATGTTAAATCCTTTTTAACATCCTCTAACTGCTGTTTGTTTAACGGTTTTACTTCAAGTTTTACATCGCCAGCTGTAACGCCTGCCGGAAGCTCTTCACGGCTAGCATCTGCTGCAAATGCTGTTAAGCTCATACCGAGGCAAAGAGCGCCTGCAGTACATAAAGCAACTAATTTCTTAAACTTCATATTCTTTTACTCCTTCCTTATTCTGTTACTTGTGTGATTATATATTAAAGCTTTATATGCCTTAATATCCTTATCAGACCATCTATGGTCAACTACTGCTCCCGTGTCGCATTCACCATCCATCTTTCATTCGGCGATGTAGCAATACAGGTAGACAATGTAAGTATCCCTGATTCCTGTGTAACATTCACGTCCTTATTCACATGTCCGTTAATGGAACTCCTAAGCTCATCCAGATACATCTGGAAATCTTCCGGATCCAAGAAATTATAATTCCCAAGTATATACCGGTCATCAAAAACCACCGTTGCAAAGATTCTATACTTCAAAGCCTGATTTGTCGTATAGAATAATGCGCCAATAAGGTCAAAATAGTGCTTATCAAACAGGAAAGCAGGGTGTATAATGACAAGAAAGTGACAGGAAATTACAATAGAAAAAGAAGCAGAAAGGCGAAGCGCATATGAAGTATTTCGTAGGAATCGATTTAGGAACGTCAAGTGTAAGGGCAGTCGCAGTCAATACGGAGGGAAGAATAGCCGCAGCAGGACAGTGTGAATATGATATCATGAAACCAGAACTGAATTATGCCGAACAGGACATGGAACAGCTCTGGAGAGCTGCTGTCCTTGCAATCCGTAAGATGCTAAGCACAGGCGAAGAAATCCGTGAAAACATCAGCGGAATCGGCTTTTCCGGTCAAATGCACGGGCTTGTAATGTTAGATGCTCACGGCAAATTAATCCGCAATGCCATTATCTGGGCAGACCAGCGGTCAAGCAAGCAGATTGAGCAGATTTACGGTACAATTCCCCGGAAAGAATTCTGTGAAATATATGGGAACAGGCTCAGTACCGGATTCCTTCTGCCGTCCCTTCTGTGGGTGCGGGAGCATGAGCCTTGGAACTATGAGAGAACCAGCAAAGTATTGTCGCCAAAAGACTATATCCGTTACCGTATCTGTGCAGAGATAGGGACAGACGCCTCTGATGGCAGTGGAACAGGTATTTGGGATATGGAACATCGTACATGGGCATATCAACTGCTAAATCGGTTAGGCATTTCGCAGAATCTACTGGCACAGAGCCATGAGTCATATGAAAAGGCTGGTACAGTGACAGAAGCGTGTGAAATGGAGACGGGTTTAAAGGCTGGGACTTTTGTTGCCTATGGCGGCGGCGATTCCTTGATGATGGAGCTTGGAAACGGCATGATTCAGAGGGGCAGGATGGCATCGACCATCGGGACGGCCTGCCACCTGACCTGTGCATTAGATCAGCCATTATATGACCCTGAGTTTCGGACAAATACATGGTGCCATGGCGAAGAAAAACTATGGAGTATCATGGGGGCGCATTTAAGCGGCGGTGTCGCACTGAAATGGCTGAAGGATCAGATTTTAGGATTCAAAGATTTCGATGCTATGACGGAGATTGCAGAGGAGATCCCGGCAGGAAGCGAGGGAATGTTGTTTCTCCCGTATTTGAATGGAGAACGTACGCCCCATAACGATCCGGATGCCAGGGCAATCTATTTGGGGATGACTTTAAAGCACACGAAGGCACATATGATTCGGAGTACGATGGAGGGGATTGTCTATAGTATGAAGGAGTCTTATGACATTTTCCATTCTCTGGGAATTACGGCAGAGCGCATGATTGCGGCGGGTGGAGGGGCAAAGAGCCGGTTATTCCGGCAGATACAGGCGGATATGTACCAATGCCCGGTATATACGAATCAAGAGAAGGAACAAGCAGGCGTCGGCGCGGCAATGACGGCGGCGGTAGGAAGCGGATATTTCCGAAATTATGGGGAAGCTTGCGACAGTATGGTGCATTTAAGCAGTGAAGTAACAGAACCTAATCCTGAAAATATGAAGCGATATGAGGAGGATTTCCAGAGGTTCAAAGAAATCTATCCTGCAAATAAGAAATTATAAAAGCGGCAGCTATAGAAAGCCAAATGGCATTCCCCTTGCTGCCGCTAAAAACTATTGGTAGCGTTTATTCAACGAAAACCCGCGTCCCCGTACTTCACTCACCCTGCTGACAATGATGAAACTTTCCGGGTCAATATTGTGAATCAGCTTCTCCACTTTAGGCAGTTCCCGGTTAGATATCACACTTAAAATAACGGGAGAGGGGTTATGCAGATAACCGCTTTCCCCGTTCAATATGGTAACGCCCCGGTCAATCTGGGTCAGGATTGCGTCGCGTATCTCATCAGATTTCTCACTGATAATCTTAATCTCCGTCCTCGTTGCGCCCATGAGCAGCATTTTATCCAGCACAAGGGTATAAATCAGTACCAGTACCACTCCGTACAGGATATTTTCCGCCGGACGGAACAATGCCTGTGACAGCAAGATACAGACGTCAAATGCATACATACTGACAGACACTGGAATCCGTACCGTTTTTTGCAACACAAGCGGAGGGATGTCCATGCCTCCCGTAGACGCCCCTGAGCGGATGACGATTCCAAGGGCCATCCCGATGCCAAGCCCGGAAAAAATGGTACATAGCAGGATATCCTGAGTCAGTATGTAGTTCCCTAACACCCGGTCAAGCACTTCCAACGACAACGGATACAAGAAGGTACTGGCAAGTGTGGTAACGGCAAAGGCTTTTCCCAGACAAAAGAAACCAATGACCAGCATTGCCACATTAAAAACAAGGACAAAGGATGAGATGGAAAAGTCTGTCAGATAGTTGACGGTCAGCGCAATACCGGTGGTCCCTCCTGTCACCAGACCGGCAGGAAGCAGGAACAGCTTTACGGTCAAAGCATACAGAAAATTCCCGATGACTACGGAAATCAATGATAAAACAGTATTCATAACAAAATTCCTCCTAAAATGTATCAAAATGTCAAGCGTTAATTTTCGCTTCTAAAGGTTTGGATTTCCAGTAATAGAGGGTAAATACCACGGAACTCAGCGTCCACGTAAGGGGATAAGCCCAAAAAATCACATTGATTACCGGGACAAAATGGATTACAACCGAGATATATCCAATTCGGACGCCGCACCAGAAAATCAGCATGACGATCATCGGAACTATGGATTTTCCCGCTCCCCGCAGGATTCCAGCCATACAGTGGGAGAACGCCAGCAGGAAGAAGAAGAACGTCTCCGTCCTCGCCTGGCTCGTCCCAAAGGCGACGACCTCCGGTGTATTGTTGAAAGCGGCAATCAGCAGCGGCGCAAGGAAATAGATGATTATCCCGATCATCTCCGCACCAATAGTTGTACAGACGACGCCGAAAGCTGCGCCCTTCTTGGCGCGGTCATATTTTCTGGCCCCAAGGTTCTGGCTGATGAAGGTGGTAAGCGCCATGGAGAAGCAGGTAATCGGCAGGAACCCAAAACCCTGCACCTTCGAGTATGCGCCGCATCCGGCCACAGCCATTTGGCCGAACTGGTTGATATTTGCCTGAACAAACACGTTCGCAACAGAAATAATGGAATTCTGGAATCCGGCGGGCAGCCCATTGGTAAGAATCCGTTGCAGCATATTTTTTTCAAGATGAATTTTCCGGAAGGAAATCCGGAATTCCTCCGGGCTTCGGAGTAACTGGCGCAGACACAGGGACACACTGATAAACTGTGAGATAACCGTTGCAAGCGCCGCGCCTCCCACGCCATAATGCAGCACGCCAATGAAAAATAAATCCAGAGTGATGTTAATGGCAGAGGAAATTACAAGGTAAATCAGCGGGTGGCGGCTGTCGCCAACCGATTGCAGGATACCCACGAAAATGTTATACATCACGAACGCCAGTGACCCGCAGAAATAAATCCGAAAATATGTAATCGAGTTAGGCAGGACGGCAGACGGCGTCCCCATCCATACCAAAATCTGGGGCGCTGCAAAGACGCCTACAAGCGTAAGGAGACATCCGCAGATTAGTCCAAAAGCGATGGTGGTATGGATTGCCTTCTGGAGGCTGCAGATATCCCGCGCGCCGAAATACCGGGCGATCACAACACCCGCTCCAATAGAAATCCCGTTAAAGAACCCGACCATCAGAAAAATAAGGCTGCCGGATGAGCTGACAGCCGCAAGTGCGGCATCGCCAAGAAAGTTCCCGACGATTAGGGAATCCGCCGTATTATAAAGCTGCTGGAAAAGATTTCCCCAAAAAAGAGGAAACGCAAACGTGATGATGCGCTTCCAGATAGTGCCTTCTGTCATAAGGGTAGATGTAGTATTTGACATAGAAATATGCCTCCGTTATCTGATATTTTGTAATGTTATTTTAAGCATTTGCCTGTCAGGTCTGCAAATTCCTTGTGTTTATCCTCATAGTAACCCTCCTTTCTGCTGATTTGGAGTTTGGGTTTCCTGATAAAAAAAGTAGGTATATAAGATATATCGGCTAAAGGCGCAGAAAGAAAACAGTCGAATTGGAAATAAGAAGGGCCAGGAACGAAATTTTGCTTCCATATTTGATGCTTTTTCAAGTAAGTATTAGACATTATATAGAAGTCTGTCGTATAATGGAAAACGACGGTAATTAAAAAATTTTATCATAATATGCGTGGTTTCAGGAGGTAGAAGAAAATGTTACATGGAAAACAGGGAAATACATTGTATCTGGAGTGTTACAGCGGAATCAGCGGCGATATGACGGTCGGCGCGCTGCTTGACCTTGGGGCAGACAGAAAAGTATTAGAAGAGCAGCTTGGAAGCCTTCCGATAGACGGATTCAGGATTGAAATTGGAAGGGTACAGAAGTCGGGGCTGGATGCCTGTGATTTCCGGGTGTTGTTGGATCAGGAGCATGAGAACCACGACCATGATAATGCGTATTTATATGGACATAGGCATGAAGATCCACATGCCCATTCCTGCGAAGGACACATGCATGAAGGGCATATGCATCATGGACATGGGGAACATCCCCATGCTCATGGCTGCGCACACACCCATGAGCATAGAGGGCTGCCGGAGATAACATCTATCATACAAAACTCCGGGATTACAGAACGCGCCAAGATAATCGCAACGAATATATTTACCGTGTTAGCAGAAGCAGAAGCGAAGGCCCACGGAAAGGCCATAGAGGAAGTCCATTTCCACGAAGTAGGAGCTGTGGATTCTATTGTTGATATTGCTGCGGTATCGATCTGCCTGGACAACCTAAACATTACGGAAGTCATTGTGCCTGAGCTGTATGAGGGCAGAGGAACGGTCAGGTGCCAGCACGGAATCATCCCAGTCCCGGTTCCGGCAGTGGTCAATATCGTTGGGCGGCACGGGATCGCACTGCACATGACAGAGACAGAAGCAGAGCTGGTAACGCCTACCGGCGCGGCAATTGTAGCTGCGGTGCGGACTTCCGATAAGCTCCCGGGCAGATATAAGATAAGCCGGGTTGGGACAGGCGCAGGGAAGAGGGATTATAAAAGACCCAGTATCCTGCGTGGGATGCTGATTGAGCCGGAGTCCGGGGACACAGATTCCATTTACAAACTGGAAAGCAACATCGACGACTGTACGGGAGAATCCCTGGGGTATGCTATGGAACGGCTGCTTGAAGCCGGCGCGCGGGATGTGCATTATACGCCTGTGTATATGAAGAAGAACCGTCCGGCATATCAGCTCAATGTAATCTGCAGCCAAGAGAAGATTGCAAAGATGGAAGAAATCATGTTCCGTGAGACGACTACGATAGGAATCCGCAGGATGAAGATGGAGCGCACAGCGCTAAGACGTGAAATCCGCAAGATACCGACTTCCCTTGGGGAGGCGGAAGTGAAGGTATGTGAAATCAACGGAAGTTTAAGGGTTTACCCGGAATATGAGAGCGTAGCGGCAATCTGTAGGGAAAAAGGACTGCCATATCAGGAGGTGTGGGAGCTGATTTGCCGTGAGGCAAGTGAAATAAACTAGAATAAGGACAGCAATATGGACCACTATCAACAAAAAGTAGAAATTCTTAGAAAAAAAATGCACCGGTACGCTGCAGCAGATACCATCATAGCCTTTTCCGGCGGCGTGGACAGCAGTCTCTTGCTGAAGCTTGCCAGCGACGCCGCAAGAGAAACCGGGAAAAAAGTTTATGGAATCTATCTCCACACAATGCTGCACCCCGTAAAGGAAGAGGAAGGCGCGCAGAAAGTGGCGCAGGAAATGGGAGCCATATTCCGGGTATTAAAGGTTGACGAATTGGAAGGCGCCGGCATAGAAGACAACCCATTGGACAGATGCTACCGCTGTAAACGCCATCTTTTCTGCAAAATCCAAGAAAAGGCAAAAGAGCTGGGCGTATCCACAATACTAGAGGGAACGAATGAAGACGACCTTCACGTATACCGTCCGGGAATCCGGGCAGTCCGTGAGCTGGGCATCCTAAGCCCGCTGGCAGACGCCGGGTTCTCCAAAGCAGACGTGAGAAGGCTTGCGGGAGAGTACGGCATTTCCGTGTCCGATAAGCCGTCTGCCCCATGCCTTGCCACCCGTTTTCCCTATGGCGCACGCATTTCTTATGAGGAAATGCGCAAGGTAGAGGAAGGCGAGACTTTTTTGAAAAATATGGGACTGTACAATGTCCGTCTGCGGGTTCACGGAGGGCTTGTAAGAATTGAAGCCGACCAGGACAGCCTGCAAACCATTCTGGAACAACGGGACGGGGTAATCGGGCATCTGAAAAGCCTTGGCTACAGATATGTGACTTTGGATTTAGAGGGATTCCGTTCGGGGAGCATGGATGAGCCGGATAACCAGACTGACTCTATCACGCCCAGTCCTCATACCGCATTGAAAGGAGAGAACAGATGAAGATTTTAGCGCTGTCAGATACCCACGGGCTGCTTCGCCCTCAAGTGGAGAAAATGCTTGGGGAATGTGACGCGGTAATCCATGCCGGGGATTTCCAAACGAAAGAGATTGAAACTAAGATTCAGGGTGCTGTAGGGGCTGGCGTCCCGTTATTCATGGTCCGAGGAAATAAAACAAAAAATACAGAAAAATAGAGAGGGGAAAATCTATGGTTCTAAATAACTGTACTGTATGTTCCGTATATGAATTAGATGAGACGGTTCAGAGAAGGCTCCGGGTGAAATGTGACGGGGAACAGATTACATTATATATGAGGCGGGAAAATGAGCTGTCCGATTCAGAGAGGGTACGGATTGATTTTTTTGACGGGCAGATTGGGTGTGTCCGGACATACTGCGAGGTGGCAGTCCGGAGGAACTACGACCCGCAAGTCGCAGAACCATGGATTGCAGACTGCGGGGTACTCGAGGTAATGGAGATTGTTCAGGGACGGAGGCATCTGCGGGTTAAGGTGGAAGATGAGGCAGTGATCACATCTTTTAAACGTGGGGAATTAAAGGGCGATATCCAGAATATCAGTGAGGGCGGTCTGTATTTTATCACGAAGACAAGGCTTGGCTGTGACGATACCATAGAATTTGGCTATACGTTTGTAGAGACAGAATATCGGTTAAGGGCTATGGTTCTGAGGGAAGAGGACTTCCGCGACGGGCGTTACGGGTATGGATGCCAGTTCACGGAACTGCCGAAAGGGACAAGGAGAGATATCCAGCAATATGTATTCCGGCGGCAGAATGGCAGGACGTAGGAAGGGAAGTGTTACAGCCGATTGGAAGGGAATCCAGTCGGCTGTTGCCCTCAGGCGGGATACTTATCTCCGCTCTTCTTTCCACTCCAGAAAATCACCCGTATTGGCATCAATTTCAAATTCATATTCCTTCTGGCCGTAGATAATATCGCCTTCGTATTTGTAGTAACCGTCGTCATAATCCAGCTCAATCTTCAAATCCTGTGCAGACGCTCCCGGAACTCTGTCAAGCGCAAGCTGTGAAGCCTGTTCCGTAGAAACCGCAACATCCGCCTGTGCATTTTGGTTATTGCCGGAATGACCATGGCTGCCGGTATTATGCTGGCCCTGCTGTCCTGTCTGGTTCTGTCCGTCCTGTGCCTGCTGCCCATTCGGATTCTGCTGGTCATTCTGTGTCTGCTGCCCATTCGGGCTCTGTTGACCATTCTGTGTCTGCTGCCCATTTTGCCTCTGTGCCGCAGAACCCTCATAGTCAGCGCTGAGGATATCCCCGTCAGACGCCAGGATCTCATACTCATACTCTGTCGTCCCGCAAGTAAACGCTACCTCATAGATGCTCTGCCCATCGTCCCTGTCCTGGGACACTCTAAGGCGTGTGACCTCTGCCTCAGAGAAACCGGCATCCGTCAGGGCAATCTCGGCTGCCTTGTCTTTGCCGATGTCCGCCCCCTTACCGCATCCGGATGCGTACCCTAAAAGGGTCATGGAAATAAGTACTGCTACAACATTTCTTTTCATAGTGCAATCCTTTCTTTGTTTCTTATACACATAAGTATAATCCTTTCAGGCAAAAAAATCAAAAGAAAAATTGCCGAATGTTCCTGCGAATGGTACAATAAGAAATAGACACATATACATGCATGGCCGAAAGCCGGACGGCTGGAGGCAGACTATCATGGAAGAGGAGAGAATGCTATGAAAGTATTATTAATCAACGGAAGCCCCCACGCAAAGGGCAGTACATATACCGCATTACATGAGATGGAGAAGATTTTTGCCGAAGGCGGAATCGAGACCGAAATCATTCATGTAGGCAATCAGGATATCCGCGGCTGTATTGCCTGTGGTTCTTGCGCAAAAACAGGAAAATGTGCATTTCAGGATATTGTCAATGAAACCGCAGAGAAATTTCAGGAATGCGACGGTATGGTTGTAGGCAGCCCGGTCTACTATGCTTCGGCAAATGCTACCGTAATTGCATTTTTAGACCGTCTTTTCTACAGCACACGTTTCGACAAGACTATGAAAGTAGGCGCAAGCGTCGTGTCAGCCAGAAGAGGAGGGCTGTCAGCCACATTTGACGAGCTGAACAAGTATTTTACCATCTGCGGCATGCCGGTGGCGTCTGGCCAGTACTGGAACAGCATCCATGGAAATAATGCCGCCGAAGCAGCCAAGGACGGCGAAGGGCTCCAGATTATGCGTACCCTTGCAAGAAATATGTCCTTCCTGATGAAGAGCATTGCCCTTGGCAAGAAAGAATACGGGCTTCCAGAGAAAGAAGAGAGAATCGGGACGAATTTTATCCGATAGATGACAGACCGTAAAGGGGTAGAGATTATGAAAAAAAGAGTAGTAGTAGCGTTGGGGCACCGGGCTTTGGGAACCACGCTTCCAGAGCAGAAAGTTGCTGTCAGCAGGACGGCGAAGGTCATTGCAGATTTGGTGGAGTCGAATTATCAGGTGGCAATCACCCACAGCAATGCGCCGCAGGTGGGCATGATCCATACGGCTTTAAATGAATTTGGAAAGGAACATCAGGATTACACCTTTGCCCCTATGTCCGTCTGTTCTGCTATGAGTCAGGGATATATTGGATATGATCTGCAGAATGCCATACGTGAGGAACTGCTTTCCAGAGGAATTCATAAAACAGTAAGTACCATTATCACGCAGGTGATAGTGGATCCCTATGACGAGGCGTTTGCAGAGCCTGTGAAAGTAATTGGCCGTTATATGACCAAAGAAGAAGCGGATGCAGAAGAGGAAAAGGGAAATTTTGTAAAAAAGGAAGAACAGGGATACCGACGGATTGTGGCGGCGCCCAAGCCGGTAGACATTGTAGAGATTGATGCAGTCCGTGTACTTTCAGATGCAGATCAGGTGGTCATTGCCTGCGGGGGCGGCGGCATTCCTGTATTGAAACAGCGGAATCATTTAAAAGGAGCCAGCGGAGTGATCGAGAAGGATTATGCCAGCGGAAAGATGGCAGAGCTTCTGGACGCAGATATGCTGATGATCCTGACCGGACAGGAGAAGATGATAATCTTGACAAGCGAC
>OFGE01003359.1_pt1 | contig 10611 bp, 9 predicted proteins | sample 1521681 | NCBI WGS metagenome assembly OFGE01 (sample SAMEA3504093, study PRJEB24116) | mouse gut metagenome | biome: mouse gut; feature: mouse-associated habitat; material: faeces | place: Denmark | collected 2011 | reverse complement strand
GATTACAGGTGAATCCAGGGCATTTATTAATACGATAGAATTTGAAGAACCTTATCTTCGGGCGAATGTAACGGTGATCGAGGATACGGATACGCTGCCGGATGAGGCACGTCAGCCTGACAGCCGGATGGGTATGGTCCGCGGGATGCAGGATATCTTTAAGGAATATATGGCGAAGAATCCCAAGCTTTCGAAAGAGCTGGCGGTCCAGATACAGAATACGGAGGATCTTAAGAAGCTGATCGATACGATCGCCGCGAATGTGCCGCTGCCGTACACGGATATGCAGCAGCTGCTGGAAGAGTCGGATACTACGAGGCGCTATGAACTGTTGGCGTATAAGCTGGTCAACGAGATTCAGATCATCAATGTCAAGGATGAGATCCATGCGAAAGTCAAAGAGCGTGTGGATAAGAACCAGAGGGAATATATCCTCCGCGAGGAAGCGAAGCTGATCCGGGAGGAGCTCGGAGACGACAGTACGCTGTCGGATGCGGATGAATTCCAGCAGAAGGCGGATGAGCTGCAGGCGTCGGACGAGGTGAAGGAGAAGCTTGGCAAAGAGATCCGCAGATTCCGCAATTCCATGGGAAGCCAGGCGGAGAACGGTGTGATACGTACCTATATCGAGACGATGCTTGAGATGCCGTGGGATAAGATGTGCGAGGAACATCAGGATATCGGATATGCCAAGGAGATACTGGAAGAGGATCATTACGGGCTTGAAAAGGTCAAGGAGCGCGTACTGGAATTCCTGGCGGTCCGGGCGCTGACGAAGAAGGGCAACGCGCCGATCCTGTGTCTTGCCGGACCTCCGGGAACGGGGAAGACATCCATAGCACGTTCGCTGGCAAGGGCGCTTAAGAAACCTTACGTGCGTATCTCACTTGGCGGCGTGCGTGACGAGGCTGAGATCCGCGGGCATCGAAAGACCTATGTGGGGGCAATGCCAGGAAGGATCGCTAACGGACTCAGGCAGGCGGGAGTGAAGAATCCTCTTATCCTGTTGGATGAGATCGATAAGGTCAGCAACGATTACAAGGGCGATACATTCTCTGCGCTTCTGGAAGTACTGGACAGTGAGCAGAATCATAAGTTCCGGGATCATTATCTGGAGGTTCCGGCGGATCTGTCAGAGGTGTTGTTCGTCACGACGGCGAATACACTGCAGACAATTCCAAGGCCTCTGCTTGACCGTATGGAAGTGATCGAGGTCAGCAGCTATACGGAGAATGAGAAGATGCACATTGCGACGGAGCATCTGATCCCGAAGCAGCTCAAGAAACACGGGCTTAGGACGGAACAGCTTACGATCAGCAGGAAAGCGCTGTGGAAGATGGCGCGGAGTTATACGAAAGAAGCAGGAGTACGGCAGTTGGAACGCAAGATCGGCGATATCTGCAGGAAATCCGCAAGGGAGATCCTGGAGATGAAGAAAAGCTCCATCCATGTGACAGAGCGGAATCTTCATAACTATCTGGGGAAAGAGTTATATATCTACCAGATGGCGAACGAGTCGGATGAGGTCGGGATCGTCCGCGGGCTTGCCTGGACCAGCGTAGGCGGGGATACCCTGCAGATCGAAGTGAACGTCATGCCGGGAGAGGGAGAGATCCTGCTGACGGGACAGATGGGAGATGTGATGAAAGAGTCGGCAAGAACCGGGATCAGCTACATCCGTTCCGTGAGTAGAGAGCAGAAGATCGACGAGCATTTCTTCAAAGAACACGATATCCATATCCATATTCCGGAAGGAGCGGTTCCCAAAGACGGCCCGTCCGCAGGAATCACGATGGCAACGGCGATGGTGTCGGCGGTGACGGGGAGGAAGGCGCGTGCCGACCTGGCGATGACGGGAGAGATTACGCTAAGAGGCAGAGTCCTGCCGATCGGCGGGCTCAAGGAGAAGCTCCTTGCGGCTAAAAATGCCGGGATCAAGACGGTGCTGATCCCAAAGGAGAATAAGTCTGATGTGGATGAATTGTCAGGAGAGATCACGAAAGGGCTGAAGATCATCCCTGTATCGCATATGGACGAGGTATTGAAGCTGGCGCTGACGAACAAAAATAAGAGCACGAAGTCTAAGAAGTGATGCACGTGGGAGCCGTATATTAAGAAAAGTAAAGGGACAGAATAACTATGATCATAAAAAATGTAGATTTGGAAACCGTGTGCGGGATTACGAGTAAGCTTCCTGAGAATACACTTCCGGAGGTCGCATTTGCCGGGAAATCCAACGTCGGGAAGTCGTCGCTGATCAACGGGCTGATGAACCGGAAATCTTACGCGCGTATCTCGGCTACACCTGGCAAGACACAGACGATCAATTACTATAATATCAATCAGGAGCTGTATCTGGTGGATCTTCCCGGCTACGGGTACGCCAAGGTATCAGAGCAGGAGAAACAGAGATGGGGGAAGATGGTGGAGCGCTATCTTCACGGTTCAAAGCAGCTTAAGGCGGTGTTTCTGCTGGTCGATATCCGGCATGACCCTTCCGCGAATGATAAGATGATGTATGATTGGATCGTGTCGCAGGGTTATTACCCGATCATTATTGCTACCAAGCTGGATAAGATCAAGAGAAGCCAGAAGGATAAGCAGATCAAGGCGGTGAGGGACGGTCTGGGGCTGGTTACGGGGACGGCTGTGATCCCGTTTTCTTCTGTTACGAAACAGGGGAAGGATGAGATATGGGAGCTGATAGAGCATTGTATTCATTCTTGAAGTCTTAAGAGGTGAGACAGATACATGGAGATGAATTTTAAAGAACAAATGCACGATACGCGTCCGTATTGGAAAGTGGCTGTAAGCCTTGCATTCAGCCTTGCCGGGACGGTATTGTGTGTCTATTTCGGATATAAACTGCTTGGCTTTTTCATGCCGTTTGTCATAGGCTGGCTCATCGCGTCTGTTGCAAGCCCGGTGGTGGTCTGGCTTGAGAGGCGGATGAATCTGATCAAGAAATGGGGATCTGCGCTGATCATTATCAGTGTGCTGGGACTGGTGGGCTTGCTGATCTATCTGTCGGTCAGTACATTGGCGCGTGAGATCGCGATCCTGACGCAGGATATACCGGATATGTACCAGGATCTGGAATCCGGGATGGATACGATCGGCGAGAGTCTCAACGGAATCTTCCGCATGCTCCCGTCAGGGATCCAGACAGGATGGCATACGATGATGAATAACCTGGACCAGACGATGGGGGAGATCATCGGAAGGCTCAGTGAACCGACGGTGTCGGCGGCGGGAAGATTCGCTATGGGGATCCCTTCCGCACTGGTCGCGACCATTGTGACATTTATCTCGGCGTACTTTTTTATTGCCGACCGCGAAGAAGTGCTCCTGTGGGCGAAAAGGATCGCGCCTGACGCCTTAGTGACACGGATGACGATGGTGGTTGATAATTTTAAATATGCGGTAGGAGGGTATTTTAAAGCGCAGTTTAAGATCATGGCGGTAGTCTACGTACTGTTGGTGGCGGGGTTTCTGATATTAAGGGTTCACTTCGCATTCCTTCTGGCGCTGTTGATCGCGTTTCTTGATTTCCTGCCGTTCTTTGGTACGGGTACGGCGTTGCTGCCGTGGGTATTCTACAAGTTCATGATGGGGGAATACAGGATGGTCGTGGGACTGCTGATCTTATACGGAGTCACACAGCTGGTGCGCCAACTGATACAGCCCAAACTGGTAGGAGACAGTATGGGGCTGAACCCGTTGGTTACGCTGGTGCTCTTATATGCAGGTTACAAGATGGGCGGGGTGCTGGCGATGATCTTTGCGGTGCCGGTGGGAATGATCGTGATCAATCTCCATAAGGCGGGCGCCTTCGATTATATTCTGGATGATGTGAGGATACTGGCGGAAGGTATATTAAGCCTGCGCGAGTGATATGACGTGCGCAAGGTGTATCATACTGCGCTGCGCGGATCATGCGGTATAGCAGGAATAGATAAGGGAGACAGAGAGGATGAATAGGATGGATAGGATGGAGCAGACAACAGAAGAATTCAGACAGGACCTTGCCGGATTCCGCGAGATGACAGACAAGTTCTATGCAAAAGAGATCAGTGTGAAAGAATACAAGGGATATTCCGGCGGTTTCGGAAGCTACGCCCAGAGAGGCGGTAAGGCAAGTATGCTCAGGCTTCGGCTTCCGGGAGGAAGGCTCACTAAAGAGAAACTAAGATTCATTGCGGATACGGTTGCAGAGTACGGGATCCGGAAAGTACATTTTACCACATGTCAGACCGTACAGCTGCATGATCTGGATGCAAAGTCCGTCTGTGAGGTCATGGAGAAGGCGCTTGACGCGGGAATTGTCACAAGAGGCGGAGGAGGAGATTTTCCGAGAAATGTTATGGTATCCCCGTTGTCCGGAGTGGAGAAGGGAGAATATTTCGACGTCATGCCCTGCGCGGAAGCAGTTTCTGATTATCTGCTTGGTATGGTCAGGACAGTGAAGATGCCGAGGAAATTGAAAGTAGGTTTCTCGAATTCTCCGGCAAATGAGACGCACGCGACGTTCCGTGATCTGGGGTTCGCGGCGAGGCAGGACGGGACCTTTGATGTGTATAGCGCCGGCGGCCTTGGGAATAACCCGCGTACAGGCGTCAAAGTTGCAGAGCACGTCCTGCCGTCGGAGGTGCTGTATTACGTGAAAGCCATGGTGGATACCTTTGTAGAATACGGCAATTATGAGAACCGTGCGAAGGCGAGGACCCGATATATGCAGGAGACGCTCGGCGCGGACGGCTATAAGAAGGCGTATCTTGAGAAATTAGAGGCAGTGAAGGCGAGCGAGGAACTGACGCTGGATATTGCGGGACTGTCAGAGGCTTACAGCGCCGCCGGAGAGGACAAGGCGCATGAGGCTGTGGGCGTAACAGGGAAGCGGGTGATCCCTCAGAAGCAGGAGGGGCTCTATGCAGTGGCGTACCATCCGATCGGGGGAGTGCCCAAGCCGTCCAAATTCGAAGAGATCTATGAAGTGATAAAGGATATGGATAAGACGGAGCTGCGTATAGCGCCGGACGAGACGGTCTACATCATTAATCTTAACGGTGAAGAAGCAGAAAAAGTACTTGCAGCCACAGCCGACGGCGCCGATAATCTGTTTGAGACGTCCGTAGCCTGTATCGGCGCGGCAGTCTGCCAGATCGGGCTCCGTGATTCTCAGGGTGCGCTGGCGGATATTGTGAAAGAAGTGAAAAAATATGATTTTGCGGACGGGGTATTGCCGCGTATCCATATCTCCGGCTGTGTATCGTCCTGCGGAACCCATCAGATCGGAATGCTGGGATTCCACGGAGGCGTTAAGCGGGTAGATGATGCGGCTAAGCCTGCGTTTACCATGCATGTGAACGGCTCTTGCCTGGAAGGGGAGGAACGGTTCGGCGAGCAGTGGGGCATGATGCTTCAGGAGGATCTGCCGGCATTCTTCGCTGAACTGGGGCAGGCAGTCCAGGCGGAGGGTACGGATTTTCAGACATGGTACAGGAAGGACCCGGAGAGATTCAGGAAGCTTGCAGATAAATATCTGTATTAAATGATTTCGAATCCCCAGAACGTATGGTACTGGGGATTCGTATGATCGCATGCCTGACGGCGCATGTTTCTAACGGGTAAAAAAATATTTAAAAAAATTAAAAAAAGCTGTTGACAAATGTAGGGTTGTGTAGTAATATAATTATTGTTCCGAGGGACACAAATAAGAAATGCGACAGTGGCTCAGTTGGTAGAGTACGACCTTGCCAAGGTCGGGGTCGCGGGTTCGAACCCCGTCTGTCGCTCTTAAGGATTGGATAGATGAGAAAATCATTTATCCAATTTTTTTATATCCAATTCTGATTTCCGGCAGCAGATTCTATGTTTCGGTTGTTTTCCATATAGAAAAGTGATATTCTTATTTTATCAGAAAATCTTCGGAAAAGATTTTGATAGAAAGGAGAATGTCACTATGGGATTTTTGACTGGAAAGACAGCTATTATTACAGGAGGCGGTAGATCTGTGTTAAGCGACGGCAGGTGCGGTTCCATCGGATATGGGATTGCTACCGCATATGCGAAAGAGGGCGCGAATATCGTGATCACCGGGCGCAATGTTAAGAAGCTTGAGGATGCGAAGGAAGAACTGGAAAGGTTATACGGGATCAAGGTACTGGCGGTTCAGGCAGACGTTTCCGCAGGGGCAGATAATGAAGCGGTGGTCGATCATGTGGTGAAGCAGACGATGGATACATTTGGACGGATCGACGTGCTGATCAACAATGCGCAGGCTTCGGCTTCCGGCGTTACTCTCACGGATCACACGACAGAGCAGTTTGACCTGGCGCTTTACTCAGGGTTATATGCAACCTTCTATTATATGAAGGCATGTCATCCGCATCTTGCCGAGACGAAGGGTACGGTCATCAATTTTGCCTCCGGCGCGGGACTCTTTGGAAATTATGGCCAGTGCGCTTATGCGGCGGCGAAGGAAGGCGTCCGCGGGCTTACACGTGTGGCGGCTAACGAATGGGGCAAAGACGGAATTAATGTGAATATTATCTGTCCGCTTGCATGGACGGCTCAGCTTGAGAACTTCGAGAAGGCATATCCGGAGGCGTTCAAGCAGAATGTGAAGATGCCGCCGGCAGGCCATTACGGCGATGCGGAGCTGGAGATCGGACGTGTCTGTGTACAGCTGGCTTCGCCTGACTTTAAGTATATGAGCGGAGAGACGATCACATTGGAAGGCGGTATGGGGTTGAGACCATAGCCCATAGCCGTATAGTAAGAGGGTATAGGAGTATTTCCTATACCTTTGTTATGCCTTCCGTACCGGAGCGTTTACGCTCCGGAGTCTTACAAAGGAGTGGGAGAATGAATGAAGTAAAAAAAGAGAGGAATCCTCTCGCGACAGAGAAGACGGGGAAGCTGATGGTAAGATTTGCGATACCGGCGATCATCAGTATGCTTGTCAGTTCGCTGTATAATATCGTAGATCAGATCTTCATCGGGCAAGGTGTAGGGATGTTGGGGAATGCGGCGACCAATATAGCTTTTCCGATATCTATCATCTGTACGGCTACGGCGCTGCTGCTTGGGATCGGAAGCTCTTCGAATTATAATCTGGAGTCGGGCGCGGGGAATCAGGAGAAGGCATGCAGGATCGTGGGGACAGGGCTTAGCATGCTCGTGGCGTGCGGGATCATCATTGCCGGGATCGTGCTCTTATTCCTGGATCCGCTGCTTAAGATCTTCGGAGTGACTCCGGAAGTGCTGCCATACGCACAGGATTATACGGGGATCACCGCATGGGGTATTCCGTTCCTGATCCTGACTACAGGAGGGAATCATCTGATCCGTGCGGACAGAAGCCCGGCATATTCCATGGCATGTATGCTGACAGGCGCGATCCTCAATACGATCCTGGATCCTTTGTTCATCTTCGGATTTCATCTGGGGATCAGGGGAGCGGCATGGGCAACCGTGATCGGGCAGGTGATATCGGGATTGCTGGTCATCCTATATTTCTGCAGGTTCCGTAAGATGGAGCTGTCAGGAGAGATGTTAATGCCGAGAGGAAAGTATCTGAAGGCGGTCATGTCGCTGGGGGTTGCCGCCTGTATCAACCAGATCTCCATGGCGGCGGTACAGATCACGATGAATAATACACTGCGTTCATACGGCGCGGTTTCGGTGTATGGTACGGATATCCCGCTTGCCTGTGTGGGAGTGATATCTAAGGTAAATATGGTATTCATGGCGATCTGTATCGGGCTGTCCCAGGGGTGTCAGCCAATCTGGGGATTCAATTACGGGGCGGGTTCCTATGGAAGAGTCAGGGAGACTTATTATAAAGCATTCCGGACATCACTTACGATCGGTATCCTGTTTTTCCTGTGTTTTCAGTTCTTCCCGCGCCAGTTAGTCAGTATATTCGGGACGGGAAGTGAAGAGTATTTTCATTTTGCAGAACGATATTTCCGTATCTTTATGTTTATGACATTCATGAATGGGATACAGCCGATGTCTTCCGGGTTCTTCACTTCGATCGGGAAGGCGAAGTTAGGTATCGCCGTGTCTTTGACCAGGCAGGTGATCTTCTTGCTTCCGCTGATCCTGATCTTCCCGCTTTTTATGGGGATAGACGGCGTGATGTATGCAGGACCGATCGCAGACGGCGCAGCGGCGTTAGTGGCGGTGACATGTGCGGTCAGGGAGATACGTCTTATGAAGCGGTTAGAGTCAGAAGGATAAGGAGACAGACAGATGAAAGAGCGTATGCCGATCGGGTTCATGTTTAAGCAGATCAATACGATCTATGAGAAGGATCTTAATAACCTCTTGAAGACGGTGGGGATCACGGCGTCTCAGTGCGCGGTGTTGGATTATCTGTTCCGCAGCAATGAAGAGGTAGTGAACCAGAGGGATATCGAGAGAGCGTTAAGTCTTAGAAATCCTACCGTGACAGGGCTTTTGAAGAGGCTGGATGAGAAGGGGTTTATTCTCTCCGTGCCCAATGAGAAGGATAAGCGCTGTAAAAATATCTATCTGACGGAGAAGGCTTACGACATACAGAGAAGGATGGACGCCGACCGCAAGAAGATTGATAAGCGCTTCACTCTTGGGATGAATAAGAAGGAGAAAGCGGCGCTGGAGAAGATGTTGGAGAGAGTGCTGTATAATATAGCCGAGCCGTAGAAGGCAAAGGGCATATCGGATCCGCCGCCGGCAGCAGGCTTTTCGGCAGTTTCTGTAATAATTCCGGCTGAATGGGAAAATGCTATACAGCAGAGAATGCAGCATTTGTAAGTAGGTCAGGAGGGAATATGCCGGTAGAAGTCGTATCCTATATGCTTTCTGTCTGTGATCCCGAAAGACGCCTGCAGTTTCAGATGATCCTGCAGTGCGCGCCGTTTTTGAAAGGGATCAAGACAGCATGTATCATGAATATTGAGGACAGGTATTGCCAGGAACTTGATAAGGTTCTGGCAGGCACGGACATGGAGTACAGGTGTCTGGCTGCGGACAGGGGCAGACGCCTGATATTATTTTACAGAAGAAAAAAGTTGGCGGCATATATCATGAGAACGGAGGTCAGGGAATTTCTGGAGGGCTACGGGTATCCGTGCCGGGATCTTGACGGAGCGCTTGACAGGCTGTCGGGAAGAGTCCGTCGGTATGCCCGCCGCGACGCCGGTTTTCCTCATGAGATCGGAGCTTTTCTGGATTATCCCATCGAAGATGTGAGGAGCTTTATTGCGTGTAAAGGGAGGGGCGGGGTCATGAAAGGCTTCTGGAAGGTGTATCATGCGCCGGAAAGGGCGCGGCTGACCTTTCAGATCTATGATATGGCGCGGCTTTGCGCTGTCAATGAATTTCTTGCAGGTATGCCGATGAAGGATATCGTGCAGAGGGAATGAAGGAGGATATTATGAGTTATGCGGATAAAATATTCATAGAGATGTGCAGAGATATTATAGACAACGGAACGGATACCAGAGGAGAGAAGGTACGTCCGAAGTGGGAAGACGGGAGCATGGCATATACGATCAAACGGTTCGGCGTAGTGAACCGTTACGATCTGTCTAAGGAATTCCCGGCGCTGACGCTTAGAAGGACGGCGATCAAGAGCTGTACGGACGAGATGCTGTGGATCTGGCAGAGGAAGTCCAACAACATCCATGACCTGAAGAGCCATATCTGGGACAGCTGGGCGGACGAAGAGGGTTCGATCGGGAAAGCATACGGTTACCAGATGGGAGTGAAGCATGCATATAAGGAGGGGATGTTTGACCAGGTCGACCGGGTGATCTATGACCTTAAGAATCATCCATACAGCCGCAGGATCATGACGAATCTGTATGTACATCAGGATCTGCACGAGATGAATCTGTATCCCTGCGCTTATAGCATGACCTTCAATGTGACCAGGGAGAAAGGGACAGAGAGCCTGGTCCTGAACGGGATCCTGAATCAGCGTTCGCAGGATGTGCTCACTGCAAATAATTGGAATGTGTGTCAATATGCGGTGCTGCTGCATATGCTTGCGCAGGTGTGCGGTATGAAGGCAGGGGAATTTGTCCACGTGATCGCGGACGCACATATCTATGACAGGCATGTTCCGCTCGTGGAAGAGCTGATCGGCAGAGAACCGCTGCCGGCGCCGAAGTTCTGGCTGAATCCGGAGGTGACGGATTTCTATGCGTTTACTTCGGATGATGTGAAGCTGATCGATTATGAGACGCATGACCAGATCCGGAATATTCCGGTGGCAGTGTAGAAAGGGGAAGAAGCAGATGAATCTGATCGTAGCAGTTGATAAGAACTGGGCAATAGGAAAGAATAACCGGATGATGTGGAGTATCCCGGCAGATATGAAATTTTTCCGGGAGACGACCAGCGGGAATATCGTGATCATGGGCAGAAAGACGCTTGAGAGCTTCCCCCAGGGACAGCCTCTTAAGAACAGGGTCAATATTGTGATCTCGGGGAATCCGGACTATAAGGTGAAGGGTGCGCTGGTGGTACACAGTGTGGAGGAAGCAGTTAAGGAAGAATATAATGTATGTATTCCACGTTGTGTCCAGTGTAAACTATGAGAGCTTGTATTGCTTGTAG
>OFGE01003353.1_pt1 | contig 10633 bp, 13 predicted proteins | sample 1521681 | NCBI WGS metagenome assembly OFGE01 (sample SAMEA3504093, study PRJEB24116) | mouse gut metagenome | biome: mouse gut; feature: mouse-associated habitat; material: faeces | place: Denmark | collected 2011 | reverse complement strand
ACGAAAAAGTAGTGTCAATTAAGCGTGTAACCAAAGTTGTTAAAGGTGGCCGTAATATGAGATTCACAGCTTTAGTAGTTGTCGGCGATGGAAATGGCCATGTTGGTGCAGGTTTAGGGAAAGCTACTGAGATTCCGGAAGCAATCCGCAAAGGAAAAGAAGATGCTGCGAAGAACCTTATTACCGTAGCATTGGATGATAATGAGAGTATCACACATGATTTTACCGGAAAATTCGGAGGCGCATCCGTACTGCTTAAAAAGGCTCCGGAAGGTACAGGAGTAATCGCCGGAGGCCCGGCGCGTGCCGTAATCGAGATGGCAGGAATCAAGAATATTCGTACGAAATCTCTTGGTTCCAACAATAAGCAGAACGTTGTCCTTGCTACCATCGCAGGGTTACGCCAGATTAAGACTCCGGAAGAGGTAGCACGTCTTCGCGGTAAATCCATTGAAGAGATTTTAGGCTAAGGAGGCAGATTCAGATGGCAGATTTAAAGGTTACATTAGTAAAATCCACGATTGGCGCCGTACCTAAGCATAAAAAGACTGTAGAAGCATTGGGGCTTAGGAAGCTCAACAAGACAGTTGTCCTGCCGGACAATGCGGCGACCAGAGGAATGGTTAAACAGGTTTCACACCTGGTAAAAGTAGAGGAAGCATAATTATATCGGATAAGGAGGTGTCACAATGGATTTATCAAACTTAAAACCTGCGGATGGAGCAAAACAGAGTGATAATTTCAGAAGAGGGCGTGGACACGGTTCTGGTAACGGAAAGACAGCCGGTAAAGGACACAAAGGCCAGAAGGCTCGTTCCGGAGCAACAAGGCCGGGCTTTGAAGGCGGTCAGATGCCGTTATATAGAAGAATACCAAAGAGAGGATTTACGAACCGTAATTCCAAGACAATCGTTGGTATTAATATCGATGCTCTTGAAGTGTTTGATAATGACGCTGTTGTTTCTGTAGAGACGTTGATCGAACAGGGAATCGTTAAGAATCCAAGAGATGGCGTTAAGATTCTTGGTAACGGTGAACTGACGAAGAAACTGACTGTACAGGCCAACGCATTCAGCAAAACTGCTGTAGAGAAGATTGAGGCTGTAGGTGGAAAAGCAGAGGTGATCTAATGTTAGAGACATTTCGGAAAGCATTCCAGATCAAAGACATCCGTAATAAGATTGCCTATACGTTTTTGATGCTGGTTGTAATTAGAATTGGCTCCCAATTACCGACGCCTGGAGTAAATTCCAATTATATCAAAGAATTTTTCGCACAGAACACTGGTGAAGCGTTTAACTTGTTTAACGCTTTCACTGGTGGCTCTTTTGAACAGATGTCCGTATTTGCATTAAGTATTACGCCGTACATTACGTCATCCATCATCATGCAGCTTCTCACAATCGCCATCCCTAAGCTGGAAGAGATGCAGAAGGAAGGCGAGGACGGGCGGAAGAAGATTGCAGCGATTACCCGTTACCTTACGGTAGGGCTTGCGCTGTTTGAGTCTACGGCGATGGCAGTAGGGTTCGGACGCCAGGGGCTTCTGGTGAAGTTCAATTTCGTGAATGCTGCGATTGTTGTCCTGACATTGACGGCAGGTTCCGCATTTTTGATGTGGATCGGCGAGCGGATTACGGAGAAGGGCGTTGGAAACGGTATCTCTATCGTCCTGGTTATCAACATTGTTTCAAGAGTGCCAAGTGATATGACATCACTGTTTGATCAGTTTGTGAAAGATAAACCGATTGCGTCAGCAGGGCTTGCGGTTCTCGTGATTCTTGCCATTATCATCTTATTGGTGGTATTCGTAGTCATCCTGCAGGGGGGAGAAAGAAGGATTGCCGTATCCTACTCCCAGAAGATGGCAGGCAGGAAGATGTATGGAGGACGTACTACGAATATTCCTCTGAAGGTCAATACTGCGGGAGTCATTCCAATTATCTTCGCATCATCCCTGATGCAGTTCCCGATTGTGATTGCATCATTTCTGGGAAAAGGAGACGGGACTGGCGTAGGCAGTGAGATTTTAAGAGGATTGAACCAGGGGAACTGGTGTAATCCGGAGAAGATTCAGTATTCATGGGGATTGTTAGTCTATATTATCCTAACCGTATTTTTCGCTTACTTCTATACTTCTATTACGTTCAATCCGTTAGAGATTGCCAATAATATGAAGAAGAACGGCGGGTTCGTGCCGGGTATCCGTCCTGGCAGGCCAACGGTTGAATACTTAACTAATATTTTGAATTATATCATCTTTATTGGAGCGTGCGGGCTGATTGTGATTCAGATAATCCCGATTTTCTTCAATGGCTGGCTGGGGGCGAGCGTATCTTTCGGCGGTACTTCGCTTATCATTATTGTCAGCGTTGTGTTAGAGACAATGAAGCAGATCGAGTCGCAGATGCTTGTCCGTAACTATAAAGGCTTTTTAAATAGCTAGTATTATATTATTGATTTTAGTGAATTCTGTATGCGCCATCCGCATCATCGGCACGTCGGCGAAGCTTATGGCGGCCTGTTGCGCGGCTTGCCGTGCCGAGAAGGATGGGCTGCAGGATTCATTATTATATACGGCCATTTGGCAGATTGTCAGTGGCAGCTTTTCTGTCGTAGAACTCGCGGGATTCTTTTCGCGGGTTATCATGCTATAAAGAGGAGGAACATTTCTTATGAAGATTATCATGTTAGGAGCCCCAGGAGCGGGCAAAGGGACACAGGCGAAGAAGATTGCCGCGAAATACGACATTCCTCATATCTCTACCGGCGACATTTTCCGGGCGAACATTAAAAATGGGACAGAACTTGGCAATAAGGCGAAGACGTATATGGATCAGGGGCTTCTGGTTCCGGACGAGCTGGTGGTAGATCTGGTGGTAGACAGGGTAAAGCAGGACGACTGTAAGAATGGGTATGTGCTGGACGGTTTCCCGCGGACCATCCCTCAGGCAGAGGCATTAGATAAGGCGCTGGCAGCAATCGGCGAGAAGATGGATTATGCTATCGACGTAGATGTGCCGGATGAGAATATCGTACACCGTATGTCCGGACGCCGTGCCTGCGTGGGATGCGGAGCTACATACCATCTGGAGTATGCGCCGACAAAGACCGAGGGCATCTGTGATGCCTGCGGAAAGGAACTGATTCTGCGGGACGACGATAAGCCGGAGACGGTGAAGAAGCGCCTGGGTGTTTACCATGAGCAGACACAACCGTTGATTGATTATTATACGAATGCAGGCATTCTCAGGACTGTTGATGGGACTGTGGATATCAACGATGTATTCCAGACGATTGTGGATATTCTAGGAGAGTAGGAATATGGCAATTACGATAAAATCGGCGAGAGAGATTGAATTAATGACAGAAGCCGGACGTATATTGGAGATTGTTCACAATGAGTTAGAGAAAGCCCTTCATCCGGGAATGAGTACCAAGGACATAGACAGGCTGGGGGAGGATATCATCCGAAGCTATGGGTGTATCCCATCCTTCCTTGGCTATGACGGCTATCCTGCGTCAATCTGTGTTTCGGTCAATGATGAAGTCGTCCACGGGATTCCGGATAAACACCGGATTCTAAAGGAGGGGGACATCGTAAGCCTGGATGCAGGCGTAATCTATAAAGGATATCACTCCGATGCCGCAAGGACTTACGGCATCGGGGAAATCAGCAAGGAGGCGGAAACTCTGATCAGGGTGACGAGGGAATGCTTCTTTGAAGGTATAAAGTTTGCAAAAGTTGGCAATCATCTATGTGATATTGCGGCAGCGATTGACAGCCATGCCGGCAAGTACGGATACGGAGTGGTACGCGACCTGTGCGGACATGGAATCGGGACCGAACTGCATGAGCCGCCTCAGATACCGAATTATAAGATGGACAGAAAAGGCGTGAAGCTCAGGGCTGGAATGACCCTGGCGATTGAACCGATGATCAATATGGGAACCTGGGAAGTGAAATGGCTGGAGGATAAATGGACCGTCGTGACAAAGGACCATAAGTTTTCCGCGCACTACGAGAATACGGTATTGATCACAGAGGGAGAACCAAGGCTTTTGACCTTGACAGACCAAGATGCAGCGCTTTAGTAGACGGAGGATGCAGCGATGGAGGGATTTAAGGCAGGTATGCTTGCGCGCTCAAAAGCGGGCCACGACAAGGGAAAAGTTTATGTTATAATCGAAGAGGACGACACATATGTATATTTAGCGGATGGCGGCATTAGAACACTTGGGCATCTCAAAAAGAAGAAAAAGAAGCATGTCCAGCCCATATTAAAGGAACATGACGTCTCCGCTGCTGATGATACAGCGATCAAACGGATTTTAAAAGAATGGAGTATGGAGGAAAGTAAGACATGTCAAAAGCTGACGTAATCGAAATCGAAGGAACTGTAGTAGAGAAACTGCCCAACGCAATGTTTCAGGTGGAGTTAGAGAACGGACATCAGGTGCTGGCCCACATCAGCGGGAAGCTGAGAATGAATTTTATCAAGATTCTGCCGGGAGACAAGGTAACGCTGGAACTGTCACCCTATGACTTGTCCAAGGGAAGAATCATCTGGAGAGATAAGTAGGAGCCGGGCTTTCTTGCTGGAGAAAGCCGGAAATATATTTGGAAATATATGAAATTGTCTATTGACTTTGCTTGACAGGCGGTGCTATAATATATAAGCGTGTTTTCGGGCATTTTTATAGGATTTGTGTACTTCTTATAGCCTGTCTGGCAAATACGCAGGTAGAATGTTGGCATAGCAATGGATGAAAGGAGGATTTGACGTGAAGGTTAGATCATCAGTAAAACCAATTTGCGAAAAATGCAAAGTAATTAAGAGAAAAGGAAGCGTTCGCATCATTTGCGAGAATCCCAAGCATAAGCAGCGTCAGGGCTAGGCAGTGGCAGTGGCACTGAACACTTAGTGAATCCAAGCGCAGGGCGCGCAGGATGAACTTAGTGAGAAGGCCGTTCTCTGAGCGACAGCGAAGAGAACATCATCGACTTATGCATCAAATTAGGCGGCTGATAGTACTGACACGCCAGGGAGCGTGTAGACTATTTGATATACAAGGAGCACCTGTAGCCGGTGAACATCCTTCGTATATTGCTTCTAATGCCGGCTCGTCATTACCGGAAATATTTGCCGGTGGCCGGAAAGGGCATGATACCGAACATGCCTGGACGAAAGTCCCTATTAAAGACAGTATGTAGACTTGAAGCCGGTTGGTTCTTTATAACTGGATCAGGCAGGCTTCGCAGCAAAATTTTTAATCTTATGAAAATTGGAGGAAATTCACATGGCACGTATTGCAGGTGTAGATTTACCAAGAGACAAACGCGTTGAGATCGGACTGACTTATATCTATGGGATCGGCAGACCGAGCGCAACACGTATCTTATCAGAGGCAGGAGTTGATCCTGATATCCGCTGCAGAGATCTTACAGATGAAGATGTTAAGAAGATCAGCGCAGTGATCGATGAGACACAGATGGTAGAAGGTGATCTTAGAAGAGAGATCGCTCTGAACATCAAGAGATTACAGGAGATCGGATGCTACAGAGGTATCCGTCACAGAAAAGGACTTCCGGTCCGCGGTCAGAAGACTAAGACCAATGCAAGAACAAGGAAGGGTCCGAAGAGAACAGTTGCTAATAAGAAGAAATAAGCATTTAGCGACGGCAGGCTGCTAAGGGCAGCGTGAAAAAGGAAGCAAAATAATAAGATAAAAAAAGGAAAGCGTAGGTTAGTTTTATTATGGCAAAGAAAGTTACAAAGAAAGTGACAAAAAAGCGTGTCAAGAAAAACGTTGAACGCGGACAAGCACATATCCAGTCATCTTTTAATAACACGATCGTTACATTGACAGATGCACAGGGTAATGCTCTTTCATGGGCAAGTGCAGGCGGTCTGGGATTTAGAGGTTCAAGGAAATCTACCCCTTATGCAGCACAGATGGCAGCTGAGACTGCTGCAAAGGCAGCATTAGTACATGGCCTGAAATCTGTAGACGTTATGGTAAAGGGACCAGGTTCAGGAAGAGAAGCAGCGATCCGTGCCCTTCAGGCATGCGGAATTGATGTAACAAGCATTAAGGATGTTACGCCGGTACCACACAATGGTTGCCGCCCGCCAAAACGCAGAAGAGTATGATATAAAAATCTTAGCGAGGTATTACACGAGCTTAGATTTTTAATCGTTCTTCGAGCGGAGAGCGAAGAACAATCATAATGAAAATGATAGCGAGTTTTGAGCTTGGTATAAAAGCGGATGCTTTGAACGAAGTAAGGAGCGTCTGCCTAAATAAATAGGAGGAGTAGAATAGCATGGCAGTGAATAGAGTTCCAGTTCTTAAAAGGTGCAGATCCTTAGGCATGGATCCGGTATACCTGGGAATTGACAAAAAATCCAATAGACAGTTAAAGAGATCTAACAGAAAAATGAGCGAGTATGGTCTCCAGCTGCGTGAGAAACAGAAAGCAAAATTTATCTACGGTGTGTTAGAGAAACCTTTTAGAAATTATTTTGAGAAGGCTCAGCGCATGAGCGGTATGACAGGTGAGAACCTGATGAGACTGCTTGAGTCCAGACTGGATAACGTCGTATTCCGTCTTGGGCTTGCAAGAACAAGACGCGAGGCTAGACAGATCGTAGACCATAAGCATGTTCTTGTTAACGGCAAGCAGATCAACATCCCGTCCTATCTTCTTAAGGCAGGGGATGTAGTTGAGATCAAAGAAAAACACAAAAGCTCTCCAAGATACAAAGAGATTGCGGAGGTGACAGGAGGACGTCTGGTTCCGGAGTGGTTAGATGCCGACCTTGAGAACCTGAAAGGAACAGTGAAAGAGCTTCCAAGACGTGAAGCGATCGATGTTCCTGTAGATGAGATGTTGATCGTCGAGCTGTATTCCAAATAATAACCCGTAACACCACAGGAGGTGGACTTAGTGTTTGATTTTAATAAACCCAATATTGAAATAACTGAGATTTCAGAAGATAAGAAGTATGGCAGGTTTGTTGTAGAGCCTCTGGAAAGAGGTTATGGTACGACATTAGGAAATTCTCTGAGAAGGATCATGCTTTCATCTTTGCCTGGGGCTGCGATCAGCCAGGTGAAGATCGACGGTGTTCTTCACGAGTTCAGTTCTATTCCGGGTGTTAAGGAAGATGTTACCGAGATTATCATGAACTTGAAGTCCTTAGCTATCAAGAACACATCTGAGACAGATGAACCAAAGACGGCATATATCGAATTCGAAGGAGAAGGCGTTGTTACGGCAGCGGATATCCAGGTGGATCAGGATATAGAGATCATGAATCCGGAGACGGTTATCGCTACATTGAACGGCGGGGCGGATAGTAAGCTTTATATGGAGCTTACTATTACGAAGGGCAGAGGCTATATCAGTTCTGACAAGAATAAGAACGACGAATTGCCGATCGCGGTGATTCCGATCGATTCTATCTATACCCCGGTAGAACGCGTGAACCTTACGGTTGAAAATACACGTGTTGGACAGATTACAGATTTTGACAAATTAACATTAGACGTATATACCAACGGTACATTACTTCCGGATGAGGCGGTCAGCCTTGCGGCAAAGGTACTGAGCGAACATCTGAAACTCTTTATTGATCTGTCGGAAGTGGCTCAGGCTGCAGAGGTTATGATCGAGAAAGAAGACGATGAGAAAGAGAAAGTTCTTGAGATGAGTATTGACGAACTGGAATTGTCGGTTCGATCCTACAATTGTCTGAAGAGGGCGGGAATCAATACGGTTGAAGAATTGACGAACAGGACTCCGGAAGATATGATGAAAGTGCGGAATCTTGGACGCAAGTCCTTAGAAGAAGTACTTGCAAAATTAGACGAACTAGGCTTAGGGTTAAGCAGAGGCGAAGAGTAAGTATCTAGTAGAATAATTTCCGTCAGTAAGACCAAAGCGCATGGCGGAGCATTTGGCTAGTAAGCCCGAAGAAGCATAACCAAGTGTTTTATAAGGACGCTTCCGGAGAGTACGCCGTACTTGTCTTGGTAAGCCGGCTGAAGGGTTCCCGGAAGAGGTCCGTAAGATGGAGGATTAGAGAAATGGCAAAGTATAGAAAACTCGGCAGGACATCCAGCCAGAGAAAAGCATTGTTGAGAAATCAGGTAACAGCGCTTATCAATCATGGCAAGATCGTTACCACAGAGGCTAAGGCAAAGGAGATTCGCAAGATTGCAGAGGGTCTTATTGCAATGGCAGTGAAAGAAAGAGACAACTACGAAGAAGTTACGGTGAAGGCTAAAGTTGCACGTAAGGACAAAGACGGCAAGAGAGTGAAAGAAGTCGTAGACGGCAAGAAAGTTACCGTATATGATGAAGTAGATAAGACGATCAAGAAGGATAAGCCAAGCAGGCTTCACGCACGCCGTCAGATGCTGAAGGTGCTGTATCCTGTAAAAGAGGTACCGACAGCAAGAGCCGGAAGAAAGAAGAATACCAAGGATGTGGATCTCGTTGCAAAGTTATTCGATGAGATCGCGCCAAAATACGAGAACCGTCACGGCGGATATACCAGGATCGTTAAGATCGGACAGCGTAAAGGCGATGCAGCGATGGAAGTTATGATCGAGCTCGTATAGGCCAGATACGCTCTGGGATATTAGAGACTTAGTAATTGCAGAATGTGATATGTGAACGCACTCCGGGAAACCGGGGTGCTTTTTTGTTCGAAAGATTTTCAAGAATTTATCCTCAACTTTGTGTTAAAAAAATATCTATTTCGTTAAATAAACTACTTATGTCAGAAATAATTACAAATTGTAGTAGAGATGTTATAATAAATCATCTGCGTATCAGTGGAAATATGTAAGAAAAAGAGAGGATTAGTCATGAGTAGACTAGAGATCGCTTCGCCGAAGAGGGCTAAGATTGTCATGGAAGGGCTCTATAAGGATCTGGAGCGAAGAATTGAGTCCAGTCCTCCGGGACTTTGTCCGGTGGATATGGCGCGTGCATTCCTGGAGTTATGCCACGCACAGACTTGCGGGAAGTGTGTTCCCTGCCGCATCGGCCTGGGACAGCTGAATCATTTTATCAAAGATGTACTTGATGGAAAAGCAACGATGGAGACGTTGGATATCATGGAACAGACGGCGCTGTCGATCATGGAATCCGCGGATTGTGCGATCGGCTATGAGGCGGCGAATATGGTGTATAAAGGGCTGATCGGTTATCGTGACGATTACGAAGAACACATCAGGAACGGAAGATGTACTTGCAGTTATAATCAGCCGGTGCCGTGCGTTTCTTTATGTCCCGCTCATGTGGATATTCCGGGATATATCGCGCTGGTGGGAGAAGGAAGGTATGCGGATGCGATCCGTCTGATCCGAAAGGATAATCCGTTCCCAACTACCTGCGGATTCATATGTGAGCATCCGTGTGAAGCAAGGTGCAGGCGTAATATGGTGGATGATTCGATCAATATCCGCGGCCTTAAGCGAGTTGCGGCAGATTATGCAGGCGAGGTGGCGCCGCCGGCGTGCGCGCCTTCGACCGGAAAGAGAGTCGCAGTCTTAGGCGGGGGACCCGGTGGATTAAGCGCGGCTTATTACCTGCAGCTTATGGGGCATCAGACGACCGTATATGAGATGCTTCCGGAGCTTGGAGGTATGCTGCGTTATGGAATCCCGAATTATCGGCTGCCTAAAGACCGCCTTGATGAAGATGTCAACAGCATCTTAAAGACAGGCGTTGAAGTGAAACACGGATTGAAGATCGGGCAGGATATCACGATACAGGAGTTAAGGGCGCAGTATGACGCCGTATTGATCACGATCGGAGCAAGTACGGATAAGAAACTGGGGCTTGAAGGAGAGGATGCCGAAGGCGTACTATCGGCGGTTCAATTCCTCAGAAATGTAGGAAAAAATGAGATCATGGATCTGACAGGCAAAGAAGTCGCGGTCATCGGCGGCGGCAATGTCTCCATGGACGCGGTACGTACGGCGAAGCGTCTGGGAGCGAAGAAGGTAAGTATCGTATATAGAAGAAGAGTTGCGGATATGACCGCCCTTCCGGGAGAGATAGAAGGAGCTGTCGCAGAAGGGATTGAATTGCAGACACTGAAAGCGCCGTCTTCGATCACCGTAGACGATCAGAACCACATCAGGGGAATCTATGTGAAGCCGCAGATGGTCAGCGCGATCAAGGACGGAAGAGCCAGCATCAAGCCGACTGGAGAAGAGGATATATACATACCATGCGATATACTTATCGTGGCGATCGGACAGAATATTGAGACACGGCATTTCGAAGAAGCAGGAATTCCGGTAGAACGAGGTAAGATCATTACCAAGAGTACGGGAACATTCGAGGATATGCCCGGCGTATTTGCAGGAGGAGACTGTGCAAGCGGGCCGGCGTCCGTGATCAAGGCGATCGCGGCAGCGAAGGTTGTGGCGGCGAACATCGACGAATACCTGGGATTCCATCATGAGATCTCCTGTGACGTAGAGATTCCGGAGGCGAATCTGGGCGACCGGACTCCATGCGGAAGAGTGAACCTTACAGAGCGGGAAGCAAGTGAGAGAGTCTGTGATTTTGAAGGCGTGGAGAACTGCATGACCGAGAAGGAAGCGA
>OFGE01003344.1_pt1 | contig 10666 bp, 9 predicted proteins | sample 1521681 | NCBI WGS metagenome assembly OFGE01 (sample SAMEA3504093, study PRJEB24116) | mouse gut metagenome | biome: mouse gut; feature: mouse-associated habitat; material: faeces | place: Denmark | collected 2011 | reverse complement strand
CTCGATTTTAACGCCAAGCGCTTTTACATTATCCACTTCCTTTGCCACCACGTCGTCTTTCGGAAGACGGAATTCCGGAATCCCGTATATGAGCACGCCTCCTGGTTCATGCAGCGCTTCAAAAATTGTCACGTCATAACCCATCCTGGCCAGATCCCCTGCACAGGTTAAGCCTGCAGGGCCGGAACCGATTACGGCGACCTTGCGCCCGTTTCCGTTTTTATTTTTCTTCGGCACGATTCCATGCTCCCTTGCCCAGTCAGCCGTAAACCGCTCCAGCTTGCCGATGGAAACCGGCTCGCCCTTAAAGCCGCGGATACATTTGCCCTCGCACTGGCTTTCCTGCGGGCAGACGCGGCCGCAGACTGCAGGAAGCGCGCTTGCTTCGCTGATCACCTCGTATGCTTTTTCAAATTCGCCTTCCTTAATCTGTGAAACAAATCCCGGAATATCAATTGCAACCGGGCAGCCCTTTATACACTGGGCATTTTTACAGTTTAAACAGCGTTCTGCTTCTTTTACCGCTTCTTCTTCGTTATATCCCAGGCATACCTCTTCAAAATTCTTCGCACGAACCGCCGGCTCCTGCTCCCTTACCGGTACTTTCTTTAATACATCCATTATTTGTCACCTCCGCATTGTCCGCAGCCGCCATGGTGGGTATCCCCCTCTTTTAGCTTTAACATAGCCCTGCCCTCTTCTGTTTTATAAATCTGCTGGCGTTTCATTGCCTGATCGAAATCCACCAGATGGCCGTCAAATTCCGGCCCGTCCACGCAGGCGAACTTTACTTCGTCCCCCACCGTTAAACGGCATGCGCCGCACATGCCTGTGCCGTCCACCATAATCGGGTTCATGGAAACCACTGTGGGGATATGTAATTCCTTCGTCAAAAGACAGACAAACTTCATCATAATCATTGGCCCAATCGCAATGCAGTGATCGTATTCTTTCCCCTCGCTTACCAAAGCTTTTAACTGATCCGTGCCCATTCCATGAAAGCCGTAGCTGCCGTCATCCGTCGTCACATACAGGTTCGCAGCAACTTTTTTCATCTCATCCACTAAAATCAGCAGATCCTTTGTCTTAGAGCCCATAATCACATCACATTCCACGCCATGCTCATGCAGCCACTTTACCTGAGGATACACCGGGGCAGTCCCGACACCGCCTGCAATAAAAACTATTTTCTTTTTCTTTAGTTCTTCTATATCCATGTCAACCAGCTCGGAAGCACAACCTAACGGCCCCACAAAATCCTGGAAGCTGTCGCCTTCCATTAACCCTTCCATGCGTTTTGTGGAAGCTCCAACAGTCTGAAATACAATCGTCACTGTTCCCTCTTCTCTGTCATAATCACAGACCGTCAATGGAATGCGCTCCCCAGCTTCATCCATCTTTACAATCACAAATTGCCCTGGTTCACAGGTCTTTGCCACTCTTGGCGCCTTGACATCCATCAGAAAAATCTTGTCTGCCAATTTTTCTCTTCGTACGATTGGATACATCTTTGTCCTCCTCAACATTTTTTCCAAAAAAGTTTAAAGGCGGTGTGCTGACCCGCCTTTCTTATCATAACGTATTCTATTGTGAAATTCAACGTTAATTTGATTTTCGCTTACTGCACTGTTTCGGAATAATCCGCAAATTCATATCCGGCTTCCCGTACCTTGTCAATAAACTGCCCCAGCACATTCGTATTCGTCCAGGATTCGGCGTGCAGCAGGTAAATCGCACCGGGATGAAGCCGCTCCAACATCTTATTTAAGGATTCGGTTTCATCCGGCTGGTTTTCCACATCATAATCCAGATAGGCAAAACTCCAAAATACGCTGCGGTAGCCGCAGTTATTTAAAACCGCCAACGACTGCTCGCTGAATTTGCCCGCCGGGAACCGGAACAGAAACATATCGTAATTGTAATTTTCCTTGACAAAATTATGGACATCCATTACTTCCTTCTGCTGCTCTTCCACCGACTGGCTTGGCAGGCCTGCCGCCGGGTGCGTCAGGGAATGGTTCCCTAATATGTGCCCATCGTCAATGATCTGCTTTACCAGCTCAGGCGACGAATTGATGTAAGGCTGCGTTACAAAAAATACCGCTTTTACGCCCTTTTCCTTTAATGTACTTAAAATTGATGGCGTACACCCGTATTCGTAGCCTTCATCTAACGTTAAGTAAATCTTCTTATCGGTCGTCGGGATAATAAAATCCGCTGTATAATCTTTGAATTTTTCCTGATAGCTCAGCGAACCAGTCGGGCGGTTTAGTTCATCCACATTGGTACCCTGCCCCCAGTCCAGCGTTTCGCCGCTTAAGGCGCTGATATTATCAACAGCGGGGTAAGAAAGCCGGATTCCCTGCTTACCTGCCCCCTGCGCAGTGTCAGCCTCGCCTTCCAGATCCTCTTGGGGCAGGTCCTCCGACTCCCCAAACTGCGCATACGTGTCCTGCACGGCCTTGACAATTGCCTTGGCATATGCAGACATCTTCTCATCAAACAGGCGGTTATCCTCCTCACTGTTAATAAATCCAAACTCAATCAGGCAGGCAGGCATTTTCGTATTGCCAATCACATAATAATCAGACCCCTCGCCTGTTTCCGTCCCTGTTTTGATGCCGCGGTCCCTCTGGACGCCTGTGTCTACAATTGCCTTGTGTACATTTTCGGTAAGAGTATCCGTCACACCGCCGCCGCTTCCGGTCTTCCAGGTTTCCACACCATACCCGTCCCCTTTGTTCCGGTGTACCGAGACAAAATAATCCGCATCTGAAGCGTTTGCAATTTCAACCCTATCCTTTAAGAACACCTTTGTATCATTGTCCTGACGGGTCATAATCACTTTAATACCAGCGCTTTCCAGTTCTTTTTTAATTTCCAGGGAAAGCTTCCAGTTATCCTCAGATTCCACGCGGCCATTAAAATCACAGCCTGGATCCATGCCTCCATGGCCTGGATCTATACAAACACTCAGCCCATCCTGTTCTTCTGTTTCAGTCTCCAGCTCTATGGGCTCCTCTCTCTGTGTATCCGGTTCTACCTGCTTTTCCTGTTTTGGATTTGTAATCTTTGCCATCAGCTTGCCGTCGTTTAATTTTTTATCCAATAATCCACACAAAAGCAGCGTAAGCGCCAGTATGCTAATACAAAAGATCCATTTTACCACTGCCTGTAGAACGTAAGCGTTACTGTGTTTCCTCTTTTCCACAATTTCACGCTTGCCGTTTTTCTCTCTAATATATTTCATTCTTTTTCCTCATCTGTCTTATTATTTGCACCCCCAAAAGCTGCCCATATAGTATAACATAATTTTACCAAAAAAACATAGCCGGATCCTGGAAATATTTCTTAAGAAAAACAAAAGAAAACGTTTACGAAAAATAAACCAGCTCATCTTCCGGCTTGTCTGCAGGTTCAATGCTTACCGGATATAACACTGGCCCCTTTCCTTTGTATTCCACCGCAAACTCCACCCGGATTTCTGCCACAATATGAATCCAGGATTTATGCGCAATACTCTTAGAATCCTCATATTTACACTTAAACCCCAAAAACGTAACATCCTCAATACAGCACGTCATCGCAAACCGCCCTGGCACCATTACGCCCTTTTTCATCTTATCCGGATTATACACAAGCCCTGTAAACTCTACCTTTTTTCCATCATATTTCTTATAATTCTCCTGTGCATCCATATACCAGATTGCATAATCAGCATCAGAAATCTCAATCACATCCTGGCTAATATCAAACGGCAGCTCTTCCTCAGCTTCATCAATAGTCCCATCCGCACGCTCATAAACAATCTGGGCCGGACGATTAACTGCCTTTACTGCACGGCGGAACTTGCCTTTCGGGGTATCATCCATGCAGCGGTTAAAAATAACAACATCCGCCTGAAAAAGCTGCTCTAAAATCATTGCCCTCATGTTATTCAAATACATATCAAATGTAGATGCGTCCACAGTGGCTAACGACTGCACAATAACCCACCCTTCTGGAAGCCTTTGTTCGAGCAGGGTATCCATCCCCCATGTACCATTATACTCAATAAAAACCTGATCCGGCATATACTGAAGGTTACAGTTCCTCAATAGCGTTTCTGTAAAATCATCTTCATTTTCCACCATAAGCAGCCGTGTATTTGCCTTCCTAAGCTCATCCTCATTGTACTCTTCATCGCCATCTTCACAAACAATCAAAAGCGTCCTTGCACCCTGGCCAAAATTCTCCTCCAAAAGCGTCTGGCGGATCAAGCTGGTTTTGCCGCTATCCATAAAACCGGTAAACAAATATACAGGTATCTCTTCCATGCCATCTTCCTTTCCAGCCTTACTTATAAAATCCCAAAAAGCCCTTCTAACTTATGCCCATCAATATCCGTTCCAATAACACAGATCCGTCCGGTATAATCCGGCTCACCCTTCCGGATCTCATACTCGCCCGGCACCATATCAAAATAGATCCAGCCCCCATGGGTATTCTCAACCATACCCTTTGCACGCAGGATCTCACCATACCCTTCCCCGTCGCACAACGTTTTTAAAATATGTTCAATCTCCGGTTCCGTATATTTATGAGGCGTCTCCTTTCCCCAGCTTATGAAAATATCATCTGCATGGTGGTGATGCCCCCCATGTCCATGATGGTGTCCATGCGCCCCCTCCTCATGATGATGCCCATGCGCTTCATCCTCATGATGATGTTTATGAGCTTCATCCTCATAGTGGTGTCCATGGGCTTCATCCTCATGATGATGTTTATGCTCTTCATCTCCATGGCAGTGTGTATAAGCTTCATCCTCATGGCAGTGTCCATGAACCTCATCCTCATGATGATGCTTATGTACTTCATCCTCATAGTGGTGTCCATGAGCTTCATCCTCATGATGATGTTTATGCTCTTCATCTTCATGGTGATGCATATGTGGCCCATGGGCTTCCCCCTCATGGCAATGCCCATGCTCCTGCCCATCCCTGCGGTGCGCTTCATCCGCAAGCATCTTCATCTCCAAAGAATCCTGGCCTTCAATCACCTGCAAAATCTGTTGTCCGGAAATCCTATCCCAAGGCGTAGTAATAATTGCAGCCTGTCCATTTAAGGCCTGCATCTGCTTTACACAAAGCTCTAACTGCCCTTCCGCCGTATCCTGTGTCCGGCTCAAAACAACAGTAGTAGCAAATGCAATCTGGTTATTAAAAAATTCCCCAAACGCCTTCATCTGCTTTAATGCCTTTTTAGCATTCACAACCGTAACCAAGGCATTCAGCTTCACATCCTGCTCCTTTTCAATATCAATAACTGACTTCATAACATCCGAAAGCTTCCCCACACCCGAGGGCTCTATAATAATACGATCCGGATGGTACGCTGTAATAACCTCATTTAAGTTCCTGCCAAAATCCCCAACCAAAGAACAGCAAATACATCCAGAATTCATCTCCGTAATATTCACCCCAGAATCCTTCAAAAAACCGCCGTCAATACCTACTTCACCAAATTCATTTTCTATCAGCGCAATTTTCTCATCCGTATATACTTCATCAAGCATCTTCTTAATAAAAGTCGTCTTCCCAGCACCTAAAAAGCCAGAAATAATATCAATTTTTATCATATTAAAACCCTTCCTTCCCAGAGCGTTTCCACAAAATCAATTCCGCCATCTGCATCCCCCGCAAAGTGTAGAATATATCCGCCAAAAAGCATTTTACAGACACACTCAAATGATATTACAAGCTTCGCCCGCAAAAAAATCATAGTCTTAACCGCAGCATTTGTCAAGCATACCCTTCAGTATAAAATACGAAATTGCAAATTCCCACGTTTTAGGCTCATTTCCTCAATTTTCATATGGTCAATCCGGATTGGATCCTGTTGTTTTAAAAAATCAATCAGCCCGCCAATATCATCTTCCTTACCCTGCACCTCCATCTCCACTGTCCTGTCACTTAAATTCCTCACAAACCCAACAAGCCCAAGCTGTTTCGCAAAATAACATGCACGGTAACGGAATGCAACTCCCTGTACCCTTCCATAAAAAATAATATGCCTGCGTATCTCCTGTTCCATTTTTTTCCTCATAATACAGTTTACATTTAGTTACTTTTATCATCTTACCCGTTCTCATTTGAGATGTCAAACACAATCCTATCCAAAAGCCTATGATCCCGCAATAAAGAAAACATCCAACACAAACAAGAAACCCTCTATAAGCCAGCCAAAACCGCAGTCAGGCAGAGGGTTTCTTTGCCACGCCCCCAATAGTTCGCTACAGTACAAAAATCCTGTACAAAAATCTAATGAATAGCCTCCTTACCCTTCCTCTCATCAATCATCTGATGCAGCTTACAAACCGCCTCATGAATCCCCCCAACCTCATTAATCAGCCCCTCCTTCACCGCATCACCTCCCACAAGAATCGTCCCCAAATCCTTAGACATCATATCCGTATTCATCATCATCTCCAAAAGCCGATTTTTTTTAGCCCCTGAATGCCCCTCAATAAACCCCAGGATCCGATCCTGCATCTGCTTAAAATAATCATACGTCTGCTTCGCCCCAATTACCGTCCCGCTCATACGCACCGGATGTATCACCATCGTCCCGCTCGGCACAATAAACGAATAATCCGTAGACACCGCCAGCGGTACCCCAATAGAATGCGATCCCCCAAGAACCAGGGACACCGACGGCTTATCCAGCGACGCCACCATCTCCGCAATCGCCAACCCGCTTTCCACATCGCCCCCTACCGTATTCAAAATGAGGAGGAGCCCATCCACTTTTTCGCTGTCCTCAATTACCGCAAGCTGCGGCAAAACATGCTCGTACTTCGTCGTTTTCGTCGTGGAGGGAAGGCACTCATGCCCTTCAATTTCCCCAATAATGTTGAGTAAATGGATATCATGGTTGGTTTTCGGGTTATTTAACACCGCCTGGCCATACTCCTTGATCTGTTCCATATCCATTCCATTCTGATTCATGTCTTTATTGTTTGTATCACCCATTTTTTACCTCACAAAAACAGAGGGTCATCTGACCCTCCTTTTTGCTTATTATATCCATATATGTACTGTTTAATACCCCAGTAAATAATTATATAAATTCTGGTATTTTTCTTTGGACGACTTCCATGAAAAATCTTTTTCCATACCACGTTCTACCATCTGGTTCCACTGGCGCTTCTTATCAAAGAAAACATGCTTGGAGTAATTGATAACGCCCATCATTTCGTCTGCATTGTAATTCGTAAATGAGAAACCTTCCCCTGTATTGTCATACTCGTTAAAAGGCGTAACCGTATCTTTTAACCCACCTGTTTCACGGACAATGGGGACTGTCCCGTAACGGAACGAAATCAGCTGTGTCAGCCCGCACGGTTCAAACCGGGACGGCATTAAAAATGCGTCAGCGGCTGCATAAAGCTTATGCGCTAAATCATCGGAATAACAGATATTAGCGGAAATACGATCCGGATATTTCCATGCATAATGGCGGAACATATTTTCATACCGCACATCGCCTGTTCCTATGATTACAAACTGTGTAAACTCGTCTGCAATATAATCCATCATATAGTTGATTAAATCTAACCCCTTCTGATCTGTCAGGCGGGAAATCAGCCCTATCATATATTTTTTCTTGTCTTCCACAAGACCCAGCTCCTTTTGGAGCTTTATTTTGTTCTGAGCCTTTTTCTGGCGGAAATTATCTTTGTTGTAGCTGTTATAAATTTTCGGATCAGTATCAGGATTGTATACGCCATAATCAATACCGTTTACAATGCCCTGCATATCAAAATGCCTTGCAGAAAGCAGGCCGTCCAGCCCCTCGCCATATTCCGGCGTCTGGATTTCGTTCGCATAGGTATCACTGACCGTCGTAATATAATCGGCATAAACCAGCCCGCCCTTTAACATATTGGCGTCTTTTTTATACTCCAGCTTATCTGGCGCAAACAATCCGTTCGCAAAGCCAGTAATACCGCGCATAGTCTGTATATCCCATACACCCTGGAATTTTAAATTATGAATGGTCATAATTGTCTTAATGCCCCAGAAAAACCCATCCGCACTAAACTCATTCTTTAAATAAACCGGAATAAATCCCGTCTCCCAGTCATGGCAGTGAATAAGATCCGGCCGGAAATTAATCTGCGGCAGAATAGACAGCACCGCTTTGTCAAAGAAGCAAAACTTCTCAATGTCATTGCGGATATTGCCGTACGGCTGGAAGCAGTTAAAGTACTCTTCATTATCAATAAAATAATATGTAATGCCGTCCAGCTCAAACTTTAATACCCCGACATATTTATTCTTAATGTAGCTGCCCGCATCCATATAAAAATGCGTCACATACTGAAACTGGCTGCGGAAATGATCCAGGATGCAGCTGTAATTCGGGAGTACAACGCGCACATCCCATTCTTCTTTGGAAAATTCCTTCGGCAATGCTCCGCAGACATCAGCTAACCCTCCTGTTTTGATAAATGGGACACACTCTGATGCTGCAAAAAGTATTTTCTTCATTGTAAAAACCCTCCTTTATGTTTTACTATATGGCTGCCAATGCCTGCCCTAAATCTGCAATGATATCCTCTGCGTTTTCAATGCCAACAGAAAAACGGATGAGATCCGCAGCCACGCCTGCGGCGGCAAGCTGATCGTCTGTCATCTGGCGGTGTGTATGGCTTGCCGGATGTAACACGCAGGTTCTTGCATCTGCGACATGCGTTACAATTGCAGCTAGTTTCAACCGGTCCATAAATCCGACGGATACGTCCCTACCTCCCTTTAGCCCAAAGGAAATAACCCCGCAGGTTCCATTTGGCATATATTTCTGTGCCAGCAGGTAATATTTATTGTCTTTTAAGCCTGCAAAATTAACCCAGGCAACCTTCTCATGTTGTTGTAAATATTCTGCGACCTTAGCCGCATTGCCACAATGCCGCGGCATACGCAAATGGAGCGTTTCCAGCCCCACATTTAACAGAAATGCATTCTGCGGCGACTGGATAGATCCCAAATCACGCATCAGCTGTGCAGTTGCTTTCTGAATATACGCCAGCTTGCCAAATTTCTCTGTATAAACAATACCATGGTAAGATTCGTCCGGCAGGGTCAGCCCCGGAAATTTCTCTTTCTGGGCTTCCCAGTCGAAATTGCCAGAATCAATAATAGCGCCCCCTACGCTCATGGCATGGCCATCCATATATTTGGTTGTGGAATGGGTCACAATATCCGCCCCCCATTCAAACGGCCTGCAGTTAATCGGCGTGGGGAATGTATTGTCCACAATCAACGGCACGCCATGGCTGTGCGCTATTTTTGCAAAACGCTCAATATCAAGCACCACCAGAGATGGATTAGAAATCGTTTCGGCAAACAGGGCTTTTGTATTCGGGCGGAATGCCGCTTCGATTTCTTCTGTGGATGCATCTGGATCGATAAACGTGCAGGAAATCCCCTGCTTTTTCATGGTTGTCCCAAACAGGTTAAATGTACCGCCATAAAGTGCGCTTGAGCAGACAAAATGGTCGCCCGCTTCGCAAATATTAAAAACGGCATAGTAATTGGCCGCCTGTCCGGACGAAGTCAGCATCCCTGCAATACCGCCTTCTAATGCGGTAATCTTTGCCGCTACCGCATCATTCGTCGGATTCTGCAGCCTGGTATAAAAATATCCTGCTTCCTCCAGATCAAACAGCCGCCCCATTTGATCGCTGTTGTCGTATTTAAAGGTCGTACTCTGATAAATCGGGAGTACCCTTGGCTCTCCCTTTCCGGGTTTATATCCAGCCTGGACGCATAGTGTCTCCGGTTTATAATTTGTTCCCATATTGATTTCTCCCTTAGCCTTCTGGCTTTTTATTCATCCCAGTTGTGGAATACCTCCTGGACATCATCATCCTCATCCAGTAAATCCAAAATCTTTTGGATGTTATTTAAATCTGCTTCCTCAGACAACGTCACATACGTCTGCGGCAGCATAGTCACTTCTGCATTTGCCATGGCGATCTTCTCTTTCTCCAATGCTTCGCGTACGCCAGAAAAGCTTTCCGGGGTTGTCAGTATTTCAAAGCTGTCCTCTTCCTCGGCAAAGTCATCCGCGCCCGCGTCTAGTGCAAACATCATCAAATCGTCAGCATCCATGCCGCATTCATCCTTGGCAACAATGATCTGCCCTTTTTCGTCAAACATATACGATACGCAGCCCTGTGTCCCAATGCTGCCGTTACCCTTTGTAAATGCATTGCGCACATTGGCGGCAGTACGGTTTTTATTGTCGGTCAGCGCTTTTACAATAATCGCTGTCCCGGACGGGCCGTAGCCTTCGTATGTTACCTGTTCGTAATTGACATTACCCGTATCTCCGGCAGCTTTCTTAATGCCCCGTTCAATCGTGTCGTTTGGCATGTTGTTGGATTTTGCTTTAGCTATGACGTCACGCAGCTTGCTGTTGTTCGCTGGATCTGCGCCGCCCTCCTTAACGGCAATGGCAATCTCCCTGCCGATAATTGTAAATATTTTCCCTTTTGCCCTGTCGTTTTTTTCTTTTTTATGTTTGATATTGGCAAATTTGGAATGTCCTGACATAAATTATCCTCTTTTCTTATGACTGCTCTCTTGCTTTTATTATTTTTATTATTTCTATAAATTTATAT
>OFGE01003342.1_pt1 | contig 10670 bp, 6 predicted proteins | sample 1521681 | NCBI WGS metagenome assembly OFGE01 (sample SAMEA3504093, study PRJEB24116) | mouse gut metagenome | biome: mouse gut; feature: mouse-associated habitat; material: faeces | place: Denmark | collected 2011 | reverse complement strand
CGCTTTCTTCCGGTTCTGACTCACTCTCCTCAGGTTCCGACTCGCTTTCTTCCGGTTCTGACTCACTCTCCTCAGGTTCCGACTCGCTTTCTTCCGGTTCTGACTCACTCTCCTCAGGTTCCGACTCGCTTTCTTCCGGCTCCGACTCGCCTTCCTCCGGTTCCGATTCACTCTCCTCAGGCTCTTCATCTGCCCAATTCCACACAGCATACAATGTCATATTTTCATCCGGTACAAAAGCTTCTCCTGCTTTATAAACCACATGGTTATCATTTGGCGCCATGCTCCATCCATTGAGCTTGTAGTTTTCTTTGTATACAATACCGGCAGTCACCGGATTTCCTTTAAGCGCACAGGACACTCCAAAATCTTTCGTCTCATCTGACTCTTTATAAGTAATTTGATAAAAATCATCTTCGGACAAAGGTATCGGGCTATAAACCGCATAAATATGAGTTGTTTTTCCCGCATCAGACCGAGCATGAAAATATACCTTTCCCGAATACTTTGTACCGGGGCCATCCGGGAGTGCACTCCAGTAAAGACTCTGCTTCCTATACCCTCTTTGAACCTCAAATCCGCATTTCTCAAATTCTAACAATTCTCCCAGAACCTTGATGTCTCTTCCCGTTTTATAGGTAGAAATATGATATGTTACCCTGCAAGTCACATCTCTTCCGTTTGGCCAATTACAGTGATACAGGATATCACTGTCCCATTTCGTTTCAGAACCATTTTTCACCGATATTTCCATGGCAGGACTGCTTCCCCCTACATTACTTTCCGTGCCGTCCGGATCATAATAATTTACCCAGTAAAGCACCTCTGCATTCTTTTTATCGGCCAGAAACCGTACTGCTCCCCCGGGACTGCCATCTCCGATGGGCCCGCACCAGCTGCCAGTCACTTTCTGCAAAACACCATATTTTGCTTCGGAAGGAATCACTTCTGACAATTCGGGAATCACAAGCATTCCATATCGTCCGTCTTTTTCCTCATCCCATTCTGTAGCAATTCTTTTCGTGCCAAGACTGTGAATTATCTTTGTGCTTGCATCATACACCTGAAAATGCACTTCCATCTCCTCATAAGCACCTCCGGCGACAGCGCCAATACCGCAACAGCCCATGGCGACTGTCAGCGCCAGTGTAAATGCAAACAAGAATATCATATACCCCTTTGCCATCAGCCTCTTTTTCTTTCCTTTCATGTTTTCCCCCATTTCTGCGCGGCCTTTTGCGCATATCAAGTTTGTGGATGCCGCGCAGACACAAACTTGGGATTGAAAATTTTCAATTTTCAATCTTTTCTCCTGTTTTCAATATGGCCCGCTTCCCCCGGACCTTTTTTATACTCGATTACATATGGCTCTATGTGTCAGCACGTCTCCCTGCACGCTATCACCTGCTCCACGCGCTCCAGAATTTCCTCATGGCCCATCAGCATGGCCACCCGGAGCCTGTCAGCGCCCTGCAGTCCCTTGATCATGTAAAAATTCTGTTCTATCCGGTAAAAAGGCTGTTTCAGCATTTCCAGATATGTCAGATCCCCCAGTTTTCCCAGTTCCAGAATCGTCTCCCTGTCCATTTTTCCGTCCAGAATCATATCATAGGCCGACCATCCCGACTCCGTGCACAACTCCACGGACTCTCTTCTATCCAAAACCTTCACAGTCCACTCCCTCCGATTTCCCGCATGGCCCCAAGAAACACTTCAATTTCCTTTTCCTTTGTCATGGCGGAAATACTCACCCGCACGGTTCCCTCTTTCTCCGTTCCCAGATAGCGGTGAATCAGCGGCGCACAGTGAAGTCCGGTCCGCACCTGGATCCCGTAAGTTCCCGCCAGGATATATCCTGTATCGGAAGGGGAAAAACCGTTTACATTAAAGCTTAATGCCGTTCCTTCCGGCTGTCTGTGCCCATATACCGTGACCCCTGGAATTTCTTTCAGGCCCTGGTACAGCATCTTCATCATTTTTTTCTCACGGGTCATAATTTCTTCCAGACCTGTCTCCAGCACAAATTCCACCCCGGCGTTCAGCCCGGCGATTCCCGGCGTATTCATGGTGCCCACTTCATAAAAAGGCTCCTTTGGCACAAGGGTCCGGCTGTCCTTTCCCGTCCCGCCGAAAAGCAGCGGACGCAAAGCGATTCCCTCCCTCACATAGAGTCCGCCTGTTCCCTGTATGCCGTAGAGCCCTTTATGTCCCGTAAAGGCCAGCATATCAATATTCATGGCCTCCACATCAATGGGCAGCGCCCCTGCAGACTGGGACACATCCGCCAGAAAACACGCCCCGTTCTTTCTGGCCCACTTTCCCGCCTGTGTGATATCCTGCACCGCACCGGTGACATTGGAACTGTGGTTTACAATAACCAGCGCCGTGTCTTCGGTTATGGCTTTTTCCATGACTTCCATGTCCACATAGCCGCCCCGGTCACAGCCCACCTCCACCGGTATGATCTCTCCCGACCTGATTTCATCCTGAAGGCCGTCAAATATGGCACGTAAAACCGCATTGTGTTCCGCAGCCGTATACACAATTCGCCTCCGGGTACTGCGCAGCCCCAGTATCGCCGTGTTCAGCGCCTGGGTGGAACCCCCCGTGAAAAAAATCCGCTCCGGATTTCCTATTTGAAAGAGCCGTGCCAGGTTCCCCCGGCACAGCTTCCTGATATCTTCCTTATATTCCCCGGCGGATACACCGCGGTACTGGGACTGCGGCGCATCCTCCAGGGAACGCGCCACCGCCTCCAGCACCTGACCGGGCTTGGGGTAAGTTGTCGCTGCATGATTCAAATATAGCATGGATTGCCTTTATCCTTCCACAACCTCAAATCCCATATATCTTGCAATCTTTTTCACCAAAGCCAGCTGGTCGCCGAACACCAGCACCTGATGATGTCCGAAATCCGCCAGGGTATGCATGTAATCCCTGCCGTTCTCCAGCTTGATAAAGTAATGGGGAGAACAGTAATACTGCCTGAATTCGGAACGGACCACCTCGCCCACCTTCACCACCATCTTGTTGCCCATGGGATTGAACCGTCCGAAAGTGATATGCTGCTCATCATTCTGCTCGAAGGCAATCTGCATCTTGCCACCGAAGCCCTGGCCCGTAAACGACCACATGCTGTAATCCAGATCCGGCTTGTCAAAACCGTTCATCTTCAGCGCCGGCACTGCGTGGTGAATGGACAGAATCTCCGGAGACTGCAGGAAAGGATTGCCCATAAACGCCGCCTTATGGCTGCCGTACATAAGCACCATCATAGCCATCATGGCGTTCAGGTCTTCCTCGCAGGCGCTGGGGATGCCTTCCGATTTCAGCAGGGAATGGCACACACAAGGAGTAAACTTCCTCTCCTGGGGAATTCTGGAAGCGCAAAGTTCAATGCAGGCGGTGGAGAATGCATTGCAGCCGTAGAATTCCATCATGGCCTTGGCAGCCAGGTAGTATTTTGCGTCATTCACCAGCCATTCCGGGTTTACCTTTGTATCCTTGGAATCTGCCAGGAGCTTTTCCGCGATCTGCTTTGCCTCTGCCTCGTCCACTTTGTCCATGTAAGGGAATATATCTTTGAAGGGCAGCTTGAGCACTTCAAAACCATACTGCTTTCTCAGATACTCCACATCCCTGATATTGGACTGAATGCCGTATGTGGGCACCTGACCCGAAGTCAGGATCAGCGCCTTGGTGTTTGCGATACACTTTCTCACCCACAGACTGTGAAGGATGTCGTTTAAATCTTCCATGTCGATGGCATTGTAGGCTTCCACACCGATGCTTCTGTTGTAAGCGCAAAGGTCGGCGCCCTCATTGCCGTTGGAGAATACGATGGTAGTCTTGCGGTATTTTTCCAGCTTCGGAATCCGGTAACAGAAAATCACGAACGCATCCACCTGGTCCAGGCCTCCCTCGATTTTATCCCATGTCTCCTGGGGTACGGTCAGATTCTCTATGTAAGGCACCGGGATGGGCTCCAGCACATTTACTTCGGGAATAATCTCCTTCACCTTCTCGGCAATATCCTTCATATAATTGGCAGCCCATACTTTCTCCGCTTCCGGCTGCAGATTTTCAAACTTTCCGGCGCGGCAGGGTCCCTCCCAGAAAGCGGAGTGCTGCAGAAAGCCCACCAGGGGACGGATGTTTAACTTTTTCTTCATTGCTGATTCAACCATGTTTGTTTCCTCCATTTCAATACGGAATGTAGCGTTTCCGGCCACTTGGCCACAAGTTACTATATTTATTATAGGAAAAGCGGACCTTCTGGTAAATTGAATAAATTGCAAAAAAAGGTACTATTTCAAGCTGCCGGCATTGTTCTCTCCCTATAGCACGGCAAAAAGTCCGGTTATATCCGTAAATTCGTTTTTTATCTCCGCCTCCAGCTCCCTTCCCGCGTACTTCACCGTCACCTTCCCGGGACGCAGGGCCTTCATCCGGCAGAAAGTAATCTTTCCTTCCCTCCAGTCCATGTCCAGGGTAATCCCTCCCCGCAGGCCCATTCCCCTTACGGATCCGGTGTTCCATCGGGCAGGCAGGCAGGGCAGCAGCTCCGTACGGCCTCCGTGGCATTGGACCAGACATTCCAGCACGGCCTCGGGAAGCCCGAAATTTCCATCGATCTGGAAGGGCGGATGCACATCCAGCAGATTATCCTGGATACAGCGCTGCAGCATTTCATACAAATGTTCCCGAACCGCCTCCCCTCTGCGCAGCCTTGCCATCATACAACAAATCCATGCCTTGCTCCAGCCGGTATGTCCGCCGCCGTGGGCAAGCCGGTAATCCAGAGTCTTTGCCGCCGCCCGGAAAAGCTCCGGCGTGTCTGTTCTTATGGTTTTTCCCGGATGCAGGCCGAACAGATGGGATATATGCCTGTGTCCCGGCTCCGTCTCCAGCACATCTTCATACCATTCCCGGATTCTGCCATCCTCCGTAAAAGGAAATTCCGGAAGCCTTGCCAACAGTTTGTCCAGTTTCTCTTCCCTGGCCCTTCCCATGGCCTCCAGCCCCTCCTGATAGTCGCTGACCAGCTGCTTCAGAATGGATATATCCATGGTGGGCGCCATACACAGCGCCGCTCTCTGCCCCTGTCTTGTCTCATAAGTATTCTCCGGGGACACGGAAGGTCCCGTCAGCAGCGTGCCGTCAGGAGCCTCATAAAGATAATCCTCAAAGAAAGCGATGGCCTCCCTCATGGTGGGCAGGATTTCACTCTCCAGAAGTTCCCTGTCCTGATGGTACAGATAATTGTCATACAGCTGAAGACTCAGCCAGGCCGCCCCCATAACCCAGAAAGGCGAGAAGTCAAAGACTCCCTCAATATCCGTGCAGGCCCAGAGATTGGTATTGTGATGGGCGCAGAATCCCCCGCAGCCGTATATCTCCCTGGCGGTCTTTTGTCCGTTTCTCCTCATGCGCCGGACCAGACTGTGGAAGGGTGCCTCACATTCCCGAAGCCCCACCTTGGGCACAAACCAGTAATTCATGTTCAGATTAATGTTTATGGTAAACTGACTCTGCCAGGGCGGCTCAAAAGAACCGTTCCAGATTCCCTGCAGATTGGCCGGTAGAAGGCAGTTTACCGAGGAGCTGATCATCAGGTAGCGGGCAAAATCCGTCAGGAACACCATCATGTCATCCGCGTAGTCCTGCCGCCCGGCCTTGATCTCTTCCATGATTTTGTCCATGGGTATCTCCCGGGAGGGCACTGTCTCCCCTGCAAATTCCAGTGAAAAACGATTGTAAAGCGCCCCAAACCGTTCCTCATGCTTCTTCTGCATCTCCACAAAGCTTACGGCGGCCGCTTTTGCCAGCGTCTCCGCGGCCCTGCCAAACATTTCCTCCGGACAGCCCCGGTATAATTTTCCGCACACAAATTCTTCCCCGGCCTCCAGACACTGCAGCCGCTCCTCAAAATCCGTCAGGGAAGTCAGATACAAGGTCACCTCCCGGGCATTTTGGACATACAGGGAATCCCCTATTATCTGCACTGCTTTCGTATTTTCTTTGTCCTGTTCCAGGGGACTCGCCGTCAATGTGGCAGCAGTCAGGTAATACACGCCTCCTGCCCCGGCCTGGCCCCAGTTGCCCACAAGGGGGATGGCTACTTTTCCAATCTCCCCGGGAATCTTCCCGGAATTTTCCTCAAAGGGCTTTCGGTTGATGCCGGCGCACAGAGTAATTCCCTCCGGATGGTTTGTGGTGATATGTACCGCCAGCACATTATAATCCCCGCTGACAATATGTTCCCTCCGGTAAGAACAGCCATCCATGGAATACGTGACCTCTGCCAGTGCCCTGTCAAGATCCAGGGTTCTCCTGTAATCCTGAGGCTTTCCCTTATGTTTCCAAAAACACAGCCTCAGTTCCCCTGCCTCCTGATAGGGATTGTTATACTTGGGCGTGGACATGAAAGCCGCCTTCTGCAGAAACGCCGCTTCCTCCACCCGTCCTGCCTGAAGCAGTTCCCTGATCTGTTTCAGGTATTTCAGGCTGTCCGGGTTCCTCCGGTTCCTTTCGGGGCCATACCACAGACTCTCTTCGTTGATGACGATGGTCTCCTCTTCCACCTTTCCCATGACCATGGCTCCCAGCCTGCCATTTCCCAGCGGAAGACCGTTCTCCCATTTCGCCCACATGGAAGCAGGCTTGTCCAGATAAAAGCTTCTCTTTCCCATATTCTTCCTTTCTTCCTAATTATAATCGCTGCGCGATAGCACGAAAGGGTAAAGTCGCTTCGACACACCTTTCATGAGAGAAACTTTTATTTCGAAAGATAACTCATAAAAGTTCCTCTCGTGCGCCTTTGCGACTTTACTGTCCGGCACAAATTATTTTTCAATCGCTCTTGACTTTTCTTAGCCGGACTTATTTAAATCGCTGCGCGATAGCACGAAAGGGACTTGACATTTCTTAGCCGGACTACCCCTGGAAGCTGCCTTCCTCTTCCAGCTTCTCTGCGCGTTCCAGCGCCTTGTTCCAGGCTTCTTTATAAAATACGGTGAGACTGTCCATTCCCATCTCGTCCGCATCCTTCTCCAGCGACTGCCAGATTGCCTCAAATTCCTCCTCGTCCTCTGCATACACCATATTCCAGAATGCCTTGTACACCGCTTTTTCGATTTTATCGGATACACTGCTCAGCTCCGGGGGCAGGGTATCCGTCATGTACACCGCCGTGGAAGCCCTCACCGTATCCCAGTCCTCCCGGCTGCCGTTTTCATCGCCGCTGTTTCCGGTCTGCCAGTATAAATGGCTGAAGGCATATCCGTTGGCCGTCAGGGATGCAGGCGTCCGTCCCAGCATTCCGAAAGGTCTGGTTCCATCCTCAAGGCTTCCCTGATATCCGGGCAGTTCCCTGCCCTCCCCATCCAGAATTTCCCTTCCGGATTCTGTCACATAAGGAATCCGGTCCTCCCCGTACTCCCACACCACGCCTTCCGGCCCGTTATAAAGGTATTCTATGGTATCTTCCCTGTACAGCCAGTCCAGCAGTCTTATGGCGTCTTCCACCCGCTCCGAATTCTTATTGACCGCCAGGCACGCCTCTGTCCCCACCACATGGTCAGGCTCCAGGTACAGCTTCATATCCCCAGCCGTCAGTGGCATATAGGAAGTCTTCCCTTCCGGATTCCACCAGGAGGTGTCCATTCCCGTCATCCCCGGATCCATGGCAAACAAAACCCTGCCGGAATTGATCTTGCGCTCCACATTCCTTGCCGTCTGATTGGGGGAATCCGGGTCCAGAAGCCCCCTTTTGTTTGCCTCATAATAAAAATGCACCGCCCTTTTATAAAAACTGTCCTCATCCAATATGGAACGGATTTCATTGGTGGCCATATTGATCTCCATCAGCTGGGATACAATCTGCATGTCGATACCATACATATACGCAAGGGAAGCCGCATGCCCCGCAATCTCCCCGTCTCCCTGCCAGAGACTGATGCCGTACATGCTCTCCCCCACATCACTGGTGGGTTTCGCCCTTTTCATCTTTTCAATGACATCCAGGTAATCTTCCAGTGTGGACACCCCCGGGCTTCCCGCCCTCTCCCAGGCACTCTTCAGCAGCATGGGCAGGGAACGGTACTCATTTTCCCCCGCCTCTCCCACGGACAGCGGAGCCAGCAGCAGTTCTTCCCCGCCGCCTGCGGTCTGGGCCCATTCCAGCGCTTCCCGGTAAACCTCGCCCTCAAAAAGCGACGGCAGGTATTCCCTGTATTCATTCAGGGGAAGCAGCAGTCCCGCATCCACATACAGCTGTGCCTGCTCCTTGTCCGAAAATCCGATGATATCGGGAACATTTCCCGATGAAAGACGCAGTTTCAGTTCCACGGCAGTCTGCCCTTCCGCCGAAAAGGATTCCAGAATCAGGCCGGTATCTTCGTAAAGCCGGGCTGCCCCCCAGCCCTTCCACACGGAAGCAGGACTGTTCGACTGCTGGATGTAGGAGGTTATGATGGTTCCTTTTACCACATCATCCGTGCTCTGGGGGCTTTCCGCGGTATTCCCCTCCCTGCCGGCACATCCGGCAAGCCATATGGGACATAATAACAGTAAAACAGCCCCTGTTATCCTTTTTCTCATATCTCCCTCCGTATCATCATAAAATATATTTCGGCGTTTCTATTGCTTTCTGCCGGAATAATGTTTAAACTACCATTAAGAGTTACAATATAACATTGATTCCCCAGCTTCAGGAGCAAATCCATGATACGTAAACTGATGCAAAGCTATTATGCCAAAATTTCATTCATCTGTATCTGCATTGTCAGTATTGTCACCATTATGTTCTCATATTTGTGCTACGGACTGATTTCCCGGCAGAATGTTGCGGAACATTTAAATGATTATAATATTCTGATCAATAACCAGTCCACGGCCCTTTCCTCCCGGCTCACATCCTTTTCGGATTTTTTCTATCCGGTGTACAATAATCCGGAGGCCTATGCCGCACTCTGTGAACTCTATCTGTCCCCCAACGGCAGTCTGCCCAACCGGACAACAGATATACTTCTGGACACCCTGAATGCGCTCTGTGCGTCTGATTCCTATTGCTGCGGCATGCTGCTGCTCACCAGAACCGGACGGCTTTACCAATACGATACCAAATATGTGTCCCTGATACCACTGAATTTTGTGAGAACCACCTTCCGCTTTACCCCTTACCAGACCCAGCTGATCACGGATTCCCAGATTTCCGAGCTGAGCAGTGACCTGGATCTGCCCGCCTCCCATGTGTACGGCTTAAGCGGCACGCTTTTCCGCTATAAGGAGAATCTGCTGGAAAATTTAGGGTATATGATCGCCCTCTATTCCACCGAGGATTTCAGCAACATCCTGAGTTCCTCCGGTCTGGAAAACACGGCGGATTTCGTCATTGCGGACGCTTCCTTCTCCGTGATTTATTCTTCGGAAGGAAATTACGGCTCCGGCGATATCGAAGCCATTCTGGCACAGCCCGGACAGGATACCATCAACAATGCCAGGCTGATTTCCGTTTCCGGTGAGGATTATTATGTGTCCTCCCTTTACCAGAACCACTATGGTTACTATACCACTTACACGCTCCCAGCAGAAAATATTCCCCTGTCCATGGCACAGACACTTCTGCTTCTGTTCTGTCTGTTGCTGCCCCTGCTGTGCATCCTTCTGTACAGCGCGGTATTCCGCTCCTCCGGAAGAAAGGTCAGGAATATCCTGAACTCCATGGAGATCGTGGGACGCAACAATCTGTCTTACCGTATGGCCGTACCCAAAGGAAACGACGAATTTGCCAGCATCACCCACAGCTTCAACCACATGTGCGACGAGCTGCAGAAAAATGTGGAAAATGTATATCTCTTCGAGATCTCCCAGCGCAAATCGGAACTGTACGCCATGCAGACCAGCATCAACCCGCATTTTCTCTACAATGCCCTGGAGCAGATCCGTGTGCAGATTTTAAGCGGGGACAGGGACAAAGCCTCCCGGATGCTGCTTCTTTTGTCCAAAATGTACCGCTATCAGACCAGACGCAATCTGTTCATTTCCATTGCGGAGGAATGCGCCCAGACGGAAAACCTGATCAATCTCTATTCCTACCGCATCAGCGACTGCGAATATGAGATACACGCGGACAACGGGGCCAAACGGTACGGTATTCCCAAAAATATTCTCCAGCCCCTGGTGGAAAACAGTTTTGTCCACGGATTTTCCCCCGAACAGGAAAATGCCCTCATCACCATCACCGCCGCGTTTCCGGAAGGCGCGGAAGAAATTCTTTTCACCATTGAGGATAACGGCCGCTCCATCACTCCAGCGGACCTGGAAGAACTGCGTGAAAAGCTCCTTCAGCCTGTCATGAACCGGGATGAGGAAAACGGCTTTGCCCTGTCCAACGTAAACAACCGGTTAAAACTGGTGTTCGGGGAAAGCGCCTGTCTGAAGCTCTCCCCGGGGGAGGATGGCACCGGGTTCCGGGTCTCCTTTTCCATTCCTCCGGTGCTTCCGGAAAACCTGGCAGAGTCCTACACCACATAACCTGCCTGGCCACGGACATTGTCCATGCAATCACCCAATTGCTTCAGCGGCAAGTTCCAGATGCGGGGAGTCGCATTTTGTGCATGGGGCTGCGCAATCCAGCAGGGGAATGCTCTTCTCCACTGCCTATGCGC
>OFGE01003339.1_pt1 | contig 10672 bp, 9 predicted proteins | sample 1521681 | NCBI WGS metagenome assembly OFGE01 (sample SAMEA3504093, study PRJEB24116) | mouse gut metagenome | biome: mouse gut; feature: mouse-associated habitat; material: faeces | place: Denmark | collected 2011 | reverse complement strand
CGGTCTTGCACATGCCGGAGAGCTTGTCCGCCACCTTCTTGGAGATGTACTCGGAGATCTTTTTCACAAAGCCGTCGTTCTGGAGGGCGCTCCGGGACACGTTCAGAGGCAGATCCGGACAGTCAATGACACCCTTCAGCAACAGCAGGAATTCCGGGATCACTTCCTTGATATTATCCGCAATAAACACCTGGTTGTTGTACAGCTTGATGGTTCCCTCAATGGACTCGTACTCCATATTGATCTTGGGGAAGTACAGAATTCCCTTGAGATTGAAAGGATAGTCCATATTCAGGTGAATCCAGAACAGGGGCTCCTTGTAATCGTGAAAGACTTTCCGGTAAAACTCCAGGTACTCCTCCTTGGTGCAGTCGTTGGCATGCTTTGTCCACAGAGGAGCGGTCTCATTGAGCAGCTCCGGACGCCTTCTGATTTTGAGCTTCTCCCTGGCCTCTTCCTCCGGCTCTTCCAGATCCTCCGGGCTGTCCTCTCCCTCCTGATCCTCGGACTTCTCCTGCTCGCTGTCCTTCTTCTTGGGTTCAGGATGAATCTCCTCAATCACCACGTCATCGTCCAGCTTCTCGTCCGCATTGATGATCTGGGTCTCCTGGGTGTCCGCCTTGGACAGGTAGACCTCCGTGGGCATAAAGGAACAGTACTTCTTGATGACTTCCCGGGCCTTGTACTCGTTGCAGAACTCCAGGCAGTCCTCATTCAAAAACAGGGTGATGACCGTTCCCACCTGGGTCCTGTCCCCCTGGCTCATGGTGAACTCCGTGCCGCCGTCACACTCCCAGTGAACCGGCTCCGCCCCTTCCTTATAAGAAAGGGTATCAATGTGCACTTCATCCGCCACCATAAACGCGGAGTAAAATCCCAGTCCAAAGTGACCGATAATCTGGTCCGCATTGCTCTTATCCTTGTACTTTTCGATGAAGTCCGAGGCGCCGGAGAATGCGATCTGGTTAATGTATTCCTCCACTTCATCCGCCGTCATACCCAGTCCATTGTCTATAAAAGTAAGCGTCTTCTTCTCCGGGTTCACAATCACGTCAATACGCGCCCTGTACCCCTCCGGCAGGGTATACTCTCCCATCATATCCAGCTTCTTCAGCTTGGTCACGGCGTCACAGCCGTTGGAGATCAATTCCCTGTAGAAAATGTCATGGTCTGAATAGAGCCATTTCTTGATAATAGGAAAAATGTTTTCACTGTTGATGGATAAATTGCCGCTCTTTGCTGCCATTTTTCAACATCCCTTTCTTATTGATCTTTCTTTTTGATCTTTTTTGTCCCGCCGCGCCAGGCTCTCTCTGTCTTGGGCCTTTCCACGCGGCCGCAGTTCTGCCCATCCCAGAATCCTGAGACGAAGCAAATTAAAGAATTACTCTTTACAGTTCCTAAGTGTATAACCAGTTTCTCTAAAAGTCAATAGCAAATTAGCACTCGTTTAGAATGAGTGCTAACAATACGCCGGAAATGCCGTATTCTCAAGGCTTTCCGCAATTCTAAAATTTTTGTTAAGTGGTTATGGCATGTTATCAAAAATCCGCAGACACTCCCACCACAAGTATCCACGGATTCCCAAACCACGGACCTTTCAGTCCGGAAAAAATTCTGCATACACATCAAAAAAACTGCTGGTCTGCACCGAGGGATCGTGCAGCAGGGAAATGCCCTCCCAGACCTCCCTGTTCAGCTGCCGCACCAGGGCCTCCACAAAGACGTCGTACTCCTGTCCGAAAGCCTCCCTGCGCCGCTCCTCCAAAATGGTGAGCTTGTTCAGGTCCGTCTGCTCCCTGTCAAAAGTGCTGACGCACTTAATGATATAATACCCTTCCTGGGTCTCAATGACTTCGCTGACCTCCCCTGTCTCCAGGGAGAAAGCGGCCTCCTCGAATGAAGCCTCCATCTCGCCCTTTCCAAAGGATATGGTGATCTCTCTTCCCTCGCTGTAGCGGGCGGCGAGCTCCAGAAAATCCTGCCCCTCCTCCACCGCCGTCTGTCGGATTCCGCAGGCTTTTTCATAGACCGCCTGCTTTACCACATCGGAAAAGGGCACCCTGCTGCCGGCCCCGTCCTCGGTGTAAGTGTGAAGCAGAATGTGCTGCACCGTGATGGTGCGGGCCTCATCGTCGCTGATCTCGGGATTTACATCCTTGATAATGAACCGATAGACCTTGTTGGCCAGGGCGTACTCTCTGTAGAGCTTCTCAATTATCTTCTCATCCACTCCCAGCAGCTCCCTCTCCCTCTCGTTCAGGGAACTGAAATACCGGGCGGCCGCCTGCCCCACCCTGTCCTCTTCCTCCTGGTCCAGGACAATGCCCCTGTCCCCTGCCAGCAGGTACATGGTCTTGATCTGGGCAGCCTTCGCCAGAACCGCCTCTTTTACATTTTCCTCAAACGTCACCCCGCCCATGGAGATATTCCACACCTCCGGGCCGTAGACGCTCTCATACTGGTTCCCTGTGTTGGTCAGATACACCATCACCTCCGGCACGGTGCAGGTCTCCCCGCCGATCTGGAACACATCCTCTTTCCCCAGGCCTGTGGTAAAGACCACCTTGTCCCCGCAGGACGCCAGGGCTCCCAGGGAAAGCACGACCCACAGCAGCAGAACCGCCGCCCTCTTTCTCCAGCTCTTCCTCATTCGATCACATGGATCCAGCCTTCCGGCGCCTGGATCCTGCCCATCTGGATGCCGGTGAGTGTGTCATACAGCTTCTTGGTCACAGGCCCCATCTCCGCCATGCCGCTGGAGAGACAGATCTCCCTGCCGTGGTCCACAATCTTACCCACCGGTGAGATCACCGCCGCCGTGCCGCAGAGGCCGCACTCCGCAAAGTCGCCCAGCTCATCCAGATATACCTCCCGCTCTGAAACTTCAAGCCCCAGATATTCTTTGGCCACATGGAGCAGCGAACGCCTGGTGATGGAGGGCAGAATGCTGTCCGACTTGGGCGTCACAACCCCGCCATCCTTTGTGACAAAGAGGAAATTGGCCCCTCCCGTCTCCTCCACCCTGGTGCGGGTACCCGGGTCAAGGTACATGTTTTCATCAAACCCCGCCTTGTGGGCGCCCACAATGGCGTGGAGGCTCATGGCATAGTTCAGGCCCGCCTTGATGCTGCCTGTCCCATGGGGCGCAGCCCGGTCAAAATCGCTCACACAGAGGGTCAGGGGCTTTGCACCCCCTTTGAAATAAGGCCCCACCGGGGTACAGAATATCCGGAACTGGTACTCCTGGGAAGGCTTCACGCCGATGACGGAATCGCTGCCAAACATATACGGGCGCAGGTAGAGAGTTGCCCCGCTGCCATAGGGAGGCACATAGGCGGCATTGGCCCTCACCACACTGGTCACTGCGTCCACAAAGCGTTCCCTGGGAAACACCGGCATCTCCAGCCGCCTGGCGGAAGCTTCCATCCGCTCCGCGTTCAGATCCGGACGGAAGGCCACAATGTGCCCGTCCTCCGTGGTGTAGGCCTTCAGCCCCTCAAATATGGTCTGGGCGTACTGCAGAACCCCGGCGCACTCATTCAGCACCACATTGGCGTCCTCCGTAAGACAGCCCCCGTCCCAGGCCCCCTCTTTATAGTTGGACACATACCGCTTCTCCGTCTGAATATACCCAAAACCCAGGCTGCCCCAGTCAATCTCTTTCTTTTCCGCTGACATTCTCTTTTCCTCATTTCCGCATTTTCGGCTGTTATGCTTTTTGCTGTTATTGATTCCTTCCGGCTGTTATGTTGTCTGCCGCTGCCGGTTATCTTTTGGTTTTACCTTTTTTCTGCTACCAATTATTATCCTTTTACAGGTAAAAGTCAATACATTCATCCACGCTTTCTCTCATATTTCAGAAAGGTGTAGGCAATATCAAAATATGTCTGCTCCTCGCTCCCGGCCGTGATCTCCCACTCCGGATCCCGGTCCAGATCCGGGAACCAGGAGTCCGCCTCATAGGCATGGTCGATTCTGGTAATATGGGCCGTATCGCAGAAAGGAAGCAGAAGCCGGTACACGCTCTCCCCTCCGATACAGTACACATCCTCCGGCATAACGCCCTGAAGCTCCCGCCGGAGTTCTTCCAGAGAGTGGACCACAGCGGCCCCTTTCACCTGGAGCTCCCGGTTTCTGGAGAAAATGATATTTTTCCTCCCTGGCAGGGGAATCCCCTGGGGAAAAGTCCCCAGAGTCCTGCGGCCGTAAACCACCACCCTGCCGGTGGTCTCCTCCCGGAAATGTTTCTGGTCATTGGGAATGCGGACCAGGAGCTGCCCTTTCAGGCCTATGCCCCAGTTCCTGTCCACCGCTGCGATCATATTCATCTCAATCTTCCTCCCTCTTTCCCTCCTGGCGTCCGGGTCCCTATATTCCCCTCACTGCCATTTGTCGCACAGGGAGTTGATCTGATCCGCAAATTTCCCCATGTCCTTGTTCGCCATGCCGTCGCACTTCTTGACCAGGGCCAGAAGCCTCTGAGCCGCCGCCAGAAGCCTTGCGTAGACGCTGGATGCAACGGACTTGGCCTTCTTCTTCACGGGCATGGGCACTCCTTCGTACTCCAGCTTTCCTGTGAGCAGGTTGAACACCGTACCGCTGTACGGGGCGTAGGCATTCTGCCCCTGCTCCACCTTCAGGCATTCCACAAAGTTATTGCACACGCTGTCCTCCCCGTGTACCACGAACACCTTCCGGGGCTTCTCCTCAAAGCCTGAGATCCAGTGCAGCAGCCCGTTTTTGTCCGCGTGCCCGCTCATGCCCGCAAGCTTTTTAATCTGAGCCCGCACCTGAATGGACTCCCCGAACAGCCGGACCTCGTCAATGCCGTCCACAATCATCCGGCCCAGCGTTCCCACGGCCTGGTATCCCACAAAAAGGATGGTGCACTCAGGCCTCCACAGATTGTGCTTCAGATGATGCCGGATACGCCCTGCATCGCACATGCCCGAGGCGGAGATGATTACCTTGGGCGTTTCCATAAAGTTGATCTCCCTGGACTCGTCGCTGGTGATAGCAAGTTTCAGCCCTGCAAAAGAGATGGGATTGATGCCCTCCCGCACCATCTCCAGGGCGTCCCCCGCAAAGCACTCCATCCGGTTCTCCTGGAAAATCTCCGTGGCATCCACCGCAAGGGGACTGTCCACATACACCGGGAAATCCTCATGTCCCTTCACCAGCTGCCCCACCTTGATCTTGCGCAGGAAATAGAGCAGTTCCTGGGTACGGCCCACTGCAAAAGAAGGAATCACCACATTGCCGCCTCTGTCGAAAGTTTCTTTCAGGATGGCCGCCAGCTCTTTCACATAATCCGGCCGGTCTGTGGCGTGAAGTCTGTCCCCGTAGGTGGATTCCATCACCACATAATCCGCCTCTTTTGTGTTGATGGGGTTGTGCAGCAGGGGCTGCAGCTTGTTGCCGATATCCCCGGAGAACACCACTTTCCTGGTGCTGCCATCCTCCGTAAGCCATACCTCAATGCTGGCGGAACCCAGCAGATGGCCGATATCCGTAAAGCGTATGGCCACCTGGTCGCAGACCTCTATCCGCTGTCCGTAATGGCAGGGGACGATCCGCCGGATCACACCCTCCGCATCCTCCATGGTATACAGCGGTTCCATGGTATTGAGGGATTCCGTTCTCTGGGCCTTGCGGTTCTTCCACTCTGCCTCCATCATCTGGATATGGGCACAGTCACGGAGCATGATACTGCACAGATCCGCGGTGGCATCGGTGGCAAATACCTGCCCCCTGAAGCCCCTGGCATACAGAAGGGGCAGCAGACCGGAATGGTCAATATGGGCATGGGTCAGGAAAACATAATCAATCCGGGCCTCCTCCACGGGAAGGGGCACATTCTCGAACATATCCACCCCCTGCTCCATGCCGTAGTCCACCAGCATGTGCTTATCCCCCACCTGGATATAGTGGCAGCTGCCTGTAACCTCATGGTCGGAACCTACAAAAATCAGCTTCATACCTACTTCCTCCTTCTTGGAAATTGCCCTGTGAAATAGAGCCTGGGCACTATTTCAGGGCGTTGGCCGTCTCATAAAAATGATAGTACATCCCTCTCCTTTCAATCAGCTGTTCGTGGTTTCCCTCCTCCACAATTCCCTCCTCCGTGAGCACCAGGATTCTGTCGGAGTTCCTGATGCTGGAAAGCCTGTGGGCGATGGTGAGAGTGGTCCTGCCCTTGGAGAGTTCCCCCAGGGACTGGGCCACCGCAAACTCACTCTCATTGTCCAAAGCCGATGTGGCCTCGTCCAATACAATGATGGGAGGGTTCTTCAGGAACACTCTGGATATGCTGATGCGCTGCTTCTGGCCCCCGGAGAGCTTTACCCCCCGCTCCCCCACATAGGTGTCATAGCCGTCTTTCAGCCCCATAATGAAATCATGTGCTCCCGCCCGCCGGGCCGCCTCCTGCACCTCCTCCCTGGAGGCGCCCGGTCTTCCGTAGACAATATTTTCATAGATGGTACCTGAGAACAGATACACATCCTGCTGCACAATGCCGATACTGCCCCGAAGGCTTTTTAAGGTAAAATGTTTGATATCCTCCCCGTCCAGGGTGATCCTGCCGGCGGAGACATCGTAAAACCTGGGGATCAAATTGCAGAGGGTGGTCTTGCCCCCGCCAGAAGGGCCCACAATGGCCACTTTCTCCCCTGAGTGAATGCTCAGATTCAGGTTTGCAAATACCTTATTATGGTCGTCCGGGTACTCAAAGCTGACATTTTCAAAGACAATATTGCCCTCTGTGTGTCCCAGTTCCACAGCATCCGGTTCGTCAAAGATCTCAATGTCCGCGTCCATAATCTGCAGAAAACGCTCAATGCCCGTAAGCCCTCTCTGAAACTGCTCCGCAAACTCTATAATCCTGCGGATGGTGGCGATGAGGGTGGTCACATACAGCATGTAAGCCACCAGATCCCCGGGCTCCACCAGGCCCTTTATCATAAATATCCCCCCAGCCACCAGCACCAGAAGGTACATCAGTCCGTCGAAAAGTTTTACCGTGGTGTTGAACGCCGCCATATAGCGGTATGTAAGCTTTTTTATGTCGAGGAAAGTGCCGTTGTCTTTCTCAAATTTCCTGGTCTCTATGTCCTCGTTGGTGAAGGCTTTCACCACCTTGTGTCCCAGAAGACTGTCCTCAATGCGGGCGTTCAGCTCCCCGATCTGGTTCCTCTGCTTTCGGAAAGCCGCCCTCATGCGGAAGTTCAGAAGCATGCACACCACCAGCATCAGGGGCACGCACAGGAAAATAATCAGGGTCAGGGAAAGGCTGATGCCCGCCAGCACAGCAAAGGCAATCACGGCCTTGATACCTGCGATGAAGAACTCCTCCGGACAGTGATGGGCAAACTCCGTCACGTCGAAAAGGTCGTTGGTGATGCGGCCCATGATCTGGCCCACCTTGGTATTGTTATAATAAGTGTTGGAGAGCCGCTGCAGATGACCGTAGGCGTCCCGGCGCATGTCTGTCTCAATCCTGGCTCCCATCACATGCCCCATGTCGGCCATGTAATAGCTGGCCAGACAGTCCACAATGCGCAGGCCGAAGTACAAAAGTCCCAGTCCTCCCACGGTCTTAACGGAGAGGGACGCCAGATCCCGGATCCCTTCGTTTGTGATATACCGCATAATCAGCGGCAGCACAAGCTCACACACTGTGGTCATGGCCGCGCAGAACAAATCCAACACCAGAGTGCCCCTGTACTTCTTAAAATAAGGGACAAACCTCCCCAGAAGTTCTTTTGTACTGTACTGCTTTGTTTCTGTTTGAATTTGAGATTGCTTTTGAGTCTGATTCTGAGCTCCTGTTTCCGCCACTGTCAAATCCCTCCCCGGGCTGATTTTCTTTTCGTTTGTGCAGCAATTACTGGTTCATGTCTATGTATTCTCTCTATATGTTTATTGTATCCTGATATCTCCCCCGCCGCAAGTCATAAATGAGAAATTATCATACGAAAATTTTTTGCAGGTATCTATTTCAGATTTTATTTTAAGGTATTTCAGGCTGTTTTGAATGCTTTTAAATTTTTTTGAGATTTTTTTAAAATTTTTCCAAAACAGGGTTGACATCCGGGAGGCTTTATAGTAGAATAACTTTTGTCCGAAGCACACAGGCTTCAAGGATATGCGATAGTGGCTCAGTTGGTAGAGCGCCACCTTGCCAAGGTGGAAATCGCGGGTTCGAGTCCCGTCTATCGCTTTTTTGTTATAGTTACATATTTTATTGAGGAGGATAATCAAACTTGGGTTTGGTTATTTTTTATATATACAGATTTTTTCTGAGGAGATAATGGGACATGATAAATATAATATCTAAAGACAGGGTGGAAGACATAAAAGATAAATATGGAAACATGGTATATATCGAATTTCCCTGGCAGTTGTTCTATAATGCCTCAAAGGTGCTGAACCAACTAGGGGAATATGAGGAGATAGAGCGGGTGATTCGCGAGGTAGAGGGATGCGAACCGCTGCCGGGAAAGCAGTTCAGAAGCAAATTCAACGGTGAGACATTGGGGATAAGCGAACTGTCAACAGGAAGCAAAGTGGTCATATGTATTTATTATCTGATTAAGATAGACATGGTGCAGAACAGGATAATAGACATAACTGATTGCGGGAGCAACGCTATAAAATATATATTGACACATTATAACGAAAGCGAGTTGAACCTGTTTTTAGGGCATGAGGATTTGCGGGATGATTTTGCGTGTGAGTTCATGCTGAATGGCAATATGGCGCACCATTTATTCGAGATAAGTGAGGGGATACATGAGTAAGAGGATACAGTTTACACTGGGGACATACCGCATAGACATTCAGTTGAATACGCGCATAACGACCATTTGGGGCTACACGGCCACTGGCAAGACCTTGATATATAATTTGATCAGGGATTATAAAATGATAACAGGAGCAAAGGGTTTTGTGCTCCTGAAGGCGGACAATGAGGATGATGTGGAACCGGTAAGCGTAATCGGCAAATTAAAGAATGCGAATGACAGCGTAGTAGTGATAGATAATGCGGATCATATATTGAGAAGCGAAGAAGTATATGAGTTCATCCTGGAGGATTATTCCAGAGGAAACTATTATATACTGCTCGGACGCGATACAAGACTTGTGCATAAAGTAAGCGACATAGCCAGGCCCAGCATTAAGGGCAATGACATATCCATAAAGTATTTGTTTGGAGGTTGATTCATGAGGCGAGTTATCGTTGAGGATTCAACTGACGGATTAAGATTATGTAAGATTATAGCAGAAATATACTCTCCTGACGGAGAGGCTATCAGTGTCGAATCTTTTCATGGGATGGTTAACCTGAAACGTAAAATAGAAGAGTTATGCGCGGAATTGAAACCAACGGATGATGCAATCATAGTTTATGATGGCATCAAAGAGAATCCGCTGGTATTGAGACATGCTGAAGAAGCTTTTGGCTATTTGGAGGCATCCGGAAAAGAAGATAGATTCAGGATGCTGGATACCATTTCTTTTGAGCTGGAAGTGCTTATGACAGACGGGATAGAGTATTTTGCCGACTTGTCTGAGTATGGAAAATATGTCTCTGAGATAAGGGAACTATATAAGAAATATAATGACTTGAGCGCATTGGCATTGTATACAAAAGGACTGGACATTTATAGCGGCATGTATGACAAAATAAGAAAGAATATGAGGAAAAAAGGCTCTTATAAGAAAATGGGCGAAACTGAATTCGAGTCTTGTGTAACCATAGAGTCCTTGTCCAAGGAACTTCTAAACAGGATTTTTGCATCTGCAGGCATAGATAGACCAATGACAGAATGCTGGGTAGAACCATGTTGCGTCAGAAAAAGAAAAAGATGCGAATCAGGGGCAATAGACACCTATAAAATTGAGGAGATGCAGAGGAAAAATAATGACCGATATGTAAAGGCGAATATGTTGATATGCAATACATCATATAGGAAACTGGCTGAATTGTTGGCAACTGGCAGAGAGATAATAGAATACAACATAGCTGATTTCCGCAAGGATGAATTACCGCAAGAGATATAAATCCTGTATTTATACAGAAGCCCCGGTGCAGCGAAGGCCGGGGCTTTTCTGTCGGTGGTTTTGGGGCGGGAGCCGTGCTATACGGTCACCCGGTCCAGGCGGGCTCCCAGGCGGCTCAGGATTTCGTTGGTGATGGTGCCGCACTGCTCGGCTATCTGGCCTGCCGTGATCTCCTCCCCCCGGTCGGCGCCGATGATTACAGCCGTGTCTCCTGGCTGGATCCGGGGAATCCCGGTGACGTCCACGATGGTCTGGTCCATACAGATTCTGCCGATGATGGGGGCCCTGTGGCCGCCGATCAGGACGCTGCCCTTGCCGTGGGAAAGCTCTCTGGGCAGGCCGTCCGCGTAGCCGATGGAGACGGCGGCGATCCGCATGTCCTCTTCGGCAGTAAAGGCGATGCCATAGCCTGCGCCCTCACCGGCATAGAGGGGCCTCACGGAGACCACCTTTGCCTTCAGGGACAGGACAGGCTTCAGGATGCCTTTCCATGGGCCTGTGTCTGCCTCAGTGCTCATGACCCCGTAGAGGGCGATGCCCGGGCGGACATAGTCTGCCGCCAGCTTCAGCTCTGCCGAGGCGATCCGCCGCTCCGCAAAGGGCC
>OFGE01003337.1_pt1 | contig 10677 bp, 7 predicted proteins | sample 1521681 | NCBI WGS metagenome assembly OFGE01 (sample SAMEA3504093, study PRJEB24116) | mouse gut metagenome | biome: mouse gut; feature: mouse-associated habitat; material: faeces | place: Denmark | collected 2011 | reverse complement strand
AGCCCTTGGAGAACTTCACCAGGCAGTTGCCCAGCCCCTCCACAATGATGCCGCTGACAGAGTGGCGGTGGGCCGGGGCGGAGGTCTTGGCGGTGGAGGGGTAGACCGTCTCGCCGGAGGAGACGGCGGCCTGCATGGCCTCGTGCTCCGCCCGTTGCCGCTCCAGACGGCCCAGGCGGGTCATCTCCTCCTTCATGCGGCCCGCCGCCTTCTGGGCGGAGTGCTTTTTCTTCTTGGGCATCATCATCAGGCCGATAGCCGCCCCGGCGGCCATGGTAGCACCGGCGATGGGCAGAACCGCTTTTTTGTCCATTCTCATAACTCATCACTCCTTCGCCCCATTAGCTTGCCCGTTTTTTTGCGAAAGAGCCGATCTTTTCATTGGAAACTATTTCAAAACAAGGGACACCGGGCAGTGGTCGCTGCCCTGGATATCCGGGTGGATGGATGCCTGGGCCACTTGGCCCCCCAGCCGGTCGGATACGATGAAGTAATCGATGCGCCACCCCGCGTTCTTTTCCCTGGCCTTGAAGCGGTAGCTCCACCAGGAATAGGCCCCTTCCTCCTTCGGATGGAGCAGGCGGAAGGTATCGGTGAAGCCGGAGGAAAGCAGGCGGGTCATCGCGGCGCGCTCCTCGTCGGAAAAGCCCGCGTTTCCCCGGTTGGTTTTTGGGTTTTTCAGGTCGATCTCCCGGTGGGCCACGTTCAGGTCACCGCAGTATATTACCGGCTTGGTCCTGTCCAGGCTTTTGAGATAGTCCAGCAGGTCGTCCTCCCACTCCAGGCGGTAGCCCAACCGGGCCAGTTCGTTCTGGGCATTGGGGGTATAGCAGTCCACCAGCCAAAACTCCGGGTATTCCAGGGTGATGAGCCGCCCCTCGTGGTCGTGCCTGTCCAGGTCCATGCCATAGGCGGCGGACAAGGGCTCCTCCCGGGCAAAAATGGCGGTGCCGGAGTACCCCTTCTTGTCCGCCGAATTCCAGAATTCATGGTAGCCGGGAAGGGCCACCTCCGCCTGCCCCCGCTCCATCTTGGTCTCCTGTAGGCAGATAAAGTCGGCGTCCAGCCCCAGCATAGACTCCGCAAACCCCTTTTTCAGGCAGGCCCGCAGGCCGTTTACATTCCAGGACACGAATTTCATGCGCGCTCCTCCTTTGTCAGTTTCCGTACTCCCTCCGCCAGCGCCCAAAGGGCGAGCGCAAACGCCGCCAGCATTGCCAGCGCCTCCAGCCCCATCACAAACACGCCCCCGCCCAGGCGCACCACGCAATTATACTTCAGCCGCAGGTATACGCAGTAGCTGGCCAGGGACGAGCCGCACACCAGCACAGCCGCCGGGGCCCGCCGCCGGTCCGCGCAGGCCCAGCACAGGGTAAATACGTCTGCCAGGAAAAAGTACCGCTCGTGCATGTGGGGCAGCAAAAAGGGCACGCCCACGCACAAAACCATCGCCGCGGCCATAACCGTGTCCCGATCCAGCCGTCCCCTCAGCCGGAAGCCCAGCACCAGCAGGGCCAGCACCAGCGCCCCCGCCGCCAGAATGCCCAGGCTGGACGCCATCTGCTCGTCCAGCGGCAGTTTGTATGGGATAAACTGGTAGACCGACGGGGCGTTGAGGGTCAGCCGGGAATACTCCCCCATCTGTTTGAAATACACCCCCACAATATCGCCCAGCGGCTTGCCCAGGGCCAGGGCCGGGGCAATCATGGCCAGATAAGCCAGGGGGAACATCCACAGCTCCCGGAACCTCACCTTCCCCGCCAGCCACAGCACCCCCCACAAGGGGAGCACAAAAATACTCTGGAGTTTGAAGGCAAAGGCTACCCCCATCAGCGCCACCGAGGCTTTGTTCCTGCCGTCTAGGGCCGACGCGGCGGCGTGGACGCACAGCGCGCCGTAAATGGCGTCGCACTGGCCCCAGTAGGCCCCGTTGAGCACCACCGTGGGCAGCAGCAGGGCGGCCCCAAAGGCCATCAGGGGAGCGGCGCTCCCCTGCCGTTCCCTGGTCAGGAAACGCGCCAGCCGCAAGCAGCCCCAGGCCAGCCCCACGTCCCACAGGATGGAGAACAGCTTGATGAGGTATAGATCGGGCACATCCAGATAGGAGATGGCCGCCATAAAATAGAGGTAGGGCATGTTGTAGTCCCCCACGCTGCCCGCAATGGCGGCAAAGCCGCCGTTGGCCTTGAAATAACTGTACCACTCGCTCAAAAACTGGGTATAATCCAGGCTGACGTAGTCCAGGCACACCGCCCGGGCCAACATGGCCGCCCCCACCGGCAGCAGCATGATGCCCAGCGCGTCCCACCCATATCCCTCAAGGCGCAGCAGGGCCAGCGCGACCAGGCTCAACAGCGCCAGCACGCCCGCAACGCACACGCCGTCCGCCGCCGTGCCCTGGTCCAACCCCAGGCAGGCCCACGCCGCCCCCAGCTCCAGCGCCAGCCCCAGCGCGGCGCAGGCAGGGGGCAGATACTTCTTCCATTCCTTATCCATGGAAAACCTCCGCCGTCTGTTTTCGTTCAATCATACCACAGCCGCGGACAATTTTCCACCCCGATTCTTTCCCGGCAGTTGACATTTCCGCCGGGAGGCTTTATCCTAAGAAAACAAGCGAACGCGACCACCTGATCCCAGAACTGGAGGATTTCAATATGTGCGGTTTTACCGGCTTTGTGACCCGCTCCGCCCCCCCGGACGAAAAGGCGCTCCACGCCATGGGGGACGCCATCCGCCACCGGGGCCCCGACGGCGAGGGCCATTACGTGGACGGGCGCTGCGGCATCGCCCACCGGCGGCTGTCCATCATAGACCTGGAAAAGGGTCAGCAGCCCATTGCCAGCCCCGGCGGGCGGTATATCATCGCCTATAACGGGGAGACCTATAACTTTCGGGAGCTGCGGCAGGAGCTGACCGGGTTGGGCCACAGCTTTGCCACCGACTGCGACACCGAGGTGGTGCTCCACGGCTACATGGAGTGGGGGGCGGAGGTGCTGAAAAAGCTGCGGGGCATGTTCGCCTTCGTCATCTGGGACAGGGAAAAGCAGGAGCTGTTCGGCGCCCGGGACCCCTTCGGCATCAAGCCCTTCTACTATGCCCAGATGGGGGAGCTGTTCTTCTTCGGCTCGGAGTGCAAGAGCTTCCTCCCCCACCCCGGCTTTAAGAAGGAGCTCAACCCAGACGCGCTCAAGCTCTACCTCACCTTCCAGTATTCCGCCCTCAACGAATCCTTTTTCAAAGGGGTATACCGCCTGCTCCCCGGCCACTATCTCCTCCACCGGGACGGCCATACCGAGTTCGCCTCCTATCATTCCTTCTCCTTCCAGCCGGAAACCATGCCCCTGGAACAGCGGGCCAGGCAGATCCGGGAGGTGGTGGCAGAGTCCGTCAAGGCCCACCAGATCAGCGACGTGGAGGTGGGCTCCTTCCTGTCCGGCGGCATCGACTCCAGCGTCATCGCCGCCCTCTCCCGGCCGGACAAGACCTACTCCGTGGGCTTCGCCAACAAGGATTTTGACGAGACCGGCGAGGCCAAGGCCCTGTGTAAGGAGCTGGGGCTGCGCAACATCTCCAAGACCATCTCCGCCCAGGAGTTTTTCGACGCCCTGCCCGCCATCCAGTACTACGCCGACGAGCCCAACGCCAATTTGTCCACCGTGCCGCTGTACTTTTTGTCCCAGCTGGCGGCCAAGGATGTGAAGGTGGTGCTGTCCGGCGAGGGGGCGGACGAGCTGTTCGGCGGCTATATCACCTACCACACCACCAGGCCCTACCGCCTGTACCGCAAAACCCCCCTGGCCCTGCGGAAAGCGGTGGCCAAGGCCGTGGCGGGGCTGCCCCGGTTCCACGGCCAGGGCTTCCTCACCAAGGCGGCCAAGGGTATTGACCAGACCTTCGTGGGCCAGGCGTTCATCTTCGGCAATGACGAGGCGGAGCGGGTGCTCACCCCCGCCTACCGCTCCCCCCTCGCCTGGCACGACGTCACCCAGCCCTACTTTGATGCCATCGAGGAGGCGGACGACCTGACCAAAATGCAGTACCTGGACCTCCACCTGTGGCAGCCGCTGGACATCCTCCGCAAGGCCGACCGGATGACCATGGCCCACTCCCTGGAGCTGCGGGTGCCCTACCTGGACCGGGAGGTCTGGGAGGTGGCCCGGCGGGTGCCCAGCCGGCAGAAGATGCGGGGCAAGACCATGACCAAGTACCCCCTGCGCATGGCCGCCGTCCCCCTCCTCCCCGACGACTGGGTAAAGCGGGACAAAAAGGGCTTCCCCGTCCCCTTCATCGCATGGCTGCGGGAGGAGAAGTATTACAACTGGGCCAAGAACCTGATCTCCCAGAGCTATGTGGCGGAGTTCTTCGACCAGAAGTACCTGCTGGACCTGCTGGAGCGGCACTACTCCGGCAGGGAGCGCACCCACCGCAAGCTGTACACCGTGCTGTCCTTCCTCATCTGGTATCAGGTCTACTTTCCCGAGCGTTGCGGGGTGGAACCTTTCCAACCCAGAAAATGACAAGCGCGTCCGCTGTGCCCTTCACAGCGGACGCTTTTTGTCGAATTGCGGAAAAACCGTCAAACTATACTATTGAAAAAAGCATATCAACTCGCTATAATATCCTCTAGGTTTTTGAATTATGGATTTCAACATCAGGAGGACGGCCATGATTCTGCGCGTTGGCATCGACATCGGCTCCACCACCGTCAAGGTTGTGGTGCTGGACGAGGATAACAAGCTGCTGTTCCGCTCCTACGAGCGGCACTATTCCAAGGCCCGGGAGCGGGCCTGTGAGACCCTGCGCTCCATTGAGAATATGCTCCACGGCAAGGATGTGCGCCTGGTGGTCACCGGCTCCGCCGGCTTGGGCGTGGCCAAGGCCGCGGGGCTGGACTTCGTACAGGAGGTATACGCCACCGCCGCCGCAGTGAACGCCTACATCCCGGACACCGACGCGGTGATCGAGCTGGGCGGCGAGGACGCCAAGATCATCTTTTTCGGCGGGGCGCTGGAGGAACGGATGAACGGCTCGTGCGCCGGGGGCACCGGGGCGTTCATCGACCAGATGGCCACCCTGATGAACGTAACGGTGAACGAGCTGGACGGGCTGAGCTTGAAGCATGAGAAGATCTACCCCATCGCCTCCCGGTGCGGCGTGTTCGCCAAGAGCGACATCCAACCCATACTCAACCAGGGCGGGCGGAAGGAGGACGTGGCCGCCTCCATCTTCCAGGCGGTGGTGGACCAGACGGTGGCCGGCCTGACCCAGGGCCGGGAGCTGAAGGGGAAAATCGTCTTTTTGGGCGGACCGCTCCACTTCCTCATGGGCCTGCGGCAGCGGTTTGTGGAGACGCTGAAGCTGGACGGAGACCACGCTGTGTTCCCGGAGGACGGGGACTGCTTTGCCGCCATGGGGGCCGCCCTGTGCGCCACCGACTACTCCCCCGCCCCCTTTGAGACGGTGCTGAAAAAGCTGGAGGACAGCGCCGCCGCCACTATGGTGGTGGACACCATGCCTCCCCTGTTTACCAGCCAGGCGGAGTACGACGAATTTGCCGCCCGGCACAACGCCAGCCGTCCCCCCGAGGCGGATATTTCGACCTACGCCGGCCCCGCCTACCTGGGGATGGACGCCGGGTCCACCACCACCAAGCTGGCCCTGATCGCCCCCGACGGCGGACTGCTGTACACCTATTACCACTCCAACCTGGGCAACCCGGTGGCCATCGCCCTGGAACAGCTCAGGGAGATTTACAAACTTTGCGGGGACCGCATCCATATCAAGGGCTCCGCCGTCACCGGCTACGGCGAGGACCTGATTAAAAACGCCTTCTCCTGCGACCTGGGGCTGGTGGAGACCATGGCCCACTACAAGGCCGCCGCCCACTTCCAGCCCGACGTGGACTTCATCATCGACATCGGCGGGCAGGACATGAAGTGCTTCAAGATCCGCAACGGCGCGGTGGACTCCATCATGCTCAACGAGGCCTGTTCCTCCGGCTGCGGGTCCTTTATCGAGACCTTCGCCAAGGCCCTGGGCTACACCATCGCCGACTTCGCCAAGCTGGGCCTGTTCACCCAGAAGCCGGTGAATCTGGGCTCCCGGTGTACCGTGTTCATGAACTCCAGCGTAAAACAGGCCCAGAAGGACGGGGCCAGCGTGGAGGATATCTCCGCCGGGCTGTCCACCTCCATCGTGAAAAACGCCATTTATAAGGTCATCCGGGCTGCCTCCGCCGACGATTTAGGGAAGCACATCGTGGTCCAGGGGGGCACCTTCCTCAACGACGCGGTGCTCCGGGCCTTTGAACAGGAGCTGGGCCGGGAGGTCACCCGCCCGGTGATCTCCGGCATCATGGGGGCCTTCGGAGCCGCCCTAGCCGCACGGGACCTGGGCCTGGAGCGGTCCGCCCTCCTCAGCGCCAAGGCCCTGGAGCACTTCACCCACACCGCCAAGCCCGCCACCTGCGGGCTGTGTACCAACCACTGCTCCCTGACGGTGAACTCCTTCGACGGCGGGCGGCGGTTCGTGTCGGGCAACCGGTGCTCCCGCCCCCTGGGGGAGGAGCCCAGCCGCCTGCCCGACCTGATGAGGTATAAGTACGCCAAGCTCCGGGCCCTTCAGGGCAAGGGGGAGGGGGACGGCTCCCGGGGGAAAATCGGCATCCCCTTCGGGCTGAATATGTACGAGAATCTGCCCTTCTGGTTCGAGCTGTTCACCCAGCTCAACTTTGAGGTGGTCCTGTCCCCGGAATCCTCCCGGAAGCTCTACTTAAAGGGCCAGCGCACCATTCCGTCGGATACGGTGTGCTACCCCGCCAAGCTCCTCCACGGCCACGTGGAGGCCCTGGCGGAGGCGGGGGTGGACGCCGTCTTTTACCCCTGTATGCCCTACAACTTTGACGAGGGGGTTGGGGATAACAACTACAACTGTCCCGTGGTGGCCTACTACCCGGAGCTGCTGGCGGCAAACGTGCCCAACTTGAAGCGGACCCGCTATCTCTACCCCTACTTCGGCCTCCACCGCCCCCGCGACATGGAGCGCAAAGCCGGGGAGTGGTTTTTCAACGAGTTCCACATCCCCAAGCGTGAGACAGCGGCGGCGGTGAGGGCCGCGTATATCGCCTACAACGCCTATAAAAACGACCTGCGCAACACCGGCCGGACCTACATCGACAGCGCCCGGGCAGAGGGCCGGCCCATCCTGGTGGTGGCCGGACGGCCCTACCACATGGACCCGGAGATCAACCACGGCATCAACGACCTGATTACCTCCTACGGCTTCGTGCTGGTCACCGAGGACGCGGTGGCTTATCTGGAGGACAAGGCCCCCCGGCACGTCCTCAACCAGTGGACCTACCACGCCCGGATGTACAACGCCGCCCGGTACGTCTGCACCCAGCCCGACATGGAGCTGATCCAGCTGGTCAGCTTCGGCTGCGGCATCGACGCCATCACCGGCGACGAGATGCGCTCCATCCTGGAGGAGGGCGGCAAGCTGTACACCCAGCTGAAAATTGACGATATCAGCAACCTGGGGGCGGTCAAAATCCGCATCCGCTCCCTGATGGCCGCGATGGAGGCGAGAAACGACCGATGAACGCCAGTCTGGAGCCCTTCCTTCCCGTTTTGAAGGAGCTGGAAGCCCTTCCTCTGACCTTCCAGCCCGCCAGAGTGGAGCAGAACGGACAGGGGAGGGAACTTCTGGTCCTGACCTGCCGTGAGGCGCCCAAGGGGGAATTTGTCTACGTCCCCGGCAAACAGGGGGCAAAACTGGGCTGGGACACCGGCCGCTGTCCTCTGCCGCCCCGGATTTTGACGGCTTTTCGCCGCTATTACCAGGAGAGCCAGGCGTATCACCTGGAGCGGCTCAAGGAGGAACAGGAGGACTGCCGGCGTATGTTGGCAAAGCCGGACCTGACCGAGGAACAGCGCCGGGAGATTCAAGGCTGGCTGGACGAGGCGGAGCAGGACGCCCTGGCAAAGAAGGCCCAGGCGGAAGCCAACAAGTTCTCAATGGAACAGGAGGCAGCCGGTATCCAGGCCAGAGGGTCCGCAGAGGCCGAGGCTATCCGTGCAAAGGGTATGGCAGAAGCCGAAGCTATGGAGAAGAAGGCCGAGGCTTATCAGAAATACAACAAGGCAGCTATGGCGGAAATGCTTATCGGCGTACTCCCGGATATTGCCGGAAAAATTGCCGAGCCATTGTCCCAGATTGACAAGATCACCATCATCGGAAGCGGCGAGGACAAGGGCGTGGGCGATGTGGCCGGAAATGTGCCGGCAGTTATGGCAAAGCTCTTTGAAACGATGAAGGAGACAGTGGGCATCGATCTGTCCGAGATCATCCGGGCCGAGACCTACGACGCCAAGGTGACGCGGAACATCAATGTTTCCGGGCTGCCGGAGAACGGCGGCGAGAAGTAAAAACCGATTCTTTGCCGTCCCCGTCTATTATAAGTAAAAATCATTTCAGAAAAAAGAACGGAGAAAAGCTTGAAGAAGAAATCATATTTATGGCTTGCGGCAGGGTGCGTCATTCTGCTTACGGTCATAGGCGGGCTGCTGTATGCAAAAAAGAAAATGGAACGAGAAGCATTGGCAATTACCGCAATGTATGTGCCCTTTGGCGAGGGACTTCATATATTTGTTGATGAACAGCGGGGGGCATTTGGAGTTGCCGCTTGGAATGAGGAGTTCAAGGTATACGATATAAAAGGGAAGGAAATTGCATTTGATCAGCTTGTCAAAGGAAATATTGTAAAAATATACGGCGATGGGATGATGATGGAATCCTATCCGGGCCTGTATCCGGGAGTTACGGAAATCCGCGTAATCAAAGAGGGAAATCCCGCAGATGCGGATGTTTACCAGGATATTGTGGACGGAATTTATACAAAGCCCGATCCGGCGGAGCCTCCCTATATGCAGGTGTTATACACCACAGATATGATAAGCACCGCGGCAATGACAGCCAGAGGAAGCTATACCTGGAGCTATGTGGATGAGGACGGGATGAGTAAGACTGCCGCCGCAGACTGCGCCCACGTTCTGCAATGGGGCGAAGAGCTAAACGACCTGCGGCTGACAGAGGCTGTGGATCTGACCCTGCATTTTGGGAAAATACCGGACGAAGTAGAGGCGGTTCGCTACGATATAGCCTTACTGGGCACATTGAAGCCGCCCCCGGGCGAGAAGGTAGAGACTGTCCGAAAGGACGGAGAGTTTGTCATCGAGGGAGACCAGGGCAGCTACGTGTATGCGGTTACGGGCATCTGGGAAAACGGCCGGGTGGAATTTGGTTTTATGAATACGGCCGAGTGAAAAGAAAACAGATACAAAACACACTTTTATGCAGCGGCTGCTCAGGTATTCCCCTGTATGAAATGGAAGTGCATCTGAATATAATTTGGATACATTTATTTAGGGAGGAAACCGTTATGGGATATTTGATATATTTAGCAGGCTTGCTGATTTGCCTTATGTATGGCATTGGCCTGGACAGAGTTTATAATTTTATAGACCTGATCAGTTTTGGATTCATCGTGGTTCCATGCATTTTGATGTTGATAGGTACAGGCTGTTGGAAAGGATTTATAAAGGCATTTGTTTATATCTCTGGCAGGAAAGAATACAACAAGAAAGAAATGAAAGAAAGTGCGCAGGCAGTTAAGCTGGTATGCATATCCTCTCTTATATTCGGAGTGCTGGGCGTTGCAATAAGCGTGATAAATATTTTGCATTGTATGGATTTGGATTTTGGACTGTCAAATATTGGTCCGGATATATCAGTGGCTTTTATTTCCGTATTTTATGCGGCCATAATAAATGCCGTACTGGTGCCTCTGTACTTTAAGCTAAAGAGCTGCGGACAGAGATAGCATTTATTTTTACAACCGCCTTGAAGCAAAAAAACATAAAAATAAGGGGTGCCGGGTAATAAGAAACCAACCGTTTCTATAACCCGGCCCCCTTATTTTTTCAATGCGAAGCATAACCTACGATAGAAAGATACCATTAAACAGACGAATTAAGAGAAGCAGTCAATCCCTCCCCATCCGTATCAATCACAATCGTATCCCCCGCAGCGATCTTCCCGCCCAGAATAAGCTTTGCGGCAAGAGTCTCCACATGCTTCTGCATATACCGCTTCAAAGGCCGCGCGCCGTACACCGGATCGTATCCATGCTCCGTAATAAATGTCCTGGCCTGTTCCGTAAGCGCAAGAGTCAGCTCCCGGTCCTTCAAACGCCCGTTCAGCTCATCCAGAAGCAGATGAATAATGGAAGCAATATCCCTCTTGCTTAAAGGCTTAAAGAGAATCGTTTCATCCAGCCGATTCAAAAATTCCGGCCGGAAATGCGCTCTCAAGTCATTCATCACCAGCTTCTGAGCCTCATCCCGAATATTTCCCTCATCATCAATCCCCTCCAGAAGATAAGAAGAACCGATATTCGAGGTCATAATCAAAATGGTATTCTTAAAATCCACCGTGCGCCCCTGAGAATCCGTAATCCTTCCGTCATCCAATACCTGCAGCAGGACATTGAACACATCCGGATGCGCTTTCTCCACCTCATCAAAAAGCACGACCGAATATGGTTTCCGTCTGACTGCTTCTGTCAACTGACCGCCCTCGTCATATCCGACGTATCCCGGAGGCGCTCCGACCAGACGG
>OFGE01003336.1_pt1 | contig 10677 bp, 7 predicted proteins | sample 1521681 | NCBI WGS metagenome assembly OFGE01 (sample SAMEA3504093, study PRJEB24116) | mouse gut metagenome | biome: mouse gut; feature: mouse-associated habitat; material: faeces | place: Denmark | collected 2011 | reverse complement strand
GGAGGTGACCCTGGTGGCCTTCTCCTCCAACCGCTACCTCACCCTCACCACCCTCCTGCGCCACCAGACCGTCGAGCTCATCTTCGACAGCTGGTCGGGCCTGCGGGTGCCCAAAGAGGCCCTGCGCCTGGTAAAATTTCCCGCCCAAGGCACGGAGGAGGGCTCCGGCTCCCAGGCGGACAGGTCAAAGGCGGCCTCAAGCCCAGGCAGAACCAGCTGCGCGGTGAGCAGCGCGGCGGGCCAAAAGCCCAGCGCGAAGGCGAAGGGGACGCTCACCGGGAAGAGGGCCGCGCCCAGTACGCACCAGGCCAGCCCTGCCAAGGCGGCGGCGCATACGCGGCCCGGCGCGGCCAGGACCAGCGCGGCCAGGCGGCGGGGGGGAGGAAATCCTCCATCCCCGGCGCACAGGGCCGGAAAGAGCGCCGCCGCGGCCAGGGACAGCAGGAACAAATCCGCGCACAGCACCGCCCACACCAGCAGGGAGGGACGGCCTCCGCCGCCCAAAAGCTGGGTTAAAAGGGCTCCGGCCTGGAGAAAGCCCCCGGCAAGAAGGCCCAGGACGGCCCCGGCCAGCGCGGCGGGGATGGGGGCGCTGCGGACGGCCCGCAGCCAGCGGGCAAACCATCCCCGGGTTCCGCCCCGGAACGCCTGAAGGGCCAGGGAGAGCATGGGGGCCCAGAATACCCCCGCCAGCGCCCCGCCGGCCCCGCCGGACAGCAGGGTGATCCACAGGTTTTCGTACACCAGGCCCAGGCTCACACCAAGGGCCAGGGGCAGAAAGCCGATAAAGGTGAGCACGTTGCCCGCCAGCAGGCCGCCCAGGTTGTCCCAAAGGGTCTGGAACCACAGGCCGGGGCCCGAGCGGGGCGGATGGTTTTGTCCGCCGTCCATAAACCGGTTGAATCCGAATAAATCCATGTCAGCCGCCTTTCACACGCTGCATATATTCCCGGGGGCTGATCCCCTCCACCTTTTTAAATACTTTGCTGAAGTAAAACGCGCTCTCAAAGCCCAAACGTTCGCTGATCTCATAGATTTTCAGGTCAGTGGAGGCCATCAGATCCTTGGCCGCGTTTACCCGGGTGGCGGTGACAAACTCCACAAAGCCGCTCTCTCCCCACTGGGCGAAAAGCTGGCTGAGGTAGTTGGGGCTGAAATTGAATGCCGATGCCACCTCGTTCAGGCTCAGCCGTTTGCCCAGGTTTTGGCGGATGTACTCCTGCACCTGCACCACCTGCTGGGCGTGGTAGTCCAGGGGCTGGACACGGCAGAATACGATGGGGGACTTGGCGCTGAGCAGGGACAGGGTGGAGAAGGCGCTTCGGTGGCTCTCGCACACCTCTAAAATGTCATCTACCGTCCGGCCTACCGCCCACCAAACCGGGGTGCCGAAGTAGCCCTGGAGTACCGCTCCTGCCTTTTCCAGCACGGCGGACACCCGTTCCTCCCATCCGTCCAGTCCGGCCAAGGGGAAAAGGACGGAAAAATGGCGCAGATCCATCCCCGTTACAGTGCAGGGCATGTACTTTGGCAGGGTGCTGGCCGCCATGTTGGTGATGCCGGCGCTGAGGGTGGCAAGCCGTTTGGTGTCCAGCGTGCGGTTTTGCAGCGCGCCCAAGGCCACCACATAGTGGGGGGAATCAAAGCGCAGGCCGAAATCGCCGCACAGGCGGCGGAATTCCTCCCCGTCGTCGAACAGCCCGCCGTAGAGCTGGAGGAAGAACCGCTCCCGGTACTGGCTCAGGCCGCTGGCGGGGGACAGTGCGGCGCTGCCCGGGGCGCGCAGGGCGTTTTCCAGGCTCTGGGGGGTGAGGTCCAGCTTGACCAGATACTCCAGAACCCCCAGGTTGATGGACTGCTTCACATAGTCAAACTCCTCATAGCTGGTGAGCATGATGAATACGGGCAGGCCCATATCCAGTTCCTGGCACTTTTTTGCCAGGGCCAGCCCGCCCATCACCGGCATTTTGATGTCGCACAGCACCAGGTCGGGGCGCAGTTCCCCCACCAGCCCCAGCGCCTCCTTCCCGTTGCGGGCCGTCCCGGCGATCTCCCAGCCCAGCTTGCTCCAGTCCAGCAGCCCCTGCAGCCCGATGAGGACCAGGGGCTCGTCGTCCACCAGCAGTACCTTGAACATCTCCTCGTCCCCAAATCAGTTTTTGATGGTGCGAATATGAAAAGCCGGCTTTTCAGCTGCGCTCCGCCGGGCGGCGGAGCGCAGCTGCGTTGATTCAGCCTTGCGGCTGTTCCGGCAGGCGCAGGGTGACGGCGGTGCCCTGGCCGGGCGTGCTGCGCACCGTCAGTCCATAACTAGGCCCGAAGCTGAGCTGGAGCAGCCGGTGGACGCTCCACAGCCCTACGTGGCGGAAGGGACCGGCCTCGCCGCCGTCCTGGCCGGCTCCGGCCAGCAACCGCTTGACCTGCTCCTCCTCCATGCCGATGCCATCGTCCGCCATGGAGATCAGCAGGGTTCCCGACGGCTGGTCCCGCCGGATGGTAACCCACAGCCTGCCCACGCTGCCCTTGGGCTCAATGCCATGGAAGATGGCGTTTTCCGCCAGGGGCTGGAGGGTAAAACGGGGAATCAGGTAGTTGCGGTATGCCTGCTCCAAATCTGGGGCATCCAGCGAGATCGTCCCGCCGTAACGATAGCGCTGTATGGTAAAATAGTCCTCCAGCAGGGCGAACTCCTCTTCCAGGGGGACCAGCTTTTGGGTGCCTTTGGATACGCTTTTGAGCAGGCGGGAGAGGGCGGTGACCATCTCGGCCACGCCGGGGGCGTGCTGGATGGTGGCCATCCACTTGATGCTGTTCAGTGTGTTGTAAATAAAGTGGGGACTAATCTGGCTTTGCAGCATCTGGTATTCCAGGGCCAGGCGCTGCTGCTCGTCCTCAATGCGCTTTTCCATCAGGGAGGACACGCCCCGGGACAGCTCGTTGATGCCCCGGCCCACATCGCCCAGTTCGTGGTTCCACTCAATGGCGGGATTCACGGAGAAATCGCCCCGGCCCACCTTCTCCATCTGCCGCTGGAGGGCGACGATTGGCGCGGCCACCGTGCGGTGGAGCAGGGCCGACATGCCCAGGCCCATCACCAGCACCAGCAGCAGGCTGACCAGCGCAGGCCCGCCCAGCAGGGAGAGAGGGTGGGCCATGCGGTCGTTGGGGATGACCTCCGCCAGATAGAGCTGATGGAGGCCCAGCGGGCAGGCCACAACGCTGCACGCCACGCCGTCCAGCGTGGCGGAGTAAAGCAGGGTATCCCGGCCCAATGTGTCCTCCACGTCCGCCTCCGGCTCTGGAAGCTGGTCCGCGCTGCCCAGGCACAAAAGATCGTCCCCCTCCACCCGGTAGAGCTGCCCGCCCATAATCCAGCAAAGCCAGGCACCCTCCTCCAGGGTGAAGCCCCGCAGGGCATCGGTGATGAGGGTGGGAGAGACGGACAGGTACACCCAGGCGGTGTGGCTGCGGTCACTGCTGGTCATGGTGCTGGACACCGGGATGCCCTCCAGGGTGATGCGGGGCTGGAGCAGGGGATCGGGCATGATCTGCTCCCACTGGCTCACCGGGCTCTCCCCGGCCACGCCGGGCAGCCGGTCGATGTTGTCCCGGCCCAGCAGTACGGACTGGCTGGCGGCAGTGCCCAGCATGATGAGCCGGGCGTTGCTGCCGTAGAGGAGGAAGCGCTGGATGTATGGAGCGGTGTGCATGGAGCTGAACTTGTTGGAGATAAGGGGGTAGACGGTGTTGGTCAAGGTGCCGTTTGAAATGCTGGACAGCATGGCGGTGCGCACGGTGGAATCCACCCGGCACCAGCGGGACAGGTCGTTTACTTCCCGGATATTCCGCCGGAGGATGGCGGCGGAGGTCTGGAGGGTGTATTCAGCCGACTGGATGACGGAGCGGCGCAGCTGGGAGGACAGGGACAGGGTGCTGGTGATGAGGATAACCCCCGCGGTAAGCAGGGTGAACAGGACGGCCAGGGCCAGTACCCGGGCCTGTATACCGAACCGGACGGCGCCGGTTTTGTGCGTATGCGCCATATCCCCGCCCCCTCATGTAGGATAAATCTATCATATCACCAAAAGAATCGGCGTGTCAAATGGCGGCGGATGGAAAATCCGTCAAGATGCACAAATACGACCCGAGAAAAAAGACATGTTTTTTGAAAAATTACATCTTTTCCAGAAATCGCCGGAAAACTCAGAGAGATTTTACAGGCCGAGCGTCAAATCCTCCATTCAGAACTGCTAAATAATTCGCTACAATCATATCATTCGGTGGGCGGTTTCACCAAAGTCCGGCGGCCGCCCGCCGCGCCGGAACCGATCATTCAAATTTGAGGAGGAAGAAACATGAAAAACATCCGCAAGATTCTGTGCGCCGTGCTGGCCTTGGCTATGCTTTTCAGCCTGGCCGCCTGCGGCAGCGGCGACCAGCCCAGCGACAACAGCCAGCCCCCTGCCGGAAACAGCCAGCCCGCCGACAACAAGGGCAATGACAATCAGGGCGGCGGCAACAAGGGCGGCGAGACCGTCACCCTGAACTGGGCCATCTGGGACAAGGATTCCACCGCCTACTGGACCGCCCTGGCCGACGGGTATATGAAGACCCATGAAAACGTGAAGATTGAGATGACCGACCTGGGCTCCAACGACTACATGACCCAGCTGGCCACCCAGCTGTCCGGCGGCAACGGCGAGCTGGACGTGCTGTCCATCAAGGACATCCCCGGCTACGCCAACCTCATCAACCTGGAGATGCTGGAGCCCCTGAACGACGTGCTCACCACCCCCAAGGAGAGCTTCAACGGCGTGCTGGAGCAGCTCACCGACGAGGGCGGGAAATTCTACGGCATCCCCTTCCGCTCCGACTTCTGGGTGGTGTTCTACAACAAGGACCTGTTTGACGCCGCCGGAGTGGCCTACCCCACCAACGACATGACCCTGGACGACTACGACGCCCTGATGCGCCAGATGACCTCCGGTTCCGGCGCGGAGAAGGTGTATGGCGGCCATTACCACACCTGGCGCTCCGCCGTGTCCCTGTTCGGCATCCTGGACGGCAAGCAGACCATCGTGGACGGCACCTATGATTTCCTCAAGCCCATCTATGAGCGGGTGCTGAAGCAGCAGGCCGACGGCGTGGTCATGGACTACGGTGAGCTCAAGACCGCCAACCTGCACTACTCCGCCGCCTTCCAGAACGGCACCGCCGCCATGGTGAATATGGGCAGCTGGTTCCTGGCCACCATGCAGCAGTACAACGCCAACGCCGCCGGCGAGGGCTATGAGCCCGTCAACTTCGGCATGGTGAAGTACCCCCATCCCGACGGGTCTCCCGCGGGCAGCACCCTGGGCACCGTGACCTCCCTGGGCGTGAACAAGAACTCCGCCAACAAGGAAGCCGCTTTTGACTTCGTGAATTGGTGCGCCAGCGCCGAGGGCGCCGCCGTCGTGGCCTCCACCGGCACCTTCCCCGCCGTCAGCACCAGCGAGACCATGGACATCATCGCCGCCACCGACGGGTTCCCCGCCGACGACGCGTCCAAGGAAGCGCTGACCACCTCTGCCGTCTATCTGGAGATGCCCCTGAGCAACAAGGCCTCCGAGATTGAGACCGTCCTCAACACCGAGCACGACGCCATCATGACCGGCGCCGAAAGTGTGGACGAGGGCATTGCCAACATGAATGAGCAGGTGCAGGCCATCCTCAACGGCTGAGCCTGAACGCAAAACAGCGGAAAAACCCGGAACGCGGCGGGGACGGCCTTCTGCCCGTCCCCGCCGCCCCCGTTTTCCCCCATCCGCGAGAAAGGAGAGACCGCTATGTCCACCAAGCCCGCCGTCAAGACGGCGCAGAACCCCGGAGCCCAAAAGCGCGGCCTCAGCCGCGACGCCCGCAACAACCTCACCGCGTATTCCTTTATCGCACCCAATTTTATCGGCTTTTGCATTTTCACCCTGATCCCTATGGTGTTTGCCATCGGCCTGTCCTTCTGCAATTGGGACGGACAGCATGCCATCGAGTTCGTGGGACTGAAAAACTTCCTGGATCTGGCGGGGGACAAGACATTCAAGACCGCCTTTGTCAACACCATCGTCTACTGCGTGGGCACCGTGCCGCTGACCCTGGTGTGTTCCCTGGGGCTGGCCCTGCTGCTCAACCAGAACGTCAAGCTGCGCAATTTTTTCCGCACCGTGTCCTTCTTCCCCTATGTGGCGTCCCTGGTGGCGGTGGCGGCGGTGTGGAACATGATCTTCAGCCCCAGCATGGGCCCGGTGAACATGCTGCTGTCCTCCCTGGGGGTGGAGAACCTGCCCCGCTGGGCAGCGGGAAAGGACACGGCCATGATTACCGTCATCCTGTTCAGCGTGTGGAAGAACATGGGCTATTACATGGTCATCTATCTGGCCGGGCTCCAGGGGACCAACCCCGTGCTGGTGGAGGCCGCCGAGCTGGACGGGGCCAGCAAGTGGCATGTATTCTGGCACGTCACCCTGCCCCAGCTGCGCCCTACCACGTTCTTTGTCACCATCACGCTGACCATCGCCTCCTTCAAGGTGTATGACCAGATGTACATGATTACCCAGGGCGGCCCCGGCGACGCCACCATCACCCTGGTGTACGACATCTACAACATCGCCTTTGTGAACACGCCCAAATATGGCTACGCCAGCGCGGTGGCCATGGTGCTGTTCGCCTTGGTGCTGGCCATCACGCTGTTCCAGTTCCGCAATTCGTCCAATAACGACTGAGGGGAGGGAGAGATATGAAAACCGGTTCTCAAAAGAGGAGCAACGCCGTCAGCCGGGTGGCCATCTACGCCATCCTGATCCTCATAACCGCGCTGATGCTCATCCCCTTCCTCTGGATGCTGTCCGCCTCGCTGAAGATGAACAAGGACGTATTCTCCTTCCCCATCAAGTGGATTCCGGAGAATCCCCGCTGGAAGAACTACATTGATATCTGGACCAAAATTCCCCTGCTCACCTTTGTGAAGAACAGCACCAAGCTGACCATCATTGTCACTCTGCTCCAGCTGTTCACCTCCAGCTTCGCGGCCTACGCCTTCGCCAAGATGGACTTCAAGGGGAAGAACCTGCTCTTCCTGGGCTACATCGCCACCATCGCCGTGCCCTGGCAGGCGTACATGGTGCCCCAGTTCATGATGATGCGGGCCTGGCACCTGAACAACACCCATCTGGCCATCATCTGCCTCCAGGCGTTCTCCGCCTTCGGCGTGTTTCTAATGAAGCAGTTCTATGAGGGGGTGCCCTCCGAGCTGTGCGAGGCTGCCCGGATCGATGGGCTGACGGAGTACGGCATCTGGTTCCGGGTGATGCTGCCCCTGTCCAAGCCGGCGCTGTCCACCCTGACCATCTTCACGTTTGTGAGCACCTGGAACGATTTTTTGGGCCCGCTGATCTACCTGACCCGAGACGAGGTCAAGACCATCCAGATCGGCCTGCGCATGTTCATCAGGCAATACTCCGCTGAGTACGGCCTTATCATGGCCGCGTCGGTGATTGCCCTGATCCCTGTACTCATCATTTTCCTGGCGCTGCAAAAATATTTTGTGCAGGGGGTTGCGGCCACCGGCATCAAGGGTTAAACTCATATTTGCCAGAGGGGCAGGGCAGGGGCCCTGCCCCTTTATTTGGGCCCGCTGCCTTGAAGGGCCGTTCTTGCCGGTTTGACCTGAGGGCAAAAAAAACATAAACGGAGCGGATATTTATGGAACGGTATCATTATTCAGCCCAGGATTTTTCCACCAAGGAGGGGGCGCGGGCCGCCCTGCTGCGGCTGCTGGAGCCCCTCAAGCCCTTTTACAGCCCGGGGGGCGCGCGGGTGGAGCTGGGGGCCACCAGCACCCATTACGAAAACGGCTCCATCCCCATGGAGGCGTTCGCACGGCCCCTGTGGGGGCTGGTCCCCTTTTGGGCGGGGGGAGGCAGCGAGCCGGATTTTGAGGATTTATACCGCCGGGGCTTCGCCCACGGCCCCGACCCGAGCCACCCGGAATATTGGCATACCTGCCGGGATTACGATCAGAAGTTCTGCGAGATGGCGGCGGTGTCCTACGCCATTCTGCTCACCCCGGACAAGGTGTGGGAGCCGCTGGACGGGCGGAAAAGAGATAACCTTGCGGAATGGCTGTGGGAGATCAACCGCCATGAGTGCGTGGCCAGCAACTGGCAGTGGTTCTGCATACTCACAAACCTGGCCCTGAAAGCGGTGGGCCGGCCCTACAGCCGGGAGCGGTTGGAGTTCGGCCTGGGCCGCATGGAGGAATATTACGACGCCGGGGGCTGGTATCACGACGGGGCTGGAGGGGAGAAGGATTACTATAATCCCTTCGTCATGGTCAGCTATGGCCTGCTCTACGCCATGTTCATGGAACGGGAGCGGGGGGAGGAGGCGCGGTGCGCCCGGTTCCGGGAGCGGGCCCGGGCCTTTGCCAGGGACTACCTGTACTGGTTTGCCCCGGACGGCGCGTCCATCGCCTATGGCCGGTCCCTCACCTACCGCTTTGCCCAGGGGGCCTTCTGGTCCATCGCCCTGCTGGCCGGGGAGGAGGTGCTCCCCCTGCCGGTGATGAAGGGCCTGATCGCCCGGCACCTGGCCTGGTGGCTCAACCAGCCTATCTGTGACAACGCCGGAGTGCTTGCCATCGGCTACGCCTACCCCAACTTGCAGATGTCGGAGACCTACAACGCACCCGGTTCCCCCTATTGGGCGCTGAAAGCCTTCGCCTTCCTGGCCCTGCCCGACAACCACCCCTTCTGGGCGGCGGAGTGCGCCCCCCTGCCCCCCCTGGAGCGGTGCCAATACCTGCCCCACGCCAATATGCTGGTTCAGCACGACGTGGAACAGGCGGTGGCCCTGGCGCCGGGGCGGCTGGAGATGGAGCCCTATGCCCACACCGCGGAGAAGTACAGCAAATTCGCCTATTCCAGCCGGTTCGCCTTCAGCATTGCCCGGGGAAATTACGAGCTGGGCCAGATGGCCCCGGACAGCTCGCTGTGCTTCCGGGTGGGGCGGTACTACTATCAGCGGGACGTGGCCCAGCCGGGCTATTCCATTGGCCGGGGGGGTATTGAGACCCGCTGGTCCCCCCTGGACGGCATCCAGGTAACCACCACCATTCAGCCCACCCCCACGGGGCATATCCGCACCCACATGATCGACAGCGGCTACGACTGCGAGGCGTATGACGGCGGCTTTGCCGTCAATGCCGACGACCGGCTGCCGTGCAGCCGCCGGGCGAAGGGGGCCCAGGCCGAGGCCCGCTGCGGGGCGGACTTCTGTGCCGTGGCCTCGCTGGAGGGGGACGGCCGGGGCGAGGTGCTTATCCCCGACCCCAATACCAACCTCATATTTCCCAAAACCGCCATCCCCATGGCGGTATACCGCGTCCACAAAGGGGTGCAGACCATCCGCACCCAGGTGGACTATCTGGCGTAAGGAGTGGGTTCCATGTCCGCGTTTGAAATCCGGGACTGTTTTTACCTGGACGGCGCGCCGTTCCAGATCATCTCCGGCTGTATCCACTACTTCCGGGTTCCCCCGGCATACTGGGATGACCGGCTGAAAAAGCTGAAGGCCACGGGCTGCAATACGGTGGAGACCTATATCCCCTGGAACCTCCACGAGCCCAGGCGGGGGGAGTTCCGCTTTGACGGCGGGCTGGACGTGGGGGCCTTCCTGCGCCTGGCCCAGGCCAACGGGCTGTACGCCATCGTCCGGCCCTCCCCCTACGTCTGCGCCGAGTGGGAGTTCGGCGGCCTGCCCGCCTGGCTGCTGGAGGGGGAGAATATCCCCCTGCGTACCCACGAGGGGCCGTTTCTGGGGCTGGTGGACAGGTATTACCGCGCCCTGTTCCCCCATCTGGTCCCCCTGCAAATCGACCGGGGCGGGCCGGTGCTGCTCATGCAGGTGGAAAACGAGTTCGGCGCCTGGGGGGCGGAGGATCCGGAGTACCTCGCCGCGCTGGCGGGGCTGATGCGGGACAACGGGGCCACGGTACCCTTTATCACCTCGGACAACCTGGAAAACGAGAGCCTGAGCAGGGGGACCTGCCCGGGGGCGCTGGCTACCGTCAATTTCGGCTCCGGCGCGGCGGAAAAGCTGGAAGTGCTGCGCCCCTACGCCAAGGGCGGGCCGCTGATGGTGACGGAATTCTGGGTGGGCTGGTTTGACCACTGGGGGAACGGCGGCCATATGCACGGCAATCCGGAGAGCCCGCAGGATCTGGACGATATGCTGGACATGGGACATGTCAACATCTATATGTTTGAGGGCGGCACGAATTTCGGATTTATGAACGGCTCGAATTACTACGACGAGCTGACACCGGACGTGACCTCGTATGACTATGACGCGCTGCTCACGGAGGCGGGAGACTTCACCGGGAAATATCACAAGTTCCAGAAAGTGATCAGCAAATATGCGCCGATCCCGAAGGTGGAGTTTACAACGGAAATAAAGAAAAGGGCATACGGAAAACTGACAGCCGTGTCACAGACGGGACTGCTGCAGAATCTGGAGAACCTGTCGGAACCGATCGTGGATAACTTTCCGGTCTGCATGGAGAAATGTGGACAAAGTTACGGCTACATACTCTACCACTCGACTTTAAAGCACGAGCAGAATATCGAGCGCATCCGCCTGTGG
>OFGE01003333.1_pt1 | contig 10685 bp, 8 predicted proteins | sample 1521681 | NCBI WGS metagenome assembly OFGE01 (sample SAMEA3504093, study PRJEB24116) | mouse gut metagenome | biome: mouse gut; feature: mouse-associated habitat; material: faeces | place: Denmark | collected 2011 | reverse complement strand
CAATGGCAGGAGAGCAGAGTGCCCTGGATTCTGTCAGATCTCTGGAGGAGCTGGCAGATTTCACAGAAAACAGCGGGAACGGAGGATCACCTTTCCTGACACCTTCCAATAATCTGTATGGAGAGGAAGGGATGATGATGGATTATTATGAGGACTGTTCAAGTGATTTTGTGGAATCAGGTAAAATTGATGAAGCGGCGCTTGCTAAATATTTTACTGACATGCTTCGTATTCAGAAAGCGCAGGAATCAAACTTTATGGAAACCGATATTGGCGTAGTTGACGGAAAGGTTGTGCTGTTTGAACTGATGGGCTTTATGGAATCAGACGAAGATTTGTTTTATGTCCAGGAGATCAAGGGATACAATGCTACAAATGTAATTCTTTCCGGTTTAAGTGGTAGCGGAATGTCCCCGGAGCATGCCCTGATGCCTGTTTTCGGAGAGTCTTTCTACACGCCAAGGCAGGCTGTCGGGATTACATCCGCCAGCAAGCAGCAGGAGCTGGCTTTACAGTTTGTGAATCTGCTTTTATCCCAGACCGTGCAGGATGTCTATCTGTATGACGGTTTCCCGGTTAATAGCCGGTCTCTTGATAAGCTGGTAGAAAATGCCATAAAAAACAAAGAAAACAGTACAAAATTCCGTGAGATGTGCGGTCAGTTGAATACCCCGATTTTTGTGGATCAGGTGGTAAGGGAGGCTGTTCAAAGCCAGATGAAGGGCTTGCTGGACGGAACGCTCACAGCAGAATCAGCAGCTGCCGCCGTGATGGAAAAGAAGTTTACTACTCATTGGCCGATACACCCCAGGCAAAACAGTTGCACAAATCGATTGATGCCCTGTTCAAAATATCCTGTCCGACAAATTTATAAATGAAATGCGCCGTCTGCCATAATAAGAGGACGGCGCATTTTTTGGAAACAATGGCATTACCGTTTGGCCGATCTGTCCAGATGCTTTACCCGCATAGCCCGGATGGCGTTCAGAATCGCAATGATAGAGACGCCTACATCGGCAAACACAGCCGCCCACATATTCGCCTTACCGAGAGCACCCAAAATGAGCACCAAGAATTTGACGCCCAGGGCAAACACAATATTCTGGTTTGCAATGCGGATCGTCTTGCGGGCGATTTTCATTACCGCTGCAATCTTGGAAGGCTCGTCTGTCATCAGTACAACATCGGCAGCTTCAATAGCGGCGTCAGAACCTAGGCCGCCCATAGCGATACCTACATCGGCTCTTGCCAGCACAGGAGCGTCATTGATACCGTCACCGACAAATACCAGCTTGCCTTTTTCACTTTTTTCTTTCAGCAAATCCTCCACGCGGTCAACTTTATCAGCCGGGAGAAGTTCGGTATATGCCTGATCCAGGCCGAGGCGTCCGGCTACTTTTTTGCCGACTGCATCCGCATCTCCGGTCAGCATGACTGTCCTGCGGATACCGGAGGATTTCAGATTTTTAATAGCAGCGGCTGCGTCAGCCTTGATTTCATCCTCAATCACAATACATCCGGCGTATGTTCCGTCGCAGGCCAGATAAACGACCGTACCCACGGAAGAAGATGGGGCATATTTGATATGTTCCCTCTTCATGAGTTTTGCGTTGCCGGCGAGAATTTTCTTTCCGTCAATCACTGCCTGGACACCGTGGCCGGCAATTTCCTGAACATCCGTGATTCTGGAATTGTCAATCTTTTTTCCGTAGGCCGCCTTGATGGAAAGAGAAATAGGATGGTTGGAATAATCCTCTGCATATGCGGCCATCTCCAAAAGCTGTGAATCTTTCACATCTACAGCATGAATTTCACTGACAGCAAAGGAGCCTTTTGTCAGGGTGCCTGTTTTGTCAAAGACCACCACCTCCGCATGGGCCAGGGATTCCAGGTAGTTGCTCCCCTTAACCAAAACACCGATTTTGGAGGAACCGCCGATACCGCCAAAGAAACTAAGCGGAATGGAGATCACCAGTGCGCAGGGGCAGGAAATAACCAGGAAGGTCAATGCCCTGTAAATCCATATGCCAAAAGGCTGCTGCAGGAAAATCGGAGGCAGGATTGCCAGGGCCAGAGCAGCAAATACAACGATTGGCGTATAGTATCTGGCAAACCGGCTGATAAAGTTTTCTGTCCTGCCTTTTTTGTCGCTTGCATTTTCCACCAGGTCAAGTATTTTGGCGACTGTGGATTCTCCAAATTCCTTTGTGGTCTCTATGGTAAGAATACCTGTCTGATTGATACAACCGCTGATAACGTCCATTCCCGGCTCTACTTCACGGGGCATGGATTCACCTGTCAGCGCAGAAGTATCAAGAGCAGAAACGCCTTTGATAATCTTTCCGTCCAGAGGTACACGCTCTCCGGGTTTCACAATAATTATATCGCCAATTTTTACCTCGTCAGGGTCTACCTGAACCAGTTTTCCGTCCCGTTCTACATTGGCATAGTCTGGCCGGATGTCCATAAGGCTTGTAATGGATTTCCGGGACTTGGAAACGGTATAAGACTGAAACCATTCCCCTACCTGATAAAACAGCATAACAGCTACGCCTTCTGAATGTTCGCCTAAGATCAGTGCGCCTACGGTGGCAATCGTCATAAGGAAGTTTTCGTCAAATACCTGCCCATGCAGGATATTTGTGACTGCTTTCCAGACAATATCCCAGCCGGCAACAGCATAGCAGATCAGGAATACCCCCATTTCGGCCCATTCAGGCAGGGGAATGAGGTTCCCGCAAAGAAACAGGACTGCGGCCACGATAATACGTGTCAGCAGACGTTTTTGTTTTCGTGTCATAATAAAATTCTCCTTTCCAAAAGACACCGGCTACCAGAATGGCAGCCGGCGTCCAGCGTTCATCATACCTTAACAGTTACATCCGGCTCGATCTTTTTAATCAATGCCTTCGCTTCGGCCAAAATATCGTCGAATCTCTCGTCAGGCGCTTCCAGAACCATCTTCTGGTTAAGGAAATTGACCTCCACATGAGCGACGCCCTCGATTTTCTGTACGGCCTTCTGAATCTTGTCAGCACAGTGGCCGCAATCCAGATCAATGAGTTTAATGGTCTTTTTCATAGCGAAAGACCTCCTTTCTTTATTCGTTTGGTTGGTTTGACATGGCTGAACAATTAAAAGATTGTTTAATCGTTCGCAAGCAGAGTATATCCGTAAAAACGTTTGGCGTCAATGGGTTTGGAGGCGATATTCCTCTTTGGATTTGAAACACTTCTGATTGGATTATCCGCAAAAAAGATATTTCCTTTTGGATAAAAAAGGCTTCTCTATGGAGCGGACAAACGGGAAATCCAATGGCTATAATGATAGCTGGTCACTGGATGGCCTTTCGTGCAGACCTTGTGAACGGGGCGGCAGGTATTTTTCCCCCAAAGATACCAAACGCCCCTTATCATAACGGGTCATGGTTCCCCACGGGGGAAGGGGACTGGCACACAAAATATTCATTAAGAAAGAAGGGATGATTTTGCATAAGGATCAATTCGACATTACGGGTATGACCTGCTCGGCCTGTTCTTCCAGAATAGAAAAGAGTGTGGCAAAGCTGCCCGGAATACAAGAAGTATCTGTTAATCTGCTTAAAAGCAGTATGGTTGCTTCTTATGATGAATCGGTTCTGGATGCGGCGGGGATTGTACAGGCTGTTGAAAAGGCCGGGTATGGGGCATTTCTTAAAACGCCCGCCGGAATCCAGGAAAAAGGCCGTACAGAAAACCGGACGGCAAAACCGGAAATCAGTACGGCCCAGGCGGAATATAAGCAGATGAAACAACGGCTGCTGCTGTCTGCTCTTTTTACAATTCCGCTGTTTTATATTTCAATGGGGCACATGATGGGCTGGCCTCTGCCTGGCTTTCTGCTGGGAATGGAAAACGCCATGACCTTTGCCTTCACACAGTTTCTTTTGGTGATTCCTGTGGTATTTATCAATTTCAAATATTACCGGACAGGCTTTAAGACGCTGTTTCTGGCTTCGCCGAACATGGATTCCCTGATTGCGATAGGTTCCAGTGCGGCGGCGGTTTACGGGATTTATGCAATCTACAAAATCGGCATTGGCTTAGGGCATGGGGATATGGCAACGGTTCACAGCTTTATGATGGATCTTTACTTTGAATCAGCAGGCATGATCCTGACCCTTATTACATTGGGTAAGACACTGGAGGCGCGTGCAAAGGGCAAGACGTCGGATGCCATTACCAAACTGATGAACCTGGCCCCCAAAACAGCCACTGTGGAGCGGGACGGGATGGAAATTCAGATTTCTGCTGCAGAAGTGCAGCCGGGAGAAACGGTGATTGTGAAAGCGGGAGAATCTATTCCCGTGGATGGGGTTGTCATGGAAGGTTTTTCTTCGGTGGATGAATCTGCCCTGACCGGTGAGAGCATTCCGGTGGAAAAGCATATCGGCGATAAAGTGATTGGAGCTACGATCAACAAGTCCGGTTATTTCAAAATGCAGGCAACCAAAGTAGGCGACGATACCACTCTCGCCCAGATTGTCCGGTTAGTGGATGACGCAACCAGCTCCAAAGCGCCTAAAGTCAGCGGTGTGTTCGTGCCGGTGGTTATTACGATTGCGCTGGCCGCTATGGCTGTCTGGCTATTGGCCGGGTACGGTTTGGAATTTGCATTGTCCATTGGCATTTCTGTTTTGGTTATTTCCTGTCCCTGTGCCCTGGGACTTGCAACACCTACGGCTATCATGGTGGGGACAGGCAAAGGCGCTACAAACGGTATTTTAATCAAATCAGCAGAGGCATTGGAAACCGCGCACAGTATCAATACGGTTGTCTTAGATAAGACAGGAACCATTACCCAGGGGACACCTGTTGTTACAAATGTGATATGCAAAGACGGCATACATAAGAGGGAATTACTTCGAGTTGCGGCGTCTCTGGAAAAGTTATCTGAACATCCCCTTGCGGACGCTATTGTATTTGAAGCTGAAAAAGAAGGAATTTCTCTCCTGCCGGTCAGTGATTTTCGCCAGATTCCCGGCCAGGGAATCACCGGCCATATTGAAGGAGAGAGTTGCCTGGCCGGAAATCGAAGGCTGCTGGAGGCGAATGGCGTTCAGGCAGGCGCTTTGCTGCAGCTTGGGGAATCTATGGCCGAAGATGGGAAAACGCCGCTGTTCTTTGCCCGTGCCGGAGGGCTGATTGGGGTAATTACCGTGGCTGATGTGGTAAAGCCTACCAGCAGACAGGCCGTGCAGGAGCTGTCTGACCTTGGGCTGGAAGTAGTCATGCTGACTGGTGATAATGCAAAAACAGCAGAAGCAATCCGGCGTCAGGTTGGCACTTGCCGTGTGGTGGCAGAGGTATTCCCCCAGGATAAGGAGAAAGAAATCCGGCGTCTGCAGAGCGCCGGAAAGAAGGTCGCAATGGTTGGTGACGGGATCAACGACGCTCCGGCGCTTGCCAGGGCAGATGTCGGCATTGCGATTGGAGCTGGAACAGATATTGCCATTGAATCAGCGGATATTGTACTGATGAAAAGCGATCTTCTGGATGTTTCCACGGCCATTCAGCTTAGCAAGGCAGTTATTCGAAACATCAAACAGAACCTTTTCTGGGCGTTCATTTATAATATCATCGGAATCCCTGTGGCTGCGGGCGTATTTTTCATTCCTTTTGCCTTGAAGCTGAATCCGATGATCGGCGCTTTTGCCATGAGCTTCAGTTCTGTGTTTGTGGTGACAAATGCCCTGCGGTTGCGGTGGTTTAAGCCAAAACATATTTTCCATGAGGAAAGTGATATAGAGAATCAGACAATCATTACAGAAAAAAGAAAAGGAGTTATTCAGATGGAAAAGACATTGAACATTGAAGGTATGGTGTGTATGAACTGTGTAAAGCACGTGGATAAGGCGCTGCGGGGGGTTCAGGGTGTACAGAATGTAACTGTGAGCCTGGAAAATAAATCAGCCCAAGTACAGTTAGGGCAGGATGTCACCGATGCCGTGCTAAAGGCGGCCATTGAAGATGCCGGTTACGAAGTGACCGGTATTCGGTAAGTGCCTATGAAAGCGCGAAAAGGTGATATATCCCATAAACTGAAAATTGCACGGGGACAACTGGATGGGATTTTGCAGATGGTGAATGAGGATCGCTACTGTGTGGATATTTCCAATCAGATTTTAGCGACCCAGGCTTTATTAAGAAGTGCCAATCAGCAAATCCTGCAAGCCCATATCCGAACCTGTGTCCGCGAAGCATTACAGACGGATGTTGACAATCCGAAACTGGAAGAAGCATTGAAATTGCTCGAAAAAATGATGCAGTAGCATTTGGGAGCGGATGGGTGCTGAATCCTCTCCGCTCCTGCTTTTTATCCTGTTTGGATTGCGATTTCTCCTATTAGGAGCGTACAGGAAAAAGGGAATTTTATATAATTTAAGTGGTTAGACATGGCTAATAAATGAAAGTCAGGAGGAATAGGTGATGAAACAGGCACTTGATACAAGAACAACACTTTTAACAAAAAATCCCTGGCCGCTTATGATCGAGCTTAGCATACCTGCGGTTCTTGGCATGGTGGTGGTCGGGCTTTATAACATGATGGATTCTATCTTTGTAGGCCAGATGGTAGGCGATGTGCAGATGGGGGCCATCTCCGTATCTTATCCGTTTACACTGATAAACGCAGGTTCGGCGGCCATGCTGGGCGTGGGTTCTGCCTCGGTATTATCCCGCGCCATTGGTAAAAAGGATGAAAATACCATTAAGAAGATCATGGGAAATCTGGTTGCAATGGTTTTGTTGCTGTCGGTTATTTACACCACCGTGGGTATGGTATTTACCCGTCAGCTACTAACCTTGGCCGGAGCCAGCGATAACATTTTGAATTATGCCGAAAAGTATCTGCGGATTGTTTTTGCAGGATCGTTGTTCGTAAATTTCTTCCAGAGCGCCAATATGGTGATCCGTGGGGAAGGACAGCTTAAAAAGGCAATGACGATTATTGCCAGCGGAGCTATTTTGAACATTATTCTGGACCCTATTTTTATCAAGATTCTGAATCCTTATGGTATGGGAATTGAGGCTGCCGCATATGCAACGGTTCTTTCCCAGTTTATCCAGGCGGCGGTTACTCTATGGTATTTCAGAAAGAAAAGCGTTCATGTGAAGATTGGGCGTATTCGTATTGACAGAGAGCTGCTCCCCCAGGTTCTTGCCGTTGGTGTGTCGGCTTTGTTAATGCAGATTTTGACGCTGGTGCAGCAGACGGTGATCTATCGTGTGGCCTCCAACTATGGAGGTGAAACATCACAGCTCCTTTTAGGTGCGGCGCTTCGCTTTTGGAATTTTTCATTTGTCCCTCTGTGGGGGATCAGCCAGGGCTTCCAGCCGGCTGCCGGCACAAACTATGGCGCAAAGGACTATGAGCGTGTAAAGACACTGACCCGTGTTTTCATTATTGCAGCCACGGTATTGTCTCTGGTGTTCTATATTCCGGTTGAATTGTTCCCGGACAGGATTTTGTCCATGTTCCTGACAACGCCGGGCATTGCCGCATCGGGATCGACGAATTTCCGTATCATGTTCAGCACCTATATCCTGCAGGGAAGTTTTCTGATTGCTGTTACTTTGTTCCAGTCTTTGGGTAAGGCGAAAAAAGCAACCTGGCTGGTGCTGTTCCGTCAGATTATTTTATTTATTCCGCTTTGTGTGGTACTGCCGATGATTGGCGGTATGGGTATTCGGGGTGTCTGGCTGGCGATTGCTCTGACGGATGCAATCCTTGTGGTGATTACCTTGCTTATGATGCTTTCCGAGTTTCGCAGACTGCCGGCAGCTTCAAAAATGTAAATAGATAGATTCCCGTTTCCTCATTTGCACCGTTAGCATTTTCGCGTTATAATTTCTGAATGGAGCGATAAGTCTACCGATTGGAGCGGTGCAAAATGAGGAAAACCTTTATAATAAAAGATGCCAGCAAACGTCTGGCCGAACAAATTGGTAACATAAGAAAGATAGAAAGGACTGCTATGAGTACAAACCCTGTTAAAAATTCAAAGGGGTTGTCTGCGGTCATTCCAAAGGATAATGACGGCTATTGTACGGTTTATAAAATGGATTGCACGGACGGGCTTGGGCTGATGACAATCTATGAGGTCTATCCTGGTATTCAGGTCATTTATAACGACTTTGAAGCTGCAAGCTGTGAATGGGATGCACAACCTGGAAAAAACATACTGGAAATCAACCATTGCCGGGAGGGGCGGGAAGGCAGCCGCCTGTTGAGTGGTTCCTGCCTGTATCTTGGAGAAGGCGATATGTCCATTCATGCAATGGATAACTGTTCGCCTGAAATGACCTTCCCACTAAATCATTATCGTGGAATCTCCGTTGTGATCAACCTCAATACAGTAGCTGAAAATCCTCCTGAAATTCTTTGTGAGAGCGGCATTGATATTTTGGGCTTTAAGGAGAAATTCTGTGCCGACGGAAACTGTTTTATCATGCGGGCCAAAAATGAGATTGAGCATATTTTTTCCGAGCTGTACTCTGTGCCGGATTTTTTGCAGAAATCCTATTTTAAGCTCAAAGTTCAGGAATTGCTTCTATTTCTTAGCGTGATAGATGTTTCACAGGAAAAGCAGAGGGAGCAATATACCGCTCCCCAGGTGGAGATTGTAAAAGAGATCCACCAAAAACTGGTTTCCAATTTACAGGAGCGGTTTACGATTGAGCAGCTTTCCAAAGAGTATCTTATCAATACGGCTACGTTGAAAAATACATTTAAGGGTATCTATGGAAAGCCCATTGGAAACTATATGAAAGAGTACCGTATCAGACAGGCCGCTGTGCTGCTCCGCCAGACACAGGCGACAATAGCGGAGATTGCGAATCAGGTCGGCTACGAAAATCAGAGCAAATTTGCTACTGCTTTTCGGGATATTATGATGATCTCACCGGCAGAATACCGAAAGCAGAATGTTGGTGAGTAGAAACATTATGAAAAACGGTACTGTTGTTTGGAAAGAAGATATCAAAGTTTTGTGAACGGTTAAGGGGGTGATGTCATTGGGACATTAGCTGTATTTGATGTATCGGAATCCGGCAGACAGATTGGAGAAAAGCTGTTTACATTCCTTGACCCAAAGCAAAAAAGGGAACTGGAAAGTTATGTCAATGAGCAGGGAAACCGTAACAGCGGCTTCTTCCGCAACAGCCCATGTATTCATACAGAGAGCCAGATACAGGAATCAGAAAGCTCTTTGACAGAAATATGGGAAGGGGAACTGCATTTCTGCCTGGAACAGCGCACAGTGGAAGTATGCAGCCAGGAGATCATGCTGACCGCAAAGGAGTTTGACCTTCTCACCCTGCTGATCCGTAATCCGGGGCGGGTATTTACATTTGAAATGATTATGGATTTGGTTTGGAATGAGGAAGATTCTTTTTATTCCCGGAAAGTCATTATCAACCATGCCAGCAACTTGCGGAAGAAATTGAGAATTTCTGATGCGGTGCCGGATTATATAAAAAGCATACGCGGCGTAGGTTATAAATTTGATAGTGATTGCCGTGGGACAACATAGACAGACGGTTATAGGTGTGTATCTGTGATTTTAGGTACACACTTTTTTTCTGCTTTAGTATGTCGGGATATGGGAGAATTTGCGGTCATAATGATTATAGCGAGGCTGTACCGAGGCAAAGGCTTGGTGTTCGTTCTGTATAATATCGCCCAATAAGATAGGAGGCTGTTAACAGGCACGGTTATCGTTCCTCCTGGTTTTGGGAGGATATAGGGATGCTGTCGAAGGGTTCCAGGAGGCGGAAACGCCGCCCTGTATGTGATGTTTTATTTGCCGTAGTCCATATATTGTGGATTACGGCATTTTTTGTTTCGACAGAAAAAGATATTTTCCAACAGTGTCAGCCTGTCTTATTGGAATACGGCTATATGGGTGTACCTGCTTTTTTGTGGGTACGCCTTTTTATATCTTTATGCGACACCGGCAAGGGCAATGTCCCAGGATGCCGCTCCCCACCCTCTGATTTCGATTTTGCCACTACAAAAAAATCGAAATTGGAGGAATTACCCATGAAAAAAATCAATCTGCGGGATTACTACCCGTTTTATTCAAAAGATACAGTTGTTGAGGTGCCGGAGGAAGTTGCCGATCTGCTTCGGGAATATAAGCTGGCGGAGGCTGCCTATTTCCTGCGTACATATCGACACAAAGCATATTTTTCCCTGGATTATGATGTGAATGTTGAGCGTGATGTTCTAATGGCCGCGTTGTCGCCTCTTGATATTTTGGAACAGAAAGAAGAAAATATCCGGCTGTATCGGGCGCTTGCCTCTTTGCCGGAGAAACAGAAAAACCGGATTTATGCACATTATTTTCTTGGTATGAGCAAAGCGGATATTGCAAAAGCGGAAGGCACTCATAAAAGCCGGATTAGCCGTTCTATCAATGCCGGATTGCACAGTCTGGAAAAAATTTTGAAAAAAATTCCTGACAGACGGCAACTTTAACCTCAAAAATGAAATGAATAATAGAGGGACATATTATCAGGCAGGACAAGCCATAAGGGTGCGGAGGGAACGCAAAGAACCCGGAGCACTCAAACAGTATTTCAAATTCTCTGCCGTACCCTCTACGGCTCCTTGACAACCGAATACACGCTGTTACAGGTACTTCA
>OFGE01003331.1_pt1 | contig 10695 bp, 10 predicted proteins | sample 1521681 | NCBI WGS metagenome assembly OFGE01 (sample SAMEA3504093, study PRJEB24116) | mouse gut metagenome | biome: mouse gut; feature: mouse-associated habitat; material: faeces | place: Denmark | collected 2011 | reverse complement strand
TATTTATTCCTTTCTTTGCCTGGGCCTGTCCTCAGGACATTGTTTCTGAGGACCATTTTAGCAGAGAAAACCTGACGCGGTATGTCAGGTTTTTAAAAATATGAGCGATCAAAGATTGTTTTTTGTTCTTTTCCGGGAGCGGTTCGCCCATTGCAAGAGCAGCAACCACATCCTCTAACAGCCCAATTTTTAATCCGCGCTTCATTGCCAGCTTATAGTCTTTTTTGAATTGTGTGGTGGGCTTAACCGTGTACTTTGTTTTTCTCATGCTTTCAGGTCTGCGAATAGCTCATCCAGATCGGTATATCCTTTCACAGACGGATCTTTCGCAATCCTTTCCGCTTCCAACATAGCGGCAATCGTTTCCTTGTTGGGCTGATTCAAAGAAATGTCAAAAGGAATCCTGCCCTCACGGAGCGACTGGCGAACAAAGATATTGAACGCTGTGGACAGGTTCATGCCGAGTTCTCCAAACAGGGTATCGGCCTGCGCTTTCAAATCCGAATCCATGCGGATGCTGATATTTGTGGTAGAGCCAGCCATATAACCATCTCCTTTCATGCTGGTGATTATAGTATATGCTATTTGCACGAAGAACACAATGCTTTGCACGAAAAATTAACAACAAATTCATTTTTAGGAGACAAAATGCAGGAATTTTAACAATCTCGATTACCATACAAATTTCAAAGCTGTTCACGCCGGACGGAGCAGATAAGCCGGAGTCGGTTCTTACAAAGAAGCAGCTGTATGCGGGACACTGTTCCGCCCCGGTGTAAAACAAATTAAGCATTGAGAAACAATAAATTTCTTTGAGTACAGCAAAAATATAAACACTTTGTAGGATGTACAGAACTTAAAAAGCGGAAACCATGCTGAAATGAGATCGGAAAGCTTTAAGCAAAGTATTAATAACCGTTGTTTTTAAGTACAGTCTATCTGTTTTAGGTAAAATAGTCAAAGCATATAGTTGCTTTAAGCTTACCAAAAGGAAATATTTACATCAAAACAAGAAAGACAGACAGAAACATCCGACAGTTTGTATGATTGTCGGATGTTTTTTCATGGAATATAATGGGGACAAGGTAGATAAATACAGTGCGTCATGGATTGTTAAATTATCTACAAATAATATTTAATTCAGAGACACCTTTCGGATATCACTGAATATTCGGAAAATTACGGGTGGCTCAAAAGAAACACCCTTCGGGTATACTTCCATACTCAAAAACCAAGGGTGGATCAAGGAAACACCCTTCGGGTATCCCTTTATACCCGAAAAAACACGGGTGGTTCTAAGGAAAGGAGACGTTTCGAAATGGGATTCAAAACAGACATCGAAATTGCACAGGAGACAGTCATGCAGCCGATCACAGAGATCGCAGCAAAGGCAGGAATTGACGACAAATATCTGGAGCAGTACGGAAAGTACAAAGCAAAGATCGACTACAATCTGTTAAAAGAAAGCAATGCGGAAAACGGAAAGCTGATTCTGGTAACGGCTATCAACCCCACTCCTGCAGGCGAAGGCAAGACCACCACGACCGTAGGTCTGGCAGACGGTATGCAGAAGCTCGGCAAGAAGGTTATGGTTGCGCTTCGTGAGCCATCCCTTGGACCCGTGTTCGGTGTAAAGGGCGGAGCAGCAGGCGGCGGCTATGCACAGGTTGTTCCCATGGAGGACATCAACCTTCACTTTACAGGTGACTTCCACGCAATCGGCGCGGCAAATAACCTGTTGGCAGCTATGATCGACAATCACATTTTCCAGGGTAACGCACTGAACATTGACCCCAGAAAGATTACCTGGAGAAGATGTGTGGACATGAACGACCGTCAGCTTCGTAACGTAGTGGATGGGCTTGGCGGCAAGACTAACGGAATGCCCAGAGAGGACGGCTACGACATCACCGTTGCTTCCGAGATTATGGCAGTTCTGTGTCTGGCAAATGACATCACAGACTTAAAGGAAAGACTTGCAAGAATCATCATCGGCTATACATACGGCAAGGCTTCTGAGCAGAAGCCCGTAACCGCAGGCGATCTGAACGCTCAGGGTGCTATGGCAGCTCTTCTGAAAGACGCTTTGAAGCCCAACCTGGTACAGACCTTAGAGCATGTGCCGGCTATCGTTCACGGTGGACCGTTCGCAAATATTGCTCACGGATGTAACTCCGTAACGGCTACCAAGATGGCTATGAAGCTGGCTGACTACACCATTACGGAGGCAGGCTTCGGTGCAGACCTCGGCGCAGAGAAGTTCCTGGATATCAAGTGCCGTATGGCAGGCCTGAAGCCCAACGCAGTTGTGATCGTAGCGACTGTGAGAGCGCTTAAGTACAACGGCGGCGTTCCCAAGGCAGATCTCAACAATGAGAATCTGGAAGCTCTGGAGAAGGGACTTCCGAACCTTCTGAAGCATGTAAGCAATATCAAGGATGTATACAAGCTTCCCTGCGTAGTTGCTATCAATGCATTCCCGACAGATACCAAGGCCGAGCTTGACCTGGTAGAGAGCAAGTGTAAGGAACTTGGCGTAAACGTAGCTCTGTCCGAAGTATGGGCAAAGGGCGGCGAAGGCGGCGTGAAGCTTGCTGAGGAAGTAATCCGTCTGGTTGAGGAGCCCAACGACTTTACATTCTCCTATGAGCTTGAGGGCACCAGCATTGAGGATAAGCTGAATGCAATCGTTCAGAAGATTTACGGCGGTTCCCGCGCAGTTCTGACAGCCAATGCTCAGAAGCAGGCCAAAGAGCTTGAGGCCCTTGGATTCGGAAGCTGCCCGATCTGTGTGGCAAAGACTCAGTACAGCTTAACTGACGACCAGACCAAGCTGGGCGCTCCCAAGGATTTCGAGGTTACCGTGCGCAATCTGAAGATTTCCGCAGGTGCAGGCTTCATCGTAGCTCTGACCGGCGAGATCATGACCATGCCCGGACTTCCCAAGGTTCCGGCAGCAGAGCGTATCGACGTAGACGAGACCGGCAAGATTTCCGGATTGTTCTAAGTGCATCTGTTATTACTGTTATAAACCTATAAAAAACACAGTCGGGAAGGACCCTTACAGGCCCTTCCTGCTTGTGGGTAAAGCAAAAAAGAGCAGAAGTCCATGCGGTGCATATAGAAGGATTTATGGGTACACGCAATTGGGCGGATGCGGAACTGGAATAGGAGAGAGATAATGGGATTTTCAACCAGCAAATGTGATGAATTTGTAGAGGTTCTGGCTTCCAAGGCTCCTGTGCCTGGCGGCGGCGGAGCTTCCGCACTGGTAGCGGCAGTAGGTACGGCCCTTGGCAATATGGTAGGCAGCCTTACCGTAGGCAAGAAAAAATATGCGGACGTAGAGGAAGAAATGTATGCTTTAAAGGAAAAGGCAGCATCCCTCCAGGCAGACTTCCTGCGTCTGATTGATCGGGATGCGGAAGTATTCGAACCGTTATCCAAGGCTTACGGCATGCCAAGAGAGACAGAAGAGGAGAAGGCGGAGAAGGCCCGTGTAATGGCCATCGTTCTCAAGGACGCCTGCTCCGTTCCGATGGAGATTATGGAGAAATGCTGCGAGGCCATTGATTTAATCGTAGAGTTTGCGGCAAAGGGATCTGCGCTTGCTATCAGCGACGCAGGCGTAGGCGTTGCATTCTGTAAGGCTGCTCTTCTGGGGGCCTCCCTGAACGTATTTATCAATACAAAGTCTATGGCAGACAAAGAGTATGCGGCAGAGCTGAATGCAAAGGCGGACGCTATGATCGAGAAATATACAAAGATCGCAGACGACGTATTTGCAAGCGTGAACGGCAGACTGAGATAGTTTGAGAATACGGAACTGAAATCAGGAATATTATGGGACTTTAAATCAGCAATTCCTCTTACAATACACAAATCAGTTACAGATATACGATTCTGCGGCTGAAAAATGTTTTCATACAAGTATATGGAAACAGATATTACATGACTTCAAATTAGGAGATTAAAATAATGGCAAAACAGTTATTAGGAAAAGAAGTAACCGCTGCCTTAAATGAGAGAATCAAGGCAGACGTAGCGGCATTAAAGGAAAAAGGTGTCAATCCCACCCTGGGAATTATCCGTGTAGGTGAGCGTCCCGACGACCTTTCCTATGAAAGAGGCGCAACCAAGCGCTGCGAGACCTTGGGCGTAGAGTTCAAAAAGTACCTGCTCCCTGCGGAAGTAACACAGGAAGAGCTTCTCAAAGTCATTGAGGAAGTAAACAACGACGACAACATCCACGGCGTGCTGATGTTCCGCCCGCTGCCCAAGCATATTGACCAGAGCGTAGTTGAGAACGCATTGTCCGCGGAGAAAGACGTAGACTGTCAGACAGATGCTTCCCTTACCGGCGTATTTACCGGCAAGCAGATTGGCTTCCCGCCCTGTACGCCCCAGGCTTGTATGGAGATTCTTGACCATTACGGAATCGACTGCACCGGCAAGAAGGCCGTAGTCATCGGCCGTTCCCTGGTAGTAGGAAAGCCGGCGGCAATGATGCTGATTAAGAAAAATGCAACCGTAACCATCTGTCACACCAGAACCAAGGATATGCCCAGCGTAACCCGCGAGGCGGAGATTCTCATCGTGGCAGCCGGACGGGCAGGCGTGGTCGGCAAGGAGTATGTATCCCCGGGACAGACCGTGATTGACGTAGGAATCAATGTGAACGAGGAAGGCAAGCTCTGCGGCGACGTAGCTTTCGCAGAGGTAGAGCCTATCGTGGAAGCCATCACCCCCGTACCGGGCGGCGTAGGAAGCGTAACGACTTCCGTACTGGTTGGCCATGTAGTAGAGGCAGCAAAGAGAAAGTATTTATAAAAACGGATTTTGTTTAGTGTTTTAATAATAATCAAAACTATATGGAAAGATAGAAATCCATCTGCTTTGGTATGAATTTGGATGAAGCAAAAGAACCAGGATATTGCCTTTTGTGTAAAGAGGTGTGTCCTGGTTCTTCCGTATACCCAGAAGCTCCTTGTCTGCTGAGGAGCCATTTCATATATCATATATCCAAATAAAACAATGTTACAGCTATTTGCTGCCTGTCCTTTTTTGCTTTCAAAGTTCTCCTGGCAAATTCATAAGATTCCCGAATCAATTCTTTCAATCCCCCGAAGATACGGAAACTCATTCATAAGAAAAGTAGAAAACATTTAAAATTTCTTAAATCTTTTCCCGCATTTTTTCCGTTATAGTAATTGTAAGACGTTTTACAGGAGAATACTTTTGAAATTATGCCGGTGTCCGATCATACGCAAAACACAGCGAGACAGTTTTTCAAAAGCAATCCCCAGGGGAGAGGACAGAAATTGAAGGACAGCGATCTGATAAAGAGAATCAAACAGGGAGAGACAGAACTTCTGGATGTTCTGATCGAAGGGCACTACGACGGGATCTACCGCTTCTGCTATTATAAGCTAGGAGATCGGGAGGCTGCCTACGACTGCGCCCAGGAGACATTTTTAAATCTCCTGCGGTATCTGGATACCTATGTGGAGCAAAAGAAATTCAAGGCATATCTGTACCGGATCGCAGGAAATGTGTGCACCGACTGGTTCCGGAAAAATTCCGTGCAGCTTGCGGGAGAAGAGCTGTTGGAGACCATTGCGCGGGAGGATACGGAGCTGAAACGGGTGGAGCTGTCCGATGGAATTGAGCGGGCGCTTCAAGCTCTTTCGCCGGTTCAGAAAGATGTGATAATCCTCCATTTCTTTCATGATTTCAAGCTCCGGGAGATTGCACAGATAACCAATGTTCCCATGTCAACGGTGAAATCCCGGCTAAAGCAGGGAATGGATAAGCTGAAGGCTTATATGGAAAGGTCCGGGTGAAAATAATACAATGAAGGCAAAAAACAACAAAAACAAGAAGGGTGGTGTGGGGAAGCTTGAAAGACCGTAGAATAAACGAAACGCAGATACAAGAAATACGTTCTTTTCTGGAAGGAGTAAGGCCGCCGGAAATAGACGAAAAAAGAAAACAGAATACCCTGGAGCTGCTCCGTATGGAGCGAAAGCGTCTCCATGTGCGGTCAAGAAAAACCTACGGACGCCGGCTGCTGGAGCAGACAGCCTACTTGTCGCCGGCCGCGTGGCTGATTCAGGGAGCCCTTGTTTTGAGCCTGGCATACGGCTTCCTGGTAAGGGAAAAGGAAGAAATGCTGCTCCAACTGCTGCTCTTTGCGCCTGTCATCGGGATTGTGGGATTTACGGAGCTTATGCGGAGCTACCGGCAGAATATGTGGGAGCTGGAGCAGGCATGCCGTTACAACCTGAGGCAGCTTATGGGAATGCGGCTTCTGATTTTCGGAATCGCAGATTCTCTGGTGGCATGCGGCGTGGCCGTCATGGGATGGGGAGCGGGAATACGGACCTGGGAGGTGCTGATTTTCTTTTTTATTCCCCAGATACTTTCGGACTGCGTATATCTGCATCTGATGACCCGGTTCCGGCGGCGTTTTCAGGGGACAGCCCTGCTTGGAGCGGCGGTGCTGATGACCATTTTGTGGATACGGATACTTCAAGGCGTTCCGTATAATCCGAAATTGATGCGGTGGCTTGCAGATCCTTTTGCACTGGTATTGATACTGTTTGTAAGTATGGGACTGCTGGCCCTGTGCTGCGTGCGTTTCCTGAAAGAAACGGAGACAGAGTATTGCGCAGCTTAAAACAGTAATATCCCTTCAATATGATTTCATACCAGTGCACTTTACCGGCATACTACAAAACTTTAAATGAAAGGATAAGATCATGGAACTAAGGTTAGATCGACTGACCAAGCAATACAAACAAAAGCTGGCGGTAGACAGAATTGAGCTGGAACTGAAATGCGGAGTCTACGGACTCCTGGGCGCAAACGGGGCAGGCAAGACCACTTTAATGCGTATGATCTGCGACATCCAGGAGCCGACCTCCGGGGAAATCTTCTGCAACGGCCAAAACATCCGGGAAATGGGAGAGGAGTACCGGGATCGCCTGGGCTATCTCCCGCAAAATTTCGGCTACTACCCGGAATTTACGGCCTACAAATTTTTGCTGTACATCGCATCCCTCAAGGGACTGAGCAAGCAGCAGGCGTCCGTCCGCGCCCTCTATCTTTTAGATATGGTGGGCCTGGCAGACCAGAAAAAGCAGAAGATAAAAACCTTTTCCGGCGGTATGAAGCAGCGTCTGGGAATTGCCCAGGCCATGTTAAACGAACCGGAAATCCTGGTTCTCGATGAACCGACAGCCGGCCTGGACCCTAAGGAACGGGTGCGTTTCCGAAACCTTATCAGCTCTTTTTCCAAGGATAAGATTGTGCTGCTGTCCACCCATATCGTATCGGATGTAGAGTATATCGCCGATGAAATCCTGGTTATGAAGGACGGACGCCTGATACACAGAGGCGCGCCGGAAGTGGTGACACAGGAGGCAAAAGGATTGGTATGGGAGTGCAAAGTGGATACCAAAGACGCAGAACGCTATGTGGAACGGTACAATGTGGGGAATCTGAAAAACACAGGCGATCAGACGGTCCTGCGTATTATCTCCGATGTCTGCCCCTGTGAGGGAGCGGTGGAAACGGAGCCGACCCTGGAGGACCTGTATCTATACTACTTCAGCGAGGAGGAGGACAGATCATGATTCGGCTGATTCGATTTGAATTTGAAAAAATATTTAACAGGAAAACCGTGTATGCGGCCATTGCATTTATTGCAATTATGGGCGGCGCCATATGTACGGGCAGAGGGGCGGGAGGGCAGATTGTCCTTAATTCTGACGGCAGTTATCTGGAAGGACGGGAGGCAATAGAGCGGGACAAGGAGATTGCGGCCGAGTATGAAGGCATTTTAACTGAGGAAAAGGTGGAAGAGATTTTGGAAACCTATCGCCCGGATACGGAGGATGGGGGCTTCTGGCTTGTAAATAACATTTATAATACCTTGTCCAGTCATTGGGGGGAAGCAGACGGAAGCTATGACGGCAGAGATATTCTGTCGGCTTTCCCGGATTACCGGGACGACAGGCCGATGGTTCTGGGATACAATGAAGGATGGCTGGGCTTTCTTGAAACAGGAATGTATATGATGGCATTTATCGGCGCGCTGTTAGTGATTGGCCTTTCACCGGTATTTTCCGAGGAATATACCAGAGGAACCGATGCGCTGATTCTTACCTCCCGGCATGGAAAACGTAAATGCGCCTGGGCCAAAATCATTGCATCCTATCTCTTTACCTTATTGACGGTGGGAAGCTGGCTCTTATTTCAGAGCTTCGTATATTGGCAGAGCTTCGGCTTTGACGGCGGCGGAGCCAGTGCGCAGCTCAATAATCATTTTACGCTTACAGGAGTGCCGTATTTTTTGACCAATATGGGTGCGGCAGGCTACGGTCTTGTGCTGTGGGCCGGCGGTTCTCTGATTCTGACGGCATTTGTACTGCTGCTTTCCGCGATTTGCCGCTCCGCCTTTGTGACTGTGATTGCGGCCCTGGCCTGCTATATCATTCCGAGCATGTTCGGCCAGTTGGGTATACCGCCGCAGCTTTTAAGCCTCAATCCTATTTGGGATTTTCTGATAGAGACGCCTATGATGATACCGAAGCTTTCCCTGGCAGGGGGCGCGCAGCTTTCCTATGTGTGGGTGGTAGCGGTATTTGCCCTGGTGATGACGTTGGTTTCTTTCATCTTTAGCCGGAGAATCTTTGCGAAGCATCAGGTAATGTAAGAAAGAGATATTTTATCCTTAAAATACATAACCATTTCTCCTGATTTTCAAATGGAGTGTATGGCCTGCACAAGACACGCCGGCCGGATGGTTATAGGATTTCCGGTAATTTTTCTAAAACAGAATAGAGACATAGTTGACTTTCCTTCGCATTTTTCATACAATTTGTATGAGAGTGCAAGCTGCTAAATATCTTCTTGAGCCAGGAGAGGGGAATAGCACGTTCCCCCTCTCTGTACGGCTTACCCGGTGAATCAGCAGGATATACCGTATGATCCGCCTGAAAGCAGCGCCCAGGAATACACAGGAGGAATTTCAAACCATGAAGCTTAGTACCTCGATTCTGGCCCACAAACTCAAATCAAAATTTACCCTTCAAAATAAAAAGGCCCTGTCCGACGAGCTGCACTTAGAGCAGGTCTTATTTTTCTGCGACGGAGACGGTATGCAGAATCACAAAATCTATATTTGCTCCCAGGATCAGGTGTCCGGACAGGACTTCATAGTGCCGGAGGAGGCCGTGCTGTTCTGTATCGGAAAGGTGCGCACGCGGAATACGGGAAAGAACGGGCAGGTATTTCAGCTTGTGGACGACACCTCTCCGTTTATGCTTTTCAATGAGATTCAGCGGCTTTTTGAATATTACAGCCAGTGGGACGAGCGGCTTTATGAGCTTGCCAATCAGGAGGGAAGCATCCAGGAAATGCTGGACGAAAGCTTTCGTGTATTCCATAATCCTGTGATTGTCAATTCGGCGGATTATTTTGTGATCGGGTATTCCAGTGTGATTGACACGCGCTCGGAGCTGTCCGGTCTGGTAGATCCGGATGCTATTTTTGAGTACAGCGGAGAATACCGCAATACGGAGCAGCAGCAAAATCTGATGAAAAAGAAGGGGGCTTATTTTTTCCCGGATTATATTACGGGGGCAAGAAGTCTCTGCGTAAATATTTTCGAGCATGACCGCTTTACATACCGGGTGACTATGGTGGAGAGCTTAAGCCGGTTTGAAGCTTATGACGGCGCCCTTTTGGAGCATCTTACGGAGTATATTAAGCTGGCATTGTCCAAGCAGATGACCCTGCAGGCGGATATGGGCTATCGGTTGGATCGGATTCTTTCCGATATTTTGCTGAATCCGGATCAGGACAGTGAGGTGACCAGACAGTGGTTCTCGGAATTTGGTTGGCTTCCGGAGCATCGGTACTTTTGCATCAATCTGAAGGTGGCGGCTCTGGATCTGGAAAATATGACCGTGCGTTTTATTTGCAGTCATATTGAAAATATGCTTGGCAATTCCTGTGCGTTTCAGTATGAAAATAATATTACGATTTTTGTGAATCTCACACGCTTTGGGGGAGGCGCGGCGGATGCGCTGGAGAAGATCGTTTATTTTCTTCGGGACAGTTTTTTGAAGGCTGGGTTAAGCAATGAGTTTGTGGGATTTGAGACTTTGTACTATCATTACCGGCAGGCGGCGGTGGCCCTGGAGGTAGGGGGAAGGAGGGCGCCGTTTCGGTGGATTCATCGGTTTGATGAGATTGCCCTTGATTATCTTTTGGAGCAGAGCAGGGGGGAATTGCCTGGGGAGTTGGTGTGTTCGCGGAAGATTTTGGAGCTGCGCGCTTTTGATGGGAAGCATAATACGGATTATTATAATACTTTGAAGCTTTATGTGAAGAATCATCTGAATGCGGTGCAGACGGCGAAGCAGCTTTATATTCATAGGAGTACGTTTCTTTATCGGATGGAGAAGATTAAGGAGTTGATTCGTATGGATTTGGATGATTATGATACGCTGCTTTATGTGATGATTACGTTTCGGATGATGGAGTTGGAGTGAAAAGGAGGGGGACGGTAACAAATCAGACGGGCGGCAGCGGGGCAGGCTCTCAGGCTTTTCCATATCTGTGTTCGGACGGTTCACGTACACGCTGTCTGCTTTGGAAGGACATTACCTTGAGGGTTTTGGCTGT
>OFGE01003325.1_pt1 | contig 10706 bp, 5 predicted proteins | sample 1521681 | NCBI WGS metagenome assembly OFGE01 (sample SAMEA3504093, study PRJEB24116) | mouse gut metagenome | biome: mouse gut; feature: mouse-associated habitat; material: faeces | place: Denmark | collected 2011 | reverse complement strand
ATAGACATTTGCTGTGGAACAGGGGCATTTTTGATTTCTGCATTGGCAAGGATAAAAAGGAATATTAATGCAACCTATATAAGCGAAGAAGAGAAGAATAAAAAATATATAAAAGGCATTTAGAAAATGAGGGGATGATTTTTGATGCTATCTGTACAAAGGGTTATAATATTGGCAGGTGGGAATAACTTTTTTGGAGAGGATTTTGCAGTTATTTACCCCAGCAGGGAAACAATTTTGTATGACCTGCTGGGGTAATGCAATTTTTTAAACCCGACTCTCTAACCATCATCATGCCTTTAACCTTAACAAACCAAACAGTTTTGAAATAAAGAATCCCAATACTCTCTATAATCAATCAATAAACACCTCCCACTATCTTCCCCATCACCTATTCCCATACACTTTTTGAAATTCTTTTTTAGAATCATCTGTAGGTACTATGACTTCTTTTTTCATAGTTTTGGCTCTTTGTTCATTCCAACGAACAGGTTCAATTATTTTAAACATTACAGAGGTATAACGCATCTGCATTCTTTTTATATATTCGTTAGTATCTTTTTGTTTAGGATGTTTCAATTCTGTATAAACATTAACTAAACAATCCAGTGCAGGGTGTCTGTTGCCTTGATAGGCAAGAGGCTCATCTTTTCCCTTGGAGGTTTGATAATTAGGGAGAAAGAATCTTCCTATTTCAATTTGGGCAGATAAGGAAAATAGTAGATCATTTTTACTCCAATCAAAGCGCCCGGATGCTACCCGGCCGCGGATATTTAACAAAATCCGGATGGTATCTTGATACCAGTTTAACAAATCTTTTTTATATTGATCAGCTAGTTCAAAGCGTTTTGTGTTGCTCTTATATGTATATACAAGAGCCAGTATTGAAATTAAAATGGAAATCAAAGATAAATAATCGGTTATGGTCATGTCTGACTGATCCTTTCTACAGTATTTAAATCCTTATAATATGCATTGATAAAATAAGTATACTCAATGGATGGGAAAAGGTAAATACAAAATCTGATATTTGTCTGTTAATTATTGAAATTAGGTTATTCTCTGTTCAACCCTTCAATCCTATGATATGATTAAACTGACTAAACAGAGGCTTTTGGGGATATATCAGGTCAAATTTACAAATTTACCAGGAGAAGGATATGCTAGTGATAGAATTCATTAAGACAATCATTCAGAATCAAAGCGAGACGATCTTAGATAATTTTTTGCAGGAGCAGGGCAGCAGGCTTCAGACGTTTTCGCGTCGTGTCAAGCTGGAGAATAAAATAAAAGAGCTTTGTATTCACTTAGAAAAGAGCAGCCAGGGAACGGTTATTGAAACGGATGCATTTCAGAATTTCTGCAAATATTACCATGTGTGTGACTGTATTTTTCAGTATCTTCAGCATCCGGAAAATCAAATCTCTCAGGATGGATTCTTTCAGCAGTTATTGGACAAATATGCTGGCAGTGGAGCAGGAGAGGGAAAGAGAATGATTTCTTCTCAAGATCAGAAGGATATTTGCCATTTCTTTGAAACCATTATGTCCTGTTATCAAGAATCCCTTTATGAAATGTTAGATGACAGTGATCGGGCAGCGGTAAATATGGTAAAGAGGCATCTTTTTGTACTGGAAGATCAGATGGAGCAAATGCTGTCTGTACAGAAAGCACAGAAAAACGAGGGGCGGGAAGATGGTTTTGTAAGTCCGTCAGCAGCAGTTTTTCAGAGAAAGTTCAATAAACGTTTGTTTTTGGAGGAAAAGAATGGCCCTACATTGAAGCAGGTATTTTTGTGGCCTAAATGCCATCTGGCAGGAAGATGGGAAGAAACAGAGGCATTGGAGATAATAGATGCGTTTTTAAGGGATTCGGCTTTTTGGTTTTTGGTGGTGGAGGGTGTTGCGGGAAGTGGGAAAAGCAGTTTTGCAGCGGCATTGTCAGAGAAATATCATACATCCCAATACATTTATAAATCCCTTCGGGACTTAACTGGCAGGGATATCATAGACTTTCGCAGGGAGCTTTTAAGAGAGTGTGGACTGACAGCGGATGATATGGATAAAGTTTTGATTTTGGATGGTTATGATGAAATCCATCACCGCGTAAAGCACTCGGCATTTTTGGCGGATTTGGAGTGGTTTGAAGAACATGGGTATAAGATTCTTATGACTACACGCCCTGGATATTTGGAGTTGTCTCAGACGGCTATCGGAGACTATGTGAAGGTCTATTTAAGGTTGTTTGATGAGGAACAAATCGCACAGTGGCTGAAACGGTATCAGGAGGCTGGGGGGAGGCTTCTTCCCGAGACTATTCATGCATTGACCCAACCTAGGGCTGACAGTGGACTGCATGAAATCTGGCAGATTCCGATTATGCTTTATGTGATTGCGAACCGTAATATTAATGTATGGACGGTAACCTGCATGGGTGAATTGTATGAGAAGGTATTTGAGGGAATGAAAAGAGACAAAGCTGGATTGACTGCAGAAACCTTGGAACGCCATTATCAGATTGCCCAGAAGATCGCGTATTGTATGGACAGGGAGGGGATTCTTTCAGTATCTTCTGATATGGTGAAGGAGTGGTGCAAAGAGCTTTTTGACGAAACATTTTTTTCTTCTGTTTATATTGAGTACAGTATTATTGAAGGGACCTGGATGCTGGAATTTGTCCACAAGTCTATTTTGGAATTTTTCGCGGCAAAGTGGATTTTCAGTCAACTGCAGGGAGATAAGACCCTTGAGATTTTAGGGGACACCTACATTTCGGATGAGGTTCTGGATTATTTAGAATATTTTACGAATTCTAATCAAGGACTGGCAGAAAGAGTCAGACAATGTGTTAGGCAGGCATTTCACAGCTTTATGGAGAATGGGATCTATATAGAAGGTACATTGCCCACAGGTGCCGCCGAATTAAAATATGATGTTTTATTTTGCAATTTGTCTGTTCTTACTAAATTTGTGTTAAAGGAGAGGATTTTAGGGGAAGTTTTGGATGCTGGAGAGTATGGAAAAACACTTACTTTTTTGATCCGCAATTATTTACATAGTGGATTTGCAAAGCCGCAGACAGCAAGACGGATTTTTCTGAATGAGGATTTTTCTGAACTGTATATGCCGACTCATTTGGGATTTACGGGACATGCTCTGAATGGGGTTGGTTTTCATGATTGTGCCTTGAGCCGGGTGGATTTTTATGAATGTAATCTTAAAGATTCTTTCTTTAAGAAAGTGACTTTTTGTCGGTGTGATTTTGGGGCAGCTAATCTGGAAAATGCATGTTTTGCGGATGTGGTTTTTGATTCGGTATCTCTCTATGGGATTCGGTTTTCCGGTGCTAAACTCTGTCAGATTGATATGCCGCCGGGATTTTTGGAGATTCAGTTTTTTGAGTATGCACAGTTGTCGGAGATTTGCTTTTCTTTTAATACGCTGAAAAAATTGTCTTTTGAAGGATCAGAGATGAATCATGTAGTTTTTGATCATTGTTATTTAAATCGATGTTCTTTTAAGAAGACGAGATGGCAGCAGGTAGAGTTTCGGAATGTGACGTTGAAAGAATGTGATTTTTCGGAAGTTGATGCAGAAGGCAGTTGCTTTAAAAGCTGTAATGTGGATGCTAAGACCTGCAATACAAATCCTGACCTTTTTAGCAATAGAGGAATATATAAAAACTAAAGAGGATAATAAAGAGATAAGACAGATTTATCATGTTTGATTGTTTAGAGAGAAATGAGGTCTACCCATGCATGAGATAAAAGAGAAGATAAAAAAGAGGATAAAAAGTAAATTTGATTATTTATTAAAGGGGTTAAAAAAATCAGTTAAATTGCTGTCAAGTATTAAGTTAAAGATAAAAGAAAATAAAAGTGATCACAGTTGGGCTAATTTTGCGCAGCTTCTTACTAATATAGTAACGCTGGCAGCCTATTGCAGCATAAGTTTGGCGTTTGCTGAATATCAGAAGACGGAATGGATTTACTATTTTTCTATAGGAGCGGTTGGAATAATGGGGGTCCTTGCTGCATGGGATCTGATTTGCCTTATTAATTGGGATAAATGGGAACAGTATTTTCTTAAATTTTGGAAAAAGGTAAAGAAATTGATTTCTTGGATTAAAAGGATTTATCCCAGAATCCGGTTTGCTGTTCCTGCGGTAATTTTGACAGCAGTTCTTGCTGTCTATAATTATCATGATACAAAATATTATAAGGATGTTACGGAAATTTATGGGGTTCCTATGGGAATAGGAGAATCTATGTCCACAGAGGAACGGAAAAATAGTGCCGAATATTGGGAAATCAGACATTATCCTTTTAAACATAAAGTAGAGCTGACTTTTCAGGAGTCCTATGGGCAAATGAAAGTTATGAAGGATTATTCCACAGTGTATGGAATGAGGATTTTTCAGCCAACATCCCGTATCGTTTGTGAGTATAGAAAAGGAGAAAGGGATAAATACAGGGAACTTGGACAAACATATTTTATGACAGCTAGAGAAAATGGTTTTCGGGAATTGAGAAAGGCGTCTTATTATGGCAGTGACAATCGGCTTCTTTTAGAGTTGGAGAGGACAGAAGATAGTGATAAGTTTCAAATTACATCTTACTCGTCAGAAGATATGCCGCAACTTTTAAATTCTACTTTATTGCGGGATCCGGAGGATCATAATACGTCAAAAGGTATGCTGTCCAGGCAGATTGAAATTGTTTATAATGAAGATGGATTACCTCAGACTCGCAAATTCGGCAAGCGAGCCTGTAATTTATTTGGAATTAATGGAGAAATGTATGTTTATGATCAAAATAAGAGAATGACAGCATTGTATTATCTTGATATCAATGGAGAGCCTGTATGTAATAAGTTAGGGATTATGATGATGACGTTTCGCTATGATGAAAGAAATAATCTCCAAAGTATCAGTTATTTCAGTGATGAGAAGGGGACAAAAGAAACAGAAGGATTTTACGGGGTGTTTTGTGAGCGGTTTCAATATGATGCACAGGGTAATTTAATAGAACGCAGGCAGTTAGACAGGAGCGAAAACAGGGCAAATGATGTTAATGGAATTTGCATTTATCAATACTTTTATGACGGAGCAAAATTAACGGGAGAAAAGTTTTTAAACTATGACAGGGTAGCTGCTGAACATGAAAAGCTTCGGAGCAGTTATGTGGGATTTGAGAAGGAAACGGAATTTAATCAAACAAAGATAGTAGTTACTCTTGGCCAGGAAGAAATTCAGGAGGATAGGCTCAAAGAGGCTCAAAAATTGCAGGGAAAAGAATTAGAAAGATGGGAAAATGGGGAGGAAATCTTTGAGGCAGCAGAGAAAACAGCAGATCGGATTTATGATTATCAAGAAGGTTTGGACAGAGGGCCTTCTGAGTTAAATGAAAGCAATCAGGAAAAAATAGCGGATGGGAAAGAAGGCTCTGAGGATATTAAGGAAATAAGAGAGAAAACTTTGACAAAATCAGATATCTTTTTTGATCAGGAGAGTAATTTAACCTCTGATTATGTTGATCAGGAAAAAAATTCAGATGAGATACGCAAATATTCTTCTGTCCAATACATCATGGGGCCTAAATATAATATTTTATCTGTTAGCTATTTTGATAAGGAAAAAAAGTTGGTGGAGAATGAGAAGGGGTATGCAGAAAAGAGGTTTGGTTATGATGAAAAGCTGCGTTTAACAGATGAATGGTATTTTAATTTGGCGGGTAAGCCATGTTTAAACAAAGATGGTTTCTCAATGGTAAGATATGAGTATGACAATCAGAATGATCAGCTCAAAGCTGTTTATTATATGGATACAGAGAAAAATCAGATTATAAACCGGAGACTGGGGTATGCTGCTGTTCGCTATCAGTGGAGCACTCAGTCAGAAGATGACATAAAAATCACTACCTATTGGGATACTCAGGGAAATTTGATACCACTTGCCGGAATGGGTTATGTAAAAAAGGAACAGACTTATAATGAAAGTGGTTTTTTGATTCAGGAATCATATTTTGATGAAAAAGGGAATCCGGTTTGCCGTATGGATTATGGGGTTGCAGAGATTTTATATGATTATGGAGACGATGGAAATCTGATCTGTGAGCGGTATAAAGGTAAAGATGGTAAACCGGTAAATCGTCTTGATACAGGGTGCGCTGTGGTTTATACGGAATTTGAATCTGGGAAGTTAGTAAAAGAGTATTACGAGGCATATTGGAAACAGATGCTAAGAGCAATGCCAGATAAGAATACGGGAGCTGTGATGATAAAGTACATTTATGATAACGGAAATAAAGTTAAAGAGGAATATCTGGATGGGGATGGTCAGCCTGTTTTACGCAAAGACATTGGATGTGCTGCAAGGCAGTTTGAATATAATGACAGGGGGCGGCTGCAGGCATTGTATCATTATGGGACGGAGGGACAGTTGGTACTGCAGGACGAAGGGTATGCGGTGATAAGATATCAGTACGACAGACGGGGAAAGTGCATATCCGAAAAATATTTTGGTGTAGATCAAAAGCCAGTCATTAGCACGAAATATCATTGTGCAGGAATGATGTATTCCTATGATGAGAACGGGAACCAGACAGGTATTCAATATCTGGGTCAACTTGATGATTCGAAAAGATTTTGGGATTGCGCAGATCCAAAAAGAATATGATAATCAGGGTAATCTATTAAAGGAAAGTTATCTTAATAAGGACGGAAATCCCGCTATAAGAAAAGATGTAGGTTATGCATCTTATGAATCAATATATACAAATGGAGTTTGGGTTAAACGTCAGTATTTTGATGCAAATGGGATCCTGACAGAGAGGCATGATACAGGTTATGCCATTATAGAAAGAACTCATGACGAATGGGGGCAGTGTCTTTCTGTGTCATACAAAGGAGCTGACGGTGAGCGTGTAATACATAAAGAATATCAATGTGCCGGGTTTGAGTATTCTTATGACAAGTTTGGAAATGAGAAAGAAATACGTTATATAGGCGAAGATGGAAAGCTGATGCTTCGCAGAGATTATGGTATTGCAAAAGTTGTGAGAAATTATGATGATAAAGGAAATTTAATTGGAGAGGAATACTTTGATATTATGGGTAATCCTGCGGCGCGGAAGGATGTTGGTTATGCGTCGTATAGAAGCATTTATGACAGTAATGGAACCTGGATAGAAAGCCGGTATTTCGATAAGAATAATAAACTGATAAAACGAATAGATACGGGTTATGCGGTAATTAAGAAAAAATATGATGATTTTGGACGGTGTTATTTAACCGAGTATTTTGATGAAAAATCAAAGAAAGTTGTTGGCAAGAAAAATCAATATGCAGGAGTTCGATCTAGATATGATGAGCGAGGCAACGAAATCAGTATTCAGTATTTAGGCGTGGAAAATGAATTGATGATTCGGCCGGATTATGGCTGTGCACAGATTAACCAGTCTTATGATGATTGGGGGAATTTGATAAAAGAGGATTATTTAGATGAAAACGGTAATCTTATGATACGGCAGGAAAAAGGATTTGCGTCAGTTGAAAATAAATATGAAAGGGGAAAGCAAATAGAAAGCAGCTATTTCAATGAAAAAGGAAAGTTGGTAAAACACAAAGACTTGGGGTATGCTGTTATAAGAAAGGAATACGACAAGTTTGGTCAATGTTTATCAGAACACTACTTTGGTTCAGACAAGAAGCCTATTGTCAGCACGAAATATGGCTGTGCGGGATTTGAGTATGAATATGACGAAAAAGGAAATAACATATATATCCGGTATATAGGTTCCAATGGGGAGTTGATGATTCGTGGTGGATTTGGCTGTGCACAGTCAGAGAGGATATATGATGAAACAGGAAATATAATAGGGGAAAGGTATTTTGATGTCGAGCATAAACCTGTTGTAAGACCATCTGTTGGTTATAGTTCATTTCAAGATATATATGAAAACGGAAATTGTGTGGAAAGCAGGTATTTTGACGAGAAGGGCAGACTGGTGCGAATCAAAGATAAGGGATATGCCATTGTCAAACGGGAATACGATGACTTAGATCAATCGATTGCCTTTCGCTATTATGGAACCAACAATGAACTGGTTATAAATAAAGAGTATCAATGTGCAGGATATGATTATTCTTATGATCAGTGGGGGAATAGGACGGAGATCCAATATATAGGATTGGATGGGAAAATGATGATACGACCGGATTTGGGATATGCACAACTAAGGAGAATCTATGATAAATGGGGGAATAAGACAGAGGAGTTTTTTCTTGACGAGTATGGAGAACCTGCTGTTTGGAAAACAGGAGGTTATGCCTCTTATAAAAATTATTACGAGGATGGAAACTGTATAGAGACTAGATATTTAGATAAAAATAATAAGTTGGTTATGCGTTGGGATGAGGGATATGCCATCCTTAGAAAAGAGTATAACCCTTTGAATCAGTGTGTTTGGAAAAGATATTATGATGTGGATAATAAGCCTGTTATCAATAAAAGATTTGGATGTGCTGGAATTGAAATTCACTTTGACGCCAGAGGAAATGAAGCACTTATTCAATACAGGGATGGCGGGGGGAATTTAATGTTTCGGAAAGATTATGGTTGTGCACAGATTAAAAGAATATATGATTTTTGCGGAAATATATCAAAAGAAATTTATCTTGACACAGAAGATCAGCCTATCGTGCGCAGGGATTTGGGGTATGCGTCATATGAGTCTTTTTATGATGGAAATGTCTGTATAGAAACAAGATATTATGATACAGAGGAGAATCTGAAAGCTTGTAAAGATGGTTATTATGCCATGATAAAGAGGAAATATGATGCAAGAGGGCGGCTCAGTTCCGTTTCTTATTATGGTACAGATGAGCAGCCTGTTATTAATACAAAAAATTATTGTGCGGAAATTCGATATTCTTATGATGTATGGGGAAATACTACAGAAGAAACATACATGGGAACAGATAAGAATAGAATCAATCGATTTGATTATGGATATGCACAGGAAAAAAAAGTGTATGATTCATTTGGAAATGTCAAAAAGTGTTCTTTTATAGGTGCGGATGGAAAACCTGCTGTTCGGAAAGAGGGTGGTTATGCGTCCTTTGAATATATATACAGAAATGGGGAGCGTGCAGAAACAAGATATTATGACCAGGATACCTGGAAAGAAAATCTGATCTTTGAAGAGGAGAGCTTTGACCTTCTGCAGGATATTCTTGAAGGAGCCGGCGAACTTGCAAAGCGCGCCCCTTATCAGGAACTTGTGACTACGGAATTTGCCGAGAAGGCAGCAAAATAAATTCCTTGAAATAAAAGAGGCTGTTACAAAAAGCAGATCTGTACGCTTTTTGTAACAGCCTTTTTAAAATGATCAGGAAGGAGCCTGCCAGGTACAATGCAGATACATTCGATGATCATCTTCGGTTCTGTTCTTCAACCAGATGCGCGGCTCCGTACATCTCTCTTAGCTTCGGCTTTTCGATCTTCCCCGTAGCATTGCGCGGCACGTCTGCGAATATGATCTTCCTCGGTCTTTTGTACCGCGGAAGCTTCTTGCAGAATTCACTGATGTCATCCTCCATACAGATCACTCCCGGTTTCAAAGATACGATCGCCGCCGCGATCTCTCCAAGACGCTGATCCGGCAGGCCGATCACTGCGACATCCAGGACCGCATCGTTGGTACGCAGGAAGTCTTCGATCTGTACCGGGTAGATATTCTCGCCGCCGCTGATGATGACGTCTTTCTTACGATCTACCAGGAAGATGAATCCGTCTTCGTCCTCCATCGCCATGTCTCCCGTATAGAGCCATCCGTCATGCAGGACCTCTTCGGTTGCTTTCTTGTCATTATAATATTCCACCATGACGCCGGGGCCTTTGACGGCAAGTTCTCCGGTCTCTCCCTGGCTTACCAAAGCGCCTGTCTCGTCGATGATCTTCGTCTTCCATCCAAAGCCGGCTTTTCCGATCGCGCCTACCTTGTGGATGTTGTCTATGCCCAGATGAACACAGCCAGGACCGATCGATTCGCTTAATCCGTAGTTCGTATCATACTTATGATGCGGGAAATACTCTTTCCAATGTTTGATCAGGCTTGGCGGAACCGGCTGGGCGCCGATGTGCATCAGCCGCCATTGGTCGAGCTGATACATGTCAAGCTTGATCTTGCCGTTATCCAGAGCCAGAAGAAGATCCTGTGCCCAGGGAACCAGAAGCCATACGATCGTACATTTCTCCTCCGATACGGCACGAAGAATGAACTCCGGATTTGTCCCTTTAAGGAGTACGGCTTTGCCGCCCGTCAGGAAGCTTCCGAACCAATGCATCTTGGCGCCGGTATGATAAAGAGGCGGAATACATAAGAACACGTCATCTTTCGTCTGGCAATGATGATTCTGTTCCACCTTGGCAGAATGCATCAACGCCTCCTGGGTATGTAAGATCGCCTTTGGGAATCCTGTTGTCCCGGAAGAAAAATAGATCGCGGCATAATCATCGTCGTTGATATCGATCTTCGGCGACTGGCTGGAGCAGTTGGCAGAATGCATCGTATAATCTTCCGCAAATCCCGGACAGCCGTCGCCCACATAGTAGAGCAGACGGTGCCTGCTGATATTGTCCGCGATCTCTTCCACACGTCCGATGAATTCCGGCCCGAATACAAGCACGTCTACTTCGGCAAGTTC
>OFGE01003317.1_pt1 | contig 10725 bp, 9 predicted proteins | sample 1521681 | NCBI WGS metagenome assembly OFGE01 (sample SAMEA3504093, study PRJEB24116) | mouse gut metagenome | biome: mouse gut; feature: mouse-associated habitat; material: faeces | place: Denmark | collected 2011 | reverse complement strand
TTTGACAGTACATAGTTTACGGCATATGTATGCAACGATTCTTACAGAACAAGGAGTTCCGCTTATGAAGGTCAGCGCCCTTCTGGGCCATAGTAGTATCCATACAACCTTTGAGTATTACTGTGAAGTTATGGATGAGCAGGAGCGGATTATAAGCTTTATGAATGATTCATTTGTGCCGGAAGGAGGAGAAGAATAGTGTTTAACCTGGAGTTACAGAATTATATTGACTGGGATGTAAAGGCCGTGTTTAAAAGAAATGACCGTAACAAATTTGCTTATCGTGTCGTCCTGCAGTTTATGGACGGCACGAAGCATACAAGGATGTATTCTGGATTTCAAACAAAGAAGGAAGCCGAAGATGCGAGAAAAATTACGATGAGGGAGCTTGCTAATGGGACATATGTAGTGAATGACAGTGTGAAAGTAAGCGATTTTTTGAGTTACTGGCTTGAGTATGATATCAGAAAAAGGGCACAGAGCAGTAATACATATGATTCCTATTCCAGTATTGCACGTCATCATATTATTCCGACAATCGGAAACAAAAAATTGATAGAGGTAAATAAGGGAGACATCCAAAGGCTGTATAAAGACCGTGCCGGATATTCTAAATCCATTGCGAGGCAGGTTAAGACAGTAATGAATGTCTCTTTTAACTATGCGGTTAGCTGTAAGCTGATTCCTATGAACCCAGCAGAAGGAATCGATCTGCCTAAAACAGTGGAGTCAAAGCCCTACCATACGAGAAATATTGACGTGGCAAAAACTTTGAATATGGAGCAAATTCTATTGCTTTTGGAGGCAAGTAAAAATACACCGATTCATATGCAGGTGCTCTTCAATGTACTGATGGGTCTGAGGCGGCAGGAAATCAATGCAGTAAAGTATTCAGATGTGGATTACATTAACCGTACATTGACAGTAGAAAGGCAGCTTGGAAAAGAACTGGATAGAGTTCTAAACAGCAGGAAGGAGAGTATGACGAAGAGGGAGCTGCCGCTGAAAACGCCGTCCAGCAAGAGAGTACTGCCTATCCCTGATTATGTATTTGAGGCGATTTTGGAAGAGAGAAAGAAGAATGAGAGGTATAAAAGCCGTAGACGTACTATTTTTCAGGATGATGGCTATATTTGCTGTTCCAGCTACAGCGGTAAACCAAGATCAAAAGATTTTCATTGGCGGCATTATAAAGAACTTTTAAAGAAAACGGGGTTGCCTGATATTCGATGGCATGATCTGCGCAGTACATATTGTACGCTGTTGTTGAGTAAAGATTTTAATCCGAAAGCCGTATCGAAACTAATGGGTCATGCAAAAGAACTTATCACAATGGATGTGTATGCCGACAATGCTAATATAATTCCTGAAGAAATACCCGAACTGCTTTCTTATATGGAGGAGGTTATGCCAGATAAATCCGGCAATGGTGATTCTGAAAGTAATATACAGGATATAATGATTGATATGGATGCTTATCTGCCCGAAAAGAAATCAGGAACAATAGAAAGCCTGGACGAAAGCCGTATTTATATGGACACTGGGGAAGATAGATAGAGAACAAAAAACGAACAAACGTTTGTTTTGATATAGACAAATAGGGAGCGGTATGTTATAATCAATCTCAGTTTTACTTCTTGATTTGTCCGTGATAGTTTATTGTTTCCATACAGTTCGGAAAATTGAGTTTAGTAACCAAAATTCGTCGAAGGGACATTTTTTAGAAAACGGAATATGTACCTCGACGAATTTCTGGCGAAATGTCGAACTTTTTTACTATAGATTTTGGAGGTGGTATTTGTGCAAAATCAACAAAAAATCTTCAAACTTCACTCAGAATACCAGCCCACAGGCGACCAGCCGCAGGCCATAGAAGCCCTGGTGGGTGGGTTCCGGGAAGGCAATCAATTCCAGACTTTACTGGGTGTTACGGGCTCCGGCAAGACCTTTACCATGGCCAACGTGATCGCACAGCTTAACAAGCCGACTTTGGTAATAGCGCACAATAAGACATTAGCGGCACAGCTCTATGGTGAGTTCAAAGAGTATTTTCCGAGTAACGCAGTGGAATATTTTGTGTCCTACTACGACTACTACCAACCCGAAGCCTACATCCCGTCCTCAGATACCTACATCGCCAAGGATTCCGCCATCAACGAGGAAATCGACAAGCTGCGCCTTTCCGCTACGGCGGCATTAGTAGAGCGCCGGGATGTCGTCATCATCGCCAGCGTATCCTGTATCTACGGCTTGGGCAGCCCGGTGGATTACCAGAACATGATGGTATCCTTACGTCCCGGCCAGGAAAAAGATCGTGATGAAGTCATCAAAAAATTAATCAGCATCCAATACACCCGCAACGATATGGACTTTCACCGCGGCACCTTCCGCGTGCGCGGGGACGTGCTCGAGATCTTTCCGGCAAACTTCAGCGAAACGGCATATCGGGTAGAATTTTTCGGGGACGAGGTAGAACGGATTACCGAAATCGACATCCTGACCGGGGAGATCAAAAACCAGCTGCAGCATATAGCAGTATTTCCCGCATCTCACTACGTCGTTCCGCAGGAGAAAATCAACGAAGCCTGTGTCGCCATCGAACAGGAAATGGAAGAGCGCGTGCGTTTTTTCAAAAGCCATGACAAGCTATTGGAAGCGCAGAGGATTTCTGAGCGCACGAATTTCGACATTGAAATGATGCGAGAAACAGGATTTTGCAGCGGCATTGAGAATTATTCCAGGCACTTGGCGGGGATGCCTGCAGGCGCGACGCCGCATACCCTGATGGACTATTTTCCGGATGATTTTTTAATCATCGTGGACGAGTCCCATATCACAATCCCGCAGGTGCGCGGCATGTACGCCGGGGATCAGTCCCGCAAATCCACACTTGTGGATTACGGATTCCGCCTGCCAAGCGCCAAGGACAACCGTCCGTTGAATTTTGATGAATTTGAAAGCAAGATCGATCAAATGATGTTTGTTTCCGCGACGCCGAACGTCTATGAGAAGGAGCACGAGCTAAAGCGCGTCGAGCAGATTATCCGCCCGACCGGACTGCTCGACCCGGAAATTTCCGTGCGCCCGGTGGAAGGCCAGATTGACGACCTGGTTTCGGAGATCAACAAAGAGACGGGGAAGGGCCATAAGGTTCTGGTCACGACCCTGACCAAAAGGATGGCGGAGGACCTTACCAGCTATATGAACGATGTGGGGATCCGGGTAAAATATCTCCATTCGGACATTGACACGCTGGAGCGGGCAGAGATCATCCGGGATATGCGCCTGGATGTATTTGACGTGCTGGTGGGGATCAACCTCCTCCGGGAAGGGCTGGACATTCCTGAAATTTCCTTGGTGGCGATCCTGGATGCGGACAAGGAAGGGTTTCTCCGTTCAGAGACATCCCTGATACAGACTATTGGCCGTGCTGCCCGTAATGTGGAAGGCCATGTGGTGATGTATGCGGACAAGATCACGGATTCCATGAGGGCAGCCATTGACGAGACCACCAGAAGGCGGGGGATCCAGCAAAGGTACAATGAAGAGCACCATATTACGCCCAAGTCCATTAAAAAGGCTGTGCGGGATCTGATCAGCATATCCAAAGTGATTGCGAAAGAGGAGCTTCGGTTTGAAAAAGATCCTGAATCTATGGGCCGCAAGGAACTGGAGAAGCTGGTTGCACAGATTGAGAAACAGATGAAGAAAGCGGCGGCAGACCTTAATTTTGAAGCAGCAGCGGAGCTGCGGGATAAGATGGTGGAGCTGAAACGGAAGCTGAAAGAACTGGACGATGAGAAAAAATAAACAGATAAATGAGAAAGGCATGGTTATTTCAAATGAAATTGTCAGACCAACATGTAGAGGTTCCCAGGATGCGCCCCAGAGAGTATATAAAAATACGGGGGGCTAACGAGCATAACTTAAAAAATTTAGACGTGGATATCCCAAGAAATGAGCTGGTGGTCCTTACCGGCCTTTCCGGCTCCGGAAAATCCTCCCTTGCTTTTGACACGATTTATGCAGAGGGGCAGAGAAGGTATATGGAATCCCTTTCTTCCTATGCCAGGCAGTTCCTTGGGCAGATGGAAAAACCCAATGTGGAAAAAATAGAAGGCCTTTCCCCGGCCATTTCCATTGACCAGAAATCTACCAACAGAAATCCCCGTTCCACAGTAGGGACGGTGACGGAGATCTATGATTATTTCCGGCTTTTGTATGCCAGGGTAGGGATTCCCCACTGCCCCGGCTGCGGAAGGGAAATTAAGAAGCAGAGCGTGGACCAGATGGTGGACCAGATCATGGAACAGCCGGAAGGGACTAAGATCCAGCTTCTTGCGCCGGTGGTGCGGGGCAGGAAGGGGGAACATGCCAAGGTCCTTGACCGGGCGCAGAAAAGCGGCTATGTACGTGTGCGGGTGGACGGCAGTTTGTATGAATTAACAGAGGAGATCAAGCTTGACAAGAATATCAAGCATAATATAGAGATTGTAGTGGACAGGCTGGTGGTAAAGCCGGGGATTGAGAGGCGCCTTACAGATTCTGTGGAGAATGTGCTTTCCCTGGCGGAGGGGCTTTTGATGGTGGATGTGATAGGCGGGGAAACCATTAATTTCAGCCAGAGCTTTGCCTGCCCGGACTGTGGTATCAGCGTCAGCGAGATTGAGCCGAGAAGCTTTTCCTTCAATAACCCTTTTGGTGCCTGCCCTCTGTGTTATGGGCTTGGCTACAAGATGGAGTTTGACCCGGAGCTGATGATCCCGGACAAGGCCCTAAGCATCAGCCAGGGGGCCATCCAGGTAATGGGCTGGCAGTCCAGCGGGGAGGCGGGGAGCTTTACCAATGCCATTTTACAGGCCCTGGCCAAAGAATACCAATTCAGCCTGGATACCCCGGTGGGAGATTTGCCGGAGGATATTTTCCAGATGCTGCTCCAGGGCACAGAAGGAAAGGAAGTGCAGGTTTATTATAAAGGACAGAGAGGGGAGGGCGTATATCCTGTAGCCTTTGAGGGTCTTATCAAAAATATGGAGCGGAAGTACCGGGAAACCGGCTCTGATATCATCAAACAGGAATATGAAACCTTCATGCGGATCACCCCCTGCAAGGAGTGCAAGGGAATGAGGCTTAAGAAGGAATCCCTGGCGGTTACTGTCTCGGACAAAAATATTTATGAGATTACCGCCATGTCTGTCAGGGACCTGTACGCATTTCTTGGGGAATTGAAGCTTTCCAGCCAGCAGCTCCTAATCGGGAACCAGGTACTGAAGGAAATCAATGCCAGGGTGGGATTCCTCATTGACGTGGGGCTGGAATACCTCTCCCTGTCAAGGGCCACAGGGACCCTTTCCGGGGGGGAAGCCCAGCGCATCCGCCTGGCAACCCAGATTGGTTCCGGGCTGGTGGGCGTATGCTATATTCTGGACGAGCCCAGCATTGGCCTGCACCAGAGGGACAATGACAAGCTGCTCAATACCCTGAAAAACCTCCGGGATCTTGGCAATACGCTGATTGTGGTGGAACATGACGAGGACACTATGCTGGAAGCAGACCATGTGGTGGATATCGGGCCGGGAGCCGGCTCCCATGGGGGGAAGGTGATTGCCCAGGGAACCGCGCAGGAGATCATGGAGGTGGCAGAATCCGTCACCGGCCAGTATTTAAGCGGAAGAATGCAGGTGCCGGTCCCAACCCAGCGGCGGCAGCCCAAGGGCTGGCTGGCAGTTACCGGGGCGAGGGAAAATAACCTTAAGGGCATCTCTGTAAAAATTCCGGTAGGTGTGATGACCTGTGTCACAGGCGTTTCCGGTTCCGGAAAAAGTTCCCTGGTGAACGAGATCTTATATAAACGCCTGGCAAGGGATTTAAACCGCGCAAGGACGGTCCCGGGGAAACACAGAAACATTTCCGGCATTGAGGGGCTGGACAAGGTGATCAACATCGACCAGTCCCCCATAGGAAGGACCCCCCGTTCTAACCCGGCAACCTACACAGGGGTTTTTGATATGATCAGGGATTTATTTGCAGGAACCCCGGACGCCAAGGCGAAGGGGTACAAAAAGGGGCGCTTCAGCTTTAATGTAAAGGGCGGGCGCTGCGAAGCCTGCGGCGGGGACGGCATCATCAAGATAGAGATGCACTTTCTGCCGGATGTGTACGTGCCCTGCGAGGTCTGCGGCGGCAAGCGCTACAACCGGGAGACCCTGGACGTGAAGTACAAGGGCAAGAGCATCTTCGACGTGCTGGACATGACCGTGGACGAGGCCTGCGGCTTCTTCGAGAACGTGCCCTCCATCAGGCGCAAGATCGAGACCCTCTACGATGTGGGGCTTTCCTATGTGAAGCTGGGGCAGCCATCCACCACCCTCTCCGGCGGGGAGGCCCAGCGCATCAAGCTGGCCACGGAGCTCTCCAGGCGCAGCACGGGCAAGACCATCTACATCCTGGACGAGCCCACCACGGGCCTGCACTTCGCGGACGTGCACAAGCTGGTGGACATCCTCCACAGGCTCACGGAGGGCGGCAACACGGTTGTAGTCATCGAACACAACCTGGACGTGATCAAGACCGCGGACTATATCATCGACATGGGCCCCGAGGGCGGCGACCGGGGCGGCACCGTGATCGCCACGGGCACGCCAGAGCAGGTGGCGGAGGAGAAGCGGTCCTACACGGGCATCTATATTAAGAAGATGCTGGATAAAAGTAAGGGCAGGAAAGCATTGGAAAAAGAAAAAAGGAAAAAAGGCTAAAGAAGAGAAAGGATTCTGCCGAAATTGTTATATAACCTGACAGTTCCTCTGACTGCCCCCGGGGGCGGCGGTTTATGTCTGTACACATTTTTTAAAATTTTCATAAACCCCTATGAAAATGGAATTTTTTCGGTTATAATATAAAACGATTGGAAATATGTTATTTATTTGGAGCCGGGAATCCGTTGGGAGATAGAAAGGGGCAGCAGTATGCAGTGTACGGATATTGGAATCGATTTGGGTACAGCCAGCATTTTAGTATACATCAGAGGAAAGGGCGTCGTATTGAAGGAGCCCTCGGTGGTGGCCTTTGACAGGGACACCCAGAAGATCAAGGCCATCGGAGAGGACGCCAGGCTCATGCTGGGCAGGACGCCTGGGAACATCGTGGCCGTCAGGCCCCTGCGCCAGGGGGTCATCTCGGACTATACCGTCACCGAGAAGATGATGAAGTATTTCATCCAGAAAGCGCTGGGCAGGAGATCCTTCCGGAAGCCCCGCATCGCCGTGTGCGTCCCCAGCGGCGTCACGGAGGTGGAGAAGAAGGCTGTGGAAGACGCCACTTACCAGGCAGGGGCCCGGGACGTGGACATCATTGAGGAGCCTATCGCTGCCGCCATCGGCGCTGGGATAGACATCGCCAAGCCCTGCGGGAACATGATCGTGGACATCGGCGGCGGCACTTCCGACATTGCTGTCATTTCTCTGGGCGGCACGGTGGTCAGCGCCTCCATCAAGGTGGCCGGGGATGATTTCGACGAAGCAATCGTCCGCTATATGCGCAAGAAACATAATCTGCTGATCGGCGAGCGGACAGCGGAGGATCTGAAGATTAAGATCGGCTCCGCCTACAAGCGGCCGGAGGTGGACTACATGGACGTCAGGGGCCGGAACCTGGTCACAGGCCTACCCAAGACGGTGAAGGTATCCTCCGAGGAGACTGAGGAAGCCCTCCGGGAGACCACTTCCCAGGTTGTGGAGACCATCCACAGCGTGCTGGAGAAGACGCCGCCCGAGCTGGCGGCGGACATCGCGGACAGGGGCATCGTGCTCACAGGCGGCGGAAGCCTCCTGCGGGGACTGGAGGAGCTGATTTCCTCCAAGACGGGCATCAACACCATCACCGCAGAGGATCCCATGACGGCGGTGGCAGTGGGGACCGGGAAATATGTGGAATTCCTCTCAGGCCACAATGACAGATAGGAACAGATTCAGGATAAAAGGCATCAGGAGGCAGCAAATCATATGCTAAAAGGTTTATACACGGCTTATACCGCCATGGTCAACGAACAGCACAGGATGGACACCATGACCAACAACCTGGCCAACGCGTCCACGGTGGGATTCAAGAAGGAGGGCGCCACCAGCCAGTGCTTTTCGGATGTGCTCACGGTGAAGATTAAAGACCGCTCGGACGGCCACCACGCCTACGCCGAGCACATCGGCAGGAACAATCCCGGCGTGAAGATCGGGGAGAACTATACGGACTACACCCAGGGTTCCTACCGCGTCACGGGCAATACCTATGATCTGGCCATAGACGGGGACGGCTTCTTCGCCATCGAGTTCACCAACAAGGCGGGAGAGACATCCACCATGTACACCCGGGCCGGCCAGTTCACCCTGAACAAGGAAGGGTATCTGGTGAACGAGGACGGCGATTATGTGCTGGACAATCAGAGCCGCCGGATACGGTTGAACACCCTGCTGGATTCTAAAATAGACGAGGACGGGACCATATACCAGAACGATACGGCGGTGGCCAGGATTGGCATTACCGATTTCGAGGATTACGATTATCTGGAGAAATACGGCGAGACCTATTACAGGCCCATAGAGGGGGCCAGGACCACCCAGGCCAACGCGGTGATCAACTCAGGCTACCTGGAGATGTCCAATGTGCAGGTGGTGTCCGAGATGGTGAACCTGATTGCCATCACCCGGAACTATGAGAGCAGCCAGAAGATCATCCAGACCTATGACGGTTCCCTGGAAATCGCAGCCACCCAGTTGGGAAGGGTCTAATATTGGGAAGGACTGCTGTCTGCATACACGGAGAGGGATAGGGAGGAAAGCTGTGACAGATGCAGTTTATTGCCTGGCTTATAACCACCGCGACAGACAAATGTCAGACACTGGAAGAGGTCAGGGAAATGAACAGGGAAATCCGCGAGCATTCCACCGGATGGAAGCCGGAGGGAGAGAACGGGAAGGATAAGGCCGATTGCATCGGCCGGGGATTTGAAAGGAAGGAAACAGCACTATGGTACGTAGCTTATGGACAGCGGCAACCGGCATGATTGCCCAGCAGACGAATCTCGACACCATCGCCAACAACCTGGCCAACGTGAACACCCAGGGCTATAAAACCCATGTGAACGAGTTCAAGACACTGTTGTATCAGAACCTGCAGACCAGGACCACCACGGCCAACGGGGAGCAGAAGCCCACCAGCGCGCAGGTGGGACTGGGCGTGCGCAATTCCGCCATCACGACCATATTCAGGCAGGGAAACGCAATGGCTTCGGACAGCGATACCGCATTCATGATAGACGGCAAGGGCTTCTTTGCGGTGAGAGGGGCGGACGGCAATACCTACTACACCCGCAACGGCAATTTCCAGTTCACCTTGGCCACCAACGGCAACATGCTGGCCAATGAGGACGGGCTTCCGGTGATGGATACCAACGGACGGCCCATCATCCTGAACCAGAGCTACATAGTCACCAACATTACGGTGAACTCCGACGGGGAGCTGTGCTATCCGGACGCAAAGAACAATCCCCAGCCCATGGGGATTCGCATCGGGCTGTTCCAGTTCAACAATCCCAACGGCCTGAACAAGCTGGCCAACACCCTGTATGAGCAGTCCGCGGCCAGCGGCCAGCCAATCAATGAGGCCACCAGCACGGCGGTGGAGAAGAGCAAGGTCATCCAGAATTATCTGGAGGGCTCCAACGTGCAGGTAGTGGACGAGATGGTGAGCATGATTGTGGCGCAGCGGGCCTATGAGCTGAACTCCAAGGCCATCACCACTTCCGACGAGATGCTGCAGCAGGCCAACAACTTACGCAGGTAGGAGGTAACTGAATAATGGATTTCAGCAATATAACCGGCATGTACGCCGACACCTACGCCAACGCTGCCAACCAGCGGGCGGCGGGGCTGCAGGATAAGCTCAAGGGCGCGGACTACGCAAAGGCGACGGACGCGGAGCTGATGGATGCCTGCAAGCAGTTCGAGGCATACTTCATCGAGCAGATGTACAAGGGCATGATGAAGACCATCCCCACCAATGAGAATAACTCCAACTACACGGCTACCATGATGGACTACTACAAGGATCAGATGGTGCAGGCCGTGGCGGAGGAGACCACGAACCAGAACGGCGGCTTCGGCCTGGCGCAGATGCTGTACGATCAGATGAAGCGCAACTTCAGCACCACAGAGATTCCCTCGGCCGCGGAGGACGCCGGGACCGCGGAAGGCGTGGCTGCTGTGGGAGAGAATCACTAATCAGGATAAATGAGACAGAACATACATTCAGGACAAGGCTGCTTGCGTGGAGAGGCAGCCTTGTTCTGATATATGAGATTGCGGGGAATCCGGATGGAGACGGTCAGCGGATATGTAGAGCATATCATCTTTCAGAATAATGAGAACGGCTATACTGTCATGAATCTGATGACAGAGGGCAGCGAGGTGGTCTGCGTGGGGATGGGCAAAGGCCTGACCCAGGGGGAGAACATCCAGGTGCAGGGGGAGTATGTGGAGCACCCTGTCTATGGGACCCAGCTCAAGATGGCCAGCTTCCAGGTGGTGGTGCCGAAGGACAGCCTGGGCATGGAGCGGTATCTGGGCTCCGGGGCCATCAAGGGAGTAGGTCCCTCCCTGGCCGCCAGGATCGTGCGGCAGTTCGGGGACGATACCTTCCGGATTATCGAGGAGGAGCCGGAGCGGCTGGGGGGGG
>OFGE01003313.1_pt1 | contig 10737 bp, 7 predicted proteins | sample 1521681 | NCBI WGS metagenome assembly OFGE01 (sample SAMEA3504093, study PRJEB24116) | mouse gut metagenome | biome: mouse gut; feature: mouse-associated habitat; material: faeces | place: Denmark | collected 2011 | reverse complement strand
CCCCAGACCAGACCGAGGCGGAGGGAAAGCGACCGAGCGCCCTGGCCGCTTCGCAGCGTGACAACGAAGCACAGAGAGGGGGTGAGCCCATGCCCGCAACCTATAACGACCTATACCTGGACGCACGGAAGGCGCTGAAAGCCGCGGGGGTGGAGCAGGCCCAGCTGGAGGCCCGCGAGCTTTTGTGCTATGCCTCCGGCAAAAGCCGGGAGGAATTTATCCGGGACCTGCCGCTGTATGCCTCCGACGGGGCGGGAAAACGGTTCCGGGGGCTGTTGGAGCGCCGTCTGAAGGGCGAGCCGGTGGCCTACCTCATCGGGGAGTGGGAGTTTTACGGCCTGACCCTGGACGTATGCCGGGATGTGCTCATCCCCCGGCCGGACACCGAGACGCTGGTGGAACGGGGCATCCTGTTTGTCCGCGATCTGCCCGACGGCACCCGTGTGCTGGATTTGTGCGCGGGAAGCGGATGCGTGGGCCTTGCCGTGGCGGATAACTGCCCCAACACCAGGGTGTTCCTGGCGGAGTGGTGGTCGGACGCCCTGCGGGTGTGCCGGCAGAATATTCTGCGCTGCGGCCTCTCCCAGCAGGCTACCGCCGTCCAGGCGGACGCGCTGGAGCCGCCCCCCCGCATCCTGCGGGATTTCGACCTGATTTTATGTAATCCGCCCTACATCCCCACCCTGGAGATCGGGCGGCTGGACCCCTCTGTCCGGGATTACGAGCCCCGCATGGCTCTGGACGGCGGGGAGGACGGGCTGAAGTTCTACCGCGCCATTGCCAGGAAGTGGAAGCGGGCGCTGAAGGGCGGCGGCAAGCTGGCCTTTGACGGAGCTGGGGCCTATGTCCTGACTGTCACCGTCACGGATGAGCCGGGGAAGGAGTACACCGCCGCCCTGCCCATTGAGGTCTATCCCGTGATCATCCTGACCCTGGACGCACCGGAAACGGCCCACGTTGACCAGCCCGCACGCTGTCAGTCTTTTCGAGACTGACTTGGATGTAGAGTGGGAGGTTGTTTCCGAAGATGGAATGTGTAAGTTTGTCAAAGAAATTGGACAAGGAACTCGGAAGGAGAAAGCCAGTGGAGAGGACGCATCGGAAAATTGTTGGAGCGGCGATTATGAACGGCAAGTTGTTTCTCAAAGTCAGCCAGAGAGAAGAAAGAGCGGAAAGAATAAAAGCGTTTCTGGTCTTCCCGATGGCTGCGTTCCACCTTGCCATTGTGTCTGGGTGTGTAGGGGCGAATTAGTTTATGCTGAACCCCCAGCTCGGCGGCGGTTTTCTCAAAAAGGGTCTGGATATCCCGCTTACTGTTGGAAAAACGGTTGGTAAACTCAAAACCATTGTCAGTCTGGACACATTCCACACGGATGCCCCTGCGAGTGTACCACTTTACCAGCCTTTTCAAAAAGTCGGCAGAGGAACAGGTGAACTGCTCCGGATAGGCGGCCAGGAAGCGGAGTCTGGAGAACTCGTCAATAGCGGTATATTGAAACAGGCGCAGCTCCGAGTCAGTGATACAGCGGCGAGGGACGACCTTCACATCCACTTGGATTCTTTCTCCCGGATAAGTCATATGTTGGTAGGGTTTTGGCGTATAAACCTTTTTCTTCTCCTTCTGTGGGAACATCCCTGGCTTGCGCATGACACGGAACAGGCTCTCAGGTCGAGGGGTATAGCCTCGTTGTTTCAGGCGGTGCCACAGCTCCACCAGGCCAAACTGTGGGTTGCGATGGTGCATATCCCGGATTAGCTTCAGCTCCGCTTCTGTATGCTGCTTTGGATGGCTGTGAGGACGACGGGACTGGCAAGCCAGGGACTCCACACTCCCATCCCAGCGAACCCGCCAGAAGTAGATATATGACTGACTCTTATTGTATTTCCGGCTGGCGCGGCTTACGCCGTATTTCTCCGCATATTTCATTAGGGATTGCCGGTATGCCATCTCCTGTGTTATACTCTTTTTCATGAAGGATGTGGTCTCCTCTCGGTTCTGTTAAGTGTGGCAACTCAACTTTAACCGATTTTGCCTCATCCTTCTACTCTTTTCTTCCCCCTCTGTCCAATATCTATTGTACTCCTGCAAAATTTATAACTATAAAATTCTAAGGCCCTTGTCAAAACGTCAAGACTATGTTATACTATCATTATTAACTTGTATTTCTAACCTTTGGAAAGGAGGAAGTGACTATGGAGAAAATCGTTCTCCAGTGGGATGTCCAAGTTGTTGAGGATACAGCTCGTGTAACTGCGATGTATTGTTTCAAAAATTGCAGCGTAAACGAAAATTAATCCCACCTATTGAAAAGGAGGAGGCCATACGCGTGCCTTCTCCTTTTTATATCTATTTAAACTTTAGGAGTGCTGATATGCCAACTTTAGATCTGGATCCCAATAAAAGATATACGATGCCGCATCCGGTCATCACTGTAACGATCGATAATAAATTTCTTGCAATCGCAAGGGAGACTGGGAATTGGGTGCTATTGGAAAATAACCACCAACGGAAAATTTTTGATGCCCTTTCTGATGGTCATAGTGTGGCGGACCTTTTTGATTTGTTCTCTCCAGATGACAGAAGCAATATTATAAGAGTTCTAACAGAGTTGGAAGCAAAGCGCTTTGAGAGTATTGACATACAATACCCCCAACAGCATGGGATGTATGTTTATTTGACCAATCGGTGTAACCAGCGGTGCCAACATTGCTATATGTATGCCGGTACGGAGTTGGACCAGGAATTATCAACCGATGAGACTCAGTCCCTATTGAAAAAATTCTCCCAATATGGTGGACAAGTAGTTACTTTCACTGGTGGAGAACCAACACTTCGCCCTGATTTCGCCGCCATTGTCCAATTTGCAAAAGAGATTGGCTTACAGGTCTGTGTTCTCAGTAATGGCCTTCTTTGGACAGATGATTTGCTCAACCGTGTAAAAACGGCTATAGATGAAGTGCAGATTAGCATTGATGGATTTGACCGCAAGAGTTACCAACAAGTTCGCAATACAGATTCGTTTGACAAGGCACTATCCACTGTAGATAAGCTGATTCGTGCAGGCATTCGTACAACGGTAGCAGTTTCACCCCTGCTGGATACGCTACTGGAGAATGAACAGCAATATATCATATTTGCGAAGGAGATGACCTCTAGATATAGCGGAGAGGCGTTTTTTGTAAAATTCAACACCGAACTGATGGAAGGACGTAATATTACTCCAACAGAGTCTGAGAACCGGCAATACAGAGAGATCTCTCAGCGGATTAAAGACGCCTGTGCTCCTTTTGCGGAGGAAGAGGGGTTTGCCATTGACCACGCTGGTAATACAATCTTTCATAACTGCGGCTATGGAGGAATTACCATTGCCGCAAATGGTGATATCTATTTTTGCAGCATCACAGCTAAATGTGCGAAGCAAGCAAATATCCGAACAGAGTCATTTGAGTCTATCCTTACAAAATCCAAGAAAGCTATGGCACTGTCTGACATCTCCAATTTAACTCCTTGCAATGAATGTCCGCTCAAATTTTTATGCGGAGGCGGCTGCCGAATTAAGCACTTCCGGGATCTTGTAGAAATTTCTCTTGGAGACGGGACCGAGCGAACTTGGTTTGTCCGCAACACACCCTGTACGCAGGAGCAGAAGGAAAGATTTTATCGCTTGATGATCAAAGCAAACTCACTTTTTTACCGATAGGCGGTTGATATGATGGACAACAAACATATTTGGGAGATCGACATGGTACCGTCGGGGTCTGATAACGGCATTCAACTTGAGATTTTTTCGGGGCGCGATAAGTATACAAAGGCGGGCCTGTTTTCCGGACCACTACGCCGCCAGGAGATTGACCCTTATTCGGAAGATGCTGCTATCCGATTCCTTTTTTCCATGGCTGGTGCGACTCAGACCGGCAAAAATACGTTTCGTTTGTCCGATACTGCTGCTTCAAGGCTGCTTCAATATTTTGAACAATGCCAGATGTCTGGCGTTTATTGCCGACTCCAAGATAAAAAAAGACACCGTGTCAAGACGTTTGTTGCAGATACAGGCGTTTGGAAAGGCTTAGCGTCCTTGATTTATGACTCCAAAAGTGGGACGCTTGTCTATCCTTTAGCCGAATCCGTCGTCCTCTCTGCGCCTTATGCCTTGGAAGGGCCTTGTTCTGCAATCAAGCCTGTTCCGCGTTTATATCTCAACATGGAAGAAAAGCAGATACGTGGCTTTTTAACTTTTGCATATGATGGTACCGAGATTCAAGCAAACTCCAGGTTGAAAGAGATTAGTCTCTCCTCCGGTGTTCTTTTACGTAATTTTCGCTATGAACGAGAAATTCAGCGGCAAATATACGAGGCCGGAGGGAATGCTAGCATTAAGAACGAGACTATATTTCACAAAAAGATCTTTTTCTCTGAAACGCTTCCTTTGCTCCTGAAAACGGAGATTGTCCTTTTCTGGGGTGCACACAAAGAAAGGGTATCAAGAGTGGCTGTCTCTTGCTCCATATCATATGATATGGACTGGTTCTCTGTCTCCGGTTCAGTGACGGATGGTACCGATACCTATGATTTGTCTGAATTGCTTCGTGCCAGCCGTGGCAGGGCCTATATGCAACTGAAGGACGGAATTCTATTTTTGCCTGAACCCCTTCATAAGATCGCTCGTTATACCACTGAGGATGGGCAAATCCTGGTACCGCACAAGGATTTGTGGACAGTTCATCGGTTAGCGGAATACCAAATAATTGCTCCAGATGATTACCTCTCCCGTCTCTCAAATTTTTCAAAGACAGTATCCGCACTTAGCCCAAAATGGGAGGCAATCTTGCGTCCCTATCAAAAAAATGGTGTAGAGTGGATGTTAAACCTGTACTACAACCATTTCAGCGGTTGTTTGGCCGATGATATGGGGCTGGGGAAAACGGTACAGGCGATTGCAGTCCTCTGCTCCAGGATAAAACACACAAAACTGCCCGATTTAGTTGTTGCGCCCAAAATCGTCCTCTATAACTGGCTTAACGAGTTGGAGAGGTTTGCTCCAAATTTGAACCTTGTTTTGGCCTATGGTAATTTTGACTATCAGTGGTTAAAAGAAGAAAATGTAATTTACCTTACCACATACGACACGCTGTTTCACCATAGTGAAGCGTTCTCCGGCATAGGCTATGACATAGTTATCATGGACGAGACGCAGGTGGTCAAAAACTATCGCACGAAACGCTATCAAGCGCTCAGAAGAATTCAAGCAAGATTTATGTTGGCACTAAGTGGCACGCCTATTGAAAACAATATTGAGGAACTGTGGTCGCTTTTTAGTCTGCTGAATCCGGGAATGCTGGGAAGCCACAGTTCCTTCATTAAAACGTTTGCCGCCGTCAGTACAGATGAACGCTTGATGAAACGCCTGAGAACAATTATCTCCCCGTTCCTTCTCAGGCGAACAAAAGATGCTGTTCTAAATGATTTGCCTCCAAAGGAGGAGAGCCGCATTTATTGCAAGATGGCAAAGGAGCAGCGAGTTCTGTATGATATGTTGCTGGCAAGTGCGCACAGGGAGATGGAACAGAAACCGTCGAGGTATCAAATCAAGGATAATGACACCATCTTGCAAGCACTGCTTTATCTACGGGAGGCCTGCTCTGATCCGGCACTTCTCCCGCCTGAATTGCGGAGTGCCATTCCTTGTACTTCATGTAAATTAGAACTTTTTCAGGAATACGCCCATAGAATTATCTCTGCTTCTGGAAAGGTGATTGTATACAGTTTATTCCCCCGTGTTTTAAAGAAAATGGAAACCTGGTGTCAACAGCAAGGATGGAAAACATTTTATATTGATGGCAAAACGAATAACCGCCAAAAAATTGTTGAAGATTTTGAACAGTCAATACAAGGTGTATTCTTGATTAGCTTAAAAGCTGGAGGCTTGGGACTGAATTTGACATCCTGTCAATATGTCCTGATTTATGATCCTTGGTGGAATTCTACTGTAGAGCAACAAGCTGCTGACCGAGTTTATCGAATTGGGCAGGAAAAGCCTGTATTTATTTATCGTTTTTTAGTTAAAGATACTATAGAAGAAAAGATTTATGAACTTCAACAGAAAAAAAAAGAACTCTCTATGGGCGTATTAGATGGAATGAATCAGCCTGGGGCTCTGTCAATGAAAGAGATTTTTGAATTATTGTCGTAGGGGGGAAGAGAAAATGAAACGGTCTTCATATGTGAAAAAGATAGGTGAGATTTTAATATGTTTAGTAGCAGTTGCAGTAGTTGCGGTATCCGCTTATGTATTATGCCGCATACATGGTATAATTCAGCGTCAGGAGGAGATTGTAAGCTCCATCGTGAATATAGAGGGGCGTTTGGCACTTCTGGAAGGAAACAGAGAAAATCTGGAAAAAGAAATAGAATCGAGTTTCAATCTGGCGGATCAAGTGTCAGTGTCCCTTAATATTATTGCTGTTGGGATTGCCGTATTCACCATTTTCGGAGGCATATTATCGGTCTTTAATATTATTCGTTCCAAAGAACTAGAAGAGGCCATATCTAAGGCGGAAAAGGCAGAAGAAAATCAAAAAGAACTGATCGGTGCTCGCTTGCTGCAAGAAGGTTTGGTTTATGTATCTAGACACCGACCATATTATGCGGCCCAAGCGTTTGAAAAGGTAATTCAAAAGGCTCCAGACACTGCTGCTGCATTTACAGCAAGATATGAGATTCTTTCGCTATACGCCGATACTAAAGGAGTTTCCTTAGACTCAGATCGCATCCAAATGATTCAAGAATGTTTTGATGAACTTATGTCTGCTTTGGATCAAGCAAACTGTAAAATTGATACCGAGATATGCCGCCATCTACGTGGGGACGCCTGCTTTACACTAGGCTGCGCTTATGGGCAGTTCGCATCGACCCACAATCCCCCGGATCCATGTCATATTGAAGCATCAATAGGATATCTGAAAAAAGCAACCCGGTATAGTAATGAGGATGTGGAATATCATAAGAATTTAGCTTATACATATACTTTGGCAGGTAAAATGGACTGGTGCAAAAGAGAATTGGAATTTGCCATCGACTGTGCAGAGCAGGAACCTCTTAACAAAGAGCATGTATCACAAGAGCGTTTGAAAGCATTATTTGACCCTATTTGGCATACCATTCCTGAAAATTTTCAGCAAATGTTGAATGAAATTTTTGTGGCGCTATAGTGACCCTAATAAACAAGTTTAAAAATGTAACAGCATCCCATCCTGCCTGTAACAAGTTTTTTGTGATTAAAATAGCTATGATTTATTCCTTGTACTAATGCTCAGATGTAAAAAGTACTATCGCATACCTTGTAAGATACAGCAAAATAGAAGATGGCAACATTTCTCCTGTTGACAACCGCATTGTCAATTAGTTCCAACAGTGAGACATTCTTTGGTCTTCTATTTTCGGTTTTAGTCAAAAAGATCCCTTGGTTACTGAATATCTTGTAAGGCAAAACAAGCACCATAACTCTACATCCACAGAGCCAGCGCCTATCGGAGCAGAGCTGTTTTATTCGTTTATCATTTGCAAAAGAAGATAGATAGCCGGTTGATGCATTTCGATCCATTCTATATCATGCTGCTTCCCAATAGATATTGCGGCGTCTTTCCGCGCATCGAAATATTCCTGTTCGGTTTCTGCATATAGTTTGAACTGAGCCTCTAGCGCTATGTCATCAATGATGGGTCTCATAATATGCCCACATAAACCAGTTTGCCCGCCCTTCAAAAACTTGCTGAAGCAGTATTTTAAGATGTACCGACCATAGTATGTCAGTTCCCGGTACTCGATGGGGTGTTCCTCGATATAATTCCACGAATTTGAGGACTGAGCAGGGTTGCTGCAAATCGTCTCAATGAGCGACCCGATCACTTTGTCGGTATCCAGTCCGGTAGCTGCGATCGCTTGGGCGTAGCATTCCTGGGTCTGCTGAAGGACAAACTTCCGACTGTCCATGTCGTCCTCAACGATATGTGCAGGGAACTTTTCACGGATGTCCTGCGCATAGTAGCTGCCGTCTCTGGGCTGCCAATATTCCTCCAGTGTAAGAGTACCAGACGGGTCTTCCCGAAATGTAATGGCAACAGGAACATGACTGCCGCGGACGGTCTTCAGTCCGTTGTCCGTGACCCTGTATTCCTCATAGAGCGCCCAGCCGTAGTGAATATATTCTGAAAAGTCACTTCCATCCGCAACGATACAGGCAATCTCCGCAAAACTTGCGCAGGATACAAAGCCGGTTGGGTCTGCGGAACGGTTACGCTCCAGAATCGCCTGATGGATCACGGCCTGTTCTTCGGAGAGAGTGGAAAAATTGGGTTCCTCCGGCGCGGGTTCACCGCCGCCATCAGGTTTTAATCCAATAACCTTTGGCACATCGTTTCTGTGCGCTTCAACGAATGTGGAAACATCCTCTGTCCGAATATCAATGCTGTCATCCGCCTCATTGTTGACCCTTAGATAGATATACCAAGGCGTCTCGTCTGGAACGCCGCCCACCAGAACATCAAAGAGTTCATCAATCTCATAACGCATGATATACAGACCGGAGCCAACATCCCACCCCTGATACCGCTCAAAATCTGACCAACTCAGCGCATCCCCCTTTTGTGACAGCATGACCACATCATCAAGGGTCAGTTTTTCGGCCTGTGAAATCACTCTTATGCTAAGAATATTGCTGAACTGAGCCGGATCGCTCTCCAGAATAAAACCATCATAGGTAATCTCCACAATGTCTCCCACCTGGGGTTCAGGGGACGGAGGCATATTTTTGATGGGAACGCGGAACAGATCGCTGGAGGACAGCTCCCAAGCTCCCTCCACTGGCGTAACCAGGAAGGAGCTATCTTCAATCTCAGTGATTTGCGCCCGAACTGTGCGTTGCTCTTGTGGAAGGTCCTGCTTTGGGTTTGTTGCAAAGCACACCGTCACCACTGCGCAGGCGACAACAGCCACGACTATGACCCAAAACGCCGGTTTTTTATAATTCAGCACATTTTTCACCCTCTCTTTTACGCCAACTTCTCCAAAAGCCAGCGGGCAGATTGTGACCAGCCGCCGCTGGGTGCTGCACTCCAGCAGGGCAATGGAATACTGCTTCTTTTCGTCCAGATCCATCTGCCGGATAACCTTTTCATCACAGGCCAGCTCAATGTCCCGGCACAGTAGCACATAGGCAATCCAGCACAGGGGATTGAACCAGTGAACCGTCAGAATCAGAAAGCCCAGCGGCTTCCACCAGTGGTCACGCCTTGCCAGGTGCGCCTTTTCGTGGGCAATTACCGGCCCCATAGCCGCCTCGTCCATACTGGAAGGCAGATAGATTTTGGGCCTGACCAGCCCCAGGATAAACGGAGACTTCACATGGTCGCACAGAAAGATGTTTCCCTCATAGGGCACTCTTTCCGCAACGCTCTGACGCACCCGCACATAGCTGATGACTGCATAGAGCAGCATGGCGGCGATGCCAACGAGCCAGATTGCCGACACAACAAGTGTCCAGATATAGAGCGGGTTGATGCTACCAACAGAGTTGGGAGCAAATGTTTCGCCCAGAACGGGATTGACCGCATTGTTGACGGCGGGGATGCCGCTGCTGATGGCGGGCGTCTCATACTGGATGTTATGGGCGTTGAAGGTCTCGGCGCTGGGAATCAGGCTCAATGCGCTCTCAAAGGAGAAGGGAACCGCCAGCCGCAGAGCAACAATGCCCCACAAAAGAACGGCAATCCATTTCGGCGCCTTTTTCAGCACGAACCGAAGCAGCACCACCGCCAGAATCAGCCAGCTTGCGGCAATGCTCATGTTCAGAATGTTCAGGAATAGATCGCTCATATCATTCACCTGCCCTGTCGATCAGCGCACGAATCTCGGTGATTTCCTCGGCTGTCAGCTTCTTTTCACTGGTAAATGCGGCTAGAAAAGCGGGGAGTGAGCCCGCAAAGGTCTCGTCCACATACTTTTTGCTGTGAAGGGCATAGAACTCCTGCCGGGACAAAAGAGAAGTCACCACACCGTTATTGTTTTGAAACAGGCCCTTGTCGCAGAGCCGGCGCAGTACCGTATGTGTGGTTGTCCGCTTCCAGGTGAGTTCCGCTGCGGCCAGTTTAATCAGTTCGGCGGATGTCACGGGCTCCCTCTCCCAGATGATGTCCGCAAAGCGGGCCTCCACAGCCCCTAATTGAATTTCTGCCATAAGTACAGCCTCCTGTCTACGCGGTGTAGTCTCTTGTATAGATTACATCGTGTAGACGAATTTGTCAAGGACTTTTTCAAAATATGAGATCGCACATCAAGAATGGGAGTTCCTTTTATAATCCTTTGTGGCTGATAAAAGGGTTTAATTCCTTGTTTACTGGTACGCAATATCTGAGCAGTAAATCTGCTCCCCGGTGTTGTATTTTTCTGCCTGTACTCTGCTTTCTACCACCATGAGAGAAGGCCATCCAGCTTCCTGGACGGCCCTCCTTGAGTACTATTCTCTTATGCATAGAAGTTGACGCTGTTGGGTATCCCGACGAACATGTAACAGTAGGTGATGCCATCGTACTGGGTCACGCCTACGCCGATGCAGTCGCATCTCGGGTCGATCATCGTCTGAAAATGGCCAGGAGAGTTGATCCAGTTGTCGACAGCGCGTTGGGCTGCGTCGGCTGTGCCGGTGAACACGGTGAGGTTGTCACCGAAGCCATAGGGGTAAC
>OFGE01003308.1_pt1 | contig 10757 bp, 11 predicted proteins | sample 1521681 | NCBI WGS metagenome assembly OFGE01 (sample SAMEA3504093, study PRJEB24116) | mouse gut metagenome | biome: mouse gut; feature: mouse-associated habitat; material: faeces | place: Denmark | collected 2011 | reverse complement strand
GCTTGGTCCAGTACTCGTTCCAGCTGGTGACCTGCACCTCGATCACCACGTCCGGGTTCTTCTCGGTGTAGGCCGCGCAGATGGCCTCCATGCCGGGACGCTGGTACACGTCCCAGATTTGAAATACCAGATGGGTTTTTCCGTCTGATGTACCGCATCCGGACAGAGATAACAGCAGTGTTAAAGCCAGCGCCGCTGCTATGGTGCGATAAAATTTTTTCATAACGCCACTCCCTCTGTTGCTGTTTTGTGTCTGAGTGTTGGAGCTAACTGCGAAAAGCGCAGCCCGGGCCTGCATTTTTCACAGATAACCGCCTAAACTGGTTGAAATTATAATAAAAGGACACCCATCTGTAAATTAAATGGTGTGCCCAAAATATTTAAGCATTTTTCAAAAGTTACATTTTCAAATAAACACATCAGAAATTTGTATATTGCAATAAAATTCAGCAGATTGCTTAATAAAATCCAAAAATTTTTGTGCTATATGACAACGCTCCGTGTAGGGACAAGCGCTCTGGCCTAAAACTTGACCGTACATATTCACCATGCTATAATCAGTGCGACAAATTGAAATTTGTAGGGGTGGTAAAATTTATGAATCAAAAAGTAAAAAAAATTATATTTTTATTTATAAGCCTTATATTCAGCGTTCCTGCATATATCATCTTGCACGAGGCGGGACATTCTCTGGTGGCTATACTTTGTGGTGCAAAAATAACGAAATTCAGCATTTTGGAAGCGTATATGAATTATGATGGTGGCGTATTTACAGAAACGTCATTATCGCTTTTTAATATTGCTGGTATGCTATTGCCAGTTCTATTATCTATAGCGTATATGATGTTTTATAGAAGTACAAGTGTTAATCAATTTTATAGAATTTTCTCTTTTATCGCTTTGGTTATGCCAATAGGAGCTATCGGTTCATGGATTTTTGTTCCTATATTATATTTGTTTGACATGGCACCCGCAGGAGATGATGTGTCAAAGTTTATAGTATCTTCTGGTATAGCCCCTTGGATAGTGGTGTTGGGTGCTATTACGCTTTTGGTTAGTTGTGTTTTTTTTGCTTGGAAGAAAAAGATTGTGCAAAACTATTGGAGTGCAGTTACACTTGAGGTATAAAATAGATAACCAATAGAAAGTTAATCTATAAATTGCGATTTGTGGAGGCATGGAACTATGGCGGAAGAGCATCAGGGGGAATGGGGAGCGCTGTCACCAATCATACAGGAGCATATCAATTTCACGATGAAACGGTATCGTGAAACAGGGAGTGTATTCAAGAGCATTGTCGCAAAGATTGGATTTTTTCCGTATATGGAATGCCTTGGGAAAGTGCTGATGGATAAGGATTGGGATAGGCTGAACAACCTTATTTATCAGGAAAATTGTTTCAGAAGTTTGTGCTCTCTGATGTGTGGAGATACTCATTATTGGGCGTTTCTTGATATGCTGGATGCGCTTGCGGTGGGAAATATGAAAACACTGGACCTGCTTGTCCCCCGCAAAACGGAACGGGTAACACATATTTATTCTACTTACCGGCCCGCCACCGATATGCTGATTGGACTTTGGCGCAGGGACAACAGCGTTTTGGATTATGCCGTTCCAAGGGCAAAAAAATTTGTATCCGGGAAAAGACCGCAATGGGAACGGGCAGTTGCAGCTTACTTGCTTGCAGTGTATGATAAGAACCCGAGAGAAGCAGGAGTACAATTAGAACTTTTGTGTAGAGGAGTTATGCGGACAGATTTTGACGCTGATTCGGATAAAGTGCTTTTTGTACCGGCACATGGATTATATCAGCTTGCCGCCTGTTTGTGGGACAAAGAGCTGTTTCAGCAACTGCCTATGCCAAATCACAAGATTTTTTCCAAAGAATACGCTGTTTGGAGAAATACACATAAGGTACAGCCTGCGTTATTCGCAGAATATCCTGAACCAATGATTAATACTATTTTAACAAATCCTGAACTTGAAATGACAGAGCGTGTTTGAAAAAAGATGATCAGTTATTACAAAAGCGCCCCTAACTTACTCACTCCCATGTCAGATACATATCAAGCTTAAACATTAGAGCTGCCAGAAATGTTAGTATTTCCATGCGCTCAAAATTGTGATACAATAAAAACAACTAAGAAACCGCAGAGACTTTTGCTTTAGTGCCGTCGCGCAGCGACTTATAATAGGAGGATCATGATATGGGTGCATGGAATTATGGTGTATTTGATGATGATACTGCATGTGATGCTTTGGCTGAACTTATAGCATCACCAGATATCATTACTGATATGGAAAAATACTTTGATGAAGTTATACAGGCAGAATATGTCGATTATGATGACGCACAGTATGCTTTGGCATCAGCCGCAGTCATTGACAGCGTTATCAATGACACTTCGTATATGTATGATGACGAAGAATTGGAATGGCTGCGATTGCAAAAATGCCTTTACTTTTCTTCACTCAAACCTAAAGCTGTAAAAGCCATCGACGCTATTCTTTCTGATGATTCTGAATTAAAAGCATTGTGGGAAGAAAACGAAAAATTGTATGAAGCTTGGAAAGAGGATAAACTTTCCATACAAAAAAGACTTCAGCAATAAATCATATTTTTATTTAAGGAGGACTCTTAGATGGGATGTATCGCTGTTTTATTTGCTTTGAATGAACAAGATGTAGAAAAATTAAGAATGGTAAACAGAAAAGACCGTGCTGACTATATGCATGAAGAAATCGAAGAACTTTTTTACGATAAATTCCGTGAGTATTTATGTGATTTGGACAAATCGTGGGATGCCATGCACCGGATGCTGACTGATGGAAACCTAAATTTTGAAAATACATATCAGCCGCTCTGCAATGTAATTTTTGGCGGGGAATTTATATATGGACTGATGCGTGAACCTTCTGGAGAAGTTATCATTCCCGAAGACGAAGAGGATGAATATATGATACTGAAAGCACCAGAACAAGTAGCGGAAATCGCAAAAGCACTTCCAAATAAGACAAAAGAAGAATGCCGAAAAATCTATTATATGATAGACGAAGAAGACTACGGAATGGAATTAGATGAAGAAGATTTTGAATATTCATGGGATAATCTTCAGTATAGCCTTGATTTTTGGAAAAGAGCAGCAGAAGAAAAACGATATGTGCTATTTACGGTTGACAGGTAAACTATAGACCGTAATCTACAATTTTTCAGTGATTCTCACATAGCGAAAGAGGAACAAGAAAATTATCTTGCTCCTCTTTTTTACTTTATAGGAAATTGCGAATACAGTAACCATTGAAACAAAAAACGAAGTTTTTTGCAGATTGAGCGCGCTGGCGCTCAATTTTTACTTTATAGGAAATTGCGAATACAGTAACCTCTATGGAACAGTTACATCATTCTTCAAAAGCTGATAAACGGTTGCTGCGATTGGTACACCAAGCAGCATACCGCTGACTCCCATCACACCGCCGCCAATCGTGACAGCAGCAAGAACCCATACTCCTGGCAGACCAATAGAAGAACCAACCACACGCGGATAAATCAGATTGCCCTCCAACTGCTGCAAAATTACCAGATAAGCAATAAAGATAATTGCCTTCACAGGTGAAACTGTAAAAATCATAAATGCGCCGACAATTGCGCCAATATATGCGCCTGCAATCGGAATCAGCGCTGTAAATCCAACCAGACAGCCAATCATAGCCGCATATGGGAGACGCAGCAAAAACATTCCGCCCATACAAAGCAACCCCAAAATAACTGCTTCTGTACACTGCCCTACGATAAAACTGTGAAAAGACTGATTTAAAATATCAGCAACATAATAAAACTTTTTTATTACTTTTTCTGGCAGATATTTTGCAAACAATTTCTGAAACTGCCCGCCAAGCTTTTCCTTTCCAATCAGCAGATAAATAGAAAAAACCACACCAACCAATAAAGTGACAACTGTTGAAAATACAGAAGATATAATGCCCGAAGCAACTCCCATCATACCGCCAAGACCATTGAGCAAAACATTGACAATCTTGACAAAATTTTGCTGCCAATCCGTTTCGCTGCCATGAAATAAGCTGTACTCACCTTGAAGCAGTGCACTGATTTGCAGGTTTTTCTCTAACCACAGTGTTGCATCTTCTAGCACTTCTGGAAGCTCTTCTATGATAATCTGCAGACATCCTAACAATTCTGGAACAATCATTTGTACAATTAATACTGCAATCAAAAAAATACTAAAAAAAGCAAGCAGCATACAAATTGGACGGCACAATTTCTGAACAATCCTGTTTTTGCTCTTCGCTTTTAAAAACTTTTCAAAAAAGTCCATTGGAATATTCACAACATAAGCAATCGCACACCCCCAGAACAACGGTGTTGCCGCACCAAGTGCAACGCCTGCAATTCCTGCAAAGGTTGTCCAATAGTGTATCACCAAAAAAAGCAGCACAATTGTAACACCTGCTCTTAGACAAGTTTTCCATTTTAATTCCATACACATTCCCTCGTATCAGCGGTACCGCTCTTGCTTGACAAATTTTGTCTATTGGGACTCCCGCTTCTTCTTTCTCTTTGTTTTAGATAGTTATTCTCAATTATACCAAAGAATATATAAACTGCAAGAGCCTGCAGTTTATATTTTTTATCACAGCATATGTAATTTGCTTATTCTCCACACTAACTCACAGGACTATAAAAATTGTATATTTATAGTCCTGTTTTCAGTAAAATAATAAAATTAATATGCATCAATTTCACAGCGTTTTAAATCAACCTCACTATTATCTGATACCATAAGTTTATCACCAAGTATTTCAGCATATAAGATTCCCTTATACAATGCCAAAGCCTTTATATAGTCTCCCATATCAACATGTTCTTTCTTGTATGACATCATATAAAAAAGGCTGGATTTGTTATCTAAAGAAGCCACGCTGCCGCTCTTTTCCATCGCAGCAAAGGAACCGCAATCTGGCACCTTAATTGCAATTCCCCCCTCTACAGCCGCACCTGTCTCTGGTCCTGGAACCGATTCTTTTATCTCATCATTTTGTTCAAAAAATTGGTGCAGCCAATTTTTACGGACTGTTCCTTTTTTCGTATACATTTCAGATGTTAACAATATAAAAATAACATTTCGGTGTGCTTGTATGGAACTTAAATACTGCTGCAATTCTGGCAAATTTATTGTTTTTAAATCGCTGCGCGATGGCTCTAAAGACAAAATCCCTCTCGGCGCACCTTTAGGAGAGGAATTTTCATTCGCAAAATCTCTCATGTTAATTCCTCTCGTGCGCCTTCTGTGCTTTTGTTGATTTTTAAATCGCTGCGCAATAGCTCTATTTCCATCTTTTCCAATACTTCCTCATGCTCCAGCCGGCACAGACGCAAATCTACTTTTTTTAGTTTCGGCAGTTTCAAAAGGATACGGCAGTCAGAAAAATTAGTATTGTATAAAGAAAGCGTCTCAACATTTTTGCATTCCTCCAGAAAAGAAAAATCCTCTATGCAGATCTGTTCAATTATCAGTCTCTTTAAATTCTGCATCCGCCCGATCAAAGACCAGTCATTAAGCGCATAATAATAAGGCTTTTTCAGTGGAATGTGTCTATCTGGCGGAACAATATAAGTCCAGTGGGTACTGCCATCGACACGAAGGTGCCTGTTTCTAATCTTTAGTATCAGTGTCTTGATCTCCAAAAGCGTTTTCTCCCACTCCTGCGGCGTCGCAGGCACGCCGCCAGAGGATTCCTGTATTATCAGCGCGATAAAGGGATGAACCGCAATGCCGCCTGCCTCATGCTCCTCGTTCACTTTCAAATCGAACTCATCACCTATTTGCAGAAAGATACGCTTAGGGCGCGCAATCCCCGGTATTTTGGGATTGATAAATTCGTCTCTCACATGCTCTGCCATAGCGCGCGCATTTCGGTAAACCAAATCATAACTTTTCCGCAATTCTTCGTCCAGTTCTTCGCAGACCCGCTCCAACGCCGCCAGAAGCGTTTCACTTTTGACTACAGGCACTGCAAGCAGCGCTGCATTCAAAAGTTTAAGGTTCTCCCGCTCTTCCAGTTCCTTCAGAAACACATCTAAATTCTCCGCCGCATCTGAAAGCCTGCCGAACGTGCGCAGTAATTCCGGTTTTTCTTTCTGCCCCACAACATCCAAAAGTCCTGCTACATCGCGCAGTTTCAGCCATGGACATTTTTTGAACATTTCAAATGCAATATACCAGTCTTCCTGTGAAATCTGGGGCAGTACTTTCATAATCCGTTTTCCCCAATATTCCAGAAAAACACGTTCCTCTTCATAATTCTCTTCTTTGAAATGATGCAAAACATAGTAAATTTCCCAGATAATTCCATCATACAGGCCCAGCTCCCAGCGCTGTTCCAGAAAAGCATCCAGCTCTTTCGAATCTGCCATCTGCAAAAACTCCAGCAGCCATCTGGTATCTGATTCGTGTATATACTCCTGCGCCACCTCTACAATCCACGCTTTCGATGCCGCTGACAGGCTTGGGAATTTGCGCATACTCGAAAGAATCAGCCGTTTCTCATCCTTGTCTGTGGTATTTTGATAGCACTCCCGAAGCGTGTCTTCATCGCCGTCCAAATTGGTTCCAAACCAAAAAATACGATATCCGCCGCTGACTTCACGCAGCCATCTTTTGTACCATGTAAGAAAGCCCTGTTCCCTTGGAAAGAAAACGTATGTCAGTTCGCTTTCCACATACACAACCCGTCCCTCGTTTGGACCTGACAGCAATAAATACATAAAATAAGAATCTCCCTGACTGCCAATCGGTATACAGCCCTGTAGATAGTCCTCTCCTTCTGTCTCAGAATCGTTTTCCTGTTCCACGTCATCAAGCATTTGATCATATTCCTCTTCATCATCCTCAAACTCATCCTCGTCCACCTGTGGTATCTCGATCCCTGGATACAACACAGGTTCTTTTTTGGGGTCCATGTTATCTTCTACCCAATACAAAATCTTCTGCAAAGAAAACAGGCCATAATAAGGTCCTGCACCGCCATTGCCAGCCAATAACAAAAAATTGCGGTATTCTTCCGGCAGTCTGACACCGATTTTCTGCTCAAAATCCTCCACTTCTTCGACAGACGCCGGCGGATTCCACTGGTACTTATGCTCGTCCGCCCCAAATTGGTTGCAGTATTTATCCACTGATCTTGCTTTGTTTAATAACGCTCTTAATTCCTCCAACGGAAAGCTCTCTGACATATTTGTTCCTCCTATTTATAGTCGCTGCGCGACAGCTCTTAAGACAAAAGCCCTCTCGGCGCACCTTTAGGAGAGGAATTTTCATTCGAAAGGACTCTCATGTTAATTCCTCTCGTGCGCCTTCTGTGCTTTTGTTGGTTTTTAAGTCGCTGCGCGACGGCTCTAAAGAATAACGTCTCTTCGACACATTCTCTATGATATCTGTTTCATCAGTTCATATACTCTTTCTTTCGTCAGCTCTGCTGCTTTCTGATTCACAATCATCGCCTGAATAGAACCGCCCTCATATTCTGCGCCGGCTTTTTGAACTTCCTGCTCCTTATATGCGATCCATTCACGCTCCTCCGTCGTAAGTGCCGCCATTTCCTCTGCGTCTTTCGTATACTGCAATACCTCCCACAATTCATTGAGTGCATTATCCCATAGTTTGAACAGCTCCCCTGTTTTTTCGTTATATTCCGGTGTTGTCAGAGCATCATTTGCAATGGATGCTTCTAGTTCAGCCGCCCACTCCTCTGTATATGTCATTGATTCCTTGAATTCTTTGACAACATCATGCCCACTAAATCCTTCCTGCTGCGTTTCATTGTTCAGCGCATAAAAGGGAAGCACGGTATCTGTTGTCATAGAAAGGTCATAATACCCCACCCAGCTTCTGAACCCCTCTGGAAGCTCATCAAGCGGAGCACCTGGTAAATAAATCAAAATGTCTTCTGCATTTTCCAGACCATAAACATCTGTATAACAATACTTCACACCATCTTTGATTTCTTCTGTGTCAAGCTCCTTCGCATAGTTGAGTTCTGCGATCTGCATCGCATATGTATACTCATTCACCTGCTTAGGTTGGGTAAATTGTCCGCTGAATTTACTTTGATAGATTGTTCCATTGGGATACGCTTCTCCTGCTGATCCCATGTCACTGTCATGAAATTCTCCCGAAAAGCTTCCATCTGGATTGATGTGCAATACGGTTGCCCAGCCTCCTGCACCACTTAGAAACCAAAACTTGTATTGTCTCAAATCTGCTAAAGAAAATTCTGCTGATTGTTCTTCTGTTTCGTTAGAATTCTTCGTCTCTTCAAACGGAATAGATTCCTCAGAAGATTGCGTTTCCTTTTCCAAAGCTTCTGATTCCTTTACAGAATCTCCTGATTCAATAGAATCTGCTTCCTGTGTGTTTTTTATAGCTGTGTTAAAATCAATCGTATTATTTTCTGGTTCTTTCTTTTGACAACCACATATCGACACTACGGTGGTTACAGCTAACATAACAATTTTTATTCTCTTTTTCATTCATTTCCCCTTATTATAAGAATATAATGATTCTATTATACACCCCCACCACAGAACAGTCATTAAGTTTTTCAGAAAATCTATTCCATCTGTCAATCTAATGCTATATAATGAGGCAGTGACAAATCAGATTTGGAGGCGATATCATGGAAGAATTATTCGTTTATGCCATTTTGCTTTATGAGGGCTTTGTAACAGAACATGAATACAATAAACGGCTTGACGAATTATTTCTCAGCGATCCTGAAAATGATGATTTGCTCTATTTAGAATGGGAAACAAATATCAAAAAATCTATTATTTATATAAAAACGAATGTTGATTACAAAAAACTTGACCTTGAACAGTTTGGAAGAATTTTGATGAGCAAATTAAAAAGCGTTTACGTAAATTGTTCGGATATAAGATATTTTGCAAGCCGAATGTATAGCTTATGGAAAAGTCTTCCTGGAGACATTCAGAATGTAGAACCATTTTGGATTCTGTCCTATGCTGATGACCCTTTATCGTGGGGAGATGAAGAACAGACCAGAAACATTTATGAACATATGCTGAATTACTATAAGGATTAAGCTCATGTGAAAAAGCACATTGAAACAAAGTTACACACCCGCAATTTCCTTATATGATTTATAACAATAACAGCCAATATCACCCCCCTCAAGGCTTTGGCATTGGCTGTTAATTTTCAATATCCTTCTTCTAAATGATGTTTTTTGTGTGACTCAGAATGCTTTTTTTGCGTATTTTCTTTGTTATGTCCTCTGCATGTTTCGATTCTGTCTTGTATCTCACTAATTGTCATTCCATGACAATCTTCTACGGTAATGTTTGCGTCATACTGTGAAAGTTCTAAATAAGCTCTGTATTTGCCAAAAGACATTTCATGCTGGTGTGCCTCCGTCATACAGGCTGTATCACTGCTGTAAGTCACCGCGCCATAATCCTGAAAACTGTCATTTCCATTTATTTTTTGCAGCATCACATCCGCCTGATCGGAAATAACAGTCAAAACCAATTTGGAATCGCCTGTCAAAAACCGACTATAATAGGCATCTTGCAGAAGGCGATCAATCGCCTGTATATAAGAAATATTTTTTAGTGGAACATGCTGCAGAATATCTTGTCCATCCTGATTGTATCCTTTTGCAGATACTACTTTGTCAAAACGGTTGATTCCTAATTCTATCGAAGGGTTAACATCTATACTGATGTATGATACAGGTTTGCTGTATACAGAATAGCTGCCTGCTCCTGCCAGAAGAAAGATACAAATTACTGCCAATGCATACCGCAGCGCACGATATGGTTTTCTATGAAAAAGTTTTCTCTCCTGTCTTCTTCGCTGTTCTTCGAGATACTGCAGGGTATTTTGTTTTAGCTCTTTGGATGCCTGTATTTCCTCCATGCTTTTTTGAATCACATTTTGAATACCGCTCATGACCATTCACCTCCCAATTTTTCCCGCAGTATTTCTTTCGCCCTGGAAAGCCATGTATAGATCGTATTTTCTTTTTTTCCAAGTATCTTAGCAATCTCCACTGCCGAATACTCTTCATAGTAAAAAAGATAGATTACATTTCGGTATTTTTCCGGCAGCTTTAGAACGACTTCCAGAATTTCTTTTGATTGTTCATCCAATACCACACTTTCCTCACCAAATGCTTCAAGCGATACCCATTTTCTGCGTGAAAGATACCTTAACTGGTCTTTGCACGCATTAATGGTCACCCGCGCAAACCAGGCTTTTTCATGCTCATTGCTTTCAAACGTCTTCTCATGGAGCAGATATTTTAAATATACATTCTGAAAGATATCCTCTGTATCATATTTGTTTTTCAAATGCACAAAGCATATCCTCCGTACCATATCAGCATAAGCCTCCATGGCTCTGCTTAAATCCTCATCGCTTTTCAAAAATCTCCCTCCATTCGTTTGCTCAGACAGATATTCTCCTATTGTGTAAAAGACGTACGGTCAGCTATCCAAAAGGCTACCTGTGATGGTGTCCGGCGCCATGCCCTTCTGAATGATGGTAACCCCAATTACCGTTTTCTGAATTACGATATCCCGAATCACCGTTGTTCGATGCGTCGTTACCGTAATAAGAATTGTGATGCGTCGCATCATGACAGTTATCGCAGATGCCGTCGCCATCTGCATCGTAATAATCCATGCAGAAGTGATCCCCACTATCGCAAATACCGTC
>OFGE01003306.1_pt1 | contig 10759 bp, 9 predicted proteins | sample 1521681 | NCBI WGS metagenome assembly OFGE01 (sample SAMEA3504093, study PRJEB24116) | mouse gut metagenome | biome: mouse gut; feature: mouse-associated habitat; material: faeces | place: Denmark | collected 2011 | reverse complement strand
CACCCCGGGGCCTCGCGGCCCTTCGTCCGGGCCCATGCCCGGGAGCTGGACGACGCCGTGACCGACGCCCACATCGCACTCTTCGTGAACGAATACTCGCTCTCGCTCGGTGCGGAAGGACGCCGCGCCCTCGAAACCCTCGCCCCCGGCGCTCTCGGAACACCCGGAACGCCGGACGCATCCGCCGCCGAACAGCTGCGCCCCGGCTATTATATATAGGTCCCGCGCACCGTGCCCTGCACACTCCCGCATGCGGCCGGTGCGGAAGCCGCGGCCGGCCCGCACCCCGCCGCAGCGCACGGAATGCGAAAAGTCCTCCGCACGAACGATTTTTCCCGCACGAAGCTTGGATATGTCGAATTTTTCGTATATTTATAGTCGGCAACACCCCGCAGCGGGAATGCCGTGCGAAAAACCTATAAACTTCAAGCGATATGAAAAATTATTCAGCCAAGGAGATCAAGAACATCGTTCTGATCGGCGCTCCGGGAACGGGAAAGACCACGCTTGCCGAGGCCATGGCCTACGAGGGCAAAGTGATCGACCGCAGGGGTAGCATCGAAACGAACAACACGCTGTCGGACAACACCGACATCGAGCACGAATACAAACGTTCGATCTACTCGACCATCCTCTTCACGGAGTTCATGGATCGCAAACTCAATATCATCGACTGCCCCGGTTCGGACGACTTCTGCGGCAGCCTCTTCTCCGCATTCAAGGTCGGCGACGTGGGCGTGTGCCTCTTCAATGCCCAGAACGGCTGGGAGGTGGGCAGCGAGATCCAGGCCCGCTATGCGCGCGCGCTGAACAAGCCCGTCATCGGCGTCATCAACCAGCTCGACGCCGACAAGGCCTCATTCGAGGCCACGCTCGACTCGATCCGCGCCGCTTCGCGCGTGAAACCCGTCATCGTGCAGTATCCCGTCAATCAGGGCGCCGGATTCGACGCTTTCATCGACGTGCTGCTCATGAAGATGTACCGCTTCAAGGACCACGACGGCCACCGCGAGGAGCTGGAGATTCCGGCTTCGGAGCTCGAACGCGCCCAGGCCCTCAACAAGGAGCTGGTCGAAGCGGCCGCCGAGCACGACGAAGCGCTCATGGAGCTCTACTTCGAGAAGGGCACCCTCACGCAGGACGACATCCGCAACGGACTGAAAATCGGCCTTGCGAACCGCGATGTGCTGCCCATCTTCTGCACCAGCGGCAAGCGCGACATCGGCACCAAGCGACTCATGGAGTTCATCATCAACGTGGCCCCCGGCCCGCTGAAGGCTCCGAAGTTCCTCACCGTCGAGGGCGAGGAGGTGGCCGCCGACGCCGAGCAGCCGGCCGTGGCGTTCGTATTCAAGAGCCAGCTCGAACAGCACATCGGCGAAATATCCTACTTCCGCGTGATCCGCGGCCGCATCGCCGAAGGCATGGAGCTGGTCAATGCGCGCACGGGCAACAAGGAGAAGCTCTCGCAGCTCTTCGCCGTGGCGGGCAAGAACCGCATCAAGGTCACGGAGCTCTCGGCCGGCGACATCGGCTGCACCGTGAAGCTGAAGGGCACGCGCACCAACGACACGCTGTGCGCCCCCGGCGCCCCCGTACGGATCGAGCCGATCGTCTTCCCCGAGCCGCGCTACCGCGCTGCCGTCAAGGCCAAGGAGCAGGGCGACGAGGAGAAGCTGGGCAAGGCGCTCAACGACGCCAAATACGAAGACCCCACGATCCTCGTGGATTACTCCAAGGAGCTCAAGCAGACCATCGTGCAAGGTCAGGGCGAACACCACCTGAACATCCTGCGCTCGCGCATCGCCGCCGAGACCAAGATCCAATACGACTACATCGCGCCGCGCATACCTTACCGATCACCAAGGTGTCGCAGGCCGACTACCGTCACAAGAAGCAGTCGGGCGGCGCCGGACAGTTCGGCGAGGTGCACATGATCGTGGAGCCCTACTGCGAGGGCATGCCCGAACCGAAGAACTACAAGGTGCCGGGCAAGGGCGACATGGTGGTGAACGTCAAGACCAAGGAGGAGTACGACCTGCCGTGGGGCGGCAAGTTGCAGTTCTACAGCGCCATCGTGGGCGGCGCCATCGACGCGCGCTTCATGCCGGCCATCCTCAAGGGCATCATGGAGAAGATGGACGAGGGTCCGCTGACGGGCTCCTACGCCCGTGACATCCGCGTGGTGATCTACGACGGCAAGATGCATCCGGTGGACTCGAACGAAATTTCGTTCAAGCTGGCGGCCCGCAACGCCTTCAAGGAGGCGTTCCGCAACGCCGGCCCCAAGATCATGGAGCCGATCTACTCGGTCGAGGTCCTCACGCCCAGCGAATACATGGGCGCCGTGATGAGCGATCTTCAGAACCGCCGCGCGATGATCGAAGGCATGGAGTCCGACAAGGGCTTCGACCGCCTCAACGCCCGCGTGCCGCTGGCCGAACTCTATCGCTACTCCACGACCCTCTCGTCGCTCACCTCGGGATCGGCGACCTACTCGATGAAGTTCGCATCCTACGAGCAGGTGCCCGCCGACGTGCAGGAGAAGCTGCTCAAGGCCTACAACGACACCGACGAGGAGTAATACCCGTCATTCGACACGGACGGGACGGATGCCGCGGCATCCGTCCCTCTTTTTTCGGTCGTTTTCCCGTTACGGCAGCCGCCGCGCCCACCCGGCCCTGACGAATACGTTTTCACAGCCGTTTTCCCGCCTCGGCAACGCCCGGACTGCGCTTTCGTTCGCTTGCCTCCGCCCCACGGCACGCAGCGCATGCGCTGCATGCCGAACATACCGCGCCGGACCGGCTCGCACCTCCCGCACACGCGTCCCCCGAGGGCTGTACGCCCGGCACGAAACGGCCCGGCCCGCCGGCCGATATTCCGTTCGGACCTAATTGTCGTGTTTTCGGACCAAAGTATTCCGAAGCACTTGACAATAGGAAACAATTTTCTACCTTTGTTCACGCAACGACCGCGTTCTTTCCATATTTCGCTGAAATCGCGATTGCATCTTCGGATTCTGAAACGGGAAAATTTGGAGTAATTGAAAAGATGCACGTCGTCCCATAGGGGCGCACTGTGCTTATTCAATTACGGTAATCCCGTACCGAGAATCGTAAGGACGGTGCCCCCTTTACGGAAATTCTGTTCGACACAATCATATCCGCAGGGAGTGACGCCTCCTTTCCGCCGCTGCAATCCGTTTCCGAATGGATTGCAGCGGCAATTTTCACTCCTCCTGCCGCCGAGCCCCCCGCAACAACACCTCCCCCGTATTTCTTTTGCCGCAAACGTTCCTCCCGTTCGCTCGCTCACCCCGCACGAAGGTTCCCTCACTTCCGAACTATTTCGCGAAAAGAAAATCCACAAAATGTTTGTTTTGCCACAGAAAAACTTCTATCTTTACAACACAGGAAAATCCACCCGACGGGCGCCTCGACTTCAAACCCGTCGCAAACGTAAAACGCCTATGAAAAAGTATTTCTACATCTTGCTCTCGCTGGCCGTGCTGGCGACCGCATGCGACAATGACAGTGAACCGATCGACCCGAATCGGAATAGCCAGAATCAGAACGACAACAATAAGCCGGGCGAAAAAGACAATCCTGATCTTCCCTCGAAAGGAGACTCTGAAGATCCGGTCGTATTGCCGCACTATATTCTGCACTTCCAGCAACTGGAGAATTTCGCTGCGACTTACGATCATAAATATCACACGTTGTCCGTTAATGGTTGTGGTAAGCTCGTATCGTACGACGATGACGATCCGTCCAAATACGAAGCATTGTGCGAAGACCGCGGCGACAAAGGATACGACAAACCTCGCAAGCTTCCTAACATGCCGGGCATCGTAGACTACACCTATTTGACCGACGACATTGCAACGATCGACCTCGTCGCTGATAGGGAGTGGAACGGTATCGCACCCGGCGAGTCGTGGAACGGGTTCTGCTGGCTGAAAACGGCCTCCGCACGACGCCACATTGAAAGCGGATACACCTACGTTTACGACTGGACCGAAATACCGACCTACTTCACCGAGAACGCCTCCAGGCATTTCCAATACTATTGCCCCGAGCTCGAACCGATTTCGAAACCACTGACCGAATGCACGGCCGAAGATCTGATGCTCATAGGTCTTCCTGAAGAAATGGATTTGCTCCAACTCTATCTTTCTGACGGTCCGTTCAAAATCGAGGATTATCGTTTCACAATTCGCATCACCACCGCGAGCGGAAAGGTATTCGATACGCCTGTAGAGATGCGATAAGATCGCGCCGACCGTACCTCCGGGGAGTGCCGATTATTCATTCGGCACTCCCCGGATTGCGTTTCGGCATATGCTCACGTCAGTGCGCCACATCAGGCCGCACCGCTCATACCCGTCCGAGAAAGCAGAGACCTCGAACGTGTCGGTGGGAAACCGCAACACCGGAAACCGATTGGTCCGAGTGTCCGCAATCTATACCGAGAAACGACAAGTACGAAACGACAGCTACGGAACACATACCGCAAAGCACATCCATGAAATAACAGCCGCAAGAACACGAATGACAATGAAACAACAGCCACGAAACGATAATCGTAAGGATACGGATTGGCTGGAAACGACAGCCTGAAAAACAGAAACAACCGAAAGGCCGAAGTTACCGCAGCCACCCGACTTTTCGTGTTAAATTTTCGTTAATATTGGCAATATCGGGAAGATCGGTCTCGAATTTGGCGTAATTTTGGACAGCAAAAATTACGCAGCCATGAGCGAAATCTACACAGTCATCGTCGTCATTCTGGGCATTCTCGCAGTCTCGGGCCTCTTCGTCGGCGTAACCAACGACGCCGTGAACTTCCTCACGTCGGCCATCGGCTCCAAAGCCGCACCCATGAAAACCATCCTCGGCGTGGCATCGGTGGGCATCCTGCTCGGCGTAGTCACGTCGAGCGGCATGATGGAGGTGGCCCGCAGCGGCATGTTCAACCCCGGGCTCTTCACGTTCCACGAAGTGATGATGCTCTATCTGGGCGTGATGTTCGCAAACATCATCCTGCTCGATCTCTACAACTCGTGGGGTCTGCCCACCTCGACCACCGTGTCGCTTGTCTTCTGCCTCCTGGGCTCGGCCATCGCCGTCTCGATCTACAAAATATCGAACGACCCCACCGTCGGCGCCGCCGAAATCGGCCACTACATCAACGCCACGCGGGCCCTGGGCATCGTCTCGGCCATCCTGCTGTCGGTGGTCATCGCCTTCACGTGCGGCACGGCGATCATGTACCTCTCGCGCCTCATCTTCACCTTCCGCTACATCGCCCTCTTCCGCCGCTACGGCTCGCTGTGGTGCGGCGCCTCGCTCACGGCCATCGTCTACTTCGCCGTCTTCAAGGGGCTCAAGAACGCACTGCGCGACAACACGTTCCTCGATTTCGTGGATCACCACCTCGCCCTGGCGCTGCTCATCTGCTGGGCGGGCTGCACGCTGCTGCTCTTCATCGTGCAGCGCATGAAGATCAACATCCTGCGCATCACGATCCTCTCGGGCACCTTCGCCCTCGCCCTCGCTTTCGCGGGCAACGACCTGGTGAACTTCATCGGCGTGCCGGTCGCCGGCTTCGACGCCTACGGCATCGCACGCGAGGCGGGCAGCACCACGATGCTCATGGAGGCGCTCAACGAGAACGTTCCGGCCAACTTCCTCATCCTGCTGGCGGCGGGCGCCGTGATGATCCTCACGCTGTGGACCTCGAAAAAGGCGCTCCACGTGACCGAAACCGAACTCTCGCTCACGGCGCAGGGCGACGACGGTTCGACGCAGTACGGCTCGTCGGCTTTCTCGCGCCCGATCGTGCGCGCGGCCCTCGGCATCAATGCCGGCATGGAGCGGATCTTCCCCGAACGGTTCCGCACAGCCGTCGCCAAACGCTTCGAAATCGAGGACGTGGAGCACTCGGGCGCCCCCTTCGACATGATCCGCGCCACGGTGAACCTCACCACCTCGGCCCTGCTGATTTCGGTGGCCACGTCGCTCAAGCTGCCTCTTTCGACCACCTACGTGTGCTTCATGGTGGCCATGGGTTCGTCGCTCGCCGACCGCGCATGGGGCCGCGAAAGCGCCGTATACCGCATTTCGGGCGTCATGACCGTCGTCGCCGGCTGGTTCATCACGGCGCTGGGCGGATTCCTGATCGCATTCGTCGTGGGGCTGGCCCTGATCTACGGCGGAACCGTCGCATTCGTCATCGTCACCCTCTTGTGCGGCTACATGCTCATCCACAGCAACTTCCTGAAAAAAGGCAAATCCGCCTCCCCCACGGCGGCCAACGCCGACACGCGCACCAACGAGGACATCATCGCCAACCTGCGCGAAGAGGTCTGCCACACGATGGAGTGCGCCACGAAGATTTACGACCGCACGCTGATCGCCGTCTTCAAGGAGAACCGCAAGGTGCTGCGCGACATGGTCAAGGAGTCGAACGACCTCTTCTACCAGTCGCGCGAACGCAAATACACGCTGCTGCCCACGCTCAAGAAGTTGCAGAGCGGCGACGTGAACACGGCCCACTACTACGTGCAGGTGGTGGATTACCTCAACGAAATGACCAAGGCGCTGATGCACATCACGCGCCCTGCGTTCGAACATATCGACAACAACCACGAAGGACTGTCTAAGGAGCAGGCCAAGGACCTGATGTCGATCAACGACGACGTGGAGTCGATCTACCGTCACATCAACCAGATGCTGCGCGACGGCGACTTCACGGAGATCGAGATGGTGCTGGCGCTGCGCGACCAGCTGTTCGAGTCGATCGCCGAGGCCATCAAATCGGAACTTGGACGCATCAACGAAGCCCGGTCCAACACCAAGGCGTCGATGCTCTACCTGACGATCCTGACCGAGACCAAGAACATGGTGCTGCAGTCGCGCAACCTCCTGAAATCGCAGCAGTACTTTCTCAAACACCGTGCGGGCGCGCCGCAGCGGTGGATCAAACCGACCAAATAAGCGCGGATCAGCATGGACATAGCACAAGCCAAACGCCGGGAAAACATCGCCGAATACATCCTCTACCTATGGCAGCTGGAGGACCTGCTGCGGGCGCTGCAATTCAGCCCCGAAGCGATCTTCTCGACGCTCATAGCCCCCCGCAAGGACATTGCCGACGAGCAGAAGCACGTATTCCTGCTCTGGTACATGGACATCGCCAACCTGCTGCATCAGGAGGGCAAAGACGAAAAAGGGCATCTGGAACATACGCTCCACCTGATCGGCGACCTGCACGATTTGCACCTGCAGCTGATGAAGCTCCCCGTCGGCGAGCACTACCGCAGGACATACGCCCGTCTCGAACCCGAACTGCCGCGCCTGCGCGCCGTGCTGGGCAATCCGGGCATGAACGACACGGAGTTGTGCTTCAGGGCCTTGTACGCCGCCATGCTCTACCGCATCAAGGGCGAAGGCGAAAAGTCGGCCGTCGCCGACACGCTCGAATTCATCTCTCCGGTGATCGCCGAACTGGCCGACATGCACGGCAAGGTCGAACGCGGCGAAGTCGATCTGTTCAAAACGGCCGAAGGGAAATAACAAGAGAATTACCTGCGCCATGCGGCGGCAGTGCAGGACCCGCCGGCAGTACGGCACGCGGCGGCCGACAAACGAGATCGGTCCGACCTTAAAAAAGGATGTCTTTTCAGACATCCTTTTATATCATCCGGCGAAAAGGCCCCCTCTCCGACGCATACGGAGCGGCTATTCGATCTCCAGCCCCATGATGTAATCGTTCATGTAGTAGCCGTCGCCGATCGGGAAATCGCCTTCGCGGAGCTTGCGCATACCCATCTTCTCGTAAAAATGCACTGCACGGTTGCTGCGGTTTACGTTCAGCTCCATCGTGCAGGGCGCGGGATGCACAGAACGGACATATTCCACGGCGTGGCGGAACAGGAATTCCCCGGCGCCAAGCCCCTGAAAATGGGGCAGCACGTAGATTTTCTGCAAATGAAACAACTCTTCGGCCTCCTGCTGCACCGAAAGGTACCCGCACGGTTCGCCGTCGGACGAGGCGATGAACCACGCAACCCCGGTGCGCATCTCACGCCGCAGGACTTCGGGCGCATACATCCACTTCATCATGTAATCCATTTGCGACGGGGTGATGATTTCGCGGTAAGTCGCCGGAAACACCTCGTCGGCCAGACTGCGGATCAGTCCGCAGTCGCTCTCCACTGCTCGTCTGATAGTAAGCATCTTCAACGGTTTTACGGTTTGCGCCGCCCGCGGTTTCCCGCGGAGAGACTCCGCAACGAGTTTCCGGCGTCAGGCCGGCGGCCGGTAAAGATAAACAAAAAAAGCCGACTTTGCGTCGGCTTTCACTCTTTCCTAACGGGGAACTAAGCGTACTTGAACGTCGATTCGTCCGATACGGTCAGCTTCTTGCGACCTTTCGCGCGACGTGCAGCCAGCACCTTACGGCCGTTCGCCGTCTCCATACGGCTGCGGAAACCGTGCTTGTTGATTCTTTTCCGGCGCGAGGGCTGGTAAGTTCTCTTCATTGCCATAGCTATATACTTTTTATTGTTTCAGACATTTTTACGGATTGCAAAAGTACAACAAAAAAGTTATCCGCAAAAATTTTTCACGAAAATAATTCAAAAAGCCGGGCAAAAAGCACGAAATCTTTTTAACTTTGTCAAGAAGAGGAGGGACGAAAGCCCGCCGACGGCACATCCTGCGGCTGCGCCGCCGGGAGCGGAATCCGGCGGAAAACACGGTCCCGCAATTAATTATCACGCATATGGCAATTTTCAAAGTCGAAGGAGGCCACCGCCTTCACGGTAGCATTACGCCCCAAGGCGCCAAAAACGAGGCGTTGCAGATACTCTGCGCCACGCTGCTGACTCCCGAACGGGTCACGGTGCACAATATCCCCCGGATTCTGGACGTCATGCAGCTCATCGAGCTGCTGCGCCGCATGGGCGTCGAGGTCGAACAGCTCGCCGAAGACACCTACAGCTTCTGCGCCAAGGAGATCGACTTCGAATACCTGCGCACGGAGGACTACCGCCGGCGCTGCACGCGCCTGCGGGGTTCGGTGATGCTCATCGGCCCGATGCTGGCCCGCTTCGGCGTAGGCTACATCCCCAAGCCGGGCGGCGACAAGATCGGCCGCCGCAGGCTCGACACCCACTTCATCGGATTCCAGAAGCTCGGCGCGAAATTCAACTTCGACATCGCCGACGAGTTCTTCATGGTCGAAGGCAAAGAGCTGAAGGGCACCTACATGCTGCTGGACGAGGCTTCGGTGACGGGTACCGCCAACATCGTCATGGCCGCAGTCTTGGCCAAAGGCTCGACGACGATCTACAACGCCGCCTGCGAACCCTACCTCCAGCAGTTGTGCCGCATGCTCAACCGCATGGGCGCCCGCATCTCGGGCATCGCCTCGAACCTGCTGACCATCGAGGGCGTCGATTCGCTCGGAGGCACGGAGCACACGCTGCTGCCCGACATGATCGAGGTGGGCAGTTTCATCGGCATGGCCGCCATGACGCAGTCGGAGCTGACGATCCGCAACGTATCGTTCGAGAACCTGGGCATCATCCCGGCGCAGTTCGCACGCATGGGCATCCGCTTCGAACAGCGGGGCGACGACCTCTACATCCCCTCGCAGGAGCATTACGGCATCGAGAGTTTCATCGACGGCTCGATCATGACCATCGCCGACGCGCCGTGGCCGGGGCTGACGCCCGACCTGCTGTCGATCTTCCTGGTGGTGGCCACGCAGGCCAGGGGCTCGGTGCTGATCCACCAGAAGATGTTCGAAAGCCGCCTCTTCTTCGTGGACAAGCTGATCGACATGGGTGCCCAGATCATCCTCTGCGACCCCCACCGGGCCACGGTCATCGGCCACGACCACCGCATCCGCCTGCGCGCTACGCGCATGACTTCGCCCGACATCCGTGCCGGCGTGGCGCTGCTGATCGCCGCCATGAGCGCGGAGGGATGCAGCACGATCCAGAACATCGAGCAGATCGACCGCGGCTACCACGACATCGAAACCCGTCTGAACGCGCTCGGCGCCCGCATTACGCGCCTCGACGACTGTCAGTAAACCGGATAGGAGCCATGTTTCTGGAAAACGCAAACCGCAAGGGTTGGATTGAAGTAGTGTGCGGCTCGATGTTCTCGGGCAAGACCGAGGAGCTGATCCGCCGCCTCAAACGCGCCCAGTTCGCCAATCAGAAAGTCGAAATCTTCAAGCCCCGCATCGACGTGCGCTACTCGGAGGAGCAGGTCGTGTCGCACGACGCGAACGCCATCCGCTCCACGCCGGTCGATTCGCCGCAGAACATCCTGCTCATGTCCGCGGGCGTGGACGTGGTGGGCATCGACGAGGCGCAGTTCTTCGACGAGAGCATCGTCGGGGTGTGCCGCGAGCTGGCCGACAACGGCGTGCGGGTCATCGTCGCGGGACTCGACATGGACTACACGGGCCGCCCCTTCGGTCCGATGCCCGCACTGATGGCCACGGCCGAGTACGTCACCAAGGTGCACGCCATCTGCGTGCGCTGCGGCAACCTGGCCAACCACTCGCACCGCCTCACGCAGGACGAAAAGCAGGTGATGCTCGGCGCACAGGAGACCTACGAGCCCATCTGCCGCCACTGCTTCGCCGCGCTCCGGCGCAAGCAGTAACCCCGCCCGGCATCCGCACGCAGGACCGCCGCCGCATCTTCCGCCCCGCCCTCCGCTCCCGGAACGGC
>OFGE01003304.1_pt1 | contig 10768 bp, 10 predicted proteins | sample 1521681 | NCBI WGS metagenome assembly OFGE01 (sample SAMEA3504093, study PRJEB24116) | mouse gut metagenome | biome: mouse gut; feature: mouse-associated habitat; material: faeces | place: Denmark | collected 2011 | reverse complement strand
GTACCCATTATACGCCTGATATACTTCACCGGTCTCATCCGCCGCGAAATCCAGATAGATCTTGGACATTGCCTGGTACTCCCGCTTCGATTCCGGAACCACACGGGAAACAGCATAGGCCCCACCGCCCAGCACGGCTCCCAGCAGTACCGCCAGCAGCACAATCCAGATCTTTCCTATAAAGCAAAGTAGTAGTTTCTTCATATCCATGCCTGCATTGGCATATTTGCTCTCCCACATATACCGGTCGTCCCTCGCTTCATCTCTTCTTAACTGCCGTAACCTGATTACCGTCTACGCCTTCCGTGCTCTCCGGTTTGATAAGGATCTTCAAAGTCAGAAGCATCAGCTTCAGATCCAGCCATACCGAATACTGTTCAATATAAGTCAGATCCAGCTTCAATTTATCATAAGGTGTCGTATTATACTTTCCATACACCTGGGCATATCCCGCAAGTCCTGCCTTTACTTTCATGCGAAAGGCAAACTCCGGCATATCTTCCATATACTGTGCGATGATCTCCGGTCGTTCCGGTCTCGGCCCGATAAAAGACATCTCTCCCTTTAAAATATTAAGAAGCTGCGGCAATTCATCAATTCTGACGGCACGAATAAATTTCCCGATCGGCGTAATACGGGAATCATTCTTCGCTGCCAGCCTTGCCACGCCGTCCTTCTCCGCATCCACCCGCATACTTCTGAATTTCATGATATGGAATTCCTTCTGCCCCATGGTACATCTGATCTGCTTATAGAATACCGGACCGCCGTCATACAGCTTGATCCCCGCAGCTGTAAGCAGCATCACAGGAGATGTAATCACCAGCAAAAGCAGGGAACAGATCAAGTCAATGGTTCTCTTGGCGATACGCTCCTCTATCCTGAGCGCATACTCTCTCGTCAGATAGATGGGCGTATCAAACAGATGCAGCTGCGTGGCCCCCTTCACCAGTACATCCGATATCTTCGGCATCATATAAACCCGGATCGAACGGCTGTAGCAATACTTTAACAGCGTATTTCTCTCCGCCGCCGGAATATCCCACAGAACAACGGCTCCGTAATCCTTTCGAATCTCCTCTTTTACTCTCTCCAACCCTTCTGCAATATTGATATCGCTGATAACCTTGTACTTTTCCTTTCGCGACCCAAATTTGGCCACAATATCGTCAATGGGTCTCTCCCCGTAGATGATCAACAGCCCTCTGGGCGGAAACACCCTGAAATAACAGGTATTACACACAAATACCCATACGGCGGAAAAAACAGCCTGAATTACCATAACCTCCGCAATGGGCCTGATCTTCACAACCCAGTTTGCCATCAGGGATATCTGGAAATAAGAAAGTACATTGGCAAACAGTAACGAAAAAAATTCCGATATAAACACATCTACAGGCTTCAGATATCCGATCTTCAATACGCCATACGTACTGGCAAAGAAAAGCAGCAGCACAAAATAGATCAGCACAATGAGCACATGTCCCTTAAAGTAGAAATTGGCATGTCCATGAAATTTCAGATACGGATAATATTCATGAAACCAATAATACGCGTATACTGCCGTATGAAAGAGCAGTCCGATCAGGGACAACTGTAATATGATCAATCTTTTTAAAGATTCCATTCTCTTCATTACCATACCTCATCCGTGTACTTGCATCCCGTGCCGGCCTGACACAAGCCTTTCCCGAAAACGCTGCTGACACTACAACCGTCTCTTCGTCGCCCGATAGGCCCACATAACAAAACAGCCTGCACTGACAGGCAAAGACAGCCGCTCCTGTCGGCGATACAGGTTCCAGACGCGCCTCACTGCCGTCAGTTTATTGGAAGACAATGACCGGGCGGGCCTCCTGTACACTGCCAGTACCTCATCCAGACCATACGCCGTATAGCCGGCTCTCAGGATCTGCCACCAGGCAGCCGTGTCTTCACTCTCCACCACGGGCATTCTGAGCAGCTTCGCTGGTATTTTCTCTCTGTCCAGTAAAACGGTGGTCGTGAAAATCACCGTGCGGGATAATGCCTGTCTGTAACGCAGTTCTTCCGGAACATGCACCACCTTCCCCACGGGTCTGGCTTCTTCATCTCCAAACTCATAGGCTGTAAATACGAAACCTGCCTGCCTGTCCCACATAAAATGCAGTTCTTTCTCCAGTTTATCCGGATACCAGATATCATCCGCATCCAGAAATGCGATATATCTGCCTCCGGCAAGATCCAAACCGGTGTTTCGCGCACAAGCCGCTCCCTCATTCTGCTCCTTACAGACCAGCCTTACTCTCTGCCCTCCGGCAGCGGTAAACTCTTCCACTGACAGAATCCCCTGTACGACATCCTTCTTCGGGTCCGGCCGGCGCTCCACAGTGCCTTCAACCCCGTCTCTTCCTGCCGGGCAGCCCCCCTCTGCCGCTGGCCGCCCGTCTTTCGGTGTCAGCGTCCTCCGGATCAGTGCGGCGCTGTCATCCGGCGAACAATCCTCTATCAGCAGCAGCTCCCACTGCTTCCAGGTCTGCCGTTCTACCATTGCGATCGTATCCTCTATATAAGCAGCCGCTTTATATACCGGCACGATAACGCTCACCAATTCTTTCATCAGATATCCTCTTTAACAAGATAAATCGGCCTTCTCTTCACTTCCATATACGTCTTGGATAAGTATTGCCCGACTATGCCGAGGCAAAACAGCTGTACACCGCTGACCAGAAGAATAATGCACACCAATGACGGCCAGCCCGAAGTAGGATCGCCGAAGATCAGTGTTCTCACAATCGTCACAACGATCATGCCGAAAGCCAGGGCGCAGAAAAGCGCTCCCAGTACAGCCGCCATCGTAAGCGGCACCGTAGAAAATGCCGTAATCCCCTCCAGCGAATAGACAAACAGTTTCCAGAAAGACCACTTGGTCTCTCCCTTCTTACGCTCTATATTCTCGTATTCCAGCCACTTCGTCTCGTAGCCCACCCAGCCGAAGATCCCTTTGGTGAACCGGTTATACTCCGTCATTGCAAGGATGGCATCCACCACCTGTCTGGTCATAAGCCGGTAATCCCTGGCTCCGTCCACGATCTCCGTCCTGGAGATTCTATTCATCAACCGATAAAACATCCTTGCAAAAAAGGACCGGACCGGCGGCTCTCCCTTTCTCGTGACACGCCGCGTTGCCACCGAGTCATAGCCCTGCTCAATATAACCGTACATCTCCGGCAAAAGCGCCGGCGGATCCTGCAGGTCAGCATCCATCATCACCGCCATATCTCCCTTCGCTCTCTGCAGACCCGCATAGATGGCCGCCTCCTTGCCAAAGTTCCGCGAGAAAGATACCAGATGCACTCGTTCATCTTCTTCGTGCAGTTTCCTGATCTCCGCCACCGTCCCGTCACTGGAACCGTCATCTACATAAATAATCTCGACTTCTATTTCCTTTTTTTTGAAAAAGGAATCGTTCTTAAACAATTCGACATAAAAATCCCTGATATTCTCTTCTTCGTTATAACAGGGAACGATCACACTCAGTAATTTCATCCGCCATATCATACCTTTCATTTACATGTAGTAAACGATATAACAAATTTCTGTTTCCAGCTCCTGCAGAAGCCATTTACGACAGCTTCTGCAGGGCCGAAAATGAAATTTCCAATGTCGTTAACTATAAAATAACAAACTATCATAATTTTAGCATAGTTCAACAAAAAAAGGAAGAGACAGGTCTCTTCCTTAATTTTCTGTAGTCTTTTGTCAGATCAGCTCATATTCCAGCCGGATGTGATCTGCTACCGCCGCAATATATTCACTGTTCGTCGGCCTGCTGTATTCTTCGGAATTATTGTAACCGAATAATTCTTCAAACAGATTTCCATTGCCTCTTTCCCAAGACACTTCAATTGCATTTCGAATCGCACGTTCGATTTTCTGATCCGTCGTCTTATGCATTTTCGCAAGATCCGGATACAATAACTTGGTAACACTGCCTACTAACTCCATATCCTCCGCACACATTTCAATCGCACTTCTCAGGTATTGATACCCTCTCAGATGTGCCGGAATCCCCAGTTCCAACATAAAACCGGAAATAGCCTGCTCCAGCTCATGCCTGGTCACTGTGCTTTCCTCTGCCATTATCCTTCCTACTCCTTTGCGAATCAAACCAAATTGTTAGTGTAGTTTCTTTTATCTAACTACATAATAACAAATTAACGACTCGCTGTAAATAGTAAGGCATCGCCTATAAACGCGCAGAATCTACATTCTCCTTGAACCACTCATAAGCAAGTTGTACACCCTCCTCCAGTTCCACCTTATGATGCCATCCAAGTCCCTGCAGTTTCGTCACATCGGTCAGTTTCCGCGGTGTGCCATCCGGCATCTCCTGATTCCACAGGATCTCACCTTCATACCCCACTACGTGCTGTACCGTCTCCGCCAGCTCCCTGATCGTGACTTCCTTACCCGTACCGATATTCACATGCTCTTCCCCGCTGTAATTCTCCAACAGATATACACAGGCATCCGCCATGTCATCCACATACAGGAATTCTCTTAAGGGTGTTCCGGTACCCCACAGTTCCACGTGCGTATCTCCGTTTACTCTGGCCTCGTGGAACTTACGGATCATTGCAGGCATGACGTGAGATCCCTGCAGATCATAGTTATCATGCGGTCCGTAAAGGTTTGTGGGCATACAGCTGATAAAGTCATCCCCGTACTGTCTCTTGAAAAATTTGCACATCTCAAGTCCCGCAATCTTAGCGATGGCGTACGCTTCGTTGGTCTCCTCAAGCGGTCCTGTCAGAAGCGCACTCTCGGGGATCGGCTGTGGAGCCATCTTCGGATAGATACAGGTACTGCCCAAAAACAGCAGTTTCTTCACGTGATAATCATGGCAGCATTTAATCACATTACACTGAATCTGCAGATTCTCATAGGCAAACTCAGCCGGCGCGGTATTATTGGCATTGATACCGCCGACCCTGGCCGCTGCCAGCACCACCACATCCGGTTTCTCCGCCTCAAAAAACTCCCGCACTGCCTGCTGGCTTGTAAGATCCAGCTCTCGATGGGTCCTGCCGATAATATTGCTGTATCCTTTCTGTTCAAGATTTCTCACGATCGCACTGCCCACAAGCCCTCTGTGTCCTGCTACATAAATTTTGTCTGTTTTGTTCATGCTCTTCCATTTCCTCCATTCTGAGCCTGTTTTCCTCAATTCTCCCGGGCCGCAAACCCGTCTGCGATATCGGTTCCGAGGAACTCTATTTCCGCTCTCACCGGTGCGGAAGGAAAAGCTTCATACCCTGTCTGATCCCCATACACCGGATAATAAAATTCAAAACCCTCTATAAAATACGAATCTGTCTCATAATTATCATAATCTTTCTGTACCAGCCAGTAGGCATTCTCATAAGAAGCGGCAATCTCCCTGCCCAGCGCCACACACTTATATGTCAGCAGAAAGATCACTGCCGCCATACCGCCCAATCTGAACACTTCCCGCATCCATCCACCTGACCGCTTCGTCTGTCTCCCGGCGCCGCTTCTCTTCTGCGCAGTCCGAATTCCGAGAGACTCCTCCCGGCTGCTCTGTCCTGACCCTTCTCCGGATAAGATCCCGTCATAAATCCCTCCAAAAACAACTGCCGATGTCAAATACACATAGACACAGCCATAGCGCATCAAAGGCGACGTGCCAAGCCAAAAAGCGAAAGAAGCCGCCATTGTGACCTGCACCAGCAGCAGCTCCCAGCTTCCGCCCCAGAACTTAAATATCATTCCTGCGGCGTACACAAGCAGGATGACAACTGCCGCCGCTGCTGCCATTACCAATACTTTATCACTGCCCGGCAGGGCACGAAACCAGTCCGGCAGCCATTCTTTCGCCGGAATCTCATATCGCATCACATCTGCATACCCTCTGCCCCAGACCTGGATCTCCTTTGCATCGTGATCCGCCACACCTTTCGGTATCTTCCATCGAACATCCAACAGATCAATCTGTGTAAACGGATAGACCAGCCAGCCCGACAGCAGTATATTTCTGATAAAGAACGGAAGAGCCGTCACAACACCAAGCGTCAGATACAGCCCTGTTTCCTTCCATTGTTTTCTTTTAAGCAGATTATACGCCGGATAGATCACCAGCAAAAGGATCAGCGCCGCCGACAGCTTTACCGTCATCAGGAAGACTCCCATCACACACAGCATCGCATAGGGAAAGATCTCCACAACCCTCTCTTCCAAAAGCTCCAGCCATCTTATGACAATATAGAAAGCCAGCAGTACCATAAAATAATCGGATGCCGGAGAGACCATCTCATCAAAGATATTGACCAGATAATAGACTCCCATCACCCTCGCAAAGTCGCTTGTCCGCAATCTGCCTTTCCGCAGAGATCCTGCAATCTCCAGACAGATCTTCGCCACCAGAAAAGCCAGCCAGCCGGCAACGCAATGATACGACCGTCCTCCTGCATCCGCCATACTGTACAGCGCCGAGAGGGCAAAAGAAGAACTGTTGTAGGCCAGCCTGCAATGCAGATTACCCAGTCCCTTTACCACACCATACTCCTCCAGCCATCTGATGCTCTGCGCATGATAAAGACCGGTATCATAGTGAATAACGCCTCTTGAAGTTCCATAGGCAAACAGAAAAAAGAGGAAGAATATTGCAAATCGTCTTAATTTGTCTTCTCCCGTGCCACACCATATCTTTCGCAGCCTGCCGGCCAGTTTGCGTCTATTGCCCCAGGCTGTCCCCAGACAGAATACCGACAAAAGCAGGTTCGCAGTCAGTCCAATCCCTCCAAACAGGCTGAAAAACTGTGCATACACCGTTACTGCAGCCAGACCGCAAAACAGATACGTGTCCGCATGTCTGACCCGGTATGGCGTCAAACGGGTCAATCCCTGCAGTACGCCATAACCTGTCAGAAACGTTGTGAGAAATAGATAGATCCATATTCCGGTCACTACCAGCATAACTCTATGCCTTTCTGTTCCTGTACTCCTCACAGGTCATGTCTGCAATCTCTTTCAGATCAGCTTCCATCATCATCGCAACAAGCCCCTTAAAGTCCACATTCCGTTTCCATCCCAGCTCCCGCTCTGCCTTCTGGCAATTTCCCCAGAGGAACTCAACCTCGGCGGGACGATAGAACTCCGGATTAACATCCACTAACAGTCTGCCGTCTGCCGCATCGTACCCCTTCTCATTGACCCCGGTTCCTTCCCAGCGGATCTCAATTCCCAGTTCGCCAAACGCAGCTTCCACAAATTCCCTTACCGTATGGGTCTCATTGGTAGCCAGCACATAATCGTCCGCTCTGTCCTGCTGCAGCATCAGCCACATACCTTTCACATAATCCCCGGCGAATCCCCAGTCTCTCTTGGCATTCATATTTCCCAGAGATAATTTCTCCTGATTACCGGCTATGATGTTCGCAATCGCCAGTGTGATCTTTCTTGTAACAAAATTCTCGCCCCGTCTGGGAGATTCATGATTAAAGAGAATTCCGTTACATGCATACATATTATAGGATTCTCTGTAATTCACCGTGATCCAGTAAGAGTAAAGCTTGGCCGCCCCATAAGGACTCTTCGGATAGAAAGGCGTCTGTTCGCTCTGTGGAGCTGTCTCCGGAATACCGCCAAACAATTCCGAAGTCGATGCCTGATAGAATCTGCACGTCCCACCGTTTACCCGGATTGCCTCCAACAGTTTCAACGTACTCACACCGGTAGCTTCCGCCGTATACTCCGGCACATCAAAAGAAATACCCACATGTGACTGAGCTGCCAGATTATACACCTCCGTGGGACGAATCTCCGCAATCAGCCTCATCAGATTGCTCGAATCGGTTGTGTCTGCAAAATGCAGAAAAAACTTTACTTTATTGTAATCTGAATTGATCAAATGATCTATCCTGTCCGTATTGGAAATGCTGTGTCTACGAATCAGACCATGTACTTCATACCCCTTCTCCAATAAAAACTCCGCCAGATAAGAACCGTCCTGGCCTGTAATTCCTGTGATCAGCGCTGTTTTTTGCATGCTTTCTCCTTTTCCTCCATCTCACCTGTTTCGGCCGTGCATAATCGGTCAGATGCCCGGCCAGCCTTATTTTCTCATAAAATCCCAACTCTGTAAAGCTTGTCTGCCTACAGCCTGCCAATATACTCCGCAATGGCATCATGCCAATCCGCAAACATAAAGTCAGTAGTCATCTTAAACATATAATTCTCCAGAATGGAGTAGGCCGGACGCTTCGCCGCCGCTGCATACTCTTCTGAGGTGATCGCTTCCACTATCGTATTCCTGCCCGCCAGTCTAAAGATCTCTTCCGTAAACTGTGCCCAACTGCAGTCCCCCTCACATGTTCCGTGAAACAGGCCGTAATTCTCGGTAGGCAGCAAATACGCGATAGCCTTCGCCAGCTCATCGGCACTGGTGGGAGATCCAACCTGATCCATAACAACCCGCACCTTATCATTGGTCTCAGACAGCCGCAGCATCGTCTTCACAAAGTTCTTACCGTCTCCATACAGCCATGCCGTGCGGATGATATAGTGCCTGTTGCTAAATTCCCTGACGAAATTCTCTCCCGCCAGTTTCGTTCGTCCGTAAGCGCCCTGGGGGCCTGTCGGATCTGTCTCAAGATAGGGCCTGGTTCCATTTCCGTCAAAAACATAATCTGTAGAGACATGCATCATCCTGGCTCCCGTCTCCGTCGCTGCAATACTTAAGTTTCTCGGCCCTATTGCATTGATCCGGAATGCAAGATCCTCCTCCTTCTCACACGCATCCACCGCCGTATAAGCCGCACAGTTGACAATCGCATACGGCTTTACATCACGCACAAACTCCATTACTTTATCAATATTGGTAATATCCAGTTCCCCTACGTCCGTATTAATCAGTTCATACTCCCCGCTGCCTGCATACTGCTGATTAACAGCACGCCCCAGCTGACCATTGGCCCCTGTTATTATCACTTTCTTCATATTGGTCTCTTACCTCCGTATCCATTTCATCTGTCCATCCGTTCCAACTGTCCTGCAGTCTGTCTCTCCCTCCTGAAAAACACCACGGTCCCGGTTCCAAAGCAAATTCCCGAACCCCGTCAGAATACTGCACTGTCAGAAACTCCACAATAACATTATCATACAACCTCGTATGAAATTATGCAATTATAATGTTATTTCCCGCGGTTCCCATTGTAACGCACCCAGTCCAATCCTGCCACCATTCCCCCGCCCCTGCTCCAGCATTTGGTGACTGGACATACTCACAAACTTTTAGTAAGAAGCCTGTCACATTTTGTGGACTTTTTCATTTTTTTTCTAGTGACTCTCCTTTTTGCTTATGATATACTAGGAATAGTTGGGTTATTCCCGAAATAGAAAGAAGGAGAGGATTAAGAATGAAAAGATTACAAGTGCTTTTACTTGTAGCCTTATCTTCTACTCTTTTATTATTTGGTTGTGGAAAAGAAGAAGCAGCAGAACCAGTCGTCGAACATACTATCGATGACATCGACGAACCAGAGGTTATAGAAGAGGACGAAGAAACGGAGACAACAGACAGCGAGTACAACGATGATATTCCTCCGGAAGAAGGAATGGTTCGTAGTCGTATAACAAATGAATGGGTATCAGAAGAAGTTAATAATACAAGACCGATCACCGTGATGATCCCCAATACCAAGACCGCATCACAGTATGGTCTTTCCAGTGCAGATGTGCTCTATGAATGTAATGTAGAAGGCAGCATCACACGACTGATGGCGTTATACCAGGACTGGAATGATTTTGACAGGATCGGAAATGTAAGAAGCTGCCGTGACTACTATGTATACTGGTCTTTTGAATGGGATGCTTTTTATATTCATTTCGGCGGTCCCTTCTACATAGATGAAGTTATTAACCGCAAAGATACCGAAGATATCGACGGACTGTCCAGCAGCAATTTCTGGCGGGCCAGTGATGCAGTCAATGCGACCGATAATGCTTACGTAGATACACAGGGAATTCTGTCCGATATAGACAAACTCGGATATGACCTGAGATACCGCAGCGGTTACGCTGACGAAAACCACTACCGTTTTGCGTCTTCCGGCAACCCTAATATGTTGGATCAGTACAGTGATGCCATTACCGCTAATAAGGTGGACATGTCTCCTACCTATCCGGTCACCAACTGCTACTTCATTTATAATGAAGAAACCGGTATGTATGACAGATTCCAGCATCTTTCGGGTACAAGTGACGGCCCGCATGTAGACAAGGCAAACGGCAAACAGTTATCCTTCAAGAATATTCTGATTCAGAATACTTATTATGAAGTTCGTGATGAGAAAGGCTATCTTGCATTCCAGTGTATCGATAATACCAGAGATGGCTGGTTCTTCACAAACGGCAAGGGTATTCATGTTAACTGGGAAAAGAATTCTGACTACGGTGCTACCAGATACTACGATGACGCAGGTAATGAGATCCAGCTCAACACCGGTAAGACCATGGTTTGTATCGTAGAAGATGGGGATTCCTTCCTGGTAGACGACCAGAAAATCGGTTCTTCAAATTAATAGAGAGAGTAAAATACCGGAAAGATGAGTATATGATCGTCTTTCCGGTATTTCATTTTCGGACGCACAGAGAAATTTTCCATATGATAAAACAGTAAAATCCGGAAGACAATAATCTTCCGGATTCTACAGAGGCGCAGACCGGATTTGAACCGGTGAATCAGGGTGTTGCAGACCCACGCCTT